>Ga0206842_1049_pt1 | contig 26864 bp, 17 predicted proteins | sample Alteio_BWOrgCont_23_FD_152861 | JGI IMG/M metagenome (GOLD analysis project Ga0206842, IMG submission 152861) | Enriched cells from forest soil in Barre Woods Harvard Forest LTER site, Petersham, Massachusetts, United States -... | ecosystem: Environmental > Terrestrial > Soil > Temperate forest >...
ATATGCGGAAGGACTGGCGCTCTTTGATATTGAGGCGCGCGTGGTGTTCTGGAACCGGGCGGCGGAGATGATGACGGGCTACTGCGGCGCGGACCTTCTTGGCCGGCGGATTCCCGAGGGGCTGGAACCGCTGACCCTGTGCCGAGATTATGAGATGAACGCGGAACCGCGCAATGGACCGCGCCTGGGCCGCGGTTCGCTGGTTCACGCGCAACACAAACTTGGCCACGATGTGCCGGCTATCGCACGTCGCGTGATCCTGCGCGATGGATTGGGCGAGCGCATCGGAATGGCAACGGTTTTCCATCCCGGCGAGCAGTTGGCCGCGCTGCCTCACGGCGAGACAAGCGACGGAGCCGAGGTGCTGCAGAGCCTGGTTGAACTCGAAGATCGTCTGACCGTCGAATTCGAAGCGTTCCTGCACGAAGGTGTTCCGTTGAGCGTGCTGTGGATATCGGTTGACCAGGCGCGCGAATTGCGCAAGACCCACGGGGCCCGGGCCAGCGAAACCATGCTGGAAAACGTGGAGCGGGCCCTGGCCAACGGTCTGCGCCGCGGCGAAGAAGTCGGACGCTGGGGCGACGACGAATTCCTGGTGCTGTCGCACCAGGTCTCGGGGGAACTGCTCGCACCCCATGCGCAGAGCCTGGCAGGGATGGCGCGCACCGCGGATTTCCGCTGGTGGGGCGATCGCATCACGCTCACCGTGAGCGTGGGGACCGCTACGGCTGAGAAGGGAGAGACGCTGGCCCAGTTGCTCGAGCGCGCCCAGGGCGCCATGCTGGCGAGCGCTGCAGCGGGCGGAAACCAGATCACGCTTGCCCCGGGGAGGCCGCCGTGTTCGCAATCATAGGCATTGTCATTGTATTCGCGGCCGTCATCGGCGGGTTCTTGATGGAGAAGGGGCATATCACCATTTTGCTGCAACCGGCGGAGTTGTTGATCATCGCCGGCGCATCGGCGGGGACCCTCCTGGTGGCGAACCCCATTCATATCCTGAAAGGGATTCTGGAGGGACTGACGGGTGTGCTGAGGGGCTCGAAACTTGGCAAGGAGCGTTATCTGAACACGCTCAGGATGATGTACCAGTTTCTGAACAAGGTGCGGAAAGAGTGGCTGCTGAGGTGGAGATGGACGTGGAGAAGCCGGCGGAGAGCGCCATCTTCAAGAACTATCCGGAATTCCTCAGTGACCATCACGCGCGCGATTTTGTGTGCGACACGCTGCGCATGGCCATCACCGGGGGCGTGGAGCCCTTCGACATGGACCAGATGATGGAGTTGGACATGGAGGTGCATCATCACGAGGCGACGGAGCCGGTGAGCGCTCTGACCACGATGGCCGACGCGCTGCCGGGATTGGGCATCGTTGCGGCGGTGCTGGGCGTGGTGATCACGATGGGCGCGCTGGGCGGCCCTCCGGAAGAGATCGGCCACAAAGTGGCAGCGGCGTTGGTGGGGACGTTTCTGGGAATCCTGCTGTGCTACGGGGTGGCGGGGCCGTTGAGCTCCAACATGGCCAAGACGGCCGATGAGCACAATGGATATTTGCATGTGCTGCGGGTGCTGCTGCTGTCGTTTCTGAAAGGATCGGCGCCGATCATCGCAATCGAAATGGGACGGCGGGCCATTCCGGCGCACGTGCGTCCCAGCTTCGATGAGATGGAGAAGGGCTGCAAGAACCAGGCGGCGACGGAGCCTGCGGCGGCAGCGTAAATGGATTCTGGGTGCCCCAGGTCTCAGGATCGAGACCTGGGGCACCCATCGTGGTGCCAGGTCAGGTGGCCGGAGGGCTGAAGGAGTTCGGATGGTCGCAACAGGCAAAGCACAGCCGATCATCGTGATCAAGAAAAAGGGCGGCCACGGAGGTCATCATGGCGGCGCATGGAAGGTGGCCTACGCCGATTTCGTGACTGCCATGATGTCTCTCTTCATTGTGCTCTGGCTGATGAATTCGAGCGAGAAGATCAAGAAGGCGGTGGCCGGGTACTTCAATGATCCCAAGGGAACTTCGACTTTGATGGGCACCACTATCAGCGGCACCGGGGAGACCATTACGCCTGCCGACAGTTCGGCAATGCAGCAGTTGAAAGAGAGGATTGAACAGGGGATCAAGGCAAAAAAGGACCTGCAGCAACTATCGAAGCAGATCGAACTGACGATCACGCCGGAGGGATTGCGGATCGAACTGCTGGAAGGCAAGAACGGAACATTCTACGAAATCGGCAGCGCGCGCCTGAGCTCCAGTGGGCAGGAGTTGCTGGCGCTGCTGGCCGGAGAGTTACAGGCGCTGCCCAATGCGCCGCTGATTGAGGGACACACGGATGCCGCGCAGTATTCGAGCGACGCGAATTACAGCAACTGGGAGTTGTCGGCGGATCGGGCCAACGCGGCGCGACGATTGCTGCAAGCCGACGGCGTGCGTAGCGACCAGGTCACGCAGGTGCGTGGATATGCCGACCAGTTGTTGCGCGTGAAGAGCAATCCTTACGACCCTTCGAATCGCAGGATCTCGATCCTGGTGAAGAATGAAGGCGGGGCGGTAGCGCTTCCCGGTCATGCAACGGTCGTGAATGGACCAGCTTCCGCGCTGAAAGCCAATCAAATCGCTGCAAAGTGAAAAGCTGTCGTGGTAGAATCCGGCCACGTTTCAGTATTCGTTCCAGCCGCCGAATTCCCCGGGCGAAACACCTCTTCGATCAATCTTCCCTGCTGGAGTTTTGATGTGGATGTGCTGACTGCAACCCAACCGGAGCGCATTGAATCCGCGGCCCGGGCATGGAACATCCCTTCCCGAATCGCATTCCGGTTTTGCGTCGTCTACTTCGGGCTGTATTGCATCGGCACGCAAATCATCAATTCGGTCCTGGCGATTCCGAATGTCGACGTTCCCGACTGGACCACCGTTTGGCCCATGCGCCTGGGCGTGGAATGGGTTGCGGCGCATGTCTTCAGGTTGAAGACGCCTCTTGTTTCGAGCGGGAGCGGAAGCGGCGACAAGACCTTCGATTGGGTGTTGCTGTTTTGCCTGCTCGTGCTCAGTGTTGCCGCGACTACCGTGTGGTCTGTTCTCGATCGCCGGCGACCGAGTTACACCGCACTGGACCGGTGGTTCCGAGTATTCATCCGCTTCTGTCTGGTTGGTCAGATGCTGACGTACGGGATGGTTAAAGCCGTCCCGCTGCAAATGCCCTTTCCGTTTCTCTTCACCCAGGTTGAGCCATACGGAAATCTATCGCCGATGGGAATTTTATGGGCCTCGGTCGGGGCTTCTCCCGCGTACGAAATGTTCGCCGGGTGTGCGGAACTCACGGCAGGGTTCTTACTCATCTTTCCGCGCACCGCAACGCTGGGCGCACTGGTATGTCTGGCTGACCTGGTTGAGATCTTCGTGCTCAACATGACGTACGACGTGCCGGTGAAGCTGTTGTCGTTCCATCTCATCCTGCTGTGTCTGTTTCTACTCGCACCCGAGTTTCAGCGCCTAGCAAACTTCTTCTTCTTGAACCGCGCAGTTGAGCCTTCCCGGCCTTCGCCTCTGTTCCAGACCCGCCAGTCGAGCCGGATCGCACTCGCGGCCGGGACTCTACTTTGGACATGGATGATTTTCTGCAATGTTTACGGAGCCTGGGACGCGTTTCACAAATACGGCCCTGGACGTCCGAAGCCGGACTTGTACGGCATCTGGGATGTGGAACAAGCCACGATGGACGGCCAGAGCCGTCCTCCGCTGCTGACTGACAACGTCCGCTGGCGCAGAATGATCGTCGACTTCCCCGAGTTTATTCAGGTCCAGCGAATGGACGATACGCGAAGCGGCTACACAGCATCGGTTGATCCCAAACGCGGTGTATTGGCACTGACGGACAGCAAGAACAAGAATTGGAAAGCGCAGTTTGTGTTTCAGCATCCGTCCCCTGCGCAGCTAACGCTGGATGGCTCCATCGATGGTCACCCCGTAAGAATGGAGCTGCACCTTCTCGATGAAACAAAGTTCCTGTTCGCCAGCCGGGGCTTCCATTGGATTCAGGAGTATCCGTTCAACCGGTAACTGACGATGAGTTGGCGAATCTGGGAGGCATAAAGCGCGGAGACGGAGTGGGGAGCCTATTCGACATTCACCATTTTCGATGACTGTTTGTGAATCAATAAATTTACAAAATCCAGAAATCATTACAATAATTTGACGCCTGACAGACAACGCACCGCCTCGATCGGCGTATTGTTGCATCGCGCTTAGCTTCCCATTTCGCTTCGAGAGGAAATTCCATGAGAACGTCTCGCGTTTCTGAGTTGGTGTGCCTGACTGCGCTGTTTTCTGGCTTCTGCCTGATCGCGCAAGCTCAAACCTGGACCTATACCGGCAGCATGGCAAGCCGGCGGGCTGATCACACCGCTACCCTGCTCAGCAGCGGAGAGGTAATGGTGGCGGGAGGCGAGTACAAAGGCAGTTATGGGCTGAGCACCGCCGAGTTGTACAACCCCTCCACTGGAACGTTTTCCTCTACTGGTAGTTTGAAAACCGGGCGCCAATTACACACCGCAACATTGCTCAACAATGGAGAAGTGCTGATCGCGGGCGGAGAGTTCAGCCAGTATTCACCTATGGGTAGCACATATGTATGCCTTTCCAGTGCGGAGTTGTATAACCCCTCCACAGGAACGTTCGCTTTGACCGGCAGCATGCAGACGGCGCGCTGCACCAACTTCACGGCTACGCTGCTCGAGGACGGGAGGGTTCTGATTGTGGGCGGCTACAACGCCAACGGAATCGTTTCCGGGGCAGAACTGTATGATCCCACGACGGGAGCCTTCAGCTCCACGGGAAGCCCACAGGTGGCCCGCAGTGCGCACACGGCAACTCTGCTGCAGAACGGCGAGGTCCTGATCGCCGGCGGCGGAAACGCCACGACCGATTTCACCAGCGCGGAGTTGTACAACCCGTCCACCGGAAAGTTCGCGCTGACAGGAAGCATGAAGACGGCGCGCGTGTCATTCACAGGAACCCTTTTGCCCAGCGGAAATGTGCTGGTTGCCGGTGGGGAGAATACCCAGACGCTCCGGATCGCCACCGCGGAGTTGTATAACCCTTCGACCGGGAAATGGACCTCCACCGGGAGCCTGCACACGGGGCGCTTTAGCCAGACCGCCACCCTGCTGCACGACGGCCAGATACTGATCGCGGCCGGCAACCTGTCACCGACGGCGGAATTGTATGACCCAGCGAGTGGAACCTTCACCGTCACCGCAAGCTTACCCACGTCTGTCCAGAACAGCGCGGCGGTGTTGCTCAGTGACGGAGCGGTGTTGCTTCCGGGAGGGTATAACAACGCCGGCCAAGAGGGTCTTGCCTGGCTCAACACGGCGCTGTTGTATCACTGAATGGCGCAGCGCTTCAGCAGCAGCGATAGGGCGCGGCCGGCTGGGGGCTGATCCGGCCTCCGTCGATCGCGGGTGATTCCGCGGAGGGCGGAGGCGTGCCGCGCAGTGTCTGAATGCACCGGGCCGTGGTCGAGACGATGATGACGCCGGAGCCGAAGACGAAGAGGGACATCAACGTGATCTCAACCCAGCCCTGGGCTTCAGTGCCTGCGTGATGGGCCATGGGCCAGAAAACGTTGATGGTAGAGAGCACCGCGGCGGAGATGGTGGTGACTAGCACAAAGGCGGCGGGCACTGCGGTGAACCAGGCGTAGGCGGCGCGGCCGTGATTCACGAGCCAGGTGGTCATGGTGGTGAGGGCGATGGCGGCCATGAGTTGATTCGCTGTCCCGAAGAGCGGCCATATGGTGGAGATGGTTCCGCCCCAGACAAGATATCCCCAACAGACCACGATGAAGGCGCTGGCTGTGAGGTTTGAGGAGAGCGAGCGAGCGCTGCCGAGGGGTTTGTGCACTTTGCCCATCAGTTCCTGCAGAACGTAGCGGGCGACGCGCGTGCCGGCGTCGATGGTGGTGAGGATGAACAGGGCTTCGAAAAGAATCGCGAAGTGAAACCAGTAACTGGTAAGGCCGGCCATGCCGGGGATGCCGCTGAAGATCTGGGCCATGCCGACGGCCAGTGAAACGGCGCCGCCGGTACGGCCCGCGAGCGGTTCACCGATGAGACGTGAGAACTCGGCGAGATGGACAGACGTGAGGCCCAGTTTTGCGAATGCCGCGGGCGGAACGTTGATGGCGAAGTAGTCGCCCATGTTGAGAGAGCAGGCGGCGATCAGGGCCAGAACGCCGACCAGGGATTCGGCGAGCATGGCGCCGTATCCAATGAAGCGCGCCTGGCATTCCTTGTCGATGAGCTTGGGAGTGGTGCCTGACGCTACCAGAGAATGAAAACCGGAGATGGCGCCGCAGGCGATGGTGACGAAGAGAAATGGAAAGACCTTGCCTGGAATGATGGGCCCGCCGCCGTGCACATATTGAGTAAATGCCGGAAAGCGGAGCGTGGGGTGCACGTACAGGACCCCGGCAATGAGGGCCGCGATGGTGCCGAGCTTGATGTACGTGGAAAGATAATCGCGGGGCTCGAGCAGCATCCACACAGGAAGCGTGCTGGCAAGAAAGCCATAGGCACAGAGCAGGATCACGATTCCGTGGTTGGAAAAAACGAGGTGCGGGGCAAGAGCGGAGGATCCCGCCACCCAACGGCCGGCGAAGAGCGCGAAACCGAGAGCGATGACGCCGAAGATGGAAGGGGCGAGCACCTGGACTCGGCCGGGCACGCTGCGGAACATCCACCAGCCCATCACAAGGGCGATGGGAATCGACATGCCGATGGTGAAGACGCCCCAGGGACTCTGGCTGAGGGCATTGACGACAACGATGGCAAGTCCGGCCATGGCGATGATGAGGTTGATGACCACGGCGAGCATGGCCACGATGCCCGTTGCGGGGCCCACTTCGCGTAGAACAATGTGGGGCAATGACCGGCCATCGTGGCGAATGGAGCCGATGAGGGCGGTCATATCGTGGACGGCGCCGGCGAGAACCGCTCCCGCGACCAGCCACAGAAGTCCTGGCGCGTATCCGAATTGTGCGGCGAGAGTGGGTCCGACGAGGGGGCCGGCGCCGGCGATGGCCGCGAAGTGATGGCCGAAGACAACCCAGCGCGGCGAGGGAACGTAATTGTGGCCGTCGTTGAAGCGATGGGCGGGCGTGACGTTGAGGTCATTGAGGGCGAAAGCGCGCGATGCCAGAAAGGCGCTGTAGTAGCGGTAGGCAACCACGAAGATGCCGAGAACAACCAGGAGCAGCGGAAGGGCATTCAATGGGGATCGGGACCTCGACTTCGTGGATCGGGGAATCCGGTTAGATCGAAGTATACGGGGTCGCTGGAGGACGTGTCGTTGAGAGGTGAGCGGGAGATTGTCAGAATAGCGGCGGGTGTGCGGCCGTTGTCTCCCACCCTAACGACGTCTGACGACGTCGTTAGAATGGGGCACCCGGCTTATGGGGGGCGAATCGGTTGAGTTAGAAATCATAACGGAGGCTGAACTGCATGCGTCGCGGAACCGAGAGCGTGGCGCTGGATACTCCGAGGTTGCCTCCGGTGAGTCCCTCACCGATGTTTGCGGGTGAAACATCAAACCGCACGCTGTTGGTCACGTTATACACTTCCCATTCGAAATGGATAGCGCCGAACTCGCGCAGCTTCCAAGTCTTTGCAAGGCCGGAGTCGATGTCGAAAAAACCATCTCCGCGGAAGTTGTTCCGCTGGCCGGCCTCGCCTGGGTATGGCAGCCGGATGTTCCCGCCGTTACATCCGCCACACGCGACACCGTTATTGATAGCGTCGGGATCAGCAAAGAACTGGGGGTTGTGGTTCTGGTCGTAGTGTTTATGCATTTTGATGGGACCCGTCTGCACGCCAAAGCTTTCGATCTGCCAGTTGGTGGTCCATCCGGGCTCATTAAAGAAGAACGGCAAGCCGCTGGACCAGCGGTTAATGCCGGACCATTGCCATCCCCCGATGAAGGCATCCGCGATGCCATTGACATTGCCGGCAAGTGCCTTCCCGCGACCGAAAGGCAGAGCATAGACCCAGTCGGCCGTCAACAGGTGGCGGGTATCGAAATCGGAGCTCGCGCGGTTCAGGTAGGGCTTCCAGGTGTTGAGAATTTCGCTGAAGGAACTGGTGTTGGTACTTTGCGTGCCGAATTCATTGCTGCGCTCGGTGTCGGAGCCCATGTCGATGGAGTGGGACCATGTGTAGCTGACGTCAAACAGCAACCCGTGAGTCGTGGGATGCCGCAGCGTTAACTGCATTCCGTTGTAGTAGCTCATGCCGATGGAAGACAGGGCGAAGAGCGAGGCGAACTGGTCCTGCCAGAAGTGCGATTGCCATCCGCCGGGACAGCCATAGGAACAATAGAAGTCGATGTCGGACAACGATGTCGTCGCCCCATACTGAGAGCGATAGGGAGCCCACTCATTGTTGTAGATGGCCTGAGTCGCACTCTCACCCGCGTAGTCGACGCCCGCCATGAAGGGGAACACGTTTTCGAAGTACTGGATGGCCGGCACATTCACAACTGAAGCAATATTATTGCCGTTGCCGTCCTTGACAAGGCCGTAGTTTCCGCCGTTCTGATCAACAAGTTTCGATAACTGGGTACCGGCAGCGTAGTAGTCGCCTGCACCCTTCGGGTCGACGTAGTCGACAGGCTCGGCCAGATCGAGCTGCTCCAAAAGGTGCCGCCCCAGGCGGCCGACATAGGCAGCTTCAAAGGAGAATCCCTTTGGAAATTCGCGTTGAACAGAAACGTCAAAAGTCTCCGAATAGGGCGTCTTGATCTTGCTGTCGAGACCCCACTGGATAGAGAAATTGTTCTGCGGGTAGAGGTAGGGGTAGGCGATGGTGGCAGGCGCGGCCCCGAGATCGATGGGAGGAAGGGTGTTTCTGTCCATAAAGCGTGGTGAAGCCGGCTTGGTGCCCTGTGGCGCACACCCGGGGGTTCCGCAGAACGGCGAGGTGCCCGTGATGGCATAAACGCCTGCAGGGTTGGAAACGGACGAAGTCAAACCAAAGGAGCCGAGTTGACTGAAGGTGCTGACCAAGGCCTGGCCGAAGTGGTCGTAATACATGCCGAAACCGGCACGGAGGGAGGTCTTGACGTCGGGAGAGTAGGCGATGGCCAGGCGGGGAGCGAAGTTGTCCTTGTTCATGGGCCAGAAGCCGGGCTTGCTGTAGAACTTGCCGGAGGGGGAGAACAGCAGGTCCTGCTCAAAGATCTGTCCCGCTTGAGCCGCAGCCTCACGCTGCATGTACCAGTTGTGGGTGTCGACGGTAGGGGTAACCTGCTGGCCGCTGGTTTCCCAGGGCGTCTGCAGAATTGTGTGGCGAAGGCCGAAGGTCAGGGTGAGGTTGGGTTTGACGCGCCATGCGTCCTGCGCATACCACTCAAACTCGTTGGTGGAGAAGTGACGCGGGGTGAATGCTCCCTGAGCAAGCAACGAGCCCGCGGTGGAACTGGTGACCTGGTAGTTGGACTGTTGTGTGATCTGGGGAACGGTGCCTACCATGTTGGCGAATGCGATCTCATAGGAATTGGCAAAGGCAGACGGTACAAGAGAGTTCCCATTGGCATCGGTTGGGACGGGCGGATGTCCGCCGAGCCAGTAAGGATTGGTGGTTGCGTTGCTCCAGGAATTGGCGTCGGTGGAGTTGTTCTGGTGGATAAGGCGCCAGTTGGCGCCGAACTGCAAGGTGTGATTGCCCTTGGTCCAGCTGAGATTATCAATGACATTTTGTACGGGGACGCTGACGATGGTATTACGGGTTTCGGCGGTTGAGTGATCGATAAACCGGAAATCTACGTATTGTCCCTTGCCCACCCCGTCGTTCCCATAGCCCTGGCGGACGAACCCGTAGCGAAGGTCGTTGACAAGGTTTTGGGACAGGGTCCAGGTGTGGCCGGCGGTAATGCCCTTGCTGTTGTCAGCGAGAGTCTGTCTCGGCGGCTGCCCCGGAAACTGTTCCGCGTAGTCCGTCCTGTCGTCCTGCAGGTTACCGCGCACGAAGAGGCGGTGCCGATCGGAAGGCGTGTAATCGAGCTTGGCGATACTGGTGTTGAGGTGAATCGGGGCCGGGGACGAAAACGTGTAGGAGCCGGTATTGTAGCCGTCACCAAGGTTGGTTCCATTCGCCGCAGGCACGCTGTTGAAGTAGGCAAGTGCGTTGGGGTTGTCGCCCGGCGGATTCGGGTAAGTCGAGGTGTTGCACACAAGGCATCCGGCATCCAACTGGGCCATCTGCGCCTGGGTGATGGTGACGGGGTTGCCATTGGCGTCGGGATACACGATGTTTCCGGCCTGGTAGCTGGCCGTGGGCGCTGTACGGCTTACTTGTTGGTTCTCAGCCTGGCGCGCGCCCTCGTAATTGCCGAAGAAGAAAAGCTTGTCCTTCTTGACAGGACCGCCCAGATCGCCGCCGAAAATGTTTCGGATGAGTTTGCCGGGAACGTTGGGCAGGCCATTGGCGGTTTGCGCCTGCTTGTTGAACCAGTCGTTGGCCACGGTAAATGTCGGGCGGTGATACTCGTAGACAGCGCCGTGGAATTTGTTAGTGCCCGACTTTGTGACCATGCTGACCTGAGCGCCCGAAGAGCGTCCGGCATCGGCGTTGGAGTTACCCGTAACCACGCGAAACTCTTCAATGGAGTCCTGCGTAGCGCGAAGAACGCCGGTAAAGGCAAATCCGCCAACCTGGTCGTTGTCGTCTACTCCGTCGAGAGTGACGTTGCCCTGGTCGGAACGGCTGCCGTTGACGGAACCGCTGCGGCTATCGCCTGCGCCATAGCCAGGCGACGGCAGGTAGAGCACACCCGGTTGAAGGGAGAGAAGATCCGGTACGTTGCGGGTTTCGCTGGGGAGCGCCTGAATCAGGGCATTATCGGCGGAATTTCCAAGCGAGGCGTCTGAAGTGTTGAGCGTCTGCACTTCGCCCGAGACGTCCACAGTGACGGTATTGGCCTCAATGGTCAGATTGAAGTCGATGGTTGCAGGCTGGTTCACAAGGAGTTCGGCGACCTTGACTTGATTGCCAAAACCAGCAGCGGAGACCCGGATGGTGTATTTAGCCGGCGGAATTTGGGGGAATTGATAGGCGCCTGCGGCGTTGGCCGTTGTGTTAAATGCGTTGCCGGTATCGTTGTCGGTAATGCTGATTGTAGCGCCGGGGACAAGGGCTCCGCCGGGATCCTTGATGGTGCCGCGGAGCGAGGTGGTTGCGGTCTGGGCAAGTGTCAGAATGGTGGTGGAAAGGATACACGGAAGCATCCATCCCCAAAGGGATCGTTTCACGTCGGTTCCTCCAAAAACTCTGATTTTGCAGCTGTGATCCGCCGCTTGGGTTGAACGTGCCAGGAACTGCAGTAGCCAAAAAAGCCGCGCACGACTGAGAGCTGCTCGCAGAAGTCGTTGCCGCCGGGGTTCTTCGATCATCCAGGAAGCCGCGACTATGAAGCCTGCTTAGATGGGCACCGATGGAACGAATGGGGCTGGTGCGTGAGACAGGCCCTATTTACTTGCCATTCATTTTGGATGATTTCGTCCCTGGCTTCAACGTTTTTCTCACCGGTTTCTGCAGTTCCATCACTTTGCGGGGCTGCCCCGTCACATCCGGGTCTGCTGCTGCTGCATCTGCTGCAATTCCAGGAGCGGCAGGTTCTGATCAGGAGGCTGTTGAGCGCGCTCCACCAGAACCGACCAATCTTCAGGGATGGGGAGCTTTCGATCGAGCGCCGGCGGCTGATCTCCCGCTTCGACATGGACGGCCACGTAGAGCTCGCTCTCCGTCTGGCCGCGGAAGATGCCGTGTGTGGGCGGAACGTCGTGGTAATCGCGGCCGATGGCGGTGCGGATGTGGCGGTGATGGGCAACGAGATTGTTGGTGGGATCAAAGCCAACCCAGCCCAGATGGGGCAGCAGCACATCAACCCATGCGTGGGTGGCGTCGGGAGTGGAACGGTCGTGGTCTTCACGGCTGCGATAGAGATAGCCGGAGACATAGCGGGCCGGAATTCGCACGTGACGCAGGAGAGCGATCATCGTGTGGGCGAAGTCCTGGCAGACGCCTTTGCCGCTCACGATCGCTTCGTCGATCGGGGAGTCAACCCGGGTATGGCGGGGGACGTATTCGAAGTAGTTGAAGAGACGCTCGTTGAGTTCGTGCACCAGCATGAGGGGATCGTCGCGGCGTTTGACCTCCAACTGGGAAGCGAGCAAGAGAAGCGCCGGAGTCTCGACAGCGAACTCGCTGGGCAGGAGCATCTCCCAATAATCGCCGGCGCCGACTAGATCATCGAGCGCGCGCCAGGCGTCGGGGGACAGGAACCCGGGCACATCCGGCAAGGTCTGCTGCTCCACCACCGACTCCGCAATAATGACAAGCTGGGTGTGATCGCCGGGGATATCAAAGTGCTGGACGTTGTTGCCAAGGTGATCCCGGTAAGTGAAGACGCGGCAGCGGGGACTGACCGAGAGCGTAAAGGTGAGGCAATGCTGGTTGGAGTCCGTGCGCGGGTGCATGCGCGTTTCCATGATGCTTTCGCTGACGGGCTTCGCGTAGCGGAATCGGGTGAGATGACGGATGGAGTAGAAGTTCATGGATTATCTCTTCAACTGCGGGGTCAGGTTCGTGTTATCCCAGGTCTCAAAGGCGAGACCCCTTCGGCTTCGCTCAGGGCAGGCTCTGGGGCACCCAGGTTTCTTGCTTTAGTCAAAATTCCGAAAAGCAGATCCCTCGACTTTTGTTGCCGCGGCGATCTTCGCTCGGGATGACAGCGGTCAAATTGCCAGGGCGGACTGGATGGAGTAGTGCACGTAGTAGCGGTAAACAAGTTCATGGATGCGCATGCATTGCTGCCGGATGGAGTGCAGGAATGCGCCGGGATTACCAGACAAAATCTCATGGATGGTGGTGTAGCCGAGCATGGCGTGGAGACGGCCAATGCCGGCGCTGAGTTCTTCGGGTGGGCGGCGGGCGCCGGACCGCTGGATGGCTTCGACGGAACTCATGATGCTGTCGACCGAATAGCGAATGGCGTGCGGGAAGTCGCGATTGAGGAGGAGGAATTCGAGAATGCGATCGGCGGACATATCGGCGGTGTAGACCTGGCAGTAGGCCTCGAACGCGGTGCAACAACGCAGAAGGCCCACCTGCTCAAGGTACTGGACGCCGGAATGCTCCCGCTCTGGGGCACAGAAAAGATCCGGCTGATACACCTCGAGCAGCGTCGCCGTTGCGTAGGCGCGCTCCAGATATCGGCCGAGACGAATGAATTGCCATCCCTGCCCGTGAATCATGGTGGTGTCGCTTACGCCCTTGAAGAGGTGAATGCCATCGACGATGGAAGCCAGGAAATCATTCAGATTGGTGTGGAACTGGTCTTCGGCCTGCGGAGAACGGATCTGGTGATAGAGGCGGTTAAGTCGCTGCCATTGTTCGGTGGAGATTTCTTCGCGCACCTGACGGGCGTTCTCGCGGGCGCCATTCACACAGAACGTGACCGCGAAGCGGTTGACGCTGTCAAAGATGAGAGTCCGCGCCATCGATTCCAGATCGCCATTCCATTCCAGGCCCTCGGAATCGCCTAACACCGAGACCAGCCGCGCCCATCGGGTTTCAGCGCTGGCGCCACCGGGATCGAGCATGAGACTCATGGTGACATCCAACTGTCGCACCGTGTTCTCAGCCCGCTCCAGGTAACGGCTCATCCAATAGAGGCTGTCGGCAACGCGGCTGAGCATCGTCGCATTCTCCCGATTACCAGGCTTCGTGATTACTGAAGAACCCATGTGTCCTTGCTTCCACCGCCCTGCGAGGAGTTGACCACAAGCGAACCTTTCTCCAGCGCGACGCGGGTCAGGCCTCCGGGTACGATGTTCACTTTGTCGCCGAACAGGATGTAGGGCCGCAGGTCAACGTGACGGGGCTCGAGTTGATTCCCGATCAAGCAGGGCGCGCGAGAAAAGTCCAGCGTGGGCTGGGCTATATAGTTGCGCGGATTGGCCTTAATCTGTTCGGCGAATTCCTCGCGCTGTTTGGCTGTCGAGTGAGGTCCGATCAACATGCCGTAGCCGCCGCTCTCACCGACCGCCTTCACCACCAGTTTGTCGAGGTTCGCAAGGACATGCTGGCGTTCGTTTTCCTCGGTGAGGATGAACGTCTTCACGTTGGGAAGAATCGGATCTTCATTCAGATAGTAGTGAATGATGCGGGGCACGTACGCGTAGAGTGCTTTGTCGTCGGCGAGGCCGGTGCCGAAGGCGTTGGTGACGGTGACATTGCCGGCGCGATAGGCGTTGAAGAGGCCCGAACAGCCCAGGATGGAATCGGCGCGGAAGATGAGTGGATCGCTGAAGTCGTCATCCACGCGGCGGTAGATGACGTCGACGCGCTTGAGGCCGTCGGTGGTGCGCATGTAGACGATGTTGTCGTGCGTGACGAGGTCCCGGCCTTCGACAAGATCGATACCCATCTGGCGAGCAAGGTAGGTGTGCTCAAAGTAGGCGGAATTGAATACGCCTGGAGTGAGCAGGACGATGTTGGGCTCGGGACGGCCCTCCGGAGCCAGCGAACGAAGAGTGGCAAGGAGCAGTTGCGGATAATGTTCGATGGGGCGCACACCGTACGTGTGGAAGAGCTGCGGGAAGGTGCGCTTCATTACGCGGCGATTGGTGAGCATGTAGCTGACGCCGGAGGGCACCCGCAGATTGTCTTCGAGGACTACAAACTCGCCGGTATTAAGGCGCAGCAAGTCCGAACCGATTACGGCGATGTAGACGTTGCGCGGCACCTGGAGGCCGCGCATCTGGCGGCGGTATTGGCGGCAGCTGTAGACAAGCTCCCGCGGCACGACGCGGTCGCTGAGGATCTTGGCGTCGGAGTAGATGTCGCGCAGAAAATGGTTGAGGGCCATGATGCGCTGCGTGAGGCCGCGCTCGATCCGGTCCCATTCGGCCGAGGTGATCAGCCGGGGCAGCAGGTCGTAGGGAAAGATCCGTTCCGTGCCCTCTTCCCGTCCGTAGACAGTGAAAGTGATTCCCTGGGTGAGGAAGGACAAGTCGGCCGACTGCTTGCGCCGCTGGAGCTCATCATGGGGCAGCCGCGCCAGGGTCTCGGCCAGAGCGCGATAGTGCGCGCGCAGGTCTCCGTTCCCTTCCCGCATCTCGTCGAACGCGGAGTCGAGCGGATAGTCACCGAATAAGGCTTCGACTTCCGCTTGCGGACTGGTGCTCATGATCTGGCGTTGTCGTCCTTATGGGGATTCAAGGCGGCGAAGGGACTGCCGCGCGCGGGCAACGGCATCTCACACCCGTCCCGCACCGGCCTTTCGAGCCCGATCCGTTTGTACCCTGTTGTTTAGCTTTTAACACGCGAGGCCTAAAGGAACAAGCGGGGAAACGAATTATGCCCGCCCGCGGGCCGCATACCAACCTCAGAAGCGGCCACGAAGAAAAGGCGGCGGTCTGTCTTAGCGCCGCCGCCTCCAGGTTTGATTGGGTCCGTTTCTAGAAGAACAGCTTGGCGGAGATCTGCAACTGGCGCGGGCCGTAGAGAGCGTTGTTGGAGCCGCTCATGGTCCCGAATTTGCTGAGGCCTGTACCCGCAAAAGGCGCAATGCAACCCTGCACGACAGAGCCAGCCGGAGCGCTGGCGTTGCTGGGGCACGTAGTGGAAGTTGCGCTTGCCGAAGTGTACGTCGAGTACGTGGTGTTCACGCTGGTGATGATCGTATTGTTGAGCAGGTTGAACGCCTCACCAACGAATTGGATGTACATCTTTTCGTGGATGGGCACATTGCGCGTGATGCGGAAGTCAAAGTCCTTGAATCCAGGTCCGATGATGCTGTTGCGGCCGATCTGCGGGGGACGGCCGGTGGTGGGCGCGCCGGAAGAGGAACTCATGGCGCCGCCATAGATGTTGCCGTCGGCCCCATAGCTGGTGGCGCTGGTGGAACCGCTAAAGACCGTGCCGCTCATGCCCAGGAAGATGGGCTGCCCAGCCGAAGCGATGAAACTCCCCGAGAAAGAGAAATCATCCAGCGCATACTTGACGACTTTGTTGTCCATCAGGATGCGCGGCTGATAGAGGAAGCTGCCCGTGAAGCGATTGCGGATGTCGGTGTCGGAGAGCCCATTCTCGAGGCGGACGTTGTTGGGGTCGAGAGGGGTGTCGTCGCCATAGAAGGTTCCGTTGGCACCCTGCACCTGGCCGGTGTCGGAAGCGTGGGCCCAGGTGTAGTTGGCCAGCAATTCGAGGCCATTCGCAAACGGACGCCGCAGCGTGGCGGCCATGGAGTTGTACCAGGTGTTGGCCGGAAGCGGTTTCATTAACAGCTAATGAATGTCCGAAACGGTGATGCGGACGATCTGCGCCGCCTGTGGCTGCGCTGGGGATAAGCGAATCCGACGCTGAGACGTGAGTGCGGGTTTGGAATCAAGGCGAACACACACGTATGGCGTCATTGTGGCACAGAGTTGGAAATCGTCAAACACCTGAGATCCGCGAACGTTTGGAAAGGGCGGCTACCCACCCTAACGACGTCTGACGACGCCGTTAGAATGGGCACCCATCTTTCCTTGCGAATATCTAGAACAGGTTCCACAGTGACTGGTTGTAGACCGCGTGGTGGAACTGCACTTCGGATCCCTTGACGATGGTTCCCAGCAGTTTAGGGCAGCGATCGGCAGCGGCTTCTTTCAGATCGGCATAACGTCCCTGGACATCGGCGCCAAGAATTTTGGCGATCCAATCGGAAGCGCGGAAGTCGGCGATGGCCTTGTAAATGTTGTCAGGCAGATAGCGGCCGCCGGCGCGAAGGCCATCCACATCAGAAATTTCGCCGTCGATCCCGGTCTTGAATATGGAGTACATCGACAGGTAGGGATTAGCGTCAGGCGCCACTGCACGCACTTCGGTGCGCATGGAGCGGTGATTGCCGATGGGCACGCGTATCATGGCGCCTCGGTCGGTGGCAGAAGCGCGGATCTGGTTTGGCGCCTCGAAGTGCGGATCAAGACGGCGATATGCGTTCACGCTGGAATTGAAGATGAGACACAGATCGAGAGCACGGGTAAGGACGCGGTCGAGGAAGTCCCATCCGAATTTCGAAAGCTGTTCTTCGCCCTTTTCGTCCCAGAAGAGGTTGGTCTTGCCCTGGGAGACGGAGACGTTGGTGTGCATGCCGCTGCCGTTAACGCCCACAATCGGCTTGGGAAGGAAGCAGGCGGTGAAGCCGTAGTTGTTGGCGATCTGGCGGCACAGCAGCTTGTAGAGCTGAATCTGATCGGCGGCAGCGACAACCTCGCTGTAGCCAAAGTTGATTTCAAACTGCGCGGGCGCCACTTCGGGGTGGTCCTTTTCGTTTTCGAAGCCCATGGCGCGCTGCACTTCAGCCGCGGTGTCGATGAACTGGCGGAGCGGGTCGAGAGGCAGCGAATGATAGTAGCCGCCGGTAGAGACAAAATCGAATCTGCCTGTCTCGTGGTACTTCTTCTCCGCATCTTTGCCAGCGAAGAGGAAGCCCTCGATTTCAGTCGCCGCATTGAGCGTGAACTGCTTTTCGGCATAGAGTTTGTCGGCGTAGTTCTTCAAGACGCCGCGCAGGTCGCCGGAATAGAGGGTGCCATCCTTGTCGATGACGATTCCGAAAACGAGGACCTTGCCGTTGCCGAAAACATCGGCGGGAACCCAGTAGAACGCGCTCCAATCGATGCCGAGGCGCAGGTCGCTCTCCTTTTGCGCGGTAAATCCACGGATTGAGGAACCGTCGAAAGTGAGGTTCTCGTAAGCTCCCAGGAGAAACTTCTTGTCATAGTCGAGCAGGTGAAGGCGGCCTTCCAGGTCGGAAAACAGAACCGTCACCGCCTTGATGCGCTTTTCATCCCTCAGATATTTGAGGCGTTTTTCGCGGATTTCGTCGATGGAAACACGGTTGACACGTTCTCTCTTGGCCTGCAGATTGAGTTCTTCGAGTTCCTCATACGGGAGGGCAAGGAAATCACGGTATTCGGTCGACATGGCTCTCCTTTCGGCGATAAAGGGTACAGCTCCGGCGAACCAGGATGAGCGCTCTCAGGACTGTCTCAGGGTTATGTGAACCGGGTAAATGGTTAAAGAGGGGTGGGATGAGGAAAAACCGCCCGAGTTCAGGTAAGTTCGATGTTACCGCCCGTTCGCCTGACCGCACGGTTTCGGTGGAATATTCTGGAGTGTGGGGAGACTACGACTTTACGATGCTTAAATTGTTTCGCCGTTCTTGCGCCGTGCCGGGCCTGATTGCTTGTCTGATCACAATTTCGAGAGCGCAGCAGCCTGCGCCTCAGCCCGCCGATGACTATGTCCGCACGCACTACACCAAATACGAGTACCGCATTCCCATGCGGGACGGGAAGCGCCTGTTCACGGCGGTGTATGTGCCCAAGGATGCTAACGGCGGTCCCTATCCATTCTTGATGGATCGGACTCCTTATAATGTGGGCCCTTATGGAGAAGACCGGTACCCGCAGCGCCTTGGGCCGTCAGAGGAGTTCGAAAAGGCCGGGTATATTTTCGTCTACCAGGACGTGCGGGGACGGTGGATGAGCGAAGGCGACTTTCAGGAGATGCGGCCGCACATCGACAACAAGAAGTCGCCGCAGGACGTGGACGACGCTTCCGACACCTACGACACGATTGATTTTCTATTGAAGCACGTGGCGAACAATAACGGAAAAGTGGGGATTTGGGGCATCTCATATCCGGGCTTCTACACTTCTGCTTCGATCATCGACTCGCATCCGGCGCTGGTGGCGGCCAGCCCCCAGGCCCCGATGACGGACCTGTTTATGGGCGACGACGGCTATCACGGCGGAGCTTTCATGCTGTCGGCCAACTTCGGCTTCTACGTTTCCTTCCACCCCCAGACCGAGCCGCAGACACCACAGCCAACAACGCCCTTCAGTTTCGGCACTCCGGACAGCTACAAGTTCTATCTGCAGGCGGGAAATGTTGCGAATCTCGACAAGCTGTACCTGAAGGGGTCCAACTGGCTTTTCAACGACCAGGTGACGCACAACACCTACGACGCCTATTGGCAGGCGCGCGATTTGTCGCGGCACATGAAAAACGTGAAGTGCGCGGTGCTGGTGGTGGGCGGCTGGTATGACGCTGAAGACCTCAGCGGCCCCTTCAAGACGTTCCATGCCATCAACAAGTTCAACCCGGACACACCGGCCACACTCGTAGAAGGGCCGTGGGTGCATGGCGGCTGGGCACGCACCGATGGCAGTCATCTGGGGGATATGCAGTTCAATTCGAAGACCGCTGAATACTTTCGCGCCAACATCCAGTTCCCTTTCTTCGAGCACTACCTGAAGGGCAAGGGCGCGACGCAGCCGAAAGCGGTCGTGTTTGAGACGGGAACGAATGTGTGGCGCACGCTCGACGACTGGCCGCCTAAACCGGCCGCCGCGAAGACGCTCTACTTCCACGCGGGCGGGAAGCTGAGCTTCGATCCGCCGGCGGAACCAAAGGGAGTGGACGAATATGTCAGCGATCCGAATCATCCCGTGCCGTTTGTGGGTTACACCACCGACACCGTGCCCCAACGCTATATGGTGGACGATCAACGCTTCGCAAACTATCGCCCCGACGTGCTGGTGTATCAGACCGATCCGCTCGACGAAGATGTCACGATCGCCGGTCCGATCTCGCCAAAGCTGAAGATTGCCAGTTCCAGCACAGACTCGGATTTCGTGGTGAAGCTGATCGATGTGTATCCGGACAACTATCCCGACGCGGAGGGAACTGCGGCCGGCAACAAGCGCATCACCGATGCGCCGCCGCTGCACATGGGCGGCTATGAGGAGTTGTTGCGCGGCGAGCCTTTCCGCGCCAAGTTCCGCAACAGCTGGGAGAAACCGGAACCGCTGGTCCCCGGCAAGGAAACGGACATCAACTTCACCATGCCGGATCTCTACCACACGTTCCGCCGCGGGCATCGCATCATGGTCCAGGTGCAGAGCTCGTGGTTTCCTCTGACCGATCGCAATCCGCAAACATTCACCGACATTCCGAACGCGCGGGCCGAGGAGTTCCGGAGCGCGACCGAACAAGTGTTTCACCAGAAAGATGCGGCCAGCGGCGTGGAAGTGATGGTGATGCCGTAGGGGCACGAAACAGGGTTCGGAGAACGGGAATCAGGGATGAGTGTGTGACTCAACACAAAGTTTGTACGTCTTATCCCTCAGACCTTGCTTAAAGGCCTGGAACGCTGGTAAGGTTCGATACTTGCCGACTCAAACAAATGATGAGGAATCGATGATTGCAAGAATATTTCGCTCTGCAGCACTGTCAGCCGTTGCGTTGTTGGTCGCGACACACCCCGCCCTCCATGCCGAAGAGGGGATGTGGACCTTTGACAATCCGCCCGTAAAGCTTCTCAAGGAGAAGTATGGCTTTACGCCGACCCCGGAATGGCTCGACCATATCCGGCTGTCAAGCGTGCGCCTCAACGATGGCGGGTCGGGCTCGTTTGTCAGCCCCAACGGACTGCTCCTGACTAACCACCACGTGGCGCGAGGCCAGCTTCAGAAGAATTCGACCGCCGAGCACGACTACGTGCGCGACGGCTTCTATGCCGATTCCGCCGACAAGGAGATGAAGTCTCCCGACCTCGAGGTCAATGTGTTGGTGGCTATGCAGAATGTGACCACGCGCGTGCAGGACGCAGCCAAGGGAATCGCGGATGAGACGAAGGCGTTGCAGGCTCGCGACACCGAGATCGCAGCCATTGCTAAGGAAAGCAAGGACAAGACCGGTCTTCGCTCCGACGTCGTGTCGTTGTACGAGGGGGGCGAGTATTGGCTCTATCAGTACAAGGCCTACACCGATGTTCGGCTGGTGTTTGCGCCGGAGCAGCAGGCAGCCTTCTACGGAGGCGATCCGGATAACTTCACCTATCCGCGCTACGACCTGGATATGGCTTTGTTCCGTGTCTACGACAAGGACGGAAAGCCGCTGCGCACCGAGAATTACTTGAAATGGAGTGCCAAGGGAGCAGCACCCGGCGAGTTGATTTTTATCTCCGGTCATCCGGCGGGAACGCAGCGCCAGGACACTGTGGCTCAATTGACCTACGAACGTGAATTGGTTGAGCCCTCCATGATCGAGTATGTCAAGCGCCGCATCGCCGCCGCCCAGGAGTTTGCCGCGCAGGGTCAGGAGCAGGCACGGTTGGTTGGCAGCACCATCTTTTACCTGCAGAACAGCCTCAAGGTCTATGAGGGGCGCCAAGAAGCATTGGCCGACAAGGCGATCATCGCCAAGAAACAGGCGGAGGAAGACGATTTCCGCCAGAAGGTAGCGGCGAATCCCGAATGGCAAAAGGAATTCGGCGGCGCCTGGGATACAATCGCCGCGACCGAAAAGAAAGCGGCGCCGCGGACGAAGGCGATGATCTTCCGGCGGACCGACAGCCGGCTGTTCACCATCGCGCGCCAGATTGTGCAACTGGTGATTGAACAGAAAAAGCCCGATGGGGAACGCCTTCCGGACTACCACGACGCACAACTCGAAACGTTGAAATTCCAGTTGTTCTCCCCGGCGAAGATTTATCCTTCCACCGAAAGGCTGTGGATGAAGATGCGACTTAATCTTGCCGCGGAGAAGCTGGGGAAAGACGACGAATTCCTTCAGGCGCTGACCCAAGGCAAGGATGTAGACGGCTTTGTGGACTCCGTCGTCGATGGCACCAAGCTGTATGACGTGGAGGTGCGCAAGGCTCTTGTCGCGGGCGGAGAAGCAGCGGTGGCCGCCTCGACCGATCCCATGATCGTGGCAGCGCGCCGAACCGACCCCCTGGCGCGCGAATACTATCGCTGGCAGCACGACGAGCTTGAGGGCGTATTGACGCGGGCGGGCGAACAACTCGGCAAAGCGCGTTTCCTCGTGTACGGCAAGGAAGTATATCCCGATGCGACATTTACGCTGCGGTTGAGCTACGGTACAGTGAAGGGCTATCCGTATAACGGCACGATCGCTCCGCCGTTTACGACGTTTTACGGGCTGTATGACCGCGCATCCAGCTTCAGCAATCAACCACCCTTCGATCTGACTCCCAAAGAAGCGGCGGGGCGGGACAAGCTTGACCTTGCCACTCCGTTTGACTTTGTTTCGACCGGCGATATCATCGGCGGCAACTCGGGCTCGCCGGTAGTGAATCGCGAAGGCGAGTTGGTGGGGCTGATTTTCGATGGCAATATCGAATCGCTGGCCGGTGATTTTGTCTATGAAGGCGAGAAGAACCGGGCGGTCGCGGTGCACTCCGCAGGCATGATGGAAGGCTTGCGGAAGCTATATGACGCGAACGCACTTGCGGACGAGTTAGAGGGCAAACGGTAAGCCTGGCGGGAATTCACCATATAAAGGGGAGCTGGCGCCGGCTCCCCTTGCTGTTTCTCCCCGAGTTATTCTGCGGCAGCAGCGAACCGCTGAGTGCCGATCAGCGGAAGAAGACACAGGATGAGGAAAAGGGCGGCGGGGACCGTGATTAACCCCATCCGCAGACTGCCTGAGCGAGCCGATAGCCAGCCTGTGAACCAGGGCAGGACCGACCCGCCGAATCCGCAAACCGCCAGCACCCATCGCGAATCGGACGAACTTCGAGCGGTAGCAAAAAACCTGGCCAGCAACAGCGGAAAGATGGGGGCCAATGCTGCCCCGAGAACGACCATGGCAACAGCATGGTCTTCCGTCCCCGGAAGACCGACGAGAACAATCGCGGCCACGAACGCGGCGCCTATGGCGAGACGGAGCAGGCGAATCGGATCCACGCGCAGCAGCAACAGGGATGACAATCCACGTGAGGCAAGGAATCCGGCCCAGTAGAACGAGGTGGTAGCCGCAGCCAGAGACCCGCCACCGCCCGTCGTTCGCAGCGCATACGTCGCCAGCCACGATCCGGTCGTGTTCTCGATGCCCACTTCGAGGAAGGTTAGAAGTGCGAAAAGGATGATGACGCGCAGGTTCAACGCCCGGGCAGGTGAATCGTTAAACAGCGCAGGTTCGGGACGATCTTCGAGTTGGGACCAACACGCAAGCGCGGCCAGTGCAGCGGTAAATGCCAATAAGAGGTAGGCGGCGCGATAAGTGTGACTCACGAGCAAGCGCGCCGCCAGCAACGGAGCAAGGAACGCGCCGGCGCTCCAACTGAAGTTGAGAAACGCAAGCGGAGCGGCGCTGCGCACGCCGAACAGGCGCCCCGCCAGCATGCTGACCGCAGTCATCGGCACCCCGACCGAAACACCCAGCAGCAGGAACAGCGGGTAGAGGAAGGCACGGTTGCTAAGGACAATTAATAAACACGCGCACGTCAGCCCTACAAACCCAGACGTAATGGAGCGAGCGTGATTGCGTCCGCAGAGCAACGCGCCGAGTGAAGTGCCGGCGAAGTAGACAAGGAAAAGAAGGCCTGACTGGCTGTCGGTCAAGCAGAACGTCATGGCCAGCGAGGGAAGCAGTGGTCCCCCGATGGAATGAAGAACTCCGGTAAGAGCGAAGACCGGATGCAGCACGGCAAGCGTTTGCCCTGCAGAGCGCCTGGGATGGGAAGGCCCGCGGAGAAAGCCTGGGGCCGGTGGGGCCATGGGGAAAATCAGCCCTTCCTGGCACGCCCGCGCCGCGGCGGACATGTGGATTCGCGAATCACCAGTTCCGGGTGAATGGGTACGACATCAGGAAACGTCGCCTGGCCTCGTATGCGCTGCAGCAGGATACGGGCAGCGACCATGCCCATCTCGTGCAATGGCTGCCGGATGGTTGTAAGGCTTGGATTGTGGAAGGCTGCTCCCTGGATATCGTCAAAGCCCACGACCGACACATCCTCGGGAACACGCAGCCTGTGGTTCATCAGCGCGCGAATGGCTCCGATCGCCGCAATGTCGTTGTAGCAGACAAGCGCGGTGAAGTCCCGCCCGCGATCGATCAGCTCATTGGTGGGCGCAAAACCCAGTTCCGGCGTTGAGACCCGGAGCTCCAGCTGCACAATCAGTTCGGGCAGCACCGGGATCTTCATGTCCCTGGCAACAGCCATCAGACAGTTCCAGCGATCGTCGGCGTCGGAACTATGGCTGCCTCCGCGCATGAATGCGATCTTGCGATGACCAAGCTGATAGAGGTGGCGAAGGGCAAGCTCCGCGGCGCGCTTCTGATCGAGGACCACATTGGTGACGCCCTCGATCTTGCGATGGCCGGCGACAACGACGACGGGCAGACTCAGGCTCTTCTCCAGAATTGTATCGATGACGATGAAGCCCTCGACGGAACGCTCCATCAGCAGGCGAGGATACTCCTCGATGAGGTCAGGCTTGCGGCGATGGCTGGCAGTGAGATAAAAATAGCCCTCTTCGATGAGGAATTCTTCGACACCCGAAAGGACCTGCGTGGCATAGCTATCGCTCAGTTCGGGAACCAGGACACCTATGGAGAAAGATTGACGCTTGCGAAGCGATCGCGCATAGAAGCTGGGCCGGTAATCGAATTTGGCCGCAGCCTCTGTCACCCGGTCACGGGTTTCCTGCGGAATGGAGCGAACTCCGGGGGCGTTGTTCAGGACGAGGGAGATGGTGGCGGGGGAAAGATTCAGATACTCCCCAAGAGTGCGCAGGCTGATAGGCTGTCCGGGCTGCATCGTCGCCGACGGTCGTTGTCGCTTGGGCATGCACTCCTTTTGTAACATCCTTTGCCAGTATCCGTTGTGATTTCAGGGGTTTCAAGGCGAATCCCCAATTTCATTCGAGGCATGAAGAGCATCGCGGGCCCAAAGCCGCCGCCCAACCGGATCGGGGATAGGGGCCGATCGATCAAATTGCAGTAAACTGGTGAAACCGGTGGAGTTCTCTCCCGCGGAGGGATGGGTGAGCGGTTGATACCGGCGGTCTTGAAAACCGTTGTGCCTGAAAGGGTACCGGGGGTTCGAATCCCTCTCCCTCCGCCATTGCCTTCTAAGTCAAACCGCTACAAGACTTTTCCGAAGCGCAAACCCATCAGAATCATGGAGTACCACGCGGATCGGCATGAATGAGCATGAATCCGCCTGAAACCACCATAGCCCAAAACAGGCCTCATTGGGTAACGGAACTGGCCGTTTTCTAATTTTGCGGGTAACGTGGCAGAAGGTACCAGGTGCCGTCCTTTCTCAAGAAAGGAAGGTCACGATCGACGGCGTTCCAACCGGCGCATATTGCCCAGTAAACGAAAGCAGTCCGGTCTCGCGGTGGGCCTTGAAGCAGGTGATGCTGTCGCTGCGCTGATTGCACACATAGAAGAAATCGCCGCTTGGATCGAATGTGCAATGCCGCCGATAATCCCCCATGGTCGAGACTTCTCCAAGCAGTTTGAGTTCCCCGCTGCTGCCGATTGAGCAGGTGGCAATGGTGTCGTGCAGACGATTGGCGGCGTAGACAAACCGGCCGTCCGGCGAGATGACCACTTCCGAGGTGACGTTGCTGCCAGCAAATCCTGCCGCCAGGCAGGAAATGGTCTGTTGCAAAGCCAACGTCCCTTGAACGGCGTCGTAGTGGAAGAAAGTAACGGTTGAAGACTCTTCGCCCAGCGCGTAGATCCAGCGACCGTTCGGATGAAAGACAAAGTGACGCGGTCCATCTCCTGTTGGGAAGGAAACAAATGACGTGCCCTCAGACAGAGTCAACTTCCCGGTGGCGGCGTCGAACCGGTAGACATAAATCCTGTCCTGTCCCAAGTCGACGACAAGTACATACCGATTGCTGGGATCGGCCGCGATCATGTGCGCATGTGGAGCATCATGGCCGCTGATCGCAAAACTTCCCGGTGGGGCGTTGGTTGCTGACCTGGCGCCCACCGAGTCGGAGTCGCGGTGAACATCAATGGCAGCTGCCAGTCTTCCTCCCTCCACAATGGGCAGCACGGCAAACGTGCCACCCGCATAATTCGCGACAAAGGCATACTTGCCCGATGCATCGAAGCTCATGCGGGCCGGTCCTCTGCCCTCGGAACTGACGACGTTCAGGGGTGTCAAGTCACCGCTTGTCGGATCGATGGCGAACGCGCTCACCGAACCGTTTTCCTGGTTGACGATTTCATTGACTGAGTAAAGATACTTCTTCGAAGGATGAATGACGATCCACGAGGGATTGGGCGTCTCGGCAACCAGCTTCTGACTCGCGAACGCGCCCGTGCGAGCGTTCATTTCGAAACGATAGATTCCCTTCCCGTTGCTTCCGCCATCGATCGCACTCGTATAGGAGCCCACATACGCGAGCACTCTGCGGCTCGCACCAGTTTGTGCAAGCACTCTTCCTGAAGCGACGCGACCCAGCGCAACAGAGGCTGCGGTCTTGACGAAATCCCGGCGAGACCAGAAGTCTTTGGCGTTTGTATTTCCCATAGATTCGATTGTCTCAACATTAGCGAATCAACCAATCAAGAACTCGGCACCGCCCAGCGCAATCGATTATCGAATTCACATTATCTTTTGCTAGGCGTTCCGAGTTGATATCGGTTGTCGCGTACAGGGAGATAACTGATTTCATGACAGCGTCGGCTCCCTCAGCCCGACTACACTGGTTGCTGCAAAACGACCGTGAAGCTCGGGAGAAGGAGCCGAGCATGATGATTATAGGCTGTGATTTTCATCCTAGTTTTCAGCAGATTGCGTGCGTAGAGCAGGAAACGGGGGAGTACGAGGAGCGCCGTTTGAGCCATCGCGGAGAGGCGGAAGCATTTTACCGGTCATTGGCAGGCAGGGCGGTGCGCATCGGAATGGAAGCAACGGGGAATGACCGTTGGTTTCACAAGCTGATGAGTGAACTTGGTCATGAACTTCTGGTGGGGGACGCCAGCGCG
>Ga0206842_1051_pt1 | contig 25338 bp, 20 predicted proteins | sample Alteio_BWOrgCont_23_FD_152861 | JGI IMG/M metagenome (GOLD analysis project Ga0206842, IMG submission 152861) | Enriched cells from forest soil in Barre Woods Harvard Forest LTER site, Petersham, Massachusetts, United States -... | ecosystem: Environmental > Terrestrial > Soil > Temperate forest >...
GGGTCGTGATAGAATCATGGTTGTTGGGTTTCCAAATTTATCTGCAGATCATTTTAGAATGTTAACATGTGCGGTTCCTGATCCAAACCTAACTTATGGCCATCCAGTAGTTCATGATATCATTCTAGATGAAAGCAAAATATTGATATTGTTCTTGCGTGATTTTTCATGCCCTGTTTTAGACTTGCATAGTTTGACAGTTATTAAAGCTCTTACACATACAACCAGGTACTTAGAAGAAAGAATTCATGCTGGAGAGACTGTGGCAACTTTAATGCCTGGATGGGGCAAGCACACTTCCAGTGGTAAATCAGTTCTAAAGGAGCAATTACATCAATATTTGTCTTCATTACAAGCTGAAAGAGAAACCGTGATTGATGGTTTTTCTGATGATCCAACAAATCCAGGGTTAATAAATGTGCGCTTAAAAAAAAGACCTTTCTAAAATGTTATTTGGTGTTATACCTATATTAATTCGTCTGCCATCTTAGTTATTCGTGCATAGCAGGGCTTTTCTGTGTGCAATCCAATATTGTGAAGTACGAAATTCTCGATTAATTGCATAGGCTCACGCAGATCATCAATGCCACATTGTATATAACCGCTAGTAACGTCGCCATCGCTATGATTCAAGAGCTTTTTAATTGTATACATACTAAAACTTCTACCTAATTGATGATTGACAATACTTGCAAACGTGCGCCGCAAATCATGCAAAGTAAAGCCAATACCGCTACGTTCGCTGATTGCTGCAATATTCTTACGGTGATATTTTAAATGACCATATTTATTATTTGCTGGGAAAACATAACTAGATGATGTGGCATTGCTTTTGCGAATGGTTAGTATTTGCGTTAGCCATTTGCCGCAAGGCAAGACATGAATCTTGTGATTCTTTGTTTGTTGAAATGTTACAGTTTGATTGCATAAATCAACATCTTCCCATTTTAACCGGGCTGCTTCTTGTTCTCTGCATCCAGTTAATAGTATAAAAGTGCAATAATCTTTAATTGTATCGTTTCCAGACTCAGCATAAATATGTAATGCTTCAAACCATGGTTTTAATTGATTGGTCTCTAGATAATTTGTTCGGCGATTAATGCGATGCCATTTTTTAAGTGTGGTTAGACGATCACAAGGGTTTGATGGTATTAACGGTTCGCCATCTTCTGAAGTATATTTTTCCTTGGCAAAATTTAGCAGAGCTCGCAGGAATCTAAAAATTTGGTTGGCTTGTGCAAGACTTTTTTTGCTTAATGCGTTAAATCTATTTTCTATTAGATCCCTGCTGATGCCTTGGATTGGTTTATTATGCCAATCTGGAAAACCCAGGCGCATTGCTTTTGCATAATCTTTTAGTGTGTTTTCAGTCAGAGTGCGCGATTTAATATATTCTTGGTAAGCTTCAACTAATGTTACACCTTTAAGCTTAGCATTGCGTGCTACGCTGTTTATATTTATTCCAGTTGCCATTTCCCCTAGGCGCCTTTTGGCTTCATTGCGCGCTTGTTCAGGCGTTAATGGTCCATGTAGACCGATAGTTATCCTTACAGTTTTACCTGCAACCCTGCTTTGTGCGACGTAAGTTTTGCGCGTGGGGGTGACACGCAAACCGAAGCCCTTTAGTTCAGAATCCCAATATATGGTTTGTTGCTTGCCATCGCTTGTTGCCGCATCGACAAAGCGTTTGTTTATTTTTAAAGTGGTCATTTTTTATCTCGCGAATCATTTGTTCTATAACTTTGTTGCGGATGCCCGGGCATTTGAGGGTATTTGTATATGAGTACACCATCTTTAATCATAGGTGTGAGAAACAGGCGTACTAATCGTTTTTTATCGCGTTGTAAAATGGTTGTTAGCTGCGAAGCCGTCATATCTTGCCATGAACAAAGGTCTTTTATTATAGCCCTAAGTCGTTCTGGGGCAGCCTTTCTGCCAAGCGAAGACACGCTATTTTTTAGGGCATCAGGGAGGCAATTTACAAGGTTATTGTGTGTGGCATCACTTAATGGCTGGTGTTCTTTGCCTGTTAGCTGGTGCTCTTTGTCCTTTAGCTGGTGTTCTTTGCTCTTTAGCTGACGCTCTTTGTCACCGGATTGGTAGTTGGTTAAAGAGTCAGTAAAAACTTGTCCTGGAACGTAGTATGTAGCAGAACCATGATTCTGTTGTAATAGAAGATTGAAATCCCTTAGTTGCCTTAAAGCGTTACTAGCCGATAATGCATCAACATGATTTAAACTACGATAGGAACTATTATCAATTGCCCCAAGTTCGCGTACAAAGACTAATGCTTTTGTTTGCTGATTAGATAGATGCAAATCCTTAAATGACGTTAACCATAATAAATCTTCTTCGTTTAAAAAATGGTGAAATAGAAAAGTAGCTACAAATGTATCTTTTTTTCTATTTGATTCTAATACTGGCGGTGATAAACCTGCAGACTTCATGTTTTCGCGCATTATTCGGATCCCGCTACCTTTTGTCTCGGCAAATCTAGTTTCATGCAAAACCTCTGAAATTTTTGGATTGCGGCTTCGTGAGCCAGGCTCACCAAGGTGTTCTTCTGTTATGAGTGAATATCCTGGGTTTCTAATTTCGATTCTGTTGGGGTAACGTATAATCTGAACACTTTGATGTATGCGATAGTTGCGATGCATTAAAGCATTTACCACAGCCTCTCGAATAACAGTTGTTGGCACTATTGGAATTTCTTTTCTTTGTATAGTTCCCTCAGGTAAAGAAAATGCTTTTGGTAGATCATCAGTTATGGTAGCTAATGTTCGCCTAATGATGCTCATTAGTGATCCGCGAATCTCAACGCTGGTAAATCTGTTTTCTATATCGCTGATCCATTGGTTTCCAGACTCCCGTATATAGTCTACGCGCATTGCTGGTAAAAATTTCCTAATTGCAATTTGTGTTCCAAATAGTAATACACCAGCAATAGTTGGTTTAAGCTCACCATGTATTACTCGTAAGCATCCTATTGCCCGTAATAACTCTTGGTCTGACCAGCGGAGCTCTTCTGCATTTGGATGTATAGATCCTCGTTCTTTTCTATATTCAGCAATTGCTGCTGGATCTAAATCGTCAAATGTTGCGTCATTAACCACAGAAAAATCAAAGGATTCTATATTTCTATCCTGGTATAGTATGAGCAAGTCATCTTCTGTACACCGCACATCCGTGTTACCAATACGGCGTAAAGCGCCATGAGGCAACCCATGATTTTTAAAAAAAATCGGTTTAATACCGTAATTAGCTTCAGGAACGAAAATTCCAATAACAACCTTATTATCAATAACCTCTAATTTAGTTTCTATGCTGAGTGGGTAGTTAAAAATAGTTCGGCATTGTGATGATAGATCCTCGATAACTTTGTCGGCATTAGCGACCCCAACAATATAAAAGTAATTATGATTTTGATCTTTTTGCTCTTCGATACCCAATAATATAAACCCGCCGCCAAGATCTGGTTCGTTAGAAAATGCGCAAACGGTTTCTAAAATAGATTTTCCAATCTCACTACCGCTTTTTGCTTCAATTTTTTCAGTTTCTGTACCTAGTTGGTTTATTTGTTGAATTAAGTGTTTTATATCCATAAAACATATCCTTAATTAGAAGTGTTGAGGGTGGATACAATTTGTAGCCGCCCTTTTTAATGAGGTTGGCCCTTTGTTTGATACTAAACAAAAGGGGGGTGTCAATTTGACCCCTCCCCTCCATGGGGCGCTACTAATTTCAACTGTACGATAAGATCGTACGGTTGAAAGGGTTTCTCTGCTTTGCACTTCAGTTGTACGGTAAGAACGTACAACTGAAATTCCACTATGTTTTTGCTTCCCGCCGGGTGTTTCTATAGAAAGGGGGGTGGCAATTTGCCCCCACCCTTTATAACAATATGACATATCAGGCAGTATATTAGTCGTCATTCCTATAACTCCTTGGTTGACTTAAAAATTTGTAAGCCTATTGTAAGCGTGATAGCATTAAAGTCGTTAAGGCTTGTTTTGGATAATAAAGGATTTAACCCTTATAATGCAACGTTTTTGTAAGGTTTATTGCGGATTGCTAGAAGCTAATAAAATCGTGTACACTATAACTCATAATCCTTTGGTCGGTGGTTCGAGTCCACCCGGGCCCACCAATAAAATCAAGGGGTTAATGGAATAGCAAAGTTTGTAACTTTTATTGTGTCGAATATGTGTCGAAGAACTGGGGTTATAGTGGGGGGCTTAATTTAATGCGTTTACCCGCAAATGAGAATAAAGGCTACAGGTGAGGTAATTAATTATGGCAAAAAGTAAACAACCAGTACCAACCTCCGCAAATCTAACTGAGCAACAAAAAAGAGCTGCCATTGTAAAAATAGAGCGTAAAATAAAAAAATTAGCAGAATTCGATGTTAACACCATTAACCAACAATCAGAATCCTTAGTTTTATCAAAAGAGCTTGAGACCCTATTGAGCGATATTTTCGGTTACAATACGGTTGAATATGATAGATATCAAGACATTGCCTATCTTGGAATGTCATCAATTAATATATTTCAACCACCTTCAATTTTAGAAGTGCGACATAGTATTAGTGCCTCCATTAAAAAAGCAATAAACGTACTTACATCAATTATGGATGGTTTTAATGAAGATCTATCCGATGCAGAATTGTATAACCCATCAAGGATATTAAGAGCATATAATGGTTTACAGCTACATGATAAAATAGCCGACGCTGCTAATAAATTATTTAGAGATGGTCATTATGCCAATGCTATTGAAGATGCTTCAAAATGCTTAATCAATATGGTTAAACATAAGAGTGGCTATTTTGACAAAGATAATGCTCCCCTTATGTTGCATGTTTTTAGCGCTAATAATCCATTATTAAAAGTAAGCACTTTACCTTCGCCATCTGATTATGACGAACAACTGGGATTTATGAATTTATTTGTCGGAGCGATTCAAGCATTTAGAAACCCCAGAGCTCATTTGCTTTTGAATGATGAACCAGAAAGAGCGTTGGAATGTATAGCTTTTATAAGTTTTTTAGCAAAAATTGTTGATGAGTCCAATAAAATCTAGCTAATTACTTCCTAAATTTTAAACGCTTCAAATTGTTATTTTCTTTAAAAGCATTTTGGATTTCTTCAACTTCAAATTGCTTAAATTCAGCCATTCTAGTAATTATTCGCACCAAACCCGACAACGAGTAGATGTATTTATATCATAAAGTTCAGCTGAGGCACAAGCGCCATATGGACTGCCACTTATGAAAATCACTTGATCTCCCTCGTGAATTCTTGGGCAATATGTCATCGCTTTAAATACTTCATTATTAATTATGAAAATCTCATCTTTGATCGACCGCTCTACATAATATATTGTTGTAGCATATGCCGATGTACAACAGATTAAAGTTATTGTTGCAATGAATAGATATTTAAGTTTATTTGTCATGATTTTTGCCTCGTAATTATAATTATTGTAATGGCTACCAGCAATTTATATAGTTCCCTTGTTTATGGCAGGTAATAGGCAATGTAGAATATGGCTGAATATATTGTTGATTCATGGCACTCTGATGCGCTGCCCATGATTGTAATGCAAGAGATAAATTTCTGGATTTTTCTTGCTGTCTTCTATTAGACTCGGTTGTGATTTCTGCGTTTAATTTTGCTAGAACAAGGCGAGCATCATTTTCGGAGATTTTTTTCTGCTGTACTTTCTTGCTCAGCGCATCTGCATATGCTATGTATAGTTTTGCTAGATCTGGGTTATCTATTGTTTCATTGTTACTTAATGAATGTTTCATACAAGCAACCATGGCAGAAAAACTTTTATTGTTTCCTTCGCATTGTTGCTGATACGTGTTAAGACTTGCTCCGCATCCAATTAAGAACAATGTAAAAATTAATATTAAAGATTTTAATGTTTGTTTTATGACAATCATGGTGTAGCTCCGCTTATTTTAATTATTTTCTAACTACAAATAGTGCTATTACAAGCAATGTATACACTTTATTAATGTGAACAAATTGTACATTTAAATAACATAAATTGCTACATTATTCAACAATTGATTCAGCAATTGACTTACTTGCTTGTAGTTACAACATAGAGTATTTAAATTAGCCCAAAGTTAACTGAGTGATGCTGATGGTGAGTTTTTTAAAAGTAGTTGAAGTTATTCCTGTGTACATTGTTAAAAATGCGGCGGTTTTTTTAGTACTTCTCTGATCCGTTGATCAATATGTTTTGCTGCTTCCTCCGCTCGTTTACATTCTTGACACTCAGTTACCAATTCTTGGGTTACTCGGTCTCCAAAGATCTTTGGAGCGATCTTTGACACAAACCATCTTCTAGCTTCAATTTGAAGTTTAGCTGACTGTACTGTCTTATCATTGGCATTATCAGCTATCAAGAGTGTTTCTTCAGCAAAATATTCAGCCTGTAGTTCTCTAGCAAGTAAGTACTGGTTACGAAACTCCTTATGTTGATTTAGCCATGCGCATACAGTTTTTCTTGCTGGCATGACAGTAACGCTACTGTAGATCAAATTAAACAAAATGTTGAAAGAATCAACACGACAATTAAAGCAACATATGATGCAATCGCGCAAACCAAAGATTTATGCTTTGCCACTGTTATTCAACCATTGATTAATTTAGACATTGCATGCCAAGCAGCAAATGCGCTTGCGAGTATGCCAATGCACATTCATACAGATGAGGCAGTACGTGATGCAAGCTCTACAGCTGTTGAAGATCTAGAAAAGTTCTCTATTGAACAACAACAACGTGAGGACGTGTATGCAATTTTTCAACAATACATCGCAACAAAATATGCTTTTGAAAGCGGTAATTTAACAATAGAAGAAAATCGTTGTGTTAAAAATTTACAGCGCAGCTATAGACGTCGTGGTCTAAGATTAGAGTCAGCGGCCGATCGTGCCGCAGTAACCGAGCTCAAAAAAAGATTGACTGAATTGGAAACCCAATTTCAGAACAATACTAATGAGGTGAAAACTTCTTTTGAATATTGCAAAGCAGATTTAATCGGGTTACCTGATGATTGGTTTAGCACAGAAAGATTAATTCGCGATGATATTTACAAGGTTGGCTTAAAATACCCGGATGTATTTCCAATACTAGATTATTGCCAAAATAGGCAGACGCGGGCCAGGATTTGTGCAGCATTTAATTCACAATGTGCTGCCGAGAATACTCCATTACTATTAGAAGCCGTGCAGTTACGCCAACAAATGGCAGCTATGTTAGGTTATAAATCTTACGCGGATTATGCTACTGAAGAAAAAATGACAAAAAATGCAGATAACGTAGCACAATTTTTGCAGGATATGAATACCAGATTCATACCGTTACAACGTAAAACTTTAAACGAGCTGACGGATTTTGCGCGTATGCTAGAGAATGATCCGCAATTTGAATTACATCTCTACGATATGCGTTATTATATAAAATTGCGTGAAAAGCAGTTGTGTGATGTTGATCACAAGGCAATTAGTAACTATTTTAATACAAACAAGATAGTATCTGGAACACTTGATATTTATCAAAGCATTTTGGGTTTAAGATTTGAAAAAACTGAGATAAATAGCGCCTGGCATCCTGAAGTTACATATTATAAAGTATATGACTCCGCTACCAACGAGCTTTTAGGTGATTTTTATTTAGATTTATACCCGCGTGAAGGCAAATATGGTCATGCCGCAGTATTTGATTTGATTGAAGGATCAGACCTTAGCAAATTTACTGGTCAACACAATGCTAGACGCCCACATTCCTATGCCATGTTGTGTAATTTTCCAAAAAATGAGGGCGTGTCATTTAATGATGTAACTACATTTTTTCATGAGTTTGGTCATGTCATGCACGGTATTTGTTCGCGTACCCAGCTCTGTCAGTACAAAGGTATGAACAATGAATTAGATTTTGTTGAGGCTCCTTCACAGATGTTAGAGAATTGGTGTTATGATGTGCGCGTGTTGGAGAAATTAAGCGCGCATAGGGACACTGGTGCTGTTATCCCAGCTGCTATGGTGAAAAAAATTAGGGACTCAGAAAAGCTCCATGCTGGATATACAGAAAAACGCCAATTGAGTTTTTCCACCTTTGATTTTATGCTGCATAACCTGTCCCTTGAACAATTATCCACGCTAGATTTAAAACGATATTGGCAACAAATGCAGTATAAAATAACACTCTTGCCGATGTCAGATGATTGTTTCCCAGCCAGTTTTGGTCACCTAATGAGCGGTTATCAAGTTGGTTATTATGGTTACATGTATTCTAATGTAGTGGCTTTAGATATGTTTGCCGCCAGATTTGCCAATGACCCTCTCAATGTTGCTGCGGGCATGTTGTATCGCAAGTGTATCCTGGAGCCTGGGGCAACTAAGGACGCTAGCGAATTGGTACGGGATTTTCTTGGGCGTGAACCGCGTATAGACGCATATTTGCAGCACCGTGGCTTTGAGGCTGAGGTAGCAAAAGTATTGCCGCGTGTTGAATTACAAGGTTCATTCTCATGACTAGATGACATTATATCTAAGTCTTTGACAATTATCTTATTGCGTCCATCTAGAATTTCTTGAATTGCTTTAGCTCGCTCTGCAAAAAACAGTGCCTCGAAAGTTACGAAATACTACCAAAATCAATAACTACTCCTTTAAGGAGTAGGGCCATTTCATGAACAGTTAGCAACTTAAAAATATGTTACGATCCCCTTAATCGAAAGGATTATGGAGAAAGGCATGCTAGCGCGTAGTAAACAACAATTTATTGATTATTTTAATGAAATCGATGATCCAAGACAGGATGAAAAGGTATTATACCCACTGCATGAGGTCCTATTTTTGGTGTTAGTAGGCGTGCTTGGTTGCGCTGAGGATTGGGAAGCGATCGTCGCTTTTGGCGAAATTAAGCTGCCGTTGTTAAGAAAATATTTTCCCTATACACAAGGTATACCAAGTATTTCCACTTTAATGCGGGTAATGGGCTTTATAGATAAAGCATGTATAGAATCTTGGCTCAACCATCACGCCCAGCAGATCGTAGGTTCACTTAAAGGAGAGCTGGTTGTTTTTGATGGCAAAGCACTAAGGGGCAAGAAAAAATTTAGTGATGACAGTCAAAATACGCACACATTAAATGTATTTGCTAGCAAACTTGGAATAGCATTGTCACAAAAAGCCATACCAGATAAAGGCAGCGAGATTGCAGCAATAAACGAGATTTTAGATAATGCAGATTTAAATGGTGCGACAATCAGCATTGATGCTATAGGTTGCCAGTTTGCAATTGCAGAAAAAATCATCAACAAAGGTGGTGAATATTTTCTAGCTCTAAAGGCAAACCAAGGTTCATTAATGTCAGATGTGGAATCTATGTTTAATGCTAAAAATACTTATTTTCCTGATGTATTTGAAGAGCATGATAAGGGCCATGGCAGAATTGAAACACGTGTTTGTGAAACACTAGGTAATATTGAGTGGCTGAATGAGCGTCATCCAAAATGGAAAAATTTAAAAAGCATTGCTAAAGTTAATTGCACAAGACGTATAGGTTCTGTGGAAACTAATGCTACAAGGTATTATATTTCTAGCCAAACTGCCGATGCAAAAAACCATTTAGAACGTTCTAGGCAGCATTGGTCAATAGAAAACAATTTGCATTGGATATTAGATGCACAATTTAATGAAGACGATTGTTTTATTAGAAAAAATAACGCCGCTGAAAATATGGCTGTCGTTAGGAAAATGGCCTTAAATATCATCAAAAATTACAAAGCCAAAACTGGAAAAAAACGCTCAACAAACGGGTTTAGGAGATCTTTCGGTTGGAGCGGGGACGTAATGGCGGATATTTTGGATAGTTGGATTAACAACTGTTCATGAAATGGCCCTACTTTAAGGAGGGGCAATTTGCCCCCATGGTAGCGATTTTGCTAGTGCCTTATTACAAAAATCCTATTTGTCATCCCGTTTTATGGCAAATAGTAATTTAACTACCATGGATGAGGTGTAGAAAACAGAATTTTGTGTGCCAAATCTCTTGAAAGAGATGCTGAAATTCGTAATATTTGACTCACTAAAATTGTTTTAATTTGTATATACACGTGATATTCTATAGAGATGGATGTAATTTTTATATATAGAACTAAAATTACATCGTAGAATCTAGGGAAAGCAATGCAAACAGTAACGGATATTATACTTATCTTAATTAATAACACCAAAGAACGGCAAAGCTTACAGTCATTTTTAGAAGAAAGTGGCTACCAAGTACAACTAACATCAACATTAGATGATGCTATTCCGACGTATATTAAATATAGTTTAATTATTTTTGATTTTATAACTGCACAAGAAAATATTAAAAAACTGATAAGTATAAAGCAACTCTTAAATCATATTTTTTTGCCGTTGTTGATCATGTTGCCAGAAGAGCAAGGTATTGCTCCATGGCTGCAAGCTGGCTGCGATGATGTGTTACGCATTCCTCTACGCGAAACTGAGCTTGCTGCGCGAATAAAAAATTTGCTAACCATACGCAGTCAATCTTTTGTGTATTACCATACATGCTTAGAGATTGGCAACGATGCGGTTTTTATCCTAGACGAAGCTTACGATATAATGGATTGTAACACCATGGTGCCAAAGCTTTATGGTTACACCAAAGAAGAATTAATAGGCAAACCTTTAAGTTATGTGAAAGTACCAGCAGAATGCTTCAAAATAGCGGCACAAATGCAAAAAGTATTAGAGGGAAGCAAAGAAACGTGGGAGGCTGTGCAGTTATGCAAGGACGGAACAACATTTATTGGCGAGGTAAGCTCTAAATTTCTTAAATCTGGTGACAATCATAAATTTTATCATGCCGTACGCGATATTACCGAACGTAGAAGGATTGAAAAGGATGCCTCGTTAACAACCGCTAATTTAGAAACACAAGTCAAACATAGAACTTTGGAATTGCAGAATATAAATTCCGAGCTAGAAGCCTTCAGTTATTCAGTGGCACATGATTTGCGATCACCATTACGCGCTATAGATGGTTTTAGCCAAGCAATACTAGATGATTATGCGCAGCAATTAGCCCCAGAAGGACAGGATTATTTTAAGCGTATACGTGCGGCGACCCACCGTATGGGTGAACTAATCGAGGCATTGTTAACATTTTCAAACTTAACACGAGTAAGCATGAAAATTGAGCGTGTATGTTTGAGCGATATTGTCCAAACGCTAGCCAATGATCTGCACACTTCAAATCCGAATCGTAATGTGAAGTTTATTATTCAGCAGAATGTATATGCCAATGTAGATAAAGTACTGATACGGATAGTGCTGGATAATCTATTGAATAATGCATTTAAATTCACTTCCAAGCATGCGTCAGGCAAAATTGAATTTAACGTGATTAAGGATAAAGAGAATAACACCATATACTGTGTACGTGATGATGGTGCAGGATTTGATATGGCATATGCGGATAAATTATTTTCTCCTTTTCAACGCTTACACCGCACAGCAGAATTCACCGGCACCGGCATTGGCCTTGCTACAGTTCAGCGAATACTTAAGCGGCATGGTGGGAGTATTTGGGCTGAGGGAATGATAGAGCATGGTGCTATATTTAATTTTACTCTTGGGGGGAATGCTGATGAACGATAAAATTATGCTTTTAATAGAAGATAATCCAGATGATCAAACCTTAATTTTACGGGCTTTGACTAAAAACAAAATTGCTAACAAAGTAATTGTAGTGAACGATGGAGCAGAAGCACTGGATTATTTGTTCTGCACTGGCGAATATTTAAATAGAGATGATAACGATACTCCAACAGTAATTCTTTTAGATTTAAACTTGCCAAAAATTGGTGGCTTAGAAGTATTGCAAAGAGTCCGTGCTAATAATAAAACAAAATTATTACCAGTTATTATAATGACCTCCTCGAAGGAAGAAAAAGACGTTTATAAAGGCTACGAACTAGGGGTTAATAGTTATATCACCAAGCCTATTATATTCGAGGATTTTGTCGACGCTGTGAATACATTGGGTTTATATTGGTTGGTACTAAATGTGCCACCAAAAGTGTAATAGTGGGTATAATGAGCATGCAATTAAATGTATTTATTGTCGAGGATTCAGATGACGATGCTGAGTTGTTGTTAAATGAATTACGACATGGTGGTTATGATCCTAAATATACAAGAATTCAAACTAGAGATGAAATGCTAGTTGCTTTAAACGACCCTAAGGTTGACATCGTTTTGAGTGACTATCAAATGCCAAATTTTTCTGGGAACGAAGCATTGCAGCTCTTAAGACATAATGACCAAGATACCCCTTTTATATATGTTTCCGGCACCATTGGCGAAGATACAGCTGTTGAAGCAATGCATAGCGGTGCTAATGATTATATTATGAAGGGTAACCTAAAGCGCTTGATCCCCGCAATTCAGCGCGAAATAGCTGAAACGAATGTAAAAAGATCAAACCGCAAAGCACATCTTGATTTACGCGATTCTGAAGAACGCTACAAATTAATGGTCGAAATGTTGCCAGATGGTCTTGTGATCCATCGAGCCGGATTAATTCTATTTGGCAACCAAACAGCAATGAAATTGCTCAAACTACCCAAAGGTGAAAGTTTAATAGGAAAGACTATCTGGGATTTTTTTCCCAAGGAAAGACATGATATTGTCAAACAACGCATGAAAACCATGAATGAAACCAACTTGCCAGCGCCTATGATCGAGCATACCCTGCACTGTGCAGATGGTAGTTTGATAAATGTTGAATCCAGAGCTTGTAAAATTAAATATGAAAATGAATCGGCATTTTATGTAACCATACACGATGTTACAGAACGCAAGCATGACCCAATCACATCATTAGCAAATCGTTTTCTCTTTGAGGAAAATTTGGTGCAGGAAATATTGCGCTTAAAGGTTACCGAGCAGCTTGCATTATTGTTTCTGGATATTGACTCGTTTAGTGCGATTAATGAGGCTATGGACTATGCGGCTGGCGACCAACTATTAAGGTTAATTGCGCAACGAATAATTGGCTGTACTAAGCCAAGAGATCAAGTTGCACGCTTTGGTGCCGATCAATTCGCTATATACTTGAATAAGATTAATGATCTCGAACAAGTCATAGAATTTGTAAGCAAAGTAATAAAGGTGCTTGTCGAACCATTTATGGTTAATAACCGAGAACTAAATATAACCGCCAGTATCGGCGTGAGTATATACCCAAAAGACGGCGCAGATGCACAACGCTTAATGCAAAATGCTGATGTTGCATTATCGGCTGCGCAAGACGCAGGCGGAAATTGCTTTCAATTTTGTACCCCCAGTATGACTGCAAAAGTCAAAGAACAAATGATTTTAGAAAATGATATTCATAGTGCTTTAGCGAATAATGAATTTGTACTTAATTATCAGCCAATCATAGAGTTGCCATTCAAGAGGATCAAAGGTATGGAAGCGTTGATTCGTTGGCATAAATATGGAAATATTATATATCCTGATGCCTTTATCCCGATTATTGAAAAATCACGTTTGATTGTACCCATTGGCGAGTGGATTATACGTACTGCATGTGAGCAAGGCAAAATCTGGCAAGCACTAGCAAAACGACCAATTTTCATGTCAGTTAATTTAAGCACCATACAATTCCAATATAGTGACATTGTCAAGGTTTTAGCTAACGTTTTAAAACAATCTTTGTTTGATCCAAGTTGTTTGAAGATAGAGATTACCGAAACAGCTATTATGGCAGATGTGCATAAGAGTATCAATATTTTACGTGAGATTAAAAATATGGGAATGCAAATTTCAATCGACGACTTTGGTATAGGTTATTCATCTTTAAATTATTTGAAGCAATTACCAATTGATTATATTAAAATTGATAAATCATTTATTTCAGATATGATCAGCGACAAAAATGACGCAGCAATAGTTAAAACTATAATAGAATTAGCACATAACTTGGGTTTTAAAGTAATTGCCGAAGGAGTTGAGACTGAAGAACAGTTAAGTTTTGTTAATCAACTTGGCTGCTTTGAGGTTCAAGGGTTTTATTTCAGCAAACCAATGTCAGCTGCAGATGCTTCAAAGTATATTAATCGCATGGATAAACGTTAAACACAAGCTGAACAGATGAAGAACATACTAAATGATAGAAAAAGCATCAATTCAGTACAAGATGAGTTGCAACAGAATTTATATTCAGCCCCCTTAGATTTTAGTAACGTTACTGTAGATCAAATTAAAATGTTGAAAGAATCAACACGACAATTAAAGCAACATATGATGCAAAAACAAGCTCCAAGTTTAGCAAAACGACACAAACCTTCTGGGCCATAATTACTCTCATTTATAATCCCGTGTGCTATACAGCGCCATAAATTCTGAAAGTATTTTTACCTGCTGCTTTAGATTGATATAAAGCAATATCAGCGCAGCGCATTAAATCAGTTAAGGTATTACCTGCATGTGGATAGATAGCTACACCTATGCTTATGCATACCTTAATTTTTGAGCCATCACACTCAAATGGCGCGTTCGTTAATTTTAAAATATATTGCGCAATAATTTCAACATTTTGTACTAAGTCATTTAATCTATGTGCAACGATTGCGAATTCATCACCGCCAACACGTGCAATAATATCCAAGTTAATGCCATCGCTTGTAATTTCTGGCATATCAGACAACTGTTTCATACGATCAGCTAAAATTCTGAGCACCAGATCGCCAGTCCTGTGTCCATATGTATCATTAATATTTTTAAAATTATCTACATCTATAAAGAATAAAATAATATTCTGGCCGCTTTCTTGAGACTGTGCCAATAATCCGACAATTTCATCTTCAAAATGTCGACGATTAGAAGTTTTGGTTAATATATCTTCCTCAGCTAATTGTTTGAGTTTAATATTGTATTCTTGTAATTGTGTTTGGAATTCATTCATTTTTACTATGGTTTTTTCAAGTCTTTGACGAATAACATATAGATCCACAAAAACCTTAACTTTAGTAAGTAATACTAACGGGTCAATAGGCTTATATAAATAATCTATCGCGCCAGCTTCCATGGCTTGAATATAATTTTGCTCAGATTTATTAATGGCAGTAATAAATATTATAGGAATATATTTAGTCAAGTCGTTTGCATGCATCAATGCTGCAACTTCGAATCCATTGATATCTGGCATCATAACATCTAATAATACCACTGCAAAATCTTGCTTAAGCAAAAGCTTTAAAGCATCATTACCAGAAATTGCAGTAATAATTTCCAACTTTAATGGGGCTAAGGTTTTTCGCATAGCAATCAGATTTTCTTCTCTATCATCTACAAGCAAAATTTTAACTGCTTGATCTTCATATGTAAGAGAACGACCTGTATATTCTTCCATTTTCAATCCCTCATTTCACACAAAGAAAGTATTTGTTTAGCAATTTGTGGTAAAGAACCAACGTAGTCTACATGGGTTGCTGCAATAGCTGCCAAAGGCATAATATTAGTTTCTGCTGTTTTAGGGTCTTGCACCATGGTATAGCCATGATGCTTTTTAATCATATTTAATCCCGCTGCACCATCACTACTAGCGCCGGTTAAAATAACTCCAATTAAATGTTCACCATAAACCTCTGCTGCGGTCTCAAATCCTACATCTATAGAGGGACGTGAGGAGTTAACCCGCGGATCTACAGATAGGTTAAAACAAAAATCATCCGCAATTAATAGATGGTAGCCTGGAGGTGCAATATAAATGTTGCCTGCTTGAATATAATATAAATGTTCAGCATCTTGCACTTTAAGAGCACAAAGACCATTGAGATAATCAGTCAAATAAGAATCTGGAGTTTCCATTCGATGATTGATCACAATAACAGCTAAGGGCAATTGCGCAGGTAATAGTGGTAATAAAACAGATAAAGCATTTAACCCCCCAGCTGAGGCTCCTATAATTAGAGCTTGATAAGAAGTTGTGTGCATAATTTTATTCAACTATTGGTATAATTTTTGATAAAGTTTTTCCTTTGGGATAAGGCAGGTGTATTTCTCTTTTAGGGTTGAAAATTCTAAAGTTTCTTTTGACCCAATAAATAAAAATCCACCATTACTTAAAGATTCATTAAATAAATTTAAAACATGATCTTGCAATTGTCTATTAAAATAAATTAATACATTCCGGCATATTATCATCTGCACTTCACAAAATGAGTGATCGACGGCTAAATTGTGATAGGCAAAAGTTACGTTTCTTTTGAGAAAATCTGCAATTTTCGCTGAGCCATATTTTGCATGATAATAATCTGACAGAGAATGTTTGCCTCCTGCAAGATGATAATTTCTTGCATACTGCTTTACTTGCTCAGAAGCATAAATACCTTCCTTGCCAATTTCTAAGGCGTGCATATTAATATCAGTTGCATAAATATGAGTTTTATCAAGCAATCCTGCCTCATGTAATAAAATTGCCATTGAATAGACTTCTTCGCCTGTGGAACATCCTGCATGCCAAATTTTAATAAAAGGATATGTTTTGAAGGCAGGGAATACATGTTTTTGGATTGATTCATAAATGTATGGATCGCGAAACATTTCCGTCACTGTAACCGATAAATCTAGCAATAAACTTTCAAATGCCCTTTCGTCATGCAAAATTTTATCTAGCACTTCGATAAAACTTGATGCTTTAGATACAAGCATATTATGTTGTAAACGACGTTTTAATGATGCCGGAGCATAGTCGCGGAAATCATAACCATAGCGTTTTAAAATGCCCTCAAGCAGTAGATCAATTTCAATTTTTTCAGTATCATGAGTGTCCATCTACAAGGACCTTTCTGCACTTGATAACCAAACACGCATCATGGAAAGCAATTTTTCTGCGTCTATAGGTTTGGTGATGTAATCATTGGCTCCTGCTTCGATGCAAGCTGTTTTATCATTAGGCATCGCCTTAGCAGTAACAGCAATAATAGGTAAATTCTTAAACTGATCTTTTTTACGAATTCGCCTGGTTGTTTCAAATCCATCCATTACTGGCATCATAATATCCATAATGACAATGTCCAGCTTTGGCATAGTATCCAATTTTTTTAAGGCTTCTTCGCCATTAGTTGCAATTGTAATATTCATACCCTGACGTTTTAAAACCATAGATAACGCATAAACATTGCGCATATCATCATCTACTAGCAAGACGTCTTTACCCTGCAAAATTTTATCAGTTTCTAAATGCATTTTTAGGTTTTCTGGTGCTTGTGGAGTATTTTTATTAACTGCATGTAGAAATAGCGTACATTCATTGAGTAGGCGTTCGAGCGAAGCATCTCCTTCTTTAACTACAATTTTATTGGTATATTGATTGATTCTGGCAAATTCATCTTCAGTTAGATCTTTTTCGGAGTGCACAATGATTGGTGGTAAGGATATTAATTCGTCATTAGCAGACTTTAATAAATCTATGCCATCCATGTCAGGTAGTTTTAGATCTAAGATTATCCCTGCAAATTTTTGAGCTCGTAGTTGCTCTAATCCTGCGTGAGCTGTTGATGCGACAACAATATTAATATTTTTAGCTTTAGCAGCCCGACTAATGGCATCTTGCATTACATTATCATCTTCAACTAAAAGGATTGCTAAATTTTTCTCTAAAGATTCGCCGTTAAAAAATTTAAATACTTCTTCTAAATCTGCAGCATTTGATGTTTTCCTATACAAGTTGATCGATTTGAATTTTTTCGTCAAATCGTTCATATCATTATTAGAGATCACATGGATGGGAATGTTTCTTGTTTCATCAGACGTCTTAAGTTCTTGGATTAAGGCTGAATTAGCACTATCATCCAAATCTATGATTATACCATCCGGCTTATACTGTTTGCTTAGGTTTAGACCTGTATCAGCATTTAATGCGGTAATACATTTATACCCCTTCTGTTTTGTCATTTGCATTAGGGTTTTAATAAACTTCTTATCGCTTTCAACTATAAGAATTTTTTTATCATTTTTAACAAGGTCATTGCGATCGTCTGGTAATGAGCTCATAGTGTTTTCTGCTAGGATAATCTGCTTTTCAGGTTGAGTGACGCTATTGGTAGCAACAGGAATCATTAAAGAAAATACACTGCCTTTACCAAGTTCACTATCTAAAACTATTTCTCCTCCCAGCAACTTGGCGAGTTCGCGTGAGATGGTTAGCCCTAAGCCAGTACCGCCATAGGTACGATCAGTATCACCATATGCTTGTTGAAATGCCTCAAAAATATCTTGAAATTTTTGTTTTTCGATACCAATACCTGTATCAATAACTTTAAATACAATATAATTATCAGTAGTCAGGTTTGCTGTTAATTTGATAAATCCTTGATTAGTAAATTTGACAGCGTTAGAAATTAAATTTCGCAATATTTGTTTTAAACGATAAGCATCAGTCTTAATAACGTTATCTTTAAGTGTAGATTCAATAATAAATTCCAAGCCTTTTGCGGAGATCATCGACTCGAATTGTGTTTGCAGGTCACTTAAAATGTCGCTAACTTTTGCCTCTTCAATTTGCATATTTAATTTGCCTGCTTCAACCTTAGATAAATCTAAAATATCATTAATCAAGGTTAATAAATCTTTGCCTCCTTTATGAATAATATTTGCTTGCTCAATTTGATCGGGAGTAAGATTGCCATCTTCATTTTTGGCAAATGCATTAGAGAGTAACAAAAGACTATTTAAAGGAGTTCTTAATTCATGCGACATGTTGGCTAAAAATTCTGTCTTATACTTGCCGGCTCTGGCTAAGTCTACAGCTTTTATTTCCAGCTGTTTCTTTATTTCTTCGAGCTCGTTATTTTTGGTTTGAATTTCTTTCTTTTGTTGTTCGATCGAATGCATTTTTTCCTCAAGTTCTTCGTTTGAGGCTTGCATTTCTTCGCTTTGAGATTTTAACTCTTCTTCGGATTTTTGCAGTACGTGAGTCTTTTCTTCTAACTCTTCATTTGTGGAACGTAGTTCTTCTTGCTGTACCTGTAGTTCCTCTGCACTTTCTTGAACTTTCTTTAAAGCTTCTTCAGTACGTTGACGACTTTGGATGGCTTCCATCACAACTGCTAGGCTAGTGGATAATTGTTCGAGAAATTGTTGCTGAATATCGGTAAGTTTATGGAATAGAGCAAATTCCATAACCCCCAAGGTTTTATTTTCTAATAATATTGGTAAAACTATTATATAACTCGGATGTTTGTCCCCTAAACCGGAAGTGATATGAATATAATCTTCAGGCACCTCGCTCAATATAATAGGCTTGCCCTCTAATGCAGCTTGCCCTACTAAGGATTCGCCAAACTTAAACTGATTGGAAATATTTTTGCGACTTTTATAACCATAGGTACCTAGAAGTATTAAATTTTTTGCAACACCATCTTCTTGGGTGATATAAAAGGCACCGCAACCAGCTTCTAAAAGTTTGGCAATTTTAGTTGTTACTACATTACACATAGCTTCTAATGTTTTCTCTGTTTGAGCCGTTTTTAATATTTCCGCTATATGTTCTTTTAACCAATTTTGGGAACTTAATTCTGCAGAGTGAGATTTATTTTCTTGGATTAAATACCCAAACGCATCAGATAGTTCTCCAATCTCATCATTTGATAAGCGCTCTACCACCACTTCCTCACCGGAGCGCAAACGTTGAATTACGCCTTTAAAATAATTTACCGGACGCAATAAATACTTGGAAAATGCACGGGCTGAAAGCATACTTATAAGAATAAGAACTATTAAAGTAGCTATTAAAACACGGCTCATATTGATAATTGTATGCTCAATGCTTTTGTCTCTAGCATAGGCAATGACATATAATTTATCGTCTAATATGGAAGCTATTTGTGAAGTAGCGCTTTCTTCTTGCGTCATTAAATTAGTTTGTCTTTCATCTAAGTGTACGCTATTTATAACAATTGCTAGAATCTTATCCAATTCATCATGCAATTGATTAAGCCAAACAATTTCCTGCTTGCTCAAGTTAAGGCGCCCCAAATCATCAAATAACTGTTTGATCTTGGCATAGTCGTTCTGCATATCTTTATCAGTACCATACTGGTTAAACAGCATTTGATATTTGGTTGTAATGATTATAGACATTAAGTGTATTTCTAATTGAGTTAATGCTAGCTTTTTTGCGTAAAAGTCTTTATCATCATTTTGTATATTATTATTCCATTCTTCTAATAAAGGCTTAATATTATTTTGCATTAATTCTCTTTCTTGATTAGTATTATCTGCAACTTGATCTGCTAATTTAAAAAGAGTATCTTGTACCTCCATATTTGCCATAGATTGTTTCTCAACTTCAGCATAATATTTTTTTTCTTCATCTGTGTACGGGAGATTTTTAAAGTCTTGCAGTTGTTGTTTTTGCTCGTTTACAGCTTCATCAAAGATTTTACGTTGCTGCGGATCATAGCTTACTGCATAATACTTGGTACTCCGTGAAAGCTCATTATTAGTTTCATTAAGCAACAGGGAGTTTCTTATTTTTAAGGCACTAACATCAGCAGCTTCTATGAACATCATTTTGCTCCATAGAAATCCAGCTAAACTCAACAGGCCTATTAATAAAATAGGAATAGTGAAGGCCATAATTAGTTTGTGATTAAGTTTCATTGTCCATTCCTATGTTTGGCAATTGGTTAAAGGTTTTTACACTATCGTTAATTATTACGGCTAGGATGCAAAAACCTTAAGGTCAATATTCTGGTAGGTGTGAAATATGATATTCTCTTAAAACCGACTATGCTAATCTAAACGGCAACAAATCTAAGGATGGATTTACGATGAATAAATTAGCACTCTGCTCCGTATTGTTAGCAATCCCTGGTATAACTTTTGCAAATATGCCTAAAGAAGGTGGATTTGTTGGGCTTGGCGGAGGCTATAATTCGGTTAATTTATCGCAAAATCTAAGTGCTGCTGGAGTATCTAATGTCTACACGGGCGGGGCTTTAGTTGCCTCTGGTCAAGCTGGCGGGCCTGCTAGTCCTTTCCACGACAATCAAAATACATTTGCGCCAGAAGTGCAAGCCGGTTATTACGATCATTTTGGCAATCCCAATCAATTGTTTGGTTTGAAATTTCTGTACAAATATTTAGGCACGACCTCTACCGATTCACATGTTGATTCATTTCAGGTCGGTAGTTTTACCTCGCAAACTGCAGCATCATTTGTAGGCAATGTGCTGATAAATTCTGCACAAACTGCTATTAATCACAACATGGCGTTAATGGCATTCACTGGCCATTCATTTCTGAATAGCTTTGTATATTTCGGTGCTGGTCCGACATTATTTAAAACCAAATCCCATCTTTATGGTGCAACTGGTTTTGCAGATATTAATGGAGTACATGCTGATATTACTGGCGCGCCAACTAATTTTTCATTTTCTAAGTGGATGTGGGGTGCTGCAGCACAAATTGGTTTAGCTTATTTCTTTAGTCCTAGTTGGTTCTTAGATTTTAGCTATACCTATTCCATCACTGGACGTTATACCTCTAATGTTTCAGGACCATTTAGTAGCTCTACCACCAGCGGCGGAGTTACGTATACAGACACTGGAACCTTATACGCCAGCACCAATCAACGCGTGACGTCACAGGCTTTTAGCTTATCCATTAATAAGTCGTTTTAATCAAAGATCGTGCTCTAACAAGCTCACGGTATGATTTTGATAAGTATCGACTGCAAATTTACGCCAACCGTGTTGGGCATACCAAAGGGCAGCATTTGGATCCGAAGCAAACAATGAGATTTTATTAAAACCTAATTCTCTAGCTTTTCTATACGCTTGCTCTAACAACCATAGACCAACACCTTGATCTCGATAGCCATCAAGCACCCAAAAACTACCAAGCCACAAGTCACGATCTGCGTAGCCTGTGACTTTCACACTAGGTTTTAGAGTGACAGTTGCTATTGGTTGATCTTCCTTCAGAACCACAAAGGTTAGAGGAATTTTATCCTTATTTAAATTTTTGTGCAGGCTTTCTATAGAACCTGCAACAGATAAAGTTGGATCGTATTTACCCCAAGCAGCAAAAGTCCATTCGGCTAAAGTTGGAATAAATTGCGGCACATCTGCAAGATATTTAATTTGCACATCGTCAAGAAGTGTAGGCATATTATCAATCCTAAAATAAATGAAAAATATCTTTTGAAAGAGCGATAAATACTTCGATCACGATTAGCCAAATAATTGTCCATTCCAAGCGATTAGAATGTTTATGGTTAATTTCATTGTTTAACATATCGAACAATTCTTTTAACACAGTTAAGCGTTGGTTCAAGACATTAACGCGACGATCAATATCTAAATAATGCGAAACCATTTTATAAATCGGCTCAAGCTCCGAATATTCCCAGAAAAATTCCGGAGTATCGAGTAGTTCTTGATGTAAGTTAATAGAATGGCGATCGATAAACAAGCGACCCATCATGCGGCGAATTTCTTTGCCAGATAAACTTATATTGCCTTGTTTTGCTAATAACAACGGTAATTCGCGTGTAATGTCAACGGTATTTTGAATTGTATGTTCGAAAGCATCTAGTTTAACCGATTGCGCAATGCCATGCGAGAATGCAACTTTAGAAAGCAAATCATGATTAGGCAAAATGATGTCATCGTCTTTTATAGAAGCTAATGCTCCGTAGCCAAAGGTAAATATATCCTCGCATACTTCTTCTTCTGCTTGGTATTCAAACGGCTGGATTTCACGCAATAAAGCTTGTTCTTGCTCTGCATCTAAGCCCCAAAAAACCACGGCTGCATAAGGAAAGAGTAATACATCACCTGCGCCAAGTTTGATATGAAAAACTTCGCGAAAGCGCTGACAGCCATATCTTGATTTGAGGTAATCGAATAACTTATTTGTGTTAAAGCTAGTCGCTGAACAATAAGCAGCACAACGCATTTTTAAACTCACGGGTAGAATGCAAAAGCCTAGATCATATCCAATTATTAGTTATGGCGCAATGTAAATTTTATACTATTCTTAAATAAGAGTATTTCAACCGCTATGCAGGAGACAATTTTGGCAGAAGTTTTGTATCTCCCAATGGAAGTAACAATGGCAGATTTAATTTTCATCGGTGTAACTTTGGCTTTTTTTATATCTTGTTTTGGTTTGATGAGATTCTTTTCTTCGTTAGCCCGAGGTAAATAGTGAGCTTGGTGCTTTATTATTAGTAGTACTCTTTAAGCCAGAACTTTTTTAATTTGTTCAAACATTATCTATTTCCCGCCAATTAAATTTAAATTTGGATCGATTAAGAAATGGAACCTGATGAAAAAAGGGCAAGTCCCGAAGAATTTTTGCAACGAGCACAAGCTGAAGAAATTAAAGCTAGCCGAGGCAAACTTAAGATCTATTTAGGTGCTGCACCTGGTGTTGGCAAAACATATGCCATGCTGAAAGATGCCGCCGCCAAACGTAAGCAAGGATTAGATGTAGTTGTTGGTGTGGTAGAATCTCATGGACGTACAGATATAGAGGAAATGCTGATTGGACTTGAAATTCTTCCTTTAAAACCTTGTGAGTATCGTGGCAAAAATATTGATGAATTTGATTTAGATGGAGCTTTGAAACGTAATCCTGGCTTATTGTTAATGGATGAAATGGCACATTCTAACGTGCAAGGCACCAGACATGCTAAAAGATGGCAAGATATTAAAGAATTACTAGATCGTGGCATAAATATTTATACTACCTTAAATGTGCAACATATTGAAAGTGTAAGTGATGATGTGGCAGGGATCATTCATGCGCCAATAAAAGAAACAGTGCCAGATATGATGATCGAAATGGCAGACACAATAGAATTAATTGATTTGCCGCCTGAAGATTTATTAAAACGTTTACAAGAAGGAAAGGTCTATTTTCCTGAACAAGCTGAAATTGCTACAGAAGGTTTTTTCCGAGCAGGTAACTTAAGTGCATTGCGTGAACTAGCTTTACGCATCACAGCTGAGAGAGTAGGGGCACAAGTTACCTTGTATCGTCAAGGTTTGGGGATCCAACATATTTGGTCGGTAAAAGAAAAAATTTTAGTCTGTGTAGGGCATCGTACGGAGGCATTACATTTAATAAGAGCAGCAAGACGTTTAGCTGCAAGTTTGCAAGCAGAGTGGTATGCAATCAATGTTGATTCATCACGCGTCAATTTAACCGAAGAGCAACGTAATAATGCAATAAAAAATTTACAATTAGCAAATCGATTAGGTGCTGTGACCACCATTATTCACGGAAATGATTTGGTCAAGGAAATTATGGCATATGCAAGATCACAGAATGTAACTGTGATTATGGTTTGGAAACATATTCATCCTCGTTGGCAAGATTGGTTTTCTTATCGCTTGGCAGATGAGTTAGTGCGGAATTGTCAAGAAATCAACGTGTACATCATGACTGGTGCCGAAAACGAGATGGAAGCGCAAAGGGACAAGCGAGCAGAGTCCAAAGAATTAGCGCGCATATATTTAAATACTGTTGGCATTATAGCATTATGTACTGCATTTGATTTTTTAATTTACCGCTATGTAGATGAACGTAATTTGATTTTAGTATATTTGGTTGGCATAACCATAGTCTCATTGTTTGGCAAAGTGTTGCCTTCTCTTCTTGCCTCTATATTAAGTGTTTTAGCTTTTGGCCTATTTTTCCTATCTCAATCCTTTATATTTTCTTTTACCGACTTGGGATATTTATCTACATTAGCGATGATGCTTTTGCTTTCGCAAGTTATAAGTCATATTACAATTCAGGCACGCAGACAAGCTACGGCAGCTAAAGTTGCAGAGCAACAAGCCTCAATGCTACATAAACTTAGTCGCCAATTAGCTAGTTCACGTGGTACAGAAGAGTTATTGAAAATTGGTATTAATTATATTGCCGAAGTATTTGATAGTACTGTAATGGCTATTTTACCCACAGAAAGTGGCTTGGCTATAAAAGCACATACCGGTGTCGAAGAAGTTATTGATGAAAAGGAATTAGGTGTGGCGCAATGGGTTTATGATCTCGGGCAAATTGCTGGACTAGGCACTGACACTTTGCCATTCTCGAAAGCTATGTATATGCCATTATTAGCTGCTGAAGGTAATATGGGCGTTTTAAGAATTAAGCCGAAAAAAGTTGGACAGCTATTTACTCCGGAACAAATGGATTTTTTGGACACATGTGCACATCAAATTGCTTTAACTATCGAAGTTGATCGTTTGCAGGAAAAGAAAAAGCAAACCGAA
>Ga0206842_1053_pt1 | contig 24877 bp, 28 predicted proteins | sample Alteio_BWOrgCont_23_FD_152861 | JGI IMG/M metagenome (GOLD analysis project Ga0206842, IMG submission 152861) | Enriched cells from forest soil in Barre Woods Harvard Forest LTER site, Petersham, Massachusetts, United States -... | ecosystem: Environmental > Terrestrial > Soil > Temperate forest >...
CAAACTCACGGCAACCGTGGGGCAAAACGGCGCCCGGTATGAGTCATGGCAGAGCCCTGCCGCATCGAAAAATGGCGATTCCACGTTCATCTTCACAATTGGTACGAAGACAACGCCGCAATTGCGCGACGGAAAAGCACACTTGATCCTTGAGGCAACGTCGGGAGGGCTGCTCCACGGCACCAGCCGATGGGAGCGGGACGTAAATGTTGTCACGCAGCCACCAGTTATCAGCGCTGATTCGGATCAGCATTATCTCTACCTGGGCATGGCCGATCTCGCCACGCTGAACGTCACCGGCGCGTACACAGCGGCGGGCATCCGGGTGAGCAACCAGGATTTCCGCGCGTGGCCTATGCCCGGTGGCAAGCCAGGCCTCTTCTCGTTGTATGCCTTCGCCTGGAACACGCCCGCAGGCACCACTCCGTTTGCCTTCGCTTCGAACGGTACGGGCAGCGACGTAACAACGCCGCTGACTGTGATCTTTCCGAAGAAGGAGCAGCCGGTTTATACGCAGCACGAGATTCAAGTCACCGATCAGTTCATGCAGAAGGTGCTGGGCGAGCTCGATCCGAACGGTACTGGCGCCCCTATCGCGCGCTTTGTGAAGATCAACAGCGAGATGCGCAAGGCAAACAACCAGACCCTGTCGGATCTGCGCCTCAAGACAGCCGATCACTTCCTCTGGTCGCAGCCCTTCACGCGGCAGTCCCACTCCCAGGCAGAATCGACCTTTGCGGACGTGCGCAGCTATATCTATCACGGAAAGAAGATCGACCAACAGGTCCACCTCGGTTATGATCTTGCCGTCACACAGCATGTCGGCGTCGAGGCATCGAATGACGGCCGGGTCGTTTGGGCTGCTCCGCTCGGCATCTACGGCAACTGCATTGTGGTCGATCACGGCTACGGATTGCAGACGATCTACGGGCATCTCAGCCGGATTGATGTACACGTGGGCGACATGGTCAAGCGCAGACAGATTATGGGTCTCAGCGGTATGACCGGCATGGCGGGGGGCGATCATGTGCACTTTGCCATGCAGCTTGACGGGGTGCAGATCGATCCTAAGGAATGGTGGGACGCGCACTGGATTCAGGATCATGTCGCTCGCCGTGTCGACCTGCCGGGCTTTCATAATAAACGTGTGGCACCGCGCCGCGGAGATCAGTCAACACTTGCCGACTTTCTGAGGACTGAATGTCTTAGAGTGGCGGTGAAGGGTGTCGAAGGCCAGCGCGGCAGCCTTGAAAGAAAGAGAATGATCACGCCAAGCGCGTGACGTTGCTGGCCGACACAACTGCGATCAAGAGGTCTTGTTTTCTGTCGTAGAATGATGCCGATTGATCTGGAGACCTATGACCAACGCGCAGATTCTTTCGCTTGTCTCTAAATGGCAGCCCCAGTTCAGCGGTTCACTTCTTGCTCCTTCCAGTGAAGAGTTTTCGACGGCTCGTCTTGTCTGGAACGGCATGATCGACCGACAACCAGCTCTGATTGCGCGTTGCACGTCGTCCCAGGATGTCGTGTCCGCGATTAAGCTTGCACGCGCGGAAGGCTTGCACGTCAGCGTTCGAGGTGGCGGTCATGGCGTATCCGGCTCCGCGGTCTGTCAAGACGGCCTGATGATCGATCTCTCACCAATGAAGAAGGTAGCGGTGGATCCGACACAACGAGAGGCTGTCGCCGAGCCCGGCGTCCTCTGGGGCGAGTTCGATCGCGCAGCCGAGAGCCATGGTTTGGCGACTACCGGCGGTCAAGTCTCACATACCGGCATCGCGGGCCTAACTCTCGGAGGGGGACTCGGATACCTCATGGGGAAACACGGGGCTGTATGTGACAATCTGCTCTCCGTTGACCTTGTCACGGCCGAAGGTGAACTTGTCACAGCAGGTCACGAGATAAATCCGGATCTATTCTGGGCCGCGCGCGGTGCCGGGGCAAACTTCGGCGTCGCGACGTCGTTCCGCTACCGTCTTCACCCACTGGCGGGCGTACTCGGTGGTCTCATCATCCATCCCCGTGAGCGGGCGACGGAGTTCATTGCATTTTACAAAGATTTTCTCCGTGGTACGCCGGACGAACTCGATACCACTTTGGCTTTTCTTCACCTGCCGGATGGCACACCCATTGTAGGCGCGATCGTTGTCTATGCCGGCTCTATAAAAGAAGGCGAAAAAGTTCTGGAGCCGCTGCGCACCTTTGGCCCCCCCGTGGCGGACCTTGTTCAGCCGATGCCTTACACGGCAATCCAGAGCATGGTCGACGCCGGGCTCCCCGCTGGGTCTCGATACTACTGGAAGTCAAACTTCGTCGATGAACTCAGCCGAGAACTTGCTGAGGTGCTTCGTGCAGGTGCTAACCACGCGCCGTCCCCCCTCTCCATGGTTTTGCTGTTCGAGATTAAGGGAGCTATCCAACGCGTGCCGCGCGACGCAATGGCATTTGAGCACCGTAACCACAACTTCGAAATGTCCATCATTGCGCAGTGGAAGAATTCTGCCGAAGATGCAGCAAACATCAAGTGGGCGCGTGATCTTTGGACGGCTGCCAAGCCCCATGTGTCTTCCGCAGTCTATGCCAACCACATGACGGCGGATGAGGGGCTGGAACGCGTGCGCTCAGCTTATGGCCCGGCCAAGTTCGCCCGCCTTGGCCAGCTGAAGGCGGAATACGATCCAACAAATTTGTTCTGCAACAATCACAACATTCCACCCGCTCGCGCCTGACCTAGGTATTTAGTCCTCAACTGGTTTATCGGCATTACATCAGTTATCAGGCGGAAGTGTCAGCTTTCCGGATTTCCGGCAGATCCTCTTGATCACGGGTAGTTTCCTTTTCGGAGAAGACGCGCAGAATCGTTCCGTCCTGAAGGGTTAGCTGCATAACCTTTGAACCTTCCCATCTCGTTGCCGCAGTCGCTGTCCGGATGGACTTCTGCCACAAAAAATCCTACCTCCGAGTCCATGGTCCAGTCGAGGAAGAACAGATTGTTTCCCCGTGCCTCGCACCAGTGCTTCGCCTTAAACCGCGCAGCTACCGCGCTCGGAATTTGGCTCTCTGGGAGTTTGTCTCCAAGGATGCGATACAGGTGAATGTAATAACGGCCAACCTCGCCTCCGTCGCTGTAGGCGATGAAAAACTGCGAAGAATCCGGAGACCACTCAATTTCGATGTTGGAAGATATTTCGGGAAAGCTCAGCTCCCAATACCGCGTCGTTCGCCCCCACGCGAAATTTATATTCTTTCGAGAGCCGAACTGCTTTTTTCCTATCGGGTGAAGGCACACTTGGTTGTTTGGCGAAGTCGCCCAGCATGTAATGGGCGAGCTGCACGCGAATGAATACGGGTCGTGGCGAGTCGTTGCCCTAGCAAATATTTGTTTTGTCTCCGGTCTGCTGATGGAGACCGGTGTGAGCTACAACAAGCAGCGGCTGCACAAGGTTCGCTACTTCGGCCAGCTGATGACGACCAACAAGGAAGTGCAGCAGAGCATCCGGCCGCTACTGAAGCTGAGCCGGGACATGATCAGCCGATCGCAGAGCTGGAGTACGCGTTGGTCAGTTCTCTGGAGCGAGATCCACTTCTGCAGGAGCGGCTGCGCCGACTGAGAACGGTTCCGGGCGTGGGTCCAATCACGGCACTGACGTGGGCTCTGGAGATTGGCGATTACACGCGGTTCTCATCGATCAAACAAGCCATCAGCTACTCCGGCTTGTGTGGTGAGGAGAAGAGCTCAGCCGACAAGGTGATGCGCATGCCGATTTCCAAGCAGCGGAACAAGCACATCCAGCGAGTGCTGATCGAGGCTGCCAGGCTGGCGCCCAGACAGTCTCACGAACTCGCCCTGATCCACGCCTGAGAACTGGAGAGAGGACATCGGAACCGCGCCACGTTGGCTGTTGCCAGGAAGATGGTCTGCTACATGCTCGCCGTAGAGCGCAGACAGCAGGACTTCGTGCCTGCCGAAGAGGCCGTTTGGTGCGGTGATGAATCCTTTCAGGTCTCCGGTGAATCACTCTGATATTGGGGAGAACAGAGATGGCTGTTACTCTCACCGCCGTTTGCGCTGTCGTCTTGTTGGTCGCTCTTTGGATCAAACGCCTGAGGGACCGGCAGGAGATGGAACATCACTCCATCACGCCGGAAGTCCTGCATGCATTGTTGGCTTCAAATCAAGATATGCTTCTCTTTGATGTTCGTCTTCCGCTCGACCTCTTGGCTGATTCCGAGATCATTCCTGGCGCAGTGCGGCTTTCACCAAAAGAAGTGCGTGAGAATCCCTCACTCATCCCGAAAGACAAAGACTTGGTCGTTTACTGTACGTGCCCGAGTGATAGAACCATACGTACCATCCTGAATCGAGCTCTAGGCATGGGCTTTTTACGGATTAAATTCCTCAAAGGTGGGTTAGAGGGGTGGAAAGCAATGGGGTATCCTGTGGAGCCGTACCACGAGTCTTTCCATCTGGACACAGGGACGTAGCCTCTGCAATGGATGCACCCCGATCGTGGCCCCCGCGTCATCAACTGCATTTTGTCAGGTTTGTCGCCCATACGTGCCGCCCATACGTCACTTCCGCAACGGCGGTGATCCAGGAGAAATCAAACTTAGGCTTCGTTGCCCGCACGTCCAAAGCGGACCTTCAGGGTGAAGCAACGACGAAGGTTGTCAATCTCGTTGAATGATGGCATAGACTGCCTTATGCCTGCTCGTAAAACATCGCGATCTCTCAAATCCGCCGCGGCACCGGAAAGCCGCTTCGCAAACGTCAACGGTGTGCGGCTGCACTATCTGGTCGCCGGGAAAGGCGATCCCGTAGTACTGCTGCACGGCTATGCGCAGACCAGCCACATGTGGCGGCCGCTGATGGCGAAACTCGCGGACACCCACACCGTCATAGCCCCTGACTTGCGCGGAGCCGGCCAATCTTCGACGCCAGCTGATGGCTACACCAAGGCCGCTATGGCGCAAGACATTCACGCGCTGATTAGCAAACTTGGATACCAATACAATCAGATTGTCGGGCACGACATCGGCTTAATGGTTGCTTACGCCTATGCAGCGCAGTATCCGAGCGAAGTAGACCGGATCGCGTTAATGGATGCTTTCTTGCCAGGCATCGGGGACTGGCGTGATGTGTGGTTGATGCGGGACCTTTGGCATTTCCATTTCTACGGCAAAACGCCACTCGCGCTGGTGCGTGGCCGAGAGCGGATCTATTTCGAGCATTTCTGGAATGATTTTGCCGCTGACGCCAAACACTCAGTGTCAGAACGCGATCGTCGGATTTACGCCAAAGCCTATGCCCGGCCCGGAGGCATGCGTAGCGGCTTCGAGTATTTTCGCGCGTTCGAGCAGGACGCGACGGACTTCGCCAGACTTGCGAAAAAGCCTCTGCCGATGCCGATGCTTGTTCTGACCGGAGAAAAAGCCTCCGCCGAGTTCCTGATTGAACAGGGCCGGCTGGTCGCGAAGAATATTGAAGGGGTGGTGGTTCGCAAATCAGGCCACTGGCTCATGGAAGAAGCGCCCGATCAAGTCCTCCCGAAACTCGTCGAATTTCTCAACACCTAGTCCACGAACATCGGACGACATCGTTTTGTGGATTTCGAAAGAGACATAGTTCCAACCGTGTCGTCGCCCAACTGTACAGAACCCCGAATTTCGCGTTTTGTCCGATTGGCAAGGTTAATCGGCCACTTGAATTGGAACACATCAGCAAACATAGGCCGACTCGCAGTTACCAATTTGCCGCAATGCGCCAAATCGGTCCGCTCCCTCGGCGCTCTTTCTTGTTTGCGCATAGGGGTGCGTTTATTTTGCGAGTTGCCTCAGCATGAAATCCGCCATGATATGGCTGGCCTCGATGGATTCAGGCAGGGACGCATCATACCAGAACGCATGAGGAAGCGCGTCGAAGACCACGAGGCGTGCATCAACGCTAGCGCGCAGATAGGCGCGATGTAGATTTGCCGTTCCGCTGAGCAATGCATCTCGGCCGCTGGTAACGAAGAGCGTAGGCGGCAGACCGTGCAGGTCCGCGTAGATGGGCGAGAGCACCGGATCTTTCGGATCGGTGGACCCGACGTAATAGGGATCGTGAATGCCGCCATCGGGTGGCTCGAGATGGCCTGCGAATCCTTGCAGTGTGTATATCGCCTGCGAGTCGTCCACAGCGTCGAAGCGGTCGAGAGTGCTGAAGATACCAAGCGCCGCCGGCATCGGCAGGCCTAGCTCTTTGAGTTTGACAGCGACTTCCGCGGTAAGCACGGCTCCCGCCGAAGTTCCATAGATAACGATGCGGTTGGGTTTATAAGTCTTGAGAAGCTCCCGGTAGACGGCAACGGCGTCGTCGACTGCAGCGGGAAACGGATGCTCCGGAGCCAGGCGATACAGAACTGCGACGACTTTGATTCCCGTGTATCCGGCCATGGGAATGCTCTCGCCAAACGATCCCGAGTCGGCGTTAAAGCTGCCGCCATGCAGGTTCATAAGAACCTTGTGGCGATTACTCTCCGACAAGCTCGACGGAGTGACGATCCGCACCGGAACGCCTGCGATGGTTGAGTCGGCAATCGTGTTGGGGCAGAGCTTGCTCCACGCGGCGTTCTGGCGCGCGCCCGACAGCTCCATCTGTGCCCGGCGATGTTCGAGCGACTCCGGAGGTCCTTGATCGGGAGTGGTTCGGACGAGAGATTTGCGCGCTTCGGGGCTAAGGTCGGGTGGAGCTGGTACGACGCGCGTGACGTAGGCAGTACCCTGGGCGTCGATATAACTCGTGTCCCGCGTGGCCGCTGTGGAGGCTGACGTGGCCTGCGGAATGGATTGGGCAACGAGCACGGCGGAGATCGGCAGAAAAACAAAGAGAGCGATGGGGCGAAGTTTGACGGGCACCGAGCAGGCTCCTGAGTGAGATTGGACAATTCTAGCGTCAACAAGGACCTCTGGAGACGACCGAGGCTCGGAGCACAGGAATGCGAATCCCTCGGGGCCGGTTCGAGGAAGCCGCAACGATGTGGCGGCAGGCTCAACTCAACCGTAGGCGCCGTCGATCAGCGATTTGTCGCGGCCCGGCCGGGTGCGATAATGCAAGCACGAGGACGATGACGCCGGGGGAGAACGATTTCAATCCCCCGAACGTTTACCTGTCGCCCTGTCCAATACCGAAGACAGTAATACTGATTGCGGTCGGGGTGAAAGGTTGCTCTGCCTTAAGTCCTGATCCGCTCGGAGAGACATCGCCAACACACTTGTCGGCACCTTGCCGAATAGTCGGCATGTCGGACAAGTCTTCCCTCATAACAAAGTTTCGCTTCGTCATTTTCATTCCCGGTGACTGTGCCGGATCAATGGGCATTCGATGATTCGTAGGGTTTTCGCTATAGCTCCAGAGCTTGGTAGACTGCGCCTCGCGTGTTGTCTCCTGTCTGGACTGCCAGTGCGTATTCCTTCATGGCTCGATCACGCTGGTTGGTTAAATCGAATCTTACCTATTTGGATGTGACTCCAGACTTTGGTCCAAGTCGGGTAGCCATCTCCGCGCAGTGCAAAACGATAGACAATCACACTGGTCTGATAGTTCTTTGCTTAAAAAGCAAGTTGCCTAGGCAGTAGTTAGCCAGGGAACTCTGGGGAGAGCGTTCCACGATTGCCTCATATTCGGCTGGCGTTTTGGCTTCGTCACAATGCGTGGATGATCCTTCCTGCTCGATCATCTGTGCAGCAACAGGAAGGCTGATGGCAATTCCCAGCACCCCAATGCTCATGCTTCGCAAGATCCTGTACGACTTTCGCCACTGCCGCGGAATACAAGTCAACGAGAACATGGCAGCCGCTTCCAAGTCCAACTTCGATCCAATTGTAGCGCTCTGGTGCCGTTTGATAACCATGGGACAGAAGTCGCACTGGGTCGGGTCCGCTGGACTCTGGCCCTTTTGCTTTCACAATGGTTGCCGATTCTCGTATATCCATAAGCATTCCGGCCGTGAGACTCGCCCGGGTGTTCGCTGAGTGCCTTGTCGATTTGCCATCAAGTGATGACTATGTCAGCAGGCTTTCTTTTAAATCGAGCTCGCGCTCGAGATTGCGGTGCACAGTATCTCCGATTCTTCCATTTGACTGCAGGAGGTTGAGTTCCTGACGTTGCCTCCTAATCGTCTCCAGCAGCAGATGATTCGCCGTCAGGCCGTGCGAGTTTTTCTCCAAACTGCTTCCGCCCGGCCCACACTCCTCGATGTCTTCCAGCCTATGTTGATACTCGTGCAGCAGATCTTCATAGAGGTGCACCTCATGTTCACCCTTCGCTGACTTCCTGCGTTCTCCAAGGAAGTCGATACCCGCCTGCAATAGCAGATGCCTCGCCTCTCCTTCTTCGCAGAATTGTGCGGTGCCTGCAGATAGTCCAAGCATGCGCACCAGCCACGGCAGTGAAAGACCCTGCACAACAAGGGTCACCAGGATTAGAGAAAACGTCAGAAAGATGATGAAGCTTCGCTGAGGGAACGGACTTCCATCGTTGAGCGTGAGAGGCAGTGAGTTTGCCGCCGCCAGAGCGACGACCCCACGCATTCCGGTCCACCCCATGACAAAAGCCTGATTTGGTTTCGGCCTTTCGTATATCTGCTTCATAACATGAGTCCGCACCCACCATGTTGCCCCCGTTCCCGGATACATCCAAGCCAGGCGCAGCAGTACCAGTGTCGAGGAAAACACCAGCGCATGTTTGAGCAGGCTCAGATGGCCATGTCCATGAATGCCGTCCAGCACATACGGAAGTTGCAAGCCGATTAGCACAAACACCAGCCCGTTCAACAAAAACTCCAGCGCGTCCCAGACCGCCCACGCTTGCAGTCGCACTCCAGGCGAAAAGAAGGTCGAACTGCGGCGGCTTATAAACAATCCGCATACGACGACCGCAATCACACCGGACCCCTTCACTGCGTCACCCATGAGATACGCAGCATATGGCACGATCAGCGATAGGGCGATCTCCACCGGCCCGTCGTCTACCCAACGTTCCAGCCACGTTACGACCAATCCGATGGCCAGACCGACGAGCCCACCTCCGATCATCAGCCATGCGAATACGGCTACACCATGGCTCACGGTGGGGGTCGTACCCTGGACGACCATCTGGACTCCAAATTGCATAGCTAGCAGCCCGGTCGCATCGTTCAACAAGCTCTCGCCTTCCAGCAAGTCCACAATGCGTTGCGGCATGCCTACTTTGCGTGCGATCGACGTCGCCGCCACCGCGTCTGTCGGCGAAACTACTGCTCCCAGCAGAAATCCAAGCTGCCAGTTGAATCCCGGCAGCCACCACTTTGCCGCATATGCGACACCAAAAGCGGTGAAGAACACCAGGAGTATGGCCAGGCTCGAAATCGACACCAAGTTGTATTTAAACTCACGCCACGATGTCTGCCACGCGGCCGCATAAAGAAGAGGCGGCAGAATCACCAGGAACACCAACGAAGGGGACAGCTGAACGTGCGGGACGTGGGGCAGCAGCGAACACAGTAATCCGAAGACCACCAGAACAATGGGGTAGGACACTGCTAACCGGCGGGCCAGACCTGCCACGGCAGCCACCGCGCACAGTAATCCAATCAGCAGCACCAAAATGTAGTTCACATGGTCCATTCGGCCGAGGGCTCTCCTTCACATCAAAGTGTCATTAGGCTGATATTATGAGCGATGATCGCCCGCCGGGGTTACCGAATATGACGATTACTCTTCTCGTTGAACCGACGGCATCGTTCAAAGGCAAATACTTTTGATCAGACTGGGCGCGCCCGCAATCATCTAACTCAGTTGGAATGCGACCATGCAATCTTGCGATCTCATATCAAGCCTGAAATCCCTACGCGCTTTAGACGGTCTTGCCGACCATGAATACGCCTGGATTGCAGAAAACGGGGTGCACAAACATGCTAATCCCGGTGAAATCATATTTCGCGAGGGCGATCCTGCGACGGTCATGTTCTTCGTGCTTTCCGGAGAAGTGCATATGCGACATGATCGCGCCGCCAGGCAATCTCTTGTCATTGGGCGATCGGCACAAGTCACTGGCTTACTGCCGTTCTCACGCATGAGGTTTTACACCGGTACTGCCCTCGCGGTCGACACGGTATGCGTGCTCGAGATCGTTCATTCCTCCTTCGATGACATGCTGAACGCAATCCCAACCATGAACCGTCGTTGCGTTGCGGTCCTTCTGGACCGAGCCCGCGAGGTGACACGTATTGAGCAGCAGGAAGAAAAACTCACCGCTCTGGGGAAACTCGCTGGAAATCTGGCCCATGAGTTGAACAATCCTGCTTCTGCGGTAAAAAGTTCGGCGACAAATCTGATGCGTGAATTGGAGAGTCAGAAACTATTACGGCGTGCGCTCGACCGGGGCGGTTTCTCGCCGATCGAACTCGAGTTCATGCATCAGTGGCAAGAAGAACTCTCCGCGAGAACCGTTTTGCCATCAGCACTGGACGACATTGACCGCGAAGATGCCTTGACGGCCTGGTTTGAGAAGGCAGGGTTGGGGGGAAATTCGTGGGAAGTTATACCCGATCTGTTCGAGGGCGGAGTGTTAGTCGAAGACCTGGAACGCATCCAGAAGCAACTGGGAGCGGCACACCTCATGGCTGTCCTGCGATTATTTTCGTCATCGCTGTGCGTAAAGAAGATGGGCCGCAACATCTCGTCCGCAGCGGATCGCATCTTTGAGATCAGCCGCGCTGTCAAAGACTATGCCTACATGGACCAGGCACCCATCCAGGATGTAGACCTCAGTTTAGCGTTGGAAAATACCCTGACCATGTTACGCCCACGTCTATCGGGCATACATGTGAATGTTGACGTGGCCCGAGACCTGCCTCTTGTATCGGCTTATGGATCCGAGTTGAACCAGGTGTGGATGGCCCTCCTTGAAAATGCCATTGATTCGATCGACGAATACGCGCCCTCCAAAGGTCGCATTGATGTACATGTCAACAAGTCCGGCGAATCGATTCTGGTTGAAGTCTGGGACAATGGGCATGGAATTCCAGCATCCCTGCACGACAGGATTTTTGAACCCTTCTTCACCACCCGACCACCTGGCAAGTGCCTTGGTCTCGGACTGGACGCTGCGCAAAGAATCGTAAAGAAACACGGCGGGTATATTCGCATCCAACGTTGCGATCCAGGCGCGACTTGCTTTCTCACGAGCTTGCCGATCGAGCGCCCTCATCTGTATTGACCGGTGATTGCCCGTTAGATGGTGCGATCGAAGAGTTGCTGCTGGTAACTCTTGACCCAGTCTTCTGACGACGGAGGAAATATATTGAGAAACTTCCCCTCGCGAGAAGGGATCACTTCAACCATTTTTGCGATCATGTCCTTTGGATCGAGTCTCCCCTCTGGTTTACCGAGCAACCCGTCGACCACTTTCTGGAAGGCTTCGCGCTTGATAAAGTTCACGTCATCGTTGAGCCAGCGTAGACCGGCTTCAACCACAGTTTCGTTGAAACCGGTAAGGTAGGGTCCGGGATTGATGGTTTGGACTTGAATTCCGAAGGGTTTCAACTCCTCGTACATCGCTTCAGCTATAGATTGCACAGCATGCTTGCTCGCGGCATACGCGGGAATTGGCGGGACCGTGAGAAGTCCAACAACTGAGGATGTGAAGACCACCTTTCCCTTAACGCCCGTGGCCACCCAGTTCCTCACCACGCGCTGGGTAAAATCCAAAGCCGCGAAGACATTCGTTTCGAAATTCACCCGCACCAGCTCAACGGGGATTTCAGAAATGGGCCCTCCCTCGCCGATACCGGCGTTATTCACCAGAATGTCGAACTTGAATTTGAGCGCGTGTGCCACATCATACTTGTCGAGTAGGTCCAATTTCTCGACTCGCAGTGTTTTGAGGCCGAGCGAGCTGCTTTTTTCCCGCAGACCTGTCACTTGCGGCCAAGTCTGAACAGCTGCTATTACGCTGTGCCCTTTTTGCGCCAATCCGAGAGCGGTTCCTTCACCAAATCCGGAACCTGCTCCCGTAATCAATATTTCCTGCATGTGAGTGATCTCTCCTCTCTTTTAGCTAGGCTTTCAATGCTGATTCACCGCTTTGAGCAACTGCATAATCTTGAGCCACCTGCCCCCCGGACACGCCGATGCTGCCGATGATTTGTCCATCGACGTCCCTGAGGGGGATTCCACCGGCAAACGTTACGAGGTGGCCATTGGTGAGCTCAATTCCATGCGCATCTGCCCCTGCTTTGCTGTAGTTGTCCAGGGTCTGCGTTTCCATTTCGAACAGGGCGGATGTTTTCGCTTTCTTAATGGCCACATCGATCACCCCAAGCCATGCTCCATCCATGCGATGAAATACTTTCAGATGGCCCCCCGAATCAAGGATCGCGATGCAAACTGAAATTCCGAGTTCGCGCGCCTTCAGTATGGAAGCCCTCAAGACGCGCTCTGCTTGATCCGTCGTAATTTGCATGCCCTTTGCTCCTTTTGGGCTAACTGGACTCGGCGACCATAATATCAAGGGCGGTACCCCTGGAAGCTTCAAATGTCCATCAAACCAGAATCCGTTCGTGGCTCCATACGCTTCACGGATATCTGATTGAGATTTGCCGAGAGGCGAATATCTCCCACAACTCAGGGGCCGACATCACATCCGACGCCCTAAGCGAGGTGTACTTGCGCAGTTGGTTCTCGCGGGCGTGACGCGAAGATTTTTTTCGGCGCAGATAAGGGTGATTTGTCTGGCCTTCCAGGCGGCCCGGAGATGATCACTAACGGAAAACACCGTTCTCGTCACTTGACGGAATAGTCGCCATCTCCGTCTTTTGTAAGTGAATCTGTGATCGACCTCCCACTATTCGATTCGCAGATGGTACCCGCGTTTGAGCGAAGCTCCCTCGACCACGCCACCGTTCGCAATGTATTGCTTGATGGCACTATTCGAAGGCTCGCCAGATTTGATGGAAGCTGCGAGCGTTCTGCCAGCGTCTTGGGCAATGCACCGATCACGTCGAGCCAGAGGGGACCACCTATCTTGGCCTCGAAGCGGCGTAGGTCATCAGGGATGCTGTCAGGATGTGTGATCTCCACGCTGTCCTGGGAGTTCTTGTTGCGTTTCAGCGTAAATTCGTGGCTCTCGATCTTCTTGAGATCGTGACTGGCAAGGTAGTAGAGAACCATGGACTCGGTCCGCTCGATCTTGTTCTGCGCTCTCCTAGCACGAACAGCATACCTTGCCGACTCCCTCTTACTATAATTCGGCCCGCGTCTCCATGATGCGGGGAAAATGGCCTGTTTTCCAGCCCACGAAATCAGCAGAATGTGGAATGTGATCGACGGTCAGAGGAACGGAAACCGAGTGCTCATCTTCGATAGCACCGTGGGTGGAAAAAGAGGTATCTATTGCTCCTTCGTCGCCGTACAGACCAACGAGAACCTGTTCGAGAGTGATAGTTCACGAGAATAGATCGTGCAATGCTCGGGGTGGATCGCCGCTTGTCGAACGCGCTTCCTCCAAGTGCCATGGAAACTGAGCGTGCCCCGAATTGAGGAACTGCTGAACAGGTTATAGGAGGGGGAGACGCCCACCCAGTGACAGCCTGCGAGACTCCCAGCACGGGTGACGGGGTGTCGTCGGCAATACGGACTTCAGCCGCTGCCCGGAACCGTCGCTTCCTAAAGCATCCTTGCACGATCTGGGGCCACCATGTAAAGCCGAGGCCGAGCAGTCTTCGGGAAGCGAAGTATCATCCACGCTGAAGACATGCGGGAATGCTACTCAATTGGTAAGTGAAGGTAGGCGGTTATTTCGACCGAAATGCTTAGCCAATCGGGTTGGCCGGTTTCGCATGTCTCAGCTTTGAGGCCTTGAGTACCTGGTTAGCTTCCCGTTTTCTTTCCTTTAAGAGGTTTACAAGTATGTCGCGAATTGCGCCAAGTTGCACGCCATGTTCCTTCAACAAATGCGCGGCGATGCAGTTCTCTTCGCGCAGGATACCCAGCAGCAGGTGCTCAGTTCCGATCCACTTTTCACCCAGCCGCTCTGCTTGCTCAGCGGTGAATGCGATGATCCGCTCGCACTCGCCAGAAAGCGGAAGATCGACAGTGGTCTTTCGCGAAGCGGTGGCTGCCCTTTATTTTGCTTGCGGATCGATTTGGAGCCACCCCAAGTCGATTTTATTCCGATTCGGCAACGAATAAGCAGTACCTCCGGTGCCCTCAAAAGACTCTACATCGTCTTCGCGAGCACCGAGTGAGTGGTGGGAAAACAGGTAGTAGGCCCAGTTTTTGGTCATGTCCCGAATGCCGGTCATCCATGCGGTATCTCTGCACGATGATGCCCGTTCGCGTCTTCAAAAGAGGGTAGGGGATCGTTCTTACTTGGGCTTGATGTAGTAGGCACTCTGGTTGGCCCAATCCTCTGCGCTCTGAGGACCCCACTCATTTCTGCGGTTCGACACGTTAACGGAAAGATGAAAGAACTGCCTGCATTGCGTGCATTGAAGCTCATTGCACGTTGACGTCCCCGGTCGGCCAAGGCGGGACATCCACCAAGTCGCCGAGGGCACAGTCGCCATATATGACAACCATGTGCTCTGCGCCCACCTGAGCAATCAGTTGTCGCACAAAAGCGACACAGTCAGCGGGCGCTCGGAAATTCAACCGTTCAGAAAATGGCTCACATTACGGACACATAGCGCTAGTATGCTGGAGGCACCTGTATTTGGGAGCTTTTTTGCGCTCGCCTTTTATTGGCTCTCGCCCGAAAAGCTGCGCAGATCATCCGCGGTTCCCGGCGGTTGAATGCAAACCGCGACTGCGACAAGTACCGGTGATTCGCTCAGATACTCAATCCGAAAGCTGGCTGCTACCGGTTCTGGCAAGATGCAGTTGCCTATAATGCCGTTTTTTGCAAATTAGCATCGGTACGTCCGCCACCTCGCATCGGGTTTGTTTCGACGCCAGCCGGCTAAACTCTGGTGTACGCACAGATGGGAGATTTTGTGATCAGCGGCACCCGCCCGGCGCGCCTCAAGCTCAAGCGATTTTAGGCGCGCTCGTTCGAGCACCTCGGCAGGATTGGGGATCGCCTCGCGGCGACGGCGGCCGTCCTCGCGCCATTCGAGATAATAGACGCCTTCGCCGTAGACCTCAGTGCGTCCGTCGACGCGCACCCGGTCGCGGAGGCGGCCATTGGCCTCGCGCACCACCGGGCAGAGCTTCCAGCCCCCATTGGTTCTGACCTTCTTGAGCACGTTGACGCATGCTCCAGGGCGAGCGTTGTCCACCGGTCGCGGCATGAGCGGGACTGTCCGTCCTTCTCAGATCTCGCGCAAAGAAGCGCGGCACGGTGGACACCACGATGGACACCAAAACTGTGATTTTGTGGACACCATCGTGGACATCATGGCGGGATCTGATTGAGAAGAAAGCGATTGGTGCCGAAGAAGGGACTCGAACCCCCACACCCTTGCGAGTACATGGACCTGAACCATGCGCGTCTGCCAATTCCGCCACTTCGGCACGCACGTTGTGTCCAGCGCGAACGGCTGGACTGGCAGCAATTTCTAGTGTTACAAAGGGTCCCATCCGTGTCAAACCCAACCGCGTGAATCTTCGCTCAGCGCTACAATTGCATTCACAATCCCCACTTTCCGCATCACATCGAAGTCGAAGTTTGTCCACATCGCAAAGGACCCCGCCCCCGTATGACTGACCCTGCCAGCACACCGCCAATCCCGCTTGAGCACGCCCAGGAAATACGGCGTTTCTCTCACGACCTCAGTAATGCGCTTGAAATCATTCTCCAGACAAGCTACCTCCTGGGTATGCTCGAGTTGGACGAGAATGGCCGCAAGTGGCGTTCCATGCTCGATGGCGGGGTCCAGAAGGCAACAGAGATCAATCGCGAACTCCGCGACTTCGTCCGCGCGAATAGCTGAAAGTACCGCCAAAATGAAAACGCCGCGGCTTTGATCCGCGGCGTTTGGGCAAGAGGGGCCAGGTTTAGACCAGCTTCGCGTCCAGTGTAATCTCTGTATTTCCATTAAACAGCCGTGAAATCGGGCAGCCGGCCTTTGCATTTCCGGCCGCTGTCTCAAATGCGGACTCGCTCGCGCCCGGAACCCTGGCCCGCGTAGTCAAATGGATCGCGGTGATCGTAAAGCCAGCATCTGTTTTCTCAAACTTCACCGCCGCATTCGTCTCCAGCGACTCGGGAGTCAGATTCGCCTCACCCAGTTGCGCGCTCAACGCCATCGTGAAGCAGCCCGCGTGCGCCGCGGCAATCAGTTCCTCAGGGTTGGTGCCGATACCGTCCGCAAATCGCGTACTGAAGGAGTATTGCGTTTCCTTGAGAACCCCACTCTGTGTCGAAATCGAACCCTTTCCATCTTTCAAACCGCCAAGCCACACGGCGCTCGCCTTGCGTTCCATAAAAGCTCCTTTTTTCTCTTTTGGGGGAAAATTAACTGAGCCGATCGCTCAAGAATTTGGATGCGGCCCCGCGGCAAAAAAACAGGTGCCGTAATTGAGCATAAATAAAGCTGTCGTCGTCGTCGAATTGCCAAAGAAGACGGACGACTTTGCAAAGAGGGAACATGGCCCCCAGACTCCTGGCTCCGGCATGCATTTTATGGAGTAATCTGTTCCGGTGCATGCGGCGAATTCATCCATCGTTCATCCCGAGTCAGCTCCAGCCCAGCAAAGAGAAGCCACGCCCGAGCATCACTCCGTCTACTGTCCCAACTGCTCACACCGCCTGCACGGACACCACTGCAAGCTCATCTGCCAGCACTGCGGCTACTACCTGAGCTGCGCGGATTACTACTGAGCTTAGTCCCCTGACCAACCTCGAGCTGCGCGTCAGGCGCTCCACAAGCTCTCCGACCCCATCCGCGCACAAGTCCAGCGCGGATTTTTCAAAAACTCCAGCGAGGACGTCTTCCTCGGAGTGCCTATTCCGGCGCTGCGCAAGATCGCCAGAGAATTCGCGCATCTACCGCTGGCAGACATCCGCAGGCTCATGCAATCCACTGTTCACGAAGAGCGGTCGCTGGCCAACGAGGTCCTCTGCCGCCAATTTCGAAAAGCTCCGGAAGCCGACCAAAAGAAGATCTTCGATTTCTACATGCGCAACCGCAGGTACATTCGCGACTGGGACGCAGTCGACGGCAGCGCGCCCTACATCGTCGGCCCGTGGCTCCTCGAACGCGACAAAGCTCTTTTATATGAGCTTGCCCAATCCTTGTGTCTCTGGGGATCGTCGCATCGCAATTGTCTCGACCTGGTGGTTTATCCGTAAGGGCCATGTGGAAGACACATTCGCCCTCGCCGAAATCCTCCTATATGATCCCGAAGACCTCATTCAAAAAGCCACTGGGCTGGATGTTGCGAGAAGGCGGCAAGAAAGATCTTCGCGCCCTTGAGTGCTTCCTGCGTCGGCATCATGCATCCATGCCGCGAACAGCTCTCCGCTACGCCATCGAACGCTTTCCTCTGGAGAAAAGGCAGAGATACTTACGCGGCCGCGCGGCTATCTCCTAAACTCTGTCCTTGGACGCCCGTCTTTTCCCTGAGCAACTGGTTCGCAACCAGCAACTCACCCACCAGTCTTTTCAGACGGGCATTCTCCACCTCCAGCTCTTCTACGCGTGCACCCAAGCGAAAGAGCACCGGCTCCGGAAGATCAACCTCCGGTGCCGGCACCCTGTCTTCTGCACCATGCGCCATAAGCTCCATATCCTGCCCTTCCATCACACTCGTTCGATTTCCTTTGCCGCGGCGTCGATGATCTCCGCGATCTTCCTGATCTTGTCGCCCGTCAGGTTGCCCTGCCCGAACTTCAGCTTCAGTGCCAGCTTGCAGTTGTGCATTGCTCGCATAATCTGCGGAGCTCGCCCGCGGCCGTAGGTCTCACCCGTCTGCCGGATTCGACCCAGCAACTCGTCGATACGTGCTTTTTGAGACGCCAGTTCCGCCTTGCCTGCCTCGGTAATGGTGTATTGCTTCTTGCCGCCCTCGGAGCTGACCGTCGCGAAGCCCTCATCTTCAAGCTGATTCAGCGTGGGATAAATCACGCCGGCGCTTGGCGTGTATACGCCTCCCATCTGCTCGCCGATGCCCTTCATGATTTCGTACCCGTGACTCGGTTTCTCGGCAATGTAGCTCAGAATTACTAAGCGCAGTTCGCCATTGTCGAACAGCCGCCCTCCGAAATCTCCTCCGAACTGGTATCGGCCATGCCGTCCCCAGCCCTCGCCCATTTCTCCCCAGAAGCCGCCCTTGCCGCGAAAATGCTTCCAGGGCCCACAATGGCCTGCTCCCTCTTCAACTTGCCTTCTTTGATGTCTTTCAAACATATGGATTCTCCTGTTATTCTTACGATATATCGTAAGATACATTATAAGATATATCTAAGATCAGTTTCGATGCAACAAGTTTTGCCTTGAGTTTTCGCAGAGTGCCTTGGAGCAACCGCCATCGCTCAATCGCGTTCTTAACTTAGTAGATCGTTGCTTAAGGGAGAATCGCATGGCTGAACACGCTGATTTCTGGAAGGGACTGGTTACCGGCACTCTCGTCGGTATGGCCTTCGCCATCTATTCCAAGGCGGATTTCGAACGTTTATTTCGCTCGGCTTCCCCGACCGAATCGTCGGCTGTCGAGCCAGACCAGACCCTTCGCGAGCATACCCAAGGATTACACCTGCGCCGGGAAGCCTCTTAAGTAAGAGGGCGCGGCACAACGCTTCCAATCAGCATCGCGCATGCCTGTTAGGCAGCAAAAGCTGACCCCGGTGTTCTCTCAATCGCGGCGGGGCGTCGACTTCAAACTTACCATCGAGTTCGATTGGCTCTTCTGAACCTCATCATGCGTCACCCACGCGCCTTTGAGCCGATAATACCCGTCTTGCTGTTTGCTCTGCGCATTGCCGCGAACGATTGTACCGTCAAACGAATACCAAATCCCGTGGACCTGTTTTGTCGCGAAGGTCAGCCGGTCACCGCCGAGGGTGGTCCGATCGAAGAAAAAAGTTAGAGAGGAAGTCTGCCCATCCACCAGCTTCGAGATGTACCCGTCCAACCGGCCATTCTCGATCGTGATCTGTACAACCGACCCCGACTCGTCGATCATATACTCGCCCGATGCGTCCGCAGGCAGGGTAGATGTCCCACGCTGCTTACCGCCGGTTGCTGCCGTCGGGTTTTGGGAGGCGTCGCTGCGATGATGCAGCGACGGATCAGGTGTTGCCTGCGCAAGGACCGTCGGAACCACGGACAAAAGCAATCCCGCAAGCACAACCCGCACGAGCAACTCCCCTCAGACGATCTATTCTTTCGAGCCCTGGCTCTTCGTGCGAGCCGTCTCAAACTCGTCGCCCTTTTGCCAGCCTACCGTTTCCGGCAGCGACGACGCCTCCCAGCCCAGAATCAACCCAAAGCGCGCCATCTTTGCGTCTCCTCGGAAATCCATGCCAGGATGGTATTCGTCCGATGGCTGGTGATAATGGTGCGCGACAAAATCCTCTGCCTGCGCCTTTCCCCACGCTGCATCATGACCCTCAAACAGCGTTCCCTGACCGATCGAAAACGCTGGAACGCCGACTCGAGCAAAGCTGAAGTGGTCTGAGCGATAGTAGTGTCCCGCGCCTGGAAACTGATCCGGCTCAAGCGTCAGATCGAAGGCCTTGGCCGTCTTCTCAACCACTGGATACAGCGTTGTTCGCTCCGCGCCGCTCACTTCTGCCGCCAGTGGCACCCCCATCGGCATCAGCATGTCGTAATTCAGGTCCAGAGCGAACTGCGACGCCGGAATCGGAGGATGCATGCCAAGATATTGTGAACCCAGCAGCCCCTGCTCCTCCGCCGTTACGGCTGCAAAGAAGATACTGTGCGGTGGTCTCGCCGGAGCCTCCGCGAATGCCCGCGCCATCTCCAGCAGAATCCCGCAACCGGTGCCATTGTCAGCCGCGCCGTTATAGATGTTGTCGCCCTTCAGATCAGGATCGATCCCCAGATGGTCATAATGCGCCGAGTAGATTACGGCCTGGTCCGTACCTCCGGCATCCGCTCCTGGCAGCTTCGCGACCACGTTATCCGATTCATACGGCCGCACCCGGCTGGCCACGTGAGCCTTCAGCCGCACTGGCAATTCAAATGAATGAAACCCCGGTTTACCGGCTGCCACGATCATTTCGTCCGCATTCTTCCCGGCCACCTCAAAGAGCTTCTTCGCCACATCCAGCTGAATCCAGCTTGCCGCCTTTAGAGTCGCCGTGGAATCACCCTTCAGATATGACTTTTCCACCGACTGCGAGTTCCGCACCACATCCCATGGATAGCTCGCTAGGTCCGTCCGATGAATGATCAGCACGCCCACTGCGCCGCGCCTCGCCGCCTCTTCGTACTTGTAGGTCCAGCGGCCGTAATAGGTCATCGTCTTGCCTTTGAAAAAAGCCGGATCATCCGAAGGTGGCTGGTTGACGATCACCAGCAGCACCTTGCCCTTAACATCCACGTCTGCATAATCGTTCCAGTGATACTCAGGCGCATCAATCCCATAGCCCACAAACACGATCGGCGCGTCTATATCTGCTGATGCCGCTCCTGTCTGGTCTTTGGTCACGTAATCGGAGCCGTAGGTCAACACAATGGAAGCGCCATTCTGAGGCACGAGGCTGAACTTCGTCTGGTCCTCGATGGTGTGAACCGCATAGAGCGGTACCTTCTGGAAAAAAGTGCCATTGTCGCCGGCCGGTTGCAAGCCGTACAGTGCAAACTGCGTGCCGATGTACTGCGCGGCAATATCGCCGCCGCGTGTGCCGGGTCCGCGACCCTCCAGCAGATCGTCTGCCAGAAACCGCACGTGCGCTCGAATCTTTTCTGGATCAATCGACGCAGCTGCCTGGCGAGCCGCCTCGGGAACTCCGGCCACCGCAGGAACGGAGGACTGCTGCGCAACGACCAGAGAACAGGAAAGAAAACTAAAGGCAAGAAACGAAATAGCAGACGCAAAAATCTTCATCGAACTCCTGACGTGACAAAAACCGCACAACTACTATTCTCTATATCCAAATCTCCGGTGTCATCTCTTCAAAGGTTACCGATGGACCCGGACCCGTATATCCCGGCAGCGTCTTCAGCCGTTTTAGCACTTTGCGCGTCAGCCCGGTCAGTGGAAGCTCTACAAGTTCGCGCGTCAGCACCCAGCGGCGCGTTCCCCTGGACTCGGTCAGCTCGGCTTCTGCGTCTGCATCGTAGCCGTACACCGTCACATAGTAGTTGGTCACCGTAATCGAGTGCCGCACATCCAGCAACCGGCGTGCGGCATCTACATTCGTGCCGTCGATCTCCGGCAGCTCCCACATGCCCGGCATCAGCGAAGCCACGGCCGGACGCTGTTCCAGCAACACCGCTAACTCCGGACGCTGCCGCCCGCGACCGCTTTTTGACCGTCCGCCCTGTTTCACTGCACTTGGCTGGGTAACCCGGAGCAAAAAGGCATACGCCGCTTTTTGGCTGCGCATCTTCTTTCGCGCCGCTACAGGATGCTCCCCACGTGTTGCGCACAACTCCACCACCGGACACTGCAGACACAGCGGCCCGCGCGGTAGGCAAACCATCGCGCCCAGCTCCATCATCGCCTGGTTAAAATCTCCCGGCCTACTCGCATCCAGCAGCTCTCCTGCCGCTCTGCGAATCCTTGCTGCCACAGAGCCGCGCTCGGCCCAGCCTCGCATCCGCGTCAACACTCGCTCCACATTGCCATCCACGCACGCAACCGCCTCGCCAAAGCCAATGCTGGCAATCGCTGCGGACGTGTACTCTCCAATGCCGGGCAGCGCCCGCAGCTCCGCGGCTGTCGAGGGCAGCTTCCCATCGAGCTCCTGTGCCACAAACCGTGCCGCCTTGTGCAGCATGCGAGCGCGGCGATAATAGCCGAGGCCGCTCCAGCACGCCAGTACATCATCTTCGCAGGTCTCAGCCAGTGCCGGCAGAGTAGGGAAGCGCTCGATGAATCGCGTATAGTGTTCGATCACGGCAGCCACGCGTGTCTGCTGCAACATGATCTCTGAAACCCAGATGGCGTAGGGATCGCGCGTCCGCCGCCAGGGCAAGTCGCGTGCGTTGTCATCAAACCATCTCAGCAGCAGCCGTCGAAATTCTCCCTGCTCTGGTAGCCCGCTCATGCTGAGATTGTAAGCCGCGCCCGTCTATACTTCGTTCGTAAAGCAGCCGCGATGCATCGACCAAAGTCAGCAACTGAAATCCTGTTGAAACTCGACACTCTTGGATGGGGTCTCCCTGACGCGCAGTACAACGCCGTGCAGGTCCTCGCCCATCCCGAGCTGCTCAAGCCCCTGCTGCGTGCTCTCTTTTCAGTCGATCCCAGGTTGCGCCATCGCGCCTCCGACACCGTTCGCCGTATCACTGAGAAACAACCGGAGCTTCTCACCTCATACACCGAACGCTTGCTGGGCCTCTTTAGCGAAAGTGCAGGCGACAAGTGGAGAACGCGCGCCCACCTTGGTCTGGTCGTTGCCCGCATCGCGCAGTCCCGCGCTCATCGCCTGCGCGCCGCCGGGCTGCTCATCCCGCTCTACTACGACCCATCCAATGTGGTGCGATGTACTGCTATCGAAGGACTCGGACTCCTCGCCCAACGCGAGCCCAGCCTGCGTCCGCAGGTCGAACCCCTCATTGAGGAAGCGCTGGCGACAGGCACTCTCGCCATGCAATGCCGCGCCCGTCACGTGGTTGCACTACTCCATTAAGAGCAAGCCACACTAAGCCGTCATCGCCCGCCGCCGGAGGGCTGGAACTGCATTCATCACCCGCAAGGCAGTTTTCGTAAGCCCAAACGCCGGACCTTTCTCTCCCGTCGCGCTCTCCATCGCCCGCAACGACGAAGCCACGGCCGCGTATCCGTACTGGCGCATTGCTGCTTCGTACTCAGCAATGGCCTCTAGTACCGGCTTCTCTCCCCGATCTCTTTCTGCCAGCTTCGAGCACAAGAGCGCGGCATCCTGTAGAGCTATGTTTGCGCCAATCCCGCGATACGGAGTCATGCTGTGGATCGCATCGCCCAGTAACGTTACACGAGTGGTCGTCCACACCGCTACCGGCTCCGAAGTTCGGATACGCGCCAACGCGATCTGCGTTTCGTCCATCAACTCCACCAGCTTGCGCAACGAAGGATGCCAGCGTGTTACCTTTCGACGGACCACATCTTTCAATTCCGCACCCCGCATCGTCACTGGATCGCTACGGAAACCAAAGAATTCCCGTTTTGCTCCATAGCCGAGAATGACGTAATCCTCATCTTCTGGAATACCTTCTTCTATCCCCAGTAGCCGCAGGTACTTGTCTCCTCCAGCCTCGCGCTTCCACACCGCCATGAACAGGCTGCAAGCCTCCGGAGGCGTCACGGCCATTGGTCCGTCCAGCAACCGCGCGGGCAGCAGCGCAAACGCCCCATCGGTGAGCGGAACCTTACCACCGATGATCGTGACCCCCGTATCGATCGGCTCCGCGTGTGGAAGATACTGCTTCCGCACCGGCGAATTGACTCCGTCAGCACCGACCAGGACATCGCCCTCCGCAGCACTGCCGTCTTCGAAGTGCGCGACCAGCCGCCCGCCTGACTCCTCATAGCGAAGAAACCGCTTGTTGAAATGGACCATGCCTTCCAGGCCGCTCAGCAGAATATGCCGTAGCGTGATTCTGCTCACCGAGCGATGCCGTGCAATCGGCTGCTTCGTCGAGCCGTCATCGTCGCTCGTGGCATGCAGCAGCTCCTTGAGCTGCTCCGTCACCATCGTGAACCCCTGCACGAATGCTCCGCCGGTGCCATCGAAGACCATCCACAGCTCCGGCGGCAGGCAGGCATGAAGCGCCGTGCTCCCCTCCGGGCTGATGTGCACTCGGAAGCCCTGCAGCCGCGATATCGGCGTCGCGTCGCGTTCATACACAGCCACATTCACGCCCGCCTTCTTCAATCCTTGCGCCAGGCACAGACCTCCGATCCCGCCGCCAATCACCAGTACATCGAGTTTGCTCATCACTCCGCTCCTCTTGTTGCCTTCCAAATTTCTTCCGTTAGCAACCATCGCTCTATGCCCCGTTGCATCGCCTCGAACTCGTTTCCCCGGCAACTCCCGGCACCCGAGAACATGCTTAACAACATCGCCAACACCTCTTCCCGATCCAGATCGCCCCGAAAAGTCCCCTCCTTCATCCCGTCAATCACCATCTGCTCCAGGCCGTGCCGCCAGTGGCCTTGCATCATGTGGACGATCTTCCGAACCTCTGGATCCCGCTTGCCGCGCAGTCCAAACTCCTCCAGCACAAGCAGCATCTTCCGTTCATGCTCGAAGTAGAAGCGGCCGTCAGAGAATTCCTGCCGCAGCCGGTCGAGCGCGCCATATCCGCTGGCCACCGGGGCCGGACCGTGCAGGAGAACGAACTTGGCCCCTAGAAACTGGGCCACACCCTCGATCAACGCCTGCTTGGTCGGAAAGTAGTAATGCAGCGTGGCAATATTCACCCCGGCGCGTTCCGCGACGGCCCGGGTGCGCAATCCCTCAAAGCCCGATTCCGCGATCACAGCGAACGTCGCCTGCATCAGGGCCGTCTTGCGCTTACCCGGCTCATCCGTCGGATTCAACAGGTTTGCAAAGTATTGCTGGATCGAATCCGTCTTCATGTCGACCACTCTATCAACTGATTGATTGAGTTGTCAATCAATCAGTTGATTACTGGGCTGTCACACAGTTCCGGATGTATCTTTATGCACTAACCCCTGTATTTTCTTTCATATTGACGCCAATCTCGAACCCGGTCAGACTCTAGCCAGGAGAATTCGC
>Ga0206842_1054_pt1 | contig 24840 bp, 20 predicted proteins | sample Alteio_BWOrgCont_23_FD_152861 | JGI IMG/M metagenome (GOLD analysis project Ga0206842, IMG submission 152861) | Enriched cells from forest soil in Barre Woods Harvard Forest LTER site, Petersham, Massachusetts, United States -... | ecosystem: Environmental > Terrestrial > Soil > Temperate forest >...
CCGGGGCGCATCCGCTTCAATGGGCACGTGGAAGTGGGGGTTCGGGTCACTCAGGATATTGCCCGAAAGCTTCGCTTTTCCAACGAGGATACCGCGCAGATTGTTGCATTGGTCGAAAACCACATGCGCTTCGGCGACGTGGAGAAGATGAAAGCTTCGACGCTGAAGCGGTTCTTTCGGCTACCGGCCTTTCCCGAACATCTGGCGCTGCACCGTATGGATTGCATGGCGAGCCACGGCGGCTTGGACTTGTATGAGTTTGCGAAGCAGCGGTTTGAGGCGACTCCCCTGGAAGAGGTGCGGCCGGTGTTGCTGATTACAGGGCAGGATTTGATCGTAGCTGGTTATAAGCCGGGTCCGCGGTTTAAAGAACTATTGGCGCAAGCTGAAGATGCACAGCTTGAAGGTCGTATAAGGAGCAAAGAAGAAGGTCTGGCGTTGATAAGGTCAATCAACGACGGTTCAATTACCTGAGCTCTACTGCTGGACAGGCTGCGGGACGCCCCCTTGTGGAGCCGGATAGTGTTGGGCATTCACACCCTTGGCGCCGTTGGGTGGCGGGGTGGGATTTGGATGGTCGAGGAGCTTGAACCCGTCGTGGACGACTGAGAAATTCTGCTGGGGCAAGTCGGCTTCGAGCAGTTCACCACCCGAGGTGTAGAAGAGCTCGACATTGATGGCGTTTTCCGCGCCGACAGCGACGGTGCTGTGCTGTACATCGATCCGCGCGCCGCCGAGCTGTCCATGCACGCCGGAGCCGTGGGTGATGCTTGAGGGGACGAGGATTCCGTCTTGCTTGGGGATGAGAATCCAGGAAGTGGGCGGATTCTGAAGGGCGAGCCGGGCAAGCAGGGCATAGGCAGCGGGGTCGAGGTCGGGCAGCAGAACCAGATGCTGGTGGCGGTCGACGGTGTTCTGCGTCTGTTTGCCGTTGGCAGAGATGTTCATCTGGAACTGGCGGCCGGTGGAGTCGGCGTTCGCGGTGAAGGTAGCGGGGCTACCGTTGACGGTGCCGCTAAGTTCGTCACGAACGAGGTTGAGATCGCTGTCGAGCCGCTGCGTGTTGGCAAAGCTGTAGCTGAATCTGCTGAGGTTGAGGTTGCCGTGGGAGGTCAGGGTGTATCCATTTGGCCCGGGCTGGATGTTGTAATCGCCTGCGCCGACGTTTTTGTCTTCCTGATAGACACCATAATGTGCGGAACCCGCGGCGAGAGCCGTCTGGGCGTGGGCTGCGGCAGGAAGCAACAAGGACAACAGTGGAGCAACGATCCGGGAAGTGGCAGAAAAGCGCATTCAGTACCTCTACCTCTTCAGACGCAATTTTCGACAAGAAGCTGCAGAAAGGGCAGGGGGTCGGGTTTAGGGGGCAGGGTGTAGAAGCTCCATGGCCACCGGTCTAGCCCCTGAATTCCTATACCCTATGCCCCACACCCTGTGCCCTATTTCTGTGACTGCTCGAAGCGCTTGTTGATTTCGTCCCAGTTGACGGTATTCCACCAGGCGGCGAGGTAGTCGGGCCGTCTGTTCTGGTATTTCAGGTAATACGCGTGCTCCCAGACGTCGTTGCCCAGGATAGGGTATTTGCCCTGGAGGAGGGGGTTGTCCTGGTTAGGGGTGGTGGTGATGGCCAGCTTGCCGTTGTTCCAGAAAAGCCAGCCCCAGCCGGAGCCGAACTGCTTCGCGGTCGTCTCGTTGAACTGCTTCTTGAAAGCCTCGAAGTCGCCGAAATCCTTGCGAATCTGCTCGGCGATCTTTCCAGTGGGCTCGCCGCCTCCCCCGGGTTTCATGATCGTCCAGAACATGGAGTGGTTGACATGGCCGCCGCCGTTGTTGCGCACCACGGTGCGAATGTCTTCCGGAACGCTGTTGAGGTTGCGGATGAGGTCTTCAGCCGTGTGTTTTGCGAGTTCGGGGTGCTTCTCAATGGCGCCGTTCAGGTTGTTGACATAGGTCTGGTGGTGTTTGTCGTGATGCAGCGTCATGGTTGCAGCGTCGATGTGCGGCTCGAGAGCGGCGTAATCGTAGGGAAGAGGTGCGAGTTCGTAAGCCACAGCGGTTCTCCTTCACTTTTGCACTTTTGGATGCTTTGTCCGGAATCTTTGCGCGGGCAAAAATAACGTGCGTCCTCGATCATACTGGATGCGCCAGGGTGACGGAGGGGTGCAGGTGGTATTGAAGACAGGCCGGGCGGTTTCTCAATCTCCATTTCCGGCGTTGGCAGGCGGCGGAGGGACCAGGGCACTGAGTGTCTGAGCATCCAGGCTCCCGGTCTGCGGCAAGCCAGCGGTCGCCTGAAAGGCGGTGATGGCGCTGCTCGTACGCGGTCCGAGAACCCCGTCAATCCCGCCTGGCGAAATGCCTCTTATCGTGAGATACAGCTGTGCAGCCCGGACGTCGAGATCGGGCAGAGGCCCAGCGCTGAATTGCTGAAAAGCCGCATTGAGTTTGACGTCGTACTGGTTTATGGCAAAGTTTGGTCCGTTGTAACCTCGCGCGAACGATGCCCAGTTATGCGCCTGCAAAGGGCCGGAAAGCTGATTCGACTGCAGGAAGGAACGGAAGGCATTCAATTGCGCATTTTCTGAGTCGACCATGGCGGCGACCATTGTCTCCACATCCGGAAAGCCAGCGGCAGAGAAGTTTTCCCCCATGATCTGGCCGATTCCCCAGGAGGCGCTTTGGAGAGCCGCGTTGGAATTCAAGGCGAAGGCCTGGCTGAGCCGGGTGTATTGATTGGCCCCGCCGGGACCGTACCCCCCGGGCTGGGGGTTGCTGATATCCGGGTTGCTGGCGTCGAAGGCTCCGCCGGTGAGTCTGCTGAAGATGTGGCGCTCGAAGAGGATCGGTGGACGCCGGTCAGGTAGAAATCCGCATCCGCTGGTCTCAACGTGCAGTACGGTCCAGATTTCCGCGGCTTGCACATTGAGCGCGTTGGCTACGGCCGCCAGGCCGGTAGAATCGATGGCCAGAGTTTGACCAATGAAGTTCATCGTTACCCCCACACAAGAATCGAATCAAGGCGCACAGCGATAGAAACAGCGGCTTCCTTGTAGCACTCAAAAGGAAGGAACTACAAGCGTTTTCTCTGGAAGTGAACTACTTCCGCAACGCGAAGGCATGAAAAATCAGAGGTATGCTCTTGTCTTCCGAAACAGAAAGGCCCGACTGTGGGGGCAGCTGGGCCTTTTGATCTCTGTCTCCATTGTGGCCGCTTCAGGAAATAGTCGGCTAACTATGTCCGAGAATCAAGCCATTGAAATGAATGGCTTGCACGAAATTTTCACTGTGGAGGTAGACGCGATTTTGCCTCAAGCGCTCGATACCTCAAGCGCTCGATACATGACATAAGCCTCGACCAACCCCGCGGTGGGGTGGCGAAATGCTTTGGGAATGCGTCCGACGATTTCAAAACCCATGTGCTGCCAGAGGCGCACTGCCCGCTCGTTGGTGCTGACGACGATGTTGAATTGCATGGCAAGGAAACCACGGTTGCGAGCATGGTCCAAGGAATGCTGGCACATGGCCTTGGCGATCCCGCCGCCTGCTGCCCAAGGAGCGGTCATGTATCCGCAATTCGCGACATGCGATCCGCCGCCACCCTGGTTGGGGCGCAGGTAGTACGATCCGACGACCTGACCGTCCGACAATGCAACAAAGACTTCGTGATGGGGTGAGAACCAGTAGCCGAGGGCGTCGTCTTTCGAGAGATCGGGAGGCAGCGTGTAGGTTTCACCGGCCCGGATGGCGGGTTCGATGACCGTCCAGATGGCGGCCGCGTCGTCGCCGGTGGCGGGCCGGATAAAAACCTGAGGATCACGGCGAAGATTCATCGCTTAGACATTCAAACACGAATATCGGGCTCCGTTTCCGGCGCCAGGTGATGAGGGAGTGGCTCTTTCGTTACACTGCCAGAGTGGGCGTGGTTGATTTCGCTCCCCGGTACATCTCTTACGAATGATTCTGCTTTGGTTCGCTCAAAGATAACTCGCCGGCAACTGCTGCGAACGGCAGGCGCTTCGAGCATGCTCGCGTTGGGCGCGCCTGCAGTCTCAATTGCTGAGGGCTTGCAGAATCAGCAGCAGGCTCCGCCAGTAAAGCCGGGGCAGCAGCCGCAGCCGGAAGCGCAGGCGGCGCAGAAATACCCCCAGCAGCCGGGCGTCTTCATCAATCGCCCGTTGACTCAGGTTTCAAAGGCAGCCGACGCGCTGCTGGATGACCTGACAGGGCGGGGCTGCGATTTCTTCTACAACGAAGCGAGTCCGAAAAGCGGGCTGGTGCGGGATCGCGCGCCGGCGGCAGGGCGTTCGCTGAGCCGCGTGGCCAGCATTGCCGCTACGGGATTTGGCTTGAGCGCATTGTGTATCGCGGCGAAGCGGAACTACCTGCGCCCGAGCGATTGCGAGCAGCGGGTGGAGAAGACGCTGGCTTTTCTGCTGGAGGAATGCCCGCATGAGCATGGATTTCTATATCACTTTATCGACATGGAGAGCGGACAGCGCATGTTCGGCAGTGAGCTCTCCTCGATCGATACGGCCCTATTGCTCTGCGGCATACTATTGTGTCGGCAGTACTTTGCGGGCAATACCCGGATCGAGGCGCTGGCCACTACCTTTTACCGGCGCATCGACTGGGTATGGATGCTCAATGACGGTCCGACGCTCTCGATGGGCTGGCTGCCAGACCAGGGGTTTCTGAAACACCGGTGGGATATTTATGCCGAGCTGATCACCATGTACCTGATGGCCATCGGATCGCCGACGCACCCCATTTCCCCCGATACGTGGGATGCGTTGCAGCGGCCGGTCGTCTCGTTTGGCGGCATCGACTACATCAGCGGTGTGGCACCGCTCTTCATTCATCAATACGCGCACGCATGGGGCGACTACCGCGACCAAAGGGACCTGCACGCGAACTACTTCACAAATTCGATTGCCGCGACGCGCGTTCACCAGCTGTGGTGCCTGACGGAGGGGCGGAGTTTTCCCTGGATCGATCAGGACATGTGGGGAATTACGGCGTCGGATTCGCGGGCCGGGTATCGGGTATGGGGCGGTCCGCCGGCGATGGGGCCGCTGGATGGAACACTGGTGCCGAGCGCAGCGGCGGGATCGCTGCCATTTCTACCTGCCGAGTGCTCGCATGTGCTGTTGAGCATGCGCCAGAAGATGGGCGACAGGGTCTGGACCCGTTATGGGTTCGTGGATGCGTTCAATCCCAAGGCGAACTGGTTTGCGCAAGATATCCTTGGGATCGATCAGGGCATCAGCGTCCTGATGGCGGAGAATCTACGGAGCGGCTTTGTGTGGCAATACTTCATGAAAAATCGTGAAATGGTAAATGCAATGGGCAAGGTTCAGTTTCATCCCGATCCGGATGCCAACACGCAGGTACTGTAACCCAGTTGTTGGAAGATTCATCTATCTGCGATAGAGTTCTCCCCTTGGGCAGTTTGTTTTCTCTGGCGGCAACAATCATTACGGAGCTAGGCGATGACTGAGCTGGTACCACAATATACGTGGGTGGATGGTCAGGGGCCGGCTTTCGGCGCGCCGGGCATGGAGCCGCGCTGGACATCGGCCGCGAAGGATACAGTGGGCACGGCCTATGCCGCGTCCAGCCGCGCCTGGTACACGATCTCCCACGGCATTTTGAACGAGATTTATTACCCGACGATCGACCGGCCGCAGATACGCGACATGCAGTTTTTGATCACAGACGGCGAAACCTTCTTTCACGAAGAGAAGCGCGACCTCAAGCACGAGTTTGCCTATATCGATTCAGACGCGCTTGCCGTGCGAATTACGGGAACTGATTGCGATAACCGCTACACCCTGACCAAGGAGATCGTCAACGACCCGCACTATCCAGTGGTGCTGATTCACGTTCGGCTGGAGGGAGATCGAGATTTCCTGTCCCGGCTGCAGGTGTATGCACTGCTGTCGCCGCATATCGACGGGGGCGGCATGGGGAACTCAGCACGGACCCTGCTGGTTGCGGGCCAGCTGGCTGTGGTGGCATGGAGGAACCAAACGTCACTGACCTTTACCACAGATTGCGGCTTCAGCCGTGCGAGTTGTGGTTATGTGGGACAGAGCGACGGGTGGCAGGATCTAAAACACAATCTGACCATGGACTGGGAGTTTGGGTCGGCGCTCGACGGCAACGTTGCCGTGATGGGGCAGATCCCGCCGCAGTACACGAGCGACTTCACCGTCGCGATCGGATTCGGCGAAGGACATCATGCGGCCCTGTCAACGACCATGGGTGCGCTGGCAACTCCATTTGACCAGCACCTGAAGCGGTTCATCGAGCAGTGGCACAGGGCAGCCAGTCCACGCGAGTGGGCCGAGAATGCCAAGGACGGCGGCAGGTTGCTGCAGGTCAGCCACAATGTCGTGCTGGCGCATGAGGACAAAACCTATGCGGGCGCTTTCATCGCGTCGGCGTCGATTCCCTGGGGATATGCGAAGAGCGACGACGATCTCGGCGGGTATCACCTGGTGTGGACGCGTGATATGGTGCAAAGCGCAACAGCTCTGCTGGCCTGCGGACGCGTCGATACGGCGCGGCGCGCATTGACCTATCTGGCATGCACGCAAAGGCCTGACGGCGGCTTTGCACAGAATTTCTGGATCGACGGCACGCCCTACTGGACAGGCATTCAACTGGATGAAGTGGCTTTTCCGATCATGCTGGCCTGGCGCCTGTGGAAGCTTGACGGGTTGGGAGAGTGGGACGTCTTCCCCTTTATCGAGCGCGCGGCGGCATTTCTGGTGCGCTATGCGCCCGTGACCCAGCAGGAGCGGTGGGAAGAATGCGCGGGCTATTCTCCCTCGACGCTGGCGGCAGTGATTTCCGGGCTGATTTGCGCGGCGGAGCTGGCCCGCGCGCATGGGGCTCCGGAGCTGGCGACGTTTCTGGAGGAACAGGCCGATTGGATCGAGGGACACCTGGAAGACTGGACGGTGACCAACGACGGTGTTCTGCTGCCGGAGGTCAAGCGGCACTACATGCGGATTCGTCCTCCGGAGTGCGGTGAGCCGTATGCGCGCGAAGGCTGTGGATCGGAGATGATCCGGATTGCGAATCGGGGTCCGGGAGAAAAGGCGGAGTTCGAAGCGCGGGAGGTCATTGACGGTGGATTTCTGGAGCTGGTTCGCTATGGCGTACGGCGGGCCGATGATCCCCTGATCGTGGACACGCTGAAGGTCATCGATCATGTGCTGAAGATCGATACGCCGAAGGGGCCGTGCTGGAGACGCTACAACCACGACGGCTATGGGCAACGGCATGATGGCGGTCCATTTCAGGGATTTGGCCAAGGACGCGCGTGGCCGCTGCTGACCGGGGAGCGTGCGCACTACGAATTGGCAGCCGGCCATGACATAAGCCCGCTGATCGAAACCTATGAGAAGTTCGCTTCGGAGGGCGGCATGATGCCGGAGCAGATCTGGGACGAGCCGGACAGAAAAGGGCTTATCTTCGGCGGCCCGGCGGGCTCGGCGATGCCGCTGGTGTGGGCGCACGCGGAGTATCTGAAGCTGCTGCGTTCACTCTTCGACGGGCGGGTGTTCGACCGGATTGCCGCAGTCGAGAAGCGTTATGCGAACGGACGGGAGCGCTCTAAGCTCGAAGTCTTTAAACTGCGCAGGCCAGTGAAGAGGATTCCGGCCGGGCATACCCTACGGATTATCGCGCAGGAGCATTTTCGCGCGATGTGGACGGCGGACAACTGGCGGACGGTGACCTCGGTGGAAAGCGCGACGGTGGGTCGCGCGGGATCGTTTGCCGACCTGCCAACCAATCCAGAGCAGACCGGCACGCTTTCATTTACTCTTTTCTGGCCAGAAGAAAGCCGCTGGGAGGGTCATAATTTTGATGTCGCTATTGAGGCGGCGAGGTGAAGCGGAAGAAGTTTGGACGGTGACAGCACTTTGGGTATTCGAGATTCATCTATTTCAGATCCGTGCGGGTGAAGCCCGTGGAGAGAGGCTTTTATGAGCGAATTAGATCAGCTTTCCATCAACGCACTGCGTTTTCTTGCAGTTGACGCGGTAGACAAGGCGAATAGCGGCCATCCAGGCGCGCCGCTGGGGGACTCGCCGATTGCCTATCTGCTGTTTCACAAGTACATGCGGCACAATCCGAAGAATTCACACTGGGCAAACCGGGACCGCTTCGTGCTCTCGAATGGGCACGCTTCGGCGTTGCTGTATGGCGCGCTGCATCTTTCTGGTTATGACGTGACCATCGAGGATCTGAAGCAGTTTCGCCAGTATGGATCGAAGACGCCGGGACACCCGGAGCGCGGCGATACCGACGGCGTGGAAGTGACGACCGGACCGCTGGGGCAGGGTTTGGCCATGGCTGTAGGCCTGGCTATCGCCGAAAAGCACCTGGCCGCGGTGTACAACCAGCCGGGCTTCGATATTGTCGATCACTATACGTACGGCCTCTGCGGCGACGGCGATCTGATGGAAGGCATCTCGCACGAGGCAGCCTCGCTGGCCGGGACGCTGGGGCTGGGCAAGCTTATCTTTCTCTATGACGACAACTTGATTTCGCTGGACGGGCCAACCGAGCTCTCGTTTACAGAGGACGTCGAGAAGCGATTTGAGGCCTACCACTGGCATGTGCAGAGAGTGGCGGACGGCAATGATCTTGACGCGATCTCGAAGGCCATTGAAGCGGCCAAAGCTGTGACCGACAAGCCTTCGCTGATTGCGGTACGGACGGTGATCGGATACGGCAGCCCGATCGCTGGCACGAACAAGGTGCACGGTGAGGCCCTGAAGCCGGATGAGGCGATAGCAACCAAGGAGAAACTGGGTTGGCCCCCAGACAAATTCTTTTATGTGCCCGACGAGGCGCAAAAGAACTGGTCGACGATTCTGGGGCGTGGCGCGAAGTATGAGGAAGAGTGGAAGGCGCTCTTTGCCGATTACAAGGGCAAGTTTCCCGAGCAGGCGGCCGAGTTTGAACGGACGCAGGCGGGCAAACTGAAGGACGGGTGGGAGAAGTCGCTGCCGGTCTTCCCGGCGGGTGGAAAAGGCGTGGCCACGCGCAATGCGGGGAACGCAGTGATGAATGCCTTCGCTAAAGAGATTCCAGAGCTGATTGGCGGGGCGGCGGATTTGACGGCTTCGACGAAGACGATTCTCAAGGATGGCGGGAACTTCCACGTTGATCCGAAGGGCCGAAATATCTGGTTCGGTGTGCGCGAGTTCGGCATGTGCGCAGCGGTGAACGGGATGGCGGCGCACGGCGGCCTGATTCCGTACGGATCGACCTTCTACACCTTTTCCGACTACTGCAAGTCCGCGCTGCGAATGGCTGCGATCATGCACACGCATTCGATTTTTGTCTTCACGCACGACTCGATCGCGCTCGGTGAAGATGGTCCGACGCATCAGCCAATCGAGCACCTGACGATGCTGCGTGCCGTGCCATTCCTGACGGATTTCCGGCCGGCGGATGCAAACGAGACAGTCGCGGTCTGGCGGCTGGCGCTGGAGCGAAAGAGTCCGTGCTTTATGGCGTTCTCGCGCCAGGATCTGCCGGTTATGGACCCGGAGAAATACAAGATTTACGACGGGGTGAAGCACGGCGCGTATCTTTTGGAGCAGGGTGGCGAGTCACCGGATCTGCTGATTGTGGCGACGGGTTCGGAGGTGTGGGTGTCGCTCAACGCCGCCGCGGAGCTCAAGAAAGAGGGCATCGCGACGCGCGTGATCTCCATGCCGAGCTGGAAGATTTTCGAAGAGCAAACCGAGGCGTACAAGGCATCGATCTTCCCGGATCACCTGCCGAAGCTGGCAGTAGAAGCCGGATCGCCGCTGGGATGGTGGAAGTATGTGGGCCGGCACGGCGACGTGATTGGCCTCGAACGGTTTGGAGCTTCGTCTCCGGGACCGAAGGTTCTTGAGGAGCTTGGATTCGGTGCAGGGAACATTGCGAAGCGGGGCAAGGCGCTCGTCGAGCGAGCGCGCAAGTCCGAAGCCACGCTCGCGGAGAAATAATGATGAAGCTGGCAGTTGGAGCCGATCACGCGGGCTTTCCCCTGAAGGAGGAGATCCGCGGTTATCTTGAACGCCTGGGTCACGAGGTGATTGATGTGGGCGCTTACAACACTGAACCCTCCGATTATCCCGATTTTGCCGAGGCGGTAGGGCGGGTGTTGATCGCAGGGCGCGCCGAGCGTGGCATCCTGGTTTGCGGCAGTGGCGTGGGAGTGAATGTTGCGGCCAACAAGATGCCGGGGGTCCGCGCCTGCATGTGTCACGATACCTATTCGGCGCACCAGGGTGTGGAGCACGACGATATGAACGTTCTGGTGATGGGAGCGCGCATTGTCGGCTCAGCTCTCGCTTTCGAGCTGGTGGCGAGTTTTCTACACGCTCATTTTCAGAAGCAGGAAGAACGCTTTGTGCGCAGGCTGACCAAGGTGAAGGCGATAGAAGCGCACTATATGCCGGAAGCAACGAAACAACATGTGGGAAGCTAAAATTCATCTCCCGGCAATCGGAGTGCGGTACTAACGAGAAAACACGCGGGAACAGCGATGACAGAAATCAGCACCATACTGTGGGATGTGGGCGGGGTTCTGCTGACGAATGGCTGGGATCACGGAGGACGCGCCGAGGTGCTGGTGCGGTTCGATGTGAACAAAGCCGAGTTTGAGGAGCGGCATCCGGAAGCCAACGACGCATGGGAAAAAGGCCTCATCACGGTCGAGGAGTATCTGCATCGCACTGTTTTCTGGGAGCCGCGTAGCTTTTCGGTTGAGGAATTTGTGCAAGCGATGAAGTCGGAATCGCGCGTGCTGGAGGGTACCGCGCTCGGAATTCTGGAGAATATCGCTACGACTCAGGACGTGGACCTGGGGATGCTGAACAACGAGGCACGAGAGCTGAACGATTATCGTATTGAAGAATTCGGTCTGCAAGGATACTTCGATTTCTTTTTCAGCTCGTGTTATGTGGGCCTGCGCAAACCCTCAGCACAGATCTACCGTCTGGCTCTTGATGTGCTGCAGTGCGAGCCAGGGGAAGTGGTTTTCATCGACGATCGCGCAGGCAACGCGGAGGCAGCGGCCGCGTTGGGGATTCACGCCATCCGGTATGAGGGCGCCGCGCAACTTACGCGTGAACTTGCCGCGCTGGGCATTGAAGCAGACGAGAAATTGAGCGGTTGACGAGATGTTTAACCAGACCAATGCGGTGAAGCAAAGCCTGAACCTCATCGCCGAAAACCGAAACTTGCAAGGAGAATTCCATGGCGACGACCGAAGTAAAGATTGCTCCCGAGAATATTGAGGCAGCATCGCGACCGAGCGAGCGCGTACCCGAACCTGGAGCAGTGGTGATATTCGGCGCATCGGGCGATTTGACCAAGCGTAAGCTGCTGCCCGCGCTCTTTCATCTTGAGCAGCAAGGCTTGTTGCCTAAGGAGTTTGCCATCGTCGGCGTGGCCCGCCGCGATTTGAAGAGCACATTCGCCGCCGATATGAAGGACGGCATCCTTAAGTACGGTGGCGGCAAAGAGGGTGACCGGACAATCGACGAATTCATTGAGAAAGTGGATTACCACGCGATGAACTTCGACGATGACCAAGGCTATACCGACTTGAAGGCGCTTCTCGATCAGATCGACAGGGAGCACGGTACGAAGGGCAATCGGCTTTTCTATCTCGCCGTTGCTCCGGAATATTTCTCGGACATTATCAATCACCTGGGCGCGCATGGCATGGCGCATCCGGAAAAGGGCCACGCGCGGGTGATCATCGAGAAGCCGTTCGGGCATGATTTGCAATCGGCAAAGGAACTGAATAATGAAGTCAATAAGGTCTTTGATGAGGAGCAGATCTTCCGCATTGACCACTATCTCGGCAAAGAAACGGTGCAGAACATATTGGTCTTTCGCTTTGCCAACGGCATCTTTGAGCCGATCTGGAACCGTAATTTTATCGATCACGTGCAGATCACGGCGGCCGAGAGCATCGGGATTGAAGGCCGTGGGCCCTTCTACGAGAAGGCCGGCGCGCTGCGCGATGTGGTGCAGAATCACGTGATGGAGTTGCTGTCTTTCGTGGCCATGGAACCGCCGGTTTCCTTCGAGGCCGATTCGGTACGAGGCGAGAAGGTGAAGGTATGGCGTGCGATCAAACCCATTCCGATTGAAAACACCGTGCGTGGCCAGTATTCGCTGGGCATGGAGGACGGGCAACAGGTGCAGGGCTATCGGGAAGAGGATCGCGTGGATCCAAATTCAACCACCGAGACCTATGCGGCTCTGAAACTGGAGATGGAAAACTGGCGGTGGGCGGGAGTTCCGTTTTATCTGCGTGCCGGTAAGCGGCTGGCCAAACGGGTCACCGAAATCATGATTCAGTTTAAGCAACCGCCATTGTTACTTTTCGATCGCTCTGAAGGTGGGGCGTGCGATGCGATTCAGCCCAACATTTTGACCATCAGGATTCAACCTGATGAGGGTATCTCGCTGCGCTTTGGCGCAAAAGTGCCTGGGCCGGAGACGAATGTCTGCCCGGTGGTTATGGACTTCCAATATGCATCCGCGTTCGGAGTAAATTCCGCCAATGGATATGAACGGCTACTGCTCGATGCGATGCTCGGAGATCAGACGTTGTTTGCGCATCGCGACGGCGTGGAGGCGACCTGGAGGTTATATACGCCGGTACTGGAGGCATGGGCCAAAGCAAAGCCGAGAGATTTTCCCAACTACCGGAGCGGCACGTGGGGACCGAAGGCAGGCGATGGGCTGATTGGGCGCGATGGCAGACAGTGGCATAGGATTTGAGATTAGAATCGGGGCGCATGGGAAGAAAGATTGCAGTTGAATACAGAGTGTACGATGGCGCGGACGCATTGAGCAGAGCGGCGGCCGAGCATTTTCTAGCGACCGCGCAAGCGGCGGTGACGACGCGCGGCAAGGCGCGCGTTGCGATCTCCGGCGGCAGCACGCCGAAGAAGACCTTCGCGCTGCTGGCAAGCCCCGCCGAGCCCTTCTTAAAAGCAATGCCGTGGGGGCAGGTCGAGCTTGACTGGGTGGATGAACGCTGTGTTCCGCCCGATCATCCGGACAGCAATTACCGTATGACACGCGAAGCGATGCTGGACAAGGTTCCTCTGAAGCCGGAGCAGGTCTTTCGCATTGAAGGCGAATTAGAGCCGGATGCAGCCGCAGCGCGCTACGAGAGCACCATCCGAGCGCAGTTCCGCCTGGAAGGCGCAGAGGTGCCGCGTTTCGACGTGCTGGCTCTGGGCATGGGCGACGATGGGCACACGGCGTCGCTGTTTCCGCATACCGACGCTCTTCACGAACTCGGCAGGATCGCGGTTGCGAATCACGTACCGCAGCAGAAAGAAAGCTGGCGAGTAACCCTGACTCGGCCGGTGATCGTTGAAGCTGCGGAGGTGTTTTTCCTGATTGGTGGAAAGGACAAGGCAGACCCGTTGCATCGCGTGCTCCAGGGTCCGTATGATCCTGAGTCGCTGCCGTCCCAACTGATCCAGCCAAAGAGCGGGAAGCTACTTTTTCTACTCGATAAGGATGCGGCCGCATTGCTGCCCGCGCCCGATGCACAGGGCATAGGGCGACTGGAGATAGAACGATGATTCTCGCCGGAGATGTGGGGGGCACCAAAGTCGTTCTGGCACTGTACATTTTCGACCGCGGGCGGCTGAATCATGTACGGGAAGAGATATTCCCCGCGAAGGATTATGGGGGTCTGGAAGAGGTCGCGCGGAAGTTTCTGGCAGAGAGCGGAAACCCGGAAGTGATGGCTGCCTGCTTTGGCGTGCCAGGGCCCGTGCGCGGGGGACGGCTAAAGCTGACGAATCTTCCCTGGATGCTTGATTCGAAAGAGCTTGGCACGGGTCTGAAGATTGAACACCTCTTCCTCATCAATGACCTCGAGGCGAATGGATACGGGATTCCGGAACTCTCCGCTGACCAGCTTTATGAGTTGAGTTCCGGCGATGCGGGTGTGGTCGGCAATCGTGGGCTTGTCTCGGCGGGTACAGGACTGGGTGAAGCAATCCTGGTGTGGAATGGCAAGATGCACATCCCGATGGCGTCGGAGGGTGGACACTGCGATTTTTCCGCACGCAGTGAGATCGAGATCGACCTATTGCGGTATTTGCAGCGAACTCTAAAGGGCCGCGTGAGTTTTGAACGTGTCGTCTCGGGCCTCGGACTTAATAACATCTACACTTTCCTTCGCGATGAGAAGGGCATGAAAGAGCCTGCCTGGCTGAAGGAACGGATGCTGCACGAGGATCCGAATATCGCGATTGCGGAGCTGGGTGAAGCGGGCACGGTGGAGCTGTGTGCGCGTACTCTTGATATGTTCGCATCGGCCTACGGCGCGGAAGCAGGAAATCTGGCGTTAAAGGTGCTGGCGGTGGGCGGAATGTATCTTGGCGGAGGAATCGCTCCAAAGCTATTGAAGAAGATGAAGGATGGAGCTTTCATGAAGGCCTTCGCCGATAAGGGACGCCTGAGTGATCTGCTGATCCATACACCTGTGCGCATCATTCTCGAGCCCCGCTGTGCGCTGATGGGAGCGGCTGCGTATGCCGACGCGCGCGCCGCGGAGTTGACCGGCGCGTCGATGCGGGCCGCATCCCGCTGATGGTGGAGGAGAGACGACTCAGGGGATACACTGTAATCTCAAAGCTATGAAGAAATTCCTATGGAGCATAACGATGCTCGCGGTCTGCTTGTTTGCCTCGTCTCAACTGGCTTTCGCCCACGCAGTTCTGGTCTCATCCACCCCGAAGATTCACGGCACGTTGCATGGACCGGCGATCGACGTGGATCTAAAATTCAACTCGCGGGTAGACGGTGCGCGCTCAAGTTTGAGCCTGGTGTTGCCGGGCGGGACGGTGCAAGCGCTAGCCCTCTTGAAGCAGGCCTCGCCGGATGAGTTGAGCGCACGAGCGCAGCAGCTGGCTCCCGGAAAATACACGTTGCGCTGGCAAGCGCTTGCGGTCGATGGTCATATTACGCGCGGCGAAGTTCCCTTTACAGTTGAGTAAGGCATAGGCGCCGAGCAAAAGTGATCTGGCTGATTCAGGATTTCGATTTCTTTTCCGTCCTGCTGCGCGCACTGGCGCTTTCGCTGGAAGCATTGACGGTTGGCGGAGTGTTTTTTCTACTCTTCGTTGGCACTTCGCTCAAAGCAGAGCCCGCAGCGCGCAACGCTGTACGCGGTTTCGTCGCGTGGTTCGCGCTGGCGCTGGCGATTACACAGGTCCTGGCCGCGGCCGAGAGCACGGTGATGCTCATGAGCGCATCGGGCCCGGGCCTGGCATTTCGCGATGTGATCGCCGCCTCTTTCTTTCGAGCCAATTTCATCATGGCCGCAGGGGCCCTAGCTCTTTTTTTGCTGCTTCGGCTCAGGCGCGGGGAGACGTGGGCCGCATGCGTTCTAGCAACGGCGATTCTTGGAGGCTCGGTTGCGCTCAGCCATGCGGCATCGAGAATCGATCATCGACCGCTCTTGTTGCTGTTGACCGCGGCGCACCATCTGGGCGCGGCAGCGTGGATGGGCGGCATGGCAAGCCTGCTGGTGGCTATCCGCCGCAGCGAAGACGCGCTCAAAATCCATATCATGGCTAGACGCTTTTCCGTGATGGCCATCGTGAGTGTGTCGGTGCTTGTGCTGGCCGGCGTTGGGATGACCTTTTTCTATGTCGGCTCGTGGAGCGGGATGTATGGCACGTCCTACGGCTTCATGGTGCTGACAAAGGCTTATCTTCTCCTGCTTGCGGTCACGCTCGGGGCCAGCAACTTCTGGCTGGTGCGGCGTACGCGGTCGGATACGACCCCGGTGCTGCTTCGTCTGCGGCGTTTCAGCGAGGCAGAGATCGGGCTGGGGTTCACAGCTATTCTGGCGGCGGCTTCGCTCACCTCGCAGCCTCCGGCGATCGATCTCATCCGGCAGGATGTGCTCACCGGTCCCGAAATCGTAGCGCGCATGAGCCTGCAGCAGCCCAAGCTGCATAGCCCGAGTATTGCCGATCTTCCACCGCGGAAATCGCTGAAGGAGCATCTCGAAGACGCATCTTTTTCGGGTGGCAGCGAAAACGATCTCATGAATCAGAGGTGGTCGGAATATAACCACCAATGGTCAGGGCTGATCGTGTTGTCGGCGGGTCTGCTGGCCCTCGTTTCGAGGTTCAGAGGGCAGAGATGGGCCAGAAACTGGCCTCTGTTGTTTTTCGGGTTGGCAATTTTTCTCTTTTTGCGCGCCGATCCTGAAACCTGGCCGCTGGGCGCCCGCCCTTTCTGGGCAAGCTTTGCTGAGTCCGATGTGCTTGAACACCGGCTGTTTGTGGTGCTGATTACCGCTTTTGTGGTTTTTGAATGGGCGGTCGAAACCGGAAGATTGAAAGTTCACCAGGCGGCTTTGGTTTTTCCCGCGATCTGCGCGCTGGGCGGCGCTCTGCTGCTCACCCACTCCCATGGGACCGGCAATCTAAAAGGCGAGTTGTATGCCGAGATGAGCCACTCACCGATCGCTTTGCTTGGGGCCACAGCAGGCTGGGGCCGCTGGCTCGAATTGCGCTCGCCTCAAGACGAGGACGTGCCGGATATGGGGTCGAGAATCGTGCGGATTGCCAGCTGGATTTGGCCAATTTGCCTCGTTCTGATCGGCTTGATCCTGCTCAATTATCGAGAGTCTTAAGGGCTCAGGCGGTTGATTCTCAAATTCTTGTGAGTTCGGCAAAAGTTGTTGTAGTCCGCGAAGAGTTAGGACACCCGAAACTCCTCAGCCGTGCATGACGTACCACACTTGCGGTATGGTTAAAGATGGTGCGCTGGGGTGCAATCGAACTAGCGCCCGCCGCCAAACTTTATTCACGAGGCAATTCATGCCATTGTTTCAAGCCCGCTACACGAAGGGGCTATTGCTTGCTGTTCTCACCTCCTTCATCACCTTCCATGCACACGCACAACGGCTCCCGCAGACGGTGCATCCTGAGCACTACCAGCTCACGCTGACCCCCAATCTGAAAGATGCGACCTTTGCCGGCAGCGAGAAGATCGACGTTCTGCTCGACCACCCGCTCGACTCGATCACTTTGAATGCCGCTGAGATCAAGTTCCAAAGCGTGACCGCAAAGGTCGATGGCAAAGAGCTGAAAGCCACGGTTACCGAAGACGCGAAGAAGGAACAGGTCACTTTTACCTTCGATCACGCGCTACCCGCCGGCCGGAATACGCTGGAGATCGAGTACACCGGTATCCTGAACGGGCAATTGCGCGGCTTTTATCTTTCGAAGACGGCCAAGCGCAATTACGCAGTAACGCAGTTCGAGCCGACCGATGCCCGGCGCGCGTTTCCGTCGTTTGACGAGCCGGCATTCAAGGCCACATATGACGTAACCCTGATGGTCGACAAGAATGACACGGCGATTTCGAATACAAACATCGTGTCGGACACGCCTGGGCCTGCGGCTGACAAGCACACGATTCGCTTTGCGACCACGCCGAAGATGTCGACCTATCTTGTCGCATTCCTGGTGGGCGACTTCCAGTGCACCTCGGGCGAGAGCGACGGTACGCCGATTCGCGCGTGCGCAACTCCGGACAAGGTGGAATATACGAAGTTTGCGTTGTCCGCAGCGGAGTTCGTGCTGCACTACTACAACACCTATTTCGGCATTAAGTACCCCATGCCGAAGCTGGACATGATCGCGCTGCCGGATTTTGAAGCCGGTGCGATGGAGAATTTCGGCGCGATTACCTATCGCGAGACGGATCTGCTGATCGACGACAAGAACGCCTCTGTGGGCTCGAAGAAGAATGTCGGGCTGGTGGTGGCGCACGAGATGGCGCACCAGTGGTTCGGCGATATGGTGACCATGCAATGGTGGGACAATCTTTGGCTGAACGAAGGGTTTGCCACCTGGATGGAGAACAAGCCGGTTGCGGCCTGGCATCCAGAGTGGAACATCCCGCAGGATGTAGCTGGCGAACTGAATCGAACGCTGAATCTGGATGCGCAGCACACGACGCGCACGATTCGCGCCAAGGCGGAAACACCGGACGAGATCAACGAGATGTTCGACGGCATTACCTACGGCAAAGCCGGCGCCATGCTGCTGATGGTCGAGAACTATGAAGGCGAGAAAACTTTTCGCCAAGGCGTTCATGATTACCTGAAGGCGCACATCTATGGCAACGCCACCGCCGAAGACTTCTGGAGTACGCAGACCAAGGTAAGCCACAAGCCCATCGATAAAATCATGGCGAGCTTTGTAGAGCAGCCGGGCGAGCCGATCCTGACCTTCACGAACCCCACGGGCAGCAAGGTCTCTGCCAGCCAGCAGCGCTTCTTCCTGAGCCCCAGCGCAAAGACGGAAACGGCGCAGACGTGGCACGTGCCGGTCTGCTTCAAATCGAATGGACAAGAAAATGCCTGCGAGGTGTTTTCCGGCAGCCAACAATCACTGAAGACTCCAGATACGTCCTTCCTCTTCGCGAATGCGCAAGGCAAGGGCTACTACCGCAGCAGCTATCCGGCGGACGTGTATGCGAAGATTGTCGCGAATGTCGAGACCGGCCTGACTCCGGAAGAGCGTATTTCGCTACTCGGTGACGAATGGGCACAGGTGCGCGCAAACAAGGCTCCGGTGGGTGACTATCTAAACCTTGCAGCAGCGGTCAAGGACGATTCCAGCGGCACTGTGGCTGAGACGGCACTGAGCAACGTGGCCACTATCAATTCCCGCATTGCAGCTACGCCCGAAGAGCACGAGGCGCTCGCCGCCTGGGTGCGTAACAACTTCAAGCCGGCACTCGAGCGGCTGGGCGCTCCCTCACCAAGCGATACTCCGGAAAAGAAAGAGCTGCGCGCAACGCTGTTTGGGGCTCTCGGCAATATCGGCAAGGATCCAGAGGTGATTGCGCAGGCGAAGGAGCTGGCGAATCAGTATATTGCCGATCAGAGCTCGGTGGATGCGACGCTGGCGCAGACAGCGACGGCCATCGCCGCCATCAACGGAGATGCGGCGTTCTTCGATAAATTGCAGAAGATCGCCGAGACTTCGCCGAATCCCGAGGTTCAGGAGGGAGATCTTCGCATGCTGGCCGAGTTCAAGGACACGGCACTGGAGAAGCGCTCGCTTGACTATGCCGTATCCGGCAAAGTAAAGAACCAGGATTCGGTCATTGAGCTGCTGATTATGCTGCAGGGTTCGGATACACGCGACCTCGCCTGGCAGTACATTCAGCAGAACTGGGATAAGGTGCGGGCTCAAATCACTACGATGATGGGCGGATACCTGGTGGGTGGAACAGGAAGCTTTTGCAGCGCGGAAAAACGCGACGAGGTCGTGGACTTCTTCACGACGCACAAGGTTCCGGCGGCCGAGCATGCCTTGGCGCGCGCGAAAGACCAGATCAACGACTGCGTTGAACTGCGTTCTCTGCAGGAACCCAATCTGAAAACATGGATCGCCAGCCAGAAGTAACTGTCGACTGGAAACAGATACGGGTGGGGCGAAATCCCTGCCCGTTTCTTTTTGTGCAAGATTGGCCCGTAAGATAAGCAGAGTGACCACCTTCAAAGACAGACTGGCCGGGATTGAAGAGCGCATCGACGCGGCCTGCAAACGTGCTGGCCGTGCACGCCGCGAAGTTCAGTTGATGACCGTGTCGAAGGGGCATCCGGCGTCCGCGATCGTGGAAGCGATCGAGGCCGGTGTGGCCCTCTTTGGTGAGAACCGCGTGCAGGAGTTCGAGCGCAAGCGATCGGAGATAGACGTGCTGGCACGGCGTGTCCTTATCGAACCGCAGGATTTTGCCTTTCATCTGATCGGGCATCTGCAATCGAACAAGTCAGCCAGGGCGGTGGAGATTTTTTCCGCGATCGATACGCTCGATTCGCTGCGTCTTGCCGAACGGCTGAATGATGCGGCAGGAAAGTGGGGGCGCAGGCTGCCGGTGCTGGTCGAGATCAAGTTGAGCGATGAGGCGGCGAAGACGGGGGTCGATCCCGCAGGACGGGAGCTCGAGGAACTGCTGGAGCGCGCGCGTGATCTTTTGCACCTCAATGTGCGGGGCTTGATGACGGTTCCTCCGTTCGACGATAACCCGGAGACGGCGCGGAATTGCTTCCGGCGACTGCGAAAGCTGCGCGATGAACTTGCCAGACGGCATCCGAAGTTTGATTTCGCGGAGTTATCAATGGGCATGTCCGGCGACTTTGAAATCGCGATTGAAGAAGGCTCGACGCTGGTGCGCATCGGGACAGCGTTGTTCGGTGTGCGTGAGGCGCAGGCTTGAAGAAGGCCGTTGCAATGAGCCATTCGCGCGATGATACATCGTTTGCGGTTTGGGTGAGTCCGCGCGGATTGCAGCCGCATTCAAGCCTGACGGGGATAGCTATAGAGAGGGGAAAATTCACCCCCATTAACTATTCGATCAATATTCGGAAGCGCGCACTGTCAACCGATTAATTTGCGATTCAACCGAAAATGGAAATAGCGGCCCGGGAAAAGTGCCACCCTCTTTTGTTTTCGAAGCCTAAGCTAAAAATTGTGTAAGCGTAATTCGAGATTTCCCGCAAAGGGACGGGAAAAGTGCACCCCTGGAGAAATGTTCATCCATTCTCAATTGAGCAGGTTTAGGTCGTGTGTAGACCCTTCATCGACTACCGCATTGCAATAGAGCGAATCGGTCTATACAAGCGTTTATGGATACTAATCGGTTGAGTTTCGCATAATGGTCTCAAGGCTCAAGGTGAGGGACGGCTTCTAGCCGTGATCCCCGATAGCCCTCTTATCACTTCGGATGGTTGGAAAAAAGTACCATCACATTTTGTAGAGCCAGAGTGAGAGCGAATCGGGATTGTGTGTGGCAACGAATTGCTGAAGACTTCCACTGCAATGTGAGGATGACCAGCCAGCTAACGGGAAAGTCGACCAGGCTCCAGTAATTCGGACGTAGGGTATCGCGGAAGGCTGGCTATCGCTCTTCGTTCCTAATCGATAACGAATCGCCGTGCTGTTGAATTTGGTCGACCTGTGTACCAAATGATGAAGGGACCGATCAAAACACAGATCAGATCGAGGGTGTCATGGCCGCAGCCTATTCTGAAACTCCAACGCGCGCGGTGAACCCAACCTTCCCAACTGCTCACAGAGCGGACGCAATGCCGGCTCCGTTGGGTCGAGATCGATCAGCTGCGAGACCATCGTGTGAACCTGCTCCAGATCCCAGAGATTGTGGCCATCTTCCTGGGAAAGGAGAGTTGTCAGAAATCGGGCGGTAAGTACCGGCGCGCGATCGAGCACTGCCGCTCCATGCAGTCGGTAGTAGGTAGTAGAACATATCCCCCTTGACCTCCGGAGCAGGGCCGGTTAAGAGCAACTCAACGATCTCCGCGTAGTGCGATTGCAGGATCAGAGCCCATTCGCACATGGCGCCCGACTCTTCCGCGTCGAGCGGAATGGGATTCGCTTCAACGCGACACCGCATACCGTTTGATCCACCGGTCCCAGGTCCCTGGCGGATTTTTCAGCTATCTGCAAAATGCGAGTTCGGGTGATACTCCTGTGCATGGAATGTTGCTCTACGTACAAGTCGGCCACTCATTCAAAGAGCGCTTTTCGATACGTGGCTCTTGCTTGACCCTTATGACCCTGGATCTCTCTGCAGATTGGCAAGACATTCGAGCTTTTTTGATTGGTCTTCCGCTTACGTGAGGAAGTGGGGTCGTGCGCTTTGTGTTTACGCGTACTATTAGCTACGACGGCGAGATGTTTAATCCGCTGCAGATCAAGTTGCCGCCACATCTCAAACGGCTGTTCGTAAAGGTGACTACCACTCCATGGGAGGGTCCAAATGGCCGACAACAAACGAGTAGCCCTGTTTTTGGACGGCACCTGGAACAACATTAGCGACAATACCAACGTCTGGCGATTGAAATCCTTGTGCGCCAAGTCTTCCGAACAGTCGGTCTATTACAGTGCGGGAGTCGGAACGCAATCTGGCGAGCACATCTCGGGAGGGATGTTTGGCATCGGTATTAACGAGGAGGTCACCAGCGCCTACGAATGGCTGGTCGAACACTACGAAGCCGATGCTCAACTGTTTATCTTTGGTTTCAGCCGAGGGGCGTTTACGGCCCGCAGTCTGGCGGGGTTCATATCTAAATGCGGTTTGTTGAAGCCCGGATCTCCGGTCTCGATGACGCAGATGTACGAGCGATACCGCAAAGGTACAGCGCAGTCGGTGCGAGCGCTGGACAAAGTGGCTGAAAGCGAAGTGCCTCTAGAAGACAGATGGATCAAGGAATATTCTCGGCCAATTCCAATTTGGTTCCAGGGAGTATGGGACACTGTTGGAGCCTTGGGTGTACCACTTCCATGTGTCCCAAACGTCAGTCGTGAAGATTTTGCGTTCCTCGAAACGGACTTGCGAATTAACGATACGCATGCATACCACGCGCTGGCCATAGACGAGCATCGGAAGGCCTCCGCTCCCACACTCTGGGTGAAGAGCACGCCGAAACAGGGAGATACCTATCCCGCCCGCGATCTTGACCACGTCGAGCAGCGCTGGTTCGTGGGATCCCATGCTAATGTAGGTGGCGGCTATGAGAACGACCTCCTCGCTCAAATCCCGCTCCAATGGCTGATGAACAAAACCATCGCGCGTGGACTCAAATTCAACGACAGTGTCGTCATCGATGGCAACGAAAATACATGTCCCATCCGCGACTCGCTAGCTGAAATGGCTCACGGCATCTATGAAATATTGACCCTTGGAAAGCACTATTACAGGCCCATCGGGGCCGATCCCCTAGATACCGGTGAAGCAGTAATATCCACCATCAATGAAACCATTGATGCAACTGTCTTCGACCGCTGGCGGAGTGATGAAACATACCGACCGACGAACCTGTCGGATTGGGCTACACGTCGAAGTGTCGATCCCTCCACGATCAATCAATCGGTGCGCGCGCAGGACGCAACCGCGATTGTCCCAACGGCAGATCCAGTGTGACAACGCAAGATGAGGTGGCCCGCGTTCGATGTGGATGAGATGGTGGATTCGTAACGAGAACGGTGCGTCCAGCGAAGGCTGGCATGATCAGTGGGTGCAAGTCCTACCGGGGTAAGAGTCCAGGCCCCGTAGCTTGAATAGCAGGAAGGAGGGAAACTGAGCATCCTGAAGCCTATTGACGAAGCCATCTACAAGGATGGCGAGCGAGTCACCGGGCCGTAATGCAGTAAACCCATATGGCCCCGAAATTACTGAAACCCGAAGGCCGAGCCCCCCGTTTTCGGGCGAAGGCAGCATGGAGGGTCGCAAGGACTGATGCGGCGAAACACTTCGGCGGGGTTGGTAGGGACAGCACGGTGACAAGGTCATGCTAAGCAACTGGAGAAACCCTCCTCGCCCCGTTGAGAAATCGGCGGGGCAGGGAAGCCGTATAACCGGTGACACCGGGAAGTCGGTGGAAGGCGAGAGGGAATCGGCTGGGTCTGTAGTAGTGAGGAAGCGGAGTAATGTCTGTGGAGCGAAGAGGCCCTGCTGTTTGTATGGCTCCAACAAAACGGGAGGCAAGGGTGAGATGACAAGAGCGTCCATCAGTTTTGCAGGACCTGAGAAGGAGTCTATATGTCAAGGCGAAGGCAGAACCGTCTTGGCGTTTCTGGGGACTATACGTCCACGTCTGCAAGATGGAGACTTTGCAGGAAGCCTACCAGATGGCGAGAAAGAATGACGGGGCACCTGGTATCGACGGGGTCACGTTTGAAGCCATCGAGGAAGGCGGAGCGGAGAGTTTTCTCGTACAGATTCGGGATGAACTAGTAACCAACACGTATCGGCCCATGCAGGCACGGAAGAAGGAGATTCCCAAGGACGGGGGCAAGAAAGTCCGCGTCCTGTCGATTCCTGCAATTCGTGACCGAGTGGTCCAGGGAGCACTGAAGCTCATCCTGGAGCCGACCTTCGAAGCTGATTTCCAAGCAGGGTCGTATGGATATCGACCGAAACGGACGGCGCATGAAGCCGTAGCCCGGGTGGCCCGAGCGATTGTCGAAGAGAAAACGCGCATCATTGATCTGGACCTGGCCTCCTATTTCGATAACGTGCAGCACTCTCTGCTGTTAGAGAAAGTGGCCCGGCGGGTCCGAGATGATGCGGTCATGCATTTGCTCAAGATGATACTGAAGGCGACCGGGAAGAAAGGCGTTCCTCAGGGTGGTGTGATTTCACCTTTGCTAAGTAACCTCTATCTGAATGAGGTAGACCGGATGCTGGAGAAGGCGGTGGATACCACGCGTAGAGGCAAGTCAACCAACGACCAGTATGCACGTTTCGCGGACGATATGGTGATCTTGATCGATGCTGAACGGCGGAGTGACTGGCTGGTGACGGCGATAGATAGACGGCTGCGCGAGGAGTTCGCGAAGCTCCGCGTTGCGATCAACGAGGACAAAAGTCGAGTGGTAGATCTGAAAGCGGGAGAGAGCTTTACCTTCCTGGGTTTTGAGTATCGGCGTGTACTGAGCCTTCAGCGGAAGTGGCGGCCATACTATGCGCCGAAGTTGAAGAAGCGGACAGCGCTGTTTGAAAAGCTCAGGGAGATCTTCCGGCAACATGTCAGCGGGCCCGTTGAGACTGTGATGGCAAGAATCAATCCGATTCTGCGTGGCTGGGTGAACTACTTTCGGGTCGGTCATTCGAGTTCCTGTTTCTCAATGGTTAAACGGTGGGTAGAAATGAAGGTCCGGAAACATCTGATACGTGCCCGGGGGCGTAACGGCTTTCCCTGGAAGCGGCGGAGTAGCGAAT
>Ga0206842_1055_pt1 | contig 24798 bp, 18 predicted proteins | sample Alteio_BWOrgCont_23_FD_152861 | JGI IMG/M metagenome (GOLD analysis project Ga0206842, IMG submission 152861) | Enriched cells from forest soil in Barre Woods Harvard Forest LTER site, Petersham, Massachusetts, United States -... | ecosystem: Environmental > Terrestrial > Soil > Temperate forest >...
TTGAGATTGGGGCGATAGGGCAAGCCCACGGAGTCGCCATTGCAGATTCCAGGCCGTCTGGCGAAGGCGTGGTGGAACTCATGACGACTGTGCCCGTCCACCCCCGAATGCTCCCCGGCGCCACCGTGGAGCTTTCCACAGGAGAAGCCGCACCCGTCCTGGGAGCGCGCCTGCTTACCCTCACCCCGCCAGGACGCGCCTTTCCTCGACTGCGCTTCCGCCTCGCCACCACACGGGCCACCAATGCTCTTTTGGAGCGCAAGGGTTCCCGCGTGGCTTTTTTTGTCACCCAGGGTTTTGGGGATCTCCTGCTGATTGGCGATCAGCGCCGCGCGGATCTTTTTGCTCTCCGGCATTCTCCACGTGAAATCTACTATGACTCCGCCTTCGAAGTCCCGGAGCGCCTCGATGCCTGCGGCGATGTGCTGACGCCGCTCGACGAAGACCAACTTCATGCCGAAGCCACGCGCCTTGTGCGCTCCGGTGTGAGGACCGCAGCCGTGAGCTTTCTGCACAGCGACATCAACCCAGCCCACGAACGCCGTGCGTGTGAGATTCTTCTCGCTGCGGGTTTCTCCCACGTCTCCCTAAGTTCCGCACTGGCGCCTTTCATCAAGATTCTGCATCGAGCCCACAGTGCAGTGGCCAATGCGTACCTCACCGGACCCGTGGAAAAATTCATCCGGGATGTAAGTGAACCCATCGTCGTAGAAGGCGCCGAAAAGCTGGACGCACCGTCCGCCGCTCTCCACCTCATGACCAGCACCGGCAGCCTCGAGCCAGCGGCCGCCATTCAACCCAAGGACCTGCTGCTCAGCGGTCCTGCCGGAGGAGTCATTGGCGCGCTCAATGCCGCCCGCCGCCTCGGCTTCTCCAAGATCATCACATTCGACATGGGAGGCACCAGCACCGATGTGGCGCGGGTGGACGGCGCCGTGAGCTATCGTTTTCACCAGCAGGTGGGAGGCATCACCCTCTTCAGCCCTGCGGTCGCCATCGAAACTGTCGCGGCGGGAGGCGGCAGCATCTGCGAATGGACACCCAACGGGCTGGCAGTAGGCCCCCGCAGCGCCGGATCCGATCCCGGGCCCGCCTGTTACGGCAAGGGAGGCCCGCTCACCATCACGGACGTGAATCTGCTGCTGGGGCGCTTTGATCCCAAGCGCGCGCCGATACCGTTGAACACGGAGGCCGCCGCCGCAGAGGCGGACGCACTACTCGACCTCGTCGTCAGAAAAGGGTCGCGGCAAATCACCCGCGATTCGCTCCTCCATGAGCTGCTGAATCTGGCCACCGAGCACATGGCCGACGCTATCCGTAAGATTTCTGTTCTGGAAGGCTATGATCCGGGAGCCTACTCCCTGGTTGCCTTTGGGGGGGCCGGTCCGCAACATGCCTGCGACGTAGCTGGAAAGCTCGGCATCACCACCATCCTCGCACCGCGCAATGCAGGCATCCTCAGCGCCGTAGGCCTGCAAGAAGCCCTGCCCGAACGTATCGCCGAACGCCAAGTCCTGCGCCTCCTGGACGATGCCGAAACGTCCCTGACAAGTATGCTTGATGAGCTTGCCATCGAAGCGACCCTCCGCTTGCAGAATTCCTCGACAGATGTCGGACCCGCGGAATCCATTGTGCTGCGCCATCTGGCCGAGATCCGCCTGCGCGGGCAAGACACGCCCCTGCAAATCGAATTCCAGCGCGGCGACGACCTCCGAGTGCTTTTTGCCGCTCGCTATGCCCAAATGTTTGGCTACGTCCCTCCGTCAAACAAGCCTGTGGAACTCGTGTCCCTGCGCATCACCGCCAAGCCTCGTGCCGAGTCCGCAGAATCGTACGAAGCAAGCCCTCCATCATCGACTTCCGCTCCCCTCCCCGGCCCTGCCCTTGTGCAAGATGAATTCAGCACTCTCATCGTCGCGGAAGGATGGGTGGCCCAAGACCACGACCCTCTGGGCTGGGTGCTTCGGGTACAATCCACAAAGAAACAACCAATCTCCGATTTCAAATCATCCATCGCAGTCACTCGGGATCTCCTGCGCCACCGCCTCAACAGCATCGTCGAAGACATGGGTGCTCTGCTTCGGCGCACCGCCCTGTCCACCAACATCCGTGAGCGACTGGATTTCTCATGCGCCTTAGTGGCGCCGGAGGGCACTCTCATCAGCAGCGCACCTCATATCCCCGTGCATTTGGGCGCCCTTGGCGAGTGTGTCCGCCAGGTGATGCAAGTGTGCGAGGCCCGCGAGGGCGATACCATCATCACCAATCATCCCGCCTTGGGGGGCTCACATTTGCCGGACGTGACGCTCATCACCCCGGTCTTCGACCCTGGAGGCTGCCATCTGGGTTTCGTGGCCAATCGCGCTCACCATGCGGAAATCGGCGGCTTGGCGCCGGGTTCCATGCCGGCGAATGCCACCTCACTGGTAGAGGAAGGCGTCGTCATTGCCCCCATGCATCTCTGCCGGAACGGTGTGCCCTTTTTCGATGATCTCCGCGCGCTGCTGACCCGCGGTCCATACCCTACCCGTGCGCCTGAGGATAACGTCGCCGACATTCATGCTCAACTGGCTGCGAATATCCTGGGCTGCGCACGCCTCCGCGCCCTGCATGGTGAGATGGGGGCAGGCACGGACGCGAAAACCCGCTCCCCTATGCTCCTACAGATGGAGCAAATCCTGGATGAATCCCGTCGCGTCATGCAAAGTTTCATCTCCGCCCTTCCCGAAGGCAGCGCCGAAGAGCTTCTCGATGACGGCGCGCTGATCCGGGTGGCCGTGCGCAAAACCGGTGGGAAGCTCGTGCTTGATTTCACAGGTTCTTCCGCACAGCAGTCGGGCAATCTAAACGCCACGCCCGCCGTCGTTCGCAGCGCTGTGCTTTATGTGCTGCGCCTCGCCTTGCAAGAGAATCTGCCCTTGAACGAAGGCCTGCTCGCCGATGTGGAGATCCTGACGCCGGAAGGCTCTTTCCTCCATCCACACTTTAATGACGATCCCGCCCAATGCCCGGCCGTCGTGGGCGGCAATGTGGAAATCAGCCAGCGCGTCGTTGACACCCTCATCAAGGCGCTCCGTCTGCAAGCCTGCAGCCAGGGCACCATGAACAATTTCCTCTTTGGCAACGAAAGCTTCGGATACTACGAGACCATCTGCGGAGGCGCCGGCGCCGGCGAGGGCTATCACGGCGCCAGCGCGATGCACACACACATGACGAACACGGCCATCACCGATCCCGAAGTCATCGAACGGCGATATCCCGTGCGCTTGCATGAATTCTCCATTCGCCACGGTTCGGGTGGCGTTGGTGGCTGGCACGGCGGCGACGGCATCGTGAGGGAATTTGTCTTCCTCGAGCCGCTCACCGTTTCCCTCCTCACCCAGCACCGGACGACGCAACCCTACGGCGTTGTGGGAGGTCACACCGGAGCCGCAGGCAGACAGACGCTCATTCAGAAAGGCCATGCGGAAAAGGAATTGCCCCCCAGCGCCACGTTTCTCGTCGTACCAGGAGACCACGTTCGCATAGAGACCCCAGGCGGCGGCGGTTGGGGCGCACCATCGGCCGCGTAGACTTCATAGATCCTCCTCCCGCCAGAAAATTCACTCGCAATGGCGCCATTCAGCGGGCAACTTTCGTGTCTGGCAAATCAGTTCTGACAATGGTGTACTACGCGGCACGCAACGGTGAGATCATCGGCTCGCATGAGCGAGCCGAATTCGACGCCATGATCCGCGCGGGAGTGTACGGGCCATCGGATCACTATTGGCACGATGGAATGGACGACTGGCTGCCCATTGAAGGATGGGTTGTTGAAGCGACAGCAACCGCTCCCGCTGCGGAAGAGCCGGTTCATCGTCGCCGAGCCCCTATTTTACAAGGTTTAACCTCACCCATCGAATCTCCAGTGCAGGAGAAAATCACCCCTCCAGCCAAAGTCGAAGCGACGGCGGAAGTGGCGCCGGAGCCGCGGAACGCGAGCCTCATTCCTGCGGATAGCGGCGCAACCCTGCCTCCTGCCAGCGTACGTCCGTCCGAGACTATCCTCCTCCCTTCTGAAGTCACCCCCGCCACTTCTTCCGGCAAATCACGCAAAAGCCGCTCGCCGAAGAAGGCCTCTTTCAAACAGCGGCGGCAATCAGAGATTGCAAGGTCGCCGGGGAGCACGGCGACTGCCGATGCACCTCCTCCGAACATTGAGGCCGGAGGGGATAAACCATCGTCTTCCCCGGAAGGCGTCGCAACACTTCCAGATTCCACGTCGCAAAATCAGCCCTCACCTCCAACACTTGTGCAATCTCTTTCGCCTCCAGTCGAAAAGACCTCACGTGTAGCGGGACCGCACCCGATGCTGCCAGAAGACGTCATAGCGCCGAAAGCTGACACCACCCCAGTTCCATCTCTCCATCCTCAAGAAACTGCCGTGCCCCCATCGGCCACACCCTCCCTTGCGCTCGCCACTCTACCACAAGCCTTGGTGGCCCCAACGCCGACTCCACCATCGCAGGAAGTATCGCCATCCTCTTCGGGCCTTCGTAACGTCATTCGCAGTTCGTCGCTGCCGACCGTCTCGCCGCCACCGCCGGCGCGTGAAGTAGCCAAGGCGCTCGCTGCGGCGCTGTTTGGCGCTGTGTTCGCCCTGGCCCTTCTTTATCCCTACCTCGACTTCCTGTCCCACTCTCCTAAAAGCGCCGCAGCTTCGCACGCGTACGCTTTTCCACCCCATCACCCCGTGCACAATCCTCTCCCGGCAACGGCTCTTCGCACTTCTGCTGAAGAACTTCTTGCCAGCGCTGAAGTGTTCCAGACCGGAACCGGCGTGACCGCGGACCAAGGCCACGCCTTGGACCTTTTCCGTCAGGCGGCCGAAGCCGGTTCTGCCCGCGCCCAGTGGCTCCTGGGGAAACGCTATCGCGACGGCGCGGGAGTCATGCGGGACAACGCCGAAGCCGCGAAGTGGCTCCGCATGGCTGCGGAGCAGGGCCAACCTGAAGCTGAATCCATGCTGGCCTTCATGTATCACTCCGGCCAGGGAGTAGCCAAAGACGAGAAGGAATCCCTCCGGTGGTATCAAAAGGCAGCGGACCTTGGAAACGCGGATGCCGCCTATTTTGTGGGGACGGCCTTCCAATTGGGATTGGGGACGTCTCCCGATCAAAAGGAGGCAGCCTCGTGGTTTCGAAAAGCAGCGGCTAAAAATCATCCGCTGGCCCAGTTCGCCCTGGGACAGGCCTGCCTCAAGGGCCACGGCGCGGGCAAAGACGAAAAGTCGGCGTTCCATTGGTTCCAAAAGGCGGCACAACAAGGCTATTTCGCCGCGCAATTCGCTGTCGGGCAAGCCTGTCTCCTCGGCGAGGGAACACCCAGGGACCCGGCCGAAGCCGTGAAGTGGTTTCGCCTTGCCGCCGATCAAGGCGACGTCGATGCACAGAAAAAGATGGGTGACCTGCTTCGCGAAGGCGAAGGCTTGCCGAGAGATCTCGCGGCGGCGCTCACCTGGTACCAGAAAGCAGCGGATCAGGGTGATTCCCAAGCCCAATTTGCCATGGGAAGGGCTTTCCTGTGCGGCGAAGGAATAGCCGAGAATCCGTCCCTAGCGGCGCAGTGGATGCAGAAGGCCGCTGATCAGGGACACATTACCGCGCAAGCCGTCCTCGGGGATTTGCACCGAAAAGGCAAGGGCATGGCTAGGAACGATGCCGAAGCCTTCAGTCTTTACAAGTCCGCCGCAGAAGCGGGCTTCGCCATCGCACAGGCTGCGCTGGCGGACATGTATCGCAAGGGCGAAGGCGTGCCGAAGGATGACAAGGAAGCCTTCACCTGGTACCAGCGCGCCGCGGAGGGCGGACACACCCACTCCATGCTCGCTCTCGCCCAAGCCTTTGAAGCCGGACGAGGAACCAAGCAGAGTGACAGCCAAGCCCTCAAGTGGTATCGCCAAGCCGCCGAAGCAGGAGACCCGGATGCCCAATACCTTCTGGGCTTTGAATACGACAACGGCAAGGCGGGATCAAAGGACCCGGCCAATGCCATCAAGTGGTACAGAAGGGCCGCCCTCCAAGGCGACAAGGGCGGACAATCCCAGGTGGGATTCAAGTACCTCCTGGGCGTTGGCGTGCCCAAAGATCTCGTCCAGGCTCACTTCTGGCTCAGCCTCGCCTCGGGCAAAGACGAATCCATCACCCTAACCGATGCGATCCAGCAAATCGAATCGCAAATGAATGCCTCCCAGCTCGCAGAAGCCAAGCGCCTGGCCGCCGCTTTTCTCCCCAAGCCCGAACCTTCCGGGGCGCGCCAGGATCCGGACGCCCCTCTTTTTACCTCAATGCGGCCCATTCCAGTCGCGGTCATTGTCGATGATACCACCACACCGTATCCTCCCGCCGCTCCGATCAAAAGCCACCTGCTGAATTTTGGCACCGGTTTTCTCATCGACAGCTTCGGACACATCCTCACGTCCCAGCACGTCATTGAAGGCGCCGCGACCATTCGGGTCCGGTTGGGAAACGGAAGCGAGTGGAAAGCCCGCTTGGTCCGCACGGATGCCGCCACCGGCCTTGCCATGCTGGCCATTCCCGGTGGCAACTACCCCTCGCTCTTGCTGGAAGCGCACACAACGGCAACCAGGAAAGGCGCGAACGTCTTCACCATCGGCTTTCCCAGTATCGATGACCCCGCGGGTATTCAGCCCAAACTTACGCAGGGCAAGATCAGCGGTATCTCCGGTGCACACGACAATTCGCGCGATTTGCAAGCCTCACTCGCCATCCTGCCAGGCAACGCCGGTGGCGCACTCCTCGATACCCGCGGCGGCGTGCTCGGGATGTTGCTCCCGCCATTGGCGCAGGATAGAGGCCAGCAACATGATCAACCGAAGCCGCTGGACACCTGCTACGCGCTCAAAAGTTCCGAGGCCCTCACCTTCATCGATGCCGCCTTCGATGCCAAAGGTCTCCTCCCCCAACCTCCGGAAATGCCGGAGGACAAGTTTCCAGCCGTGCCGCCAACCGAGGTCATCGAACTGGCAAAACAAGCGAGCGTACTTGTTTTGGCGGACGGGTGAGTCTCCCATTCCATTCTTTCACGGCCTTTCCACAGCCATCGCAATCCCCATTCCACCTCCGACGCACAAGGCCGCGATCCCGCGCTTCAATCCAAGGTCCTCCATCACGTGAATCAGCGTCACCAGCACCCGCGACCCGCTGGCGCCAATGGGGTGGCCCAGCGCGATGGCACCCCCCCGCCGGTTCAACTGCTCCTCGTTCAATCCTAATTCCCGTGCACAACCCAGCGTCTGCACAGCAAAGGCTTCATTGATTTCCACGGCCTCCACCTCCGGCAGCTTCCAGCCGGTTTCTGCACTTAATTGTCGAATGGCGCCGACAGGCCCCAGCCCCATCAGCGCTGGATCGCAGCCCACGGCGCAAGCGGCCACCAGCCGAACCCGCCGCTCAAGTCGATGCCTCACGCACGCCGCCTCGTCGGCCACGAGCACGAGTGACGCCCCGTCATTCATCCCGGAAGCATTGCCAGCGGTTACCGTTCCATCCGGACGAAAAGCCGGCTTGAGCTGCCGCAGCTTTTCCAACGTGGTGTCAGCGCGTGGGTGCTCATCCATGCTTACGACTCCCTCCCGCGTTGTGATCGCCACGATCTCCCGCCCCCAGGCGGAAGCATTCGCCGCAGCGCGTTGCTGGCTCAGGAAAGCAAACGCATCCTGCTCCGCGCGACTGATTCCCATCTTGTCAGCAATCCGTTCCGCCGTCTCGCCCATCCCGATCTTCAATACCGGATCGCTGAGGCCATCCACAAAGATCGCATCGCCCAGCGCGCTATCACCCATCTTCCGTCCGAATCGCAAATCAGCCGCATAATGCGGCGCCCGGCTCATCGATTCCACCCCACCCGCCAGCACCAGCTTCGCCTCGCCCTGCGCAACCTCCGACGCAGCCAAAGCAACCGCTTTCAATCCCGATGCGCAGGCCATGTTCACTGTGAATGCCGGTGAACTCTGAGGAACCCCCAGTTTCAATCCCACCTGCCGCGCCACATTCATCCCAGCGCCCGCCTGCAACACCTGGCCCAGGATCACCTGCCCGATCTCCGTCCTCAACCCTTCCGGCGCCACCACCTCCCCCACCTGAAGCGCCAGATCCGCCGCCGTCACCGCCTTCAGCCCGCCGCCGAATCGCCCAATCGGCGAACGCTTTGCGGCTACGATGAAAACAGGCTGCCGATAGATCATTCCGTGTAGATAACAATGGATGCAAACCTATCATCCTGGCACAAGTCTGGCAACCCGGAAGCCCCACCGCGAGCGAGTGTTATTTCGGCTTGCGTATCTCGTAGAAGACAACTTCGCCGTCCGTCGAAACGAAGTCCTTCACGGTGAGCAGAAGAATCGTGTAGTGGCTGGTCTCGCAATCAACTACCCAATCCGATGTCTGTATTGTCGGTTGCAAAACCCGCCCCGGCCTCCTAGCGTCTCACCCCAACATGCCAGTTCAGCCCAATCTCCCTTCAACGCTAACCCCCACCGTCGCGGTCTTGCGGCACGTACCGCAAGCGAGGAATGTTGCTCTCTCGGCGATGGCGCTGACCTGCCAGATCGGTGGGGTGGTGTTCGCGCCGCTGCTTTGGGCCTGGAGCGGTTGGGCCTTCGCAGGGTATCTCATCGTGTATGGCTACGTCACCGTGTTGAGCTGGTTACTTATCCACGAAGCCATTCATTACAAGCTTCTCGGCCGGAGGACTTCGAACGATCTCATGGGCCGAAGCATTGCCATCACTTTTGGCAGCCCGTTCCACATCCTCAAGGTAGGACACATGACCCATCACCGATACAACCGCGCCGACCTGGACTCCAACGAGTTCGTACCGGCCAACACCCGGCGTTTCGCGCTCTGGTGGTTTGCATACTACGCCCGCATCCTGGGCGGTCTCTATTTTTCGGAAGTGATCTCTCCGCTCGTGTTCTTTTTCTGGAAGCGCTTCAAGCGCATTGTCATCGCCTGGTCGAAAAGCCAGACGCTCCCGGCGGTGCTGAATCTCTTTACCCGCCGCATGGTGCAAACCATCCAGTTCGACGCTGTCTTGTGCGTCGCATTTCTCAGTGCACAGGTCTATGCGAACCGGGCGGACTTCAGACCCTTTGTGATCCTCTTTCTGTGGCGCGCGTTCATCGTGTCCTTTTACGACAACGCCTATCACTACGGCACCGACCCCCACGACCTCCAGGCGGCCAACAATCTCTCCGTGCCCAGGTTCCTCCAGCCCATCATTCTCAATCACAACCTGCACCGCCTCCATCACCGTTATCCCACCGCCTCCTGGGCGGTTCTCACCGAGTTCGAAAAACGCGACGCCGAAACCTTCGACTCCAGCCTGGCCAAAACCATCTGGCTCCAGCTTAAAGGACCCCTCCGGCGACCGCCGCTTGCTACAGTGGGGTCTGCCACTGAAGGCGGCATCGAACAGTGACGACGATTGGTTGACTCGACCCGTGACGTCGTTGCACCCGGGTTCAATTCGACGAATCCTGATTGATACCGTAACCTCCCAAGCACGACAAAGGATACCAAAGAGGGATTGCTCCTCAATTCCCCGTCACTCCAGTTACCCGCGCCGCGCCCGAATTCGGCGCGGCGCGAGCGCCTGTTGTGGTCTTAATGCCTGTCCTTGTCCTTGCGGTGGTGGTGGTCGAACTTGCCGCCGTAGACCCATTTTCCGTCATGGAAATAGCGTCCGTCGTACTCGTGCCCTTCGTGCTTGAAATGCCCCTTCTCGTACCTGCCGCCGTGGTAGTAGTGGCCGTCGTAGAAGTAGTAATCGCCCTCGTAGTCATCGGGCACGGTCACCCAGATGCCTGCCGATGTTTCGGTGGTGGTGGTTGTGGTGGTGGTGCCGGGAGGTGGTTCCAACGCACGGAGCGAAGGGACGGAGAGCCCGAGCGCCGCCGCCAATAGCATGATGTTTTTGGATTTCATAATCTGTGGGGCTTTGATTCAACCGGAGTTTTGATGGATTAAATGTTTTGCGACTTGCACTTTATCGTGATACCCCAGGTCCGCCGCAGCACCGGTTGCTGGATGAACCCTGACGTGACACACATCCCAATCGCAGCATGACAACCGAATGGATGTGTGTAAGGCCTACCTCGTGCAAACTTCAATGCTGATCGGCAAAGATGAATTGCTTCATCGCAGACAACAAGCTCTCTGTTCTCATCTGGTTCGCTCCGCTTTATAGTTCCCGTGCCAGCTTCTCGGGGGTAAAAAGCGGCGCTGAGCAAGTTCCATGCTTGCAGACGAAGGCGCAGGCCTTGGGCAATTCGGGATAGGTCACGTCAGTGTTGAGCATCGGGCCTTCGCGCTTGTCCCACCACTCGATGCGCCGGTAGGTTTCAGCACTTCGCAAGGCGGTTTCGTACAATGCCACGGCTGCCGGATCGTCTTTCCGGCCCACGATGGTGATGTGCGCAGGTTCCCGCGACAGTTCCTCGTCCGCCAAGAGAATACCTCCGACCTGGAATCCCCGTGATTCGATCACCGACGGCGCAGCAAGGCAACGCATGGCGTGTTTGGCGATGCGCTGGAAATCTTCCGTACCCGTGTAGTGATAGAGAAGATTAGCCAGCCGTGCGAAGGCCGTGTTTTCATCGGTTTGCGGCTTGGATTTCAGGCCAGCGATGGGTGCGCTGCTCAGGTAGCCCACCTCGCCCTTGAAATGAGCATCTACAAAATGGACAGCGTCCGCGGCGCGTTGCAACCAGATGCGATCCGAGAGGTTCTGATAAAGGGCCATGAAAGCGCGGGCCATGGAAACCGTGTCTCCCATATAGGGCCCAGCGACGTCCGTCTCACCATGCCGAAATCCTCCGCCCGGCAGTGAGCGATGGGCGATGACCCAGTTGGCCGCCTGCAGCGCCTCATCGATGGACTCCGAATCCCCGGTGGCGGCATGATACGACACCAGTCCGGTGATGGCCCAGCCATTTTCCCGCGCATAGATGTGCCGGTCCACTCTGGGCACGCCCTTGGCCAGCCTCTCGGAGTCGTTGAGGGAGAAGTAGGCTGCGGAATGCTCGCCCTGCACGACATCGGCATCCTGGCTGGTGTAGAAAGCGCCACCGGCATCCCTGAGAAAGCGCTTCAAGAAGCGGTGAATGTTGCCAGCAGCAGCAAGAAACTTGGGGTCCTTCCACTTGGCGTAAGCTTGCGAATACATGCGGAGATCCTCACCCTGAAACTGCATGACCTTTTCGAAGTGGGGATGATCCCAATCGCCATCCGTGGAGTACTGATAGACGCCGCCCCACACTGGATCGATGAGCTTGAGTTGAGCCGTGAGAGTCTCTCGCGCCATTCGCTGGAAATCTTGCCGGCCGTCTGAGCGCTGTTGCATGCAGTACTCGACGATTTCCCAATCCAGGAATTTCTGGACGGTGCCCCAACCCAGATTCTTCGGATCGTATTCCGTGACGAGCACGTTTCGCAAATCGTTTCTCTGCGCTGCGGTGAGCGCCCCCTGGCCGACGGCCTCCAGGGGGACTTCCGGCTGGACCGATGGACCGGGCGATGGATCATCGATGATGGCTTGGAGCAATGAGGCCATCGGCTTGGGAGGGATGTAGCCGCGCCGCTTGACGATTTCGCCACCGTGATCGTTGAAAACGATGGTCGCCGGCCAGCCGTAGTCCTCGTAGCGATTCGCCAGATCAGGGCGTGAATCCGCGTCCACATGCACTGCAAGGTACTTCCGCCGGATCAATCCCATGACCGCATCGTCATGATAGGTGATCTCCTCCATCACGTGGCACCAGTGACACCAGCCCGCCCCAAGATCCAGCAACACAAAGCGATGCTCCTTCTTCGCATCCTCAAAGACGTGGTCCGACCATTCACGCCACTGAATCGTACTCTCCCCTGTCCCGGCGGCTCGCAGCTCTGTTGATGCTGTTGGGAGTGCGAGGAACGTGAGTGCGGCAACGGCGAAGGCCTGGGGGAAGATGCGTGGGTTAATCACTTCCGATATGCGGTTTCTGGCGAGATTCGGATTCACTCTGGCGGGCAGAGCAGGAAAACAATTGGGCGGTCACAATACCCGCGAGCACTATCGCAATGGAAATGGTGAACGGTGATGCCAGCGATCCATTCTTGCTGAACGCCCCCAAACTATCGTAACCTGTCTCGACGTCACCCGTGTTCAGTTGGTAAAATACGCTGGACAAGTGAAGCAGTGGCAGCGACACTGCCATTATGGAGCCAGGCGCAATAGGGATCGAAAATTCCTCCTTCGGCCTCGCCGAGGAATTTGTGGGGACGAAGGAATCGCAAGCCCCACCGCAGGCGATTGCCGCAGACGCCGCTGTATCGTTGGAGAGAGGAAGCGGCCCTGAAACCACAACAGAACCACTTTCCCCAGCATGGGTCCAGTCCCTTCAGAGCAAAATGACGGCGGGCCACCGCAGCTTGGTAGAGGAAGTAAAGGTAGCAGTAGAGCAATCCGGCTCTACCTTCACACTAGAAGACTTCTCCAGGCAGGCGGCCCTGTTTCAGAAGGCAAGGCTGGCGGGCTGACGTTGCGCAACTCCGTCTGCGGTGCTGCCATGGCGCTGGGCCTACTGAAGGATTTTCCATTTCTCTCTCGAAGGAAGGACGCCGGTGGCAATGAACACGATGTGTGGTTCGAGCCACAGACGCAACTCTGTCTGGAAAGCGACGCACGCGGATCAATTTGGCATCTTAGCCGGCAGTGCCCACCCGGCCAATGCGTTGGATTACCTCTTGCGAATGGAACTTACTTTGGCCGTATTCGGTTTTCCGTGGGATTTTCGAGGCGTCTATCGTGACCCCTTCGGCCGTATCCGCTTGGTTAGCACTCAACCCCTTTATACCCGGACGTCCCGCCGAACAGGAGGAGATCGAGACTTTGCTTCTTCGCGTTGGCTTCATTCCAGCGGCGCCCTCGTGGCCCCACACCTGGATTCACCACGACCTTCGCCTTCTTGTGTCCGATACGTATCCAGACAACTTTGTGGTGATGCAAGACGGAAGCATCATTCCAATCGCCCAGTTTGGCGAAAGATCGGACGCGAAGGGCGAGAGTGGATTTCCCTCGACGAACCTATGATCTCCGGGTGACGCATCTTGGACTGTTCTTTCCGTCGAAACCCTAAACCCGCCGTGAAATCGAAACTGAGTCTCTTCGTCCTCATAGCCATTGCCCTGCTCGCCGGACCGGCGTTCGGAGCGGCACCGGCCAGAGTACAAATCGTCGGTCACAGGGGCGGGTCTGAAACCGCGCCCGAAAACACGCTCTCCGCTTTCAAGTCCGGATATGCCGACGGAGCGGACGGCTGCGAGCTGGACTTTCGCTCCACCGCGGATGGCAAACTCGTGGTGAGCCACGACGCCAGCATGATGCGGTGCGCGGGCGTGGATGTGGAGATCATCCATCAGACCTTCGATGAATTGCGCAAGCTGGAGGTCGGCCAGTGGGGAAAGTGGAAGGGCAAGGGATTTACGGAAAAAATACCCTCGCTTGACGAAGCGTTGGCAACGGTCCCTCCGGATCGAACGATTTTCCTGCACTGCTACACCGGCAGACTTGAGTTGAGGAAGGTGCGCGATTCAATTTTGCGTTGCGGTCTCGAACCGGAGCAGGTGATCTTGATCTGCTTCCAGCGCGGCACCTGTGCCACATTCAAGAAGGTCATGCCTCAGTGCAAGACATTTTGGCTCGTGGCTCACGTAGCGCCCAACTACGAACCTGCGGTCTTTGATCAGCTTATCCAGCAGGCCAAAATGGATGGGATCGACGGACTCGACGTTGACTACCGGTTCCCCATAGACAAGGCGTTCGTGGAAAAAGTCCACGGAGCCGGACTAGAGTTGCACGTCTGGACGCTGAACGACGCCGCCCTTGCTCGGAAGCTCATCGATGCGGGGATTGACAGCATCACCACTGACCGCGCAGACTGGTTGCGGCGACAATTGGCGCTCCCTGCACATTGATCTATTCCAACTGCAGGGCCGAGGGATCTTCGGTCCTGGCAGTCAGGTGGTTCCGCATAATGATTCGCGCGCAGACGTTCCAATGGAGGAGTGCGTCATCGTTGCCTGGGGGCCGGAGAGACTCGGCTTTCTCGAAGCAATTCATCGCTTCGAGGAGATAGGCGTAGGCGTCGTGGCCGGCGCCGGGGCTGCCCTTCTGGAGCTGGGCCTTGGCCCGCCGCTCGTTGACGATGCCGGCATAGTAGGCCTTCTCGTAAGGGTCGCGGATGCGAGCCAGGACCTCGTTGGCGGGCATCATGCCGATGGCGTAGGTTTTTCCGAATCGGTCTGTAAGCGCGAGCAGGAGGATGATGAGGGCAGGCTGGTTATCTGGCTCGGCCGCCAGCACATCATGGCAAATGCTTTCAGCTTCGCCAGGTTCATTGAGCAGGCGGTATCGGGTGGCTTTCTCGAGCGCCGCCGGAATCGCTTCCTTCGAAAGGGGCTTGAGTTCAAACATGGCTTCGTAGAGGTGATTGTTTCGTCGTCCAAACCTTGCGCCGGCCTGTGTTGCGGCGGGTCGGCATTCCATCGTTGTTCTTTTTTATGCCCTTTTTCTTCGTGTCACCGCCTTGGCGTCACCCCTTGGGGCGCAGCCGCTTCCACAACAATTTGAGAGGATCGAAGAACTCGTCCACCACGCGCTCCTTGAGGGGAATGATGGCATTGTCCGTGATCGTGATGTCTTCGGGACAGACCTTCGTACAGCACTTGGTGATGTTGCAATAGCCGACACCATGAGCCTCCTTCAATTCCCCGATACGATCCTCGGTATCCAGGGGATGCATCTCCAACGCAGCGGTGTAAACAAAAAATCGCGGACCGATGAAGGAGTCCTGCTTTCCATGATCGCGAAGCACATGGCACACATCCTGGCAGAGGAAGCATTCGATGCATTTGCGAAACTCCTGCACGCGGTCGATGTCTTCCTGGGCCATGCGCCAGGTGCCGTCCGGTGCATCCGGGGGACGAGGCTTGAATTTTTTGATCTTTTTCTTCACCTGGAAGTTCCAGGACACATCTGTCACGAGGTCCCGGACTTGAGGGAAAGCCTTCATGGGCTCCACGGTCACTGGCCGGTCCATGGGCAGGGAGTTGAGGCGTGTCATGCACATGAGGCGCGGCATGCCGTTGATCTCGGCGGAGCAGGAACCGCATTTGCCGGCCTTGCAGTTCCATCGGCAGGCGAGATCAGTGGCCTGGGTGGCCTGGATGAGATGGACGGCATCAAGCACGACCATGCCTTCAGAGACTTCGGTGCTGTAGTCGTGAAATGCCCCTCCTTGCGCGTCGCCGCGCCAGATTCTGAACGTGGCCGTGCTCATTTCATTTCCTCAATGATTTGTCTGAGTTCGGGCGGCATCTCGGGGATGGGTTCCCTGCGCACCTCCATCCCGCCATCGGGCTGACGTCGCAACACCACATTGATCTTGCCGAACGCCGCGTCCTTGTTGGGATAGTCATCCCGAAACTGCGCACCGCGGCTTTCTTTGCGCTCCAACGCCGAACGGGTGATGGCTTCGGACACCGTAAGCAGGTTTGTCAAATCCAGAGCGGTGTGCCATCCCGGATTGTACTCGCGATTGCCCTGAATGCCGGTCTTGGCCGCCCTCTCCCAGAGCGTGTGGACGCCTTCCAAGGCGCGGGCCATCTCTTCTTCCTTCCGTACGATCCCAACAAGATCCTGCATCATCTCCTGCAAATCGCGCTGGACCTGATAGGGGCTCTCTCCACCCACCCCGCGGTCGAATGGCTCCAGGGCTTTCCGCGCCGCCACCTCCACCTGACCGCCGTCAATCATTCCAGGCTTCTGATCTCGGGCGAATTTCGCTGCGGACTCTCCCGCGCGCTTGCCGAACACTAGCAGATCCGAGAGCGAATTGCCGCCGAGGCGGTTGGCGCCGTTGATTCCCGCCGCGCATTCCCCCGCGGCGAACAATCCCGGCACGTTGGACATCTGGGTGTCAGCGTTCACCCGAATGCCTCCCATGATGTAGTGGGTCGTGGGACCGATCTCCATCGGTTCCCGTGTGATATCGATATCAGCCAGTTGTTTGAACTGGTGATACATGCTGGGCAATTTCCGCTGAATGTGCGCAGCGGCATTCGGGAGCTTTTCCTTGATCCAGGAGATATCCAAAAATACACCACCGTGTGGGCTGCCCCGTCCTTGCTTGATCTCGCTGACGATGCAGCGGGCAACGTGGTCGCGCGTCAGCAATTCCGGCGGCCGGCGCGCATTCTTATCGCCCTGGCAGTAGCGCCAGCCTTCTTCCTCGTTGTCAGCGGTCTGGGCCTTGTACAGATCGGGAATGTCGTCGAACATGAAGCGCCGGCCATCCTTGTTGCGTAAGACGCCCCCTTCTCCGCGCACACCCTCGGTGACGAGAATGCCCTGGACGCTGGGAGGCCAGATCATGCCGGTGGGATGGAATTGGATGAATTCCATATCGATCAATTCCGCGCCCGCCTGGTAGGCCAGGGCATGGCCGTCTCCAGTGTATTCCCAACTGTTGCTGGTGATCTTGAAGGCGCGGCCCACGCCGCCGGTGGCAAGCACGACCGCCCGCGACTTGAAGATCTTGAAGCGGCCCCGCTCGCGTTCGTAGGCCAGCACTCCCGCCACGCGCCCTCCGTCCAGGAGCAGCGTAAGGACGGTGTGCTCCATATGCACATCGATGCCCTGATGGATGCCGTGGTCTTGAAGTGTGCGAATCAATTCCAGCCCCGTGCGGTCACCGACGTGGGCAAGCCGCGGATATTTGTGTCCGCCGAAGTTGCGCTGGAGGATCCGGCCATCCACGGTGCGGTCGAACACAGCGCCCCACGCCTCGAGTTCGCGCACCCGGTCAGGCGCCTCCTTGGCATGAAGTTCTGCCATGCGCCAGTTATTGACATATTGCCCGCCGCGCATGGTGTCAGAGAAATGGACCTTCCAATTGTCGCGATCGTCCACGTTGGCCAGCGCCGCCGCGATGCCGCCCTCGGCCATGACAGTGTGGGCCTTCCCCAGCAGGGATTTGCAAATCAATCCCACGGATACCCCTGCCGCGGACGCCTCGATGGCCGCTCGCAGTCCCGCGCCCCCGGCGCCAATGACCAATACATCGTGTTCATGCGTCTGGTAGTCGGGCATTGCGTCGGTGACGGGGGTTAGAGAATTCGCCAATCGGTCCAAATATTCATCGAGCACAGCCGGATATAGAGATCGCTGAACCCCACGGAAAAGAGGCTGCACCAAGCCATGAGCATGTGGCGGCGATTGAGGCAGCTGACGCAGCGGTAGGACTGGTGGCAGAGCGGAGCATTGGAAGGTTCATCGAGGAATCCACCGATGAGATGGCGCAGCGAATGACAACCCAGCGTGTACCCGCTCAGAAGGACCACATTCAGCGCCAGGATCAGAGTGCCCAACCCAACTCCAAACGTCAACTGACCCGTCGCAGGATTTTTGAACCACAACGCTTTCCACAGGTCGTGCGCCAGGAACACGATAAAGAGCAACGCCAGATAGAGGAAATAGCGGTGCACATTCTGCATGATGAGCGGGAAGGAGCGCTCTCCAAGGTAGCTCTTGCGCGGCTCGCCGACGGTGCAGGCAGGCGGATCGGCCCAGAATGCCTTGTAGTACGCGCCGCGGTAGTAGTAGCAGGTCAGGCGGAAGAACCCCGGAGCCCAGAGTATTAAAAGGGCCGGCGAGAATGGCACCCAAGCCGGCCACCAACCGGGTTTCGGTCCAAACAAGCTGTGGGGGGAATTCCCAAAGATCTCAGGTGAGTAGAACGGCGAAAGGTAAGGTCCCCAGTAGTAGTGCGCGCCTTGGAAAGCCGCCCAGGTGGAGTACACGATGAAAGTGGAGAGTCCGAGGAAGACCAAAGCCGGATGAAGCCACCATGCATCGCGGCGCATAGTCCCGCCGAAAGGACGCTGTTGGAGGGTCGCATTTATATTGCCCATGGCTATTATCCCAGACCGCTTATTTGGTGCGCCCTTAGGAATTAGCGGGATTGATGGCGCAGTTCAAGACTTATTTTCGGTGCCCTCACCTTCCTCTGGCATGGCAGCAGAAGTCACTGAGCTGCCCCTCAGCCACGCCCCCCATAATACGGACAGAGTCCTGTTCGTCAGCGACACGACATGAGCCTCTGGGAGATCAGACTCACGAATTCACCTGACGTGCCGCTGTCCTTGCTCAGCTTTCAGCGTGTCTTTGTTGCTCGTGATCGCACAAGCGCGAACCATATCCTGCTCCACGCCCCTCTTGTGAGCGCCGCCGAAGCACGGCGGGTGTCATTTCGTTTCCAGCAATTTTTTCTCGTGACCCCATTTGGTGTTCGCGTCATACGCCGCGGCCTCGCGGCAAGCCGCGGCGGCTTTGGCAGGCTCAGCCAGAAACTCGTGGAAATAGGCGAGATCAAGGTAACTAAAGAAGTTTTTGTCTGCATCCACATAAGCGGTCATCGATTTCTCGCCGGCTTCGGGCGACTGCTCCGCGGCAATGATCAGGGACACGAGAATCGCCGACCACCAGTCCCGTGGCATGGCAAGGCGCATGTTCCTGCAAATCTTTCGTGCCAAAGGATCGCCAATCTACGAGCCGTGGGCTCGTAGACTTCCGGACGATTGAGTTGAGCTTCGAGCCCGCGTATCTCCCACACTCCTGTCAGCATCCTGGTAAGCGGATATCCGCACACCGCTGCGGCAATCAACCCGAACAGGCTGAGACCCAAACAGCATGAACGAAAACGACGGGAGGGAATGGCCATGAGAATCCTCGATCTACGTCACTCCATTTCTAACCGACTTTGCCTCTTATTGTCCAGTCGCCTGGGTCTGAAGTGGTATACGGAGCGCAATATTGAGGCTGCCCGAAGGACGCGATGCCTGGACGGACTCGCCTACTGCTCGTGGCGCTCTGCGCCGCACCGGCCTCACCTCCCCCAAACCATCGCCCATACAAAGGCAAGCAGCAGTAGCACCGCCGCAACCCACCACCAGCCCTTCGCCGCCGCCTTCTCTTTCGCGCCGCCGAACTCCTGCTTCACAAAGTCGTCGTAGTCGAACTCCTCCTCCTGATCCGGGAGATTCAGGCCATCATAGTCGGCGGCGTTTTCCTTCCAGCCCGACCGTTCATCGGCGCCACACTCTGGACATGCCAGCGATTTCGGCGGAACTCTTTCCCCGCACACCGGGCATACGGAGGGTGGACGGAACGGTCGCTTTTTCATGGCATTTCCGCCTTGGCTTTGAAGCGCAATTGCGGGTTGGATTGGACGGGGACGGCGGGCATGCTGGCAGGGTCTGCACCCTCCCCACACTGGAGCACATTCACTGCCGGCTGTGAATCGGGATTTGTGTCCCTTGGCAGCTTGTGCTAGGCAGGCCATCCCCATCCCCTGAATCTCGCCATGGATCGTTCCCTCATTCGCCAATTGTTCGAAAGGATCTCCGACCGCCCGCTCGGAGCTCCTGCCGCCCGTTCGAGATGACTCCGTACGCAGAACTCACCTACTTCATCCTCATTGGAGTCATTTTGGCGCCTCTGATGCTGGCCGGTCAGCGCGGAAAGGCTGATGGGCGCTGGATCATCGGAGCCACGGTGGTGATGCTTGTGGTGCAGTATCAAAACCGCATCCCGATCAACGGGCACAACCACTGGCCGGAATTGGTGCCGCTGATTGTCTTTGGAGCCTATGAGTGGGGTCTCCTGCGGCTGGCGATGGCCAAGCGCGTGCCCGGAGGATCGCTGCTCGCCGTGCCGCTGGCACTATTTCCTCTGATGGTGGCCAAATGGCTCCATTTCGTGGCGCCAGACTCCCAATTCGGTTTCGCGGGCATTTCCTACGTGACCTTTCGGGCGCTGGATGTGCTCTGGGCCGTAACGGACGGAGCACTGAAGCAGGTGGCCTTTCTGGATTATGGCGTCTTCCTGTTTTTCTTTCCCACCATCTCAGCCGGCCCCATCGACCGTTTCAGGCGCTTCAAGACTGAATGGCGCCAAGCCAGGACCGCTCAGAAATTCTGGGAGGATTTTGATGCCGGACTGCCCGCCTTTTTCCGCGGCCTGCTCTACAAGTTCGTCTGCGCGACGATCATCGAACGCTACTGGCTGGAAAGCACGCGGGCAGCTCCAGGCGTGACCGGCGCGATCGAATACGCCTACGTGTACAGCCTGTATCTCTTCTTTGACTTCGCGGGGTACAGCGCCTTTGCCGTGGGAGTGAGCCGGTGGTTCGGCATTCAATCGCCGGAGAACTTCAACCTGCCTTGGGCCGCTCAGAACATCCGGGATTTCTGGAACCGCTGGCACATGAGCCTCTCCTTCTGGTTCCGGGACCATGTGTACACTCGCTTTCTGTTGACGGCAGTGAAACGCAAGTGGTTCAAGAAACGGGAGACTGCATCGACCACGGGCTATTTTGTGTCCTTCGGTCTGATGGGCTTATGGCATGGCACGACTGCCTACTACCTGCTGTACGGACTTTACCAAGCCATCCTGATGTCAGTTTTCGACGCGTTCACGCGCTGGAGGAAGAAGCATCCGCAGCGCTTCCTTGGGAGGTTTTGGAAAGTGGCGGCTCACGTGCTGACCGTTCATGCGGTGGTGTTTGGTCTGTGGCTCTTCTCCGGGCAAGCGTGGCAAGGCCCTGTCCCACCCCCTGACCTCCTGGAGCAAGCCGGCAGACAGGCAAAGATCAACTGGCGGAGTTACTACCGTGATCCGCTTCCGCCCCCCACAGCAGACCGCCCCAGGGTCGCGTTCAGCCTGGGTGGATTGTTTGCGGACTCTTATCTGGCGATGGCAGCCGGAGACAGCCAGCCCTTCAAGTCCTTGCAGCAGGACATCCTGAAATATGGAACAGCTCTTGGAATCGGCGACCAAATCAGCGATCCTGTTCACCTCGCCATCAAGCTGGCGGACACTGACTCCTGGGAGAGTACCCGTAGACAATTGGCGGAGAACCAGACCCTGATCGTGAAGCTCTTTTCAGATCAACATGAGAAGGATTTGGGATTGCTGGTGGATCTCGGGCTCTGGTCGCGGCTTCTCCAAGCCACATCTGCCATGGTGGCGGAATACCCAGCCATCAAGAATAAGATGGTGGCTGTCGGATCCATCTCTCTGCTCAAGGACTTAACTGACAAAGCCAGCGAACTCAGCCCGGCGTTGCGCACCGCGGATCCCACAGTGCTCGTACATGATACCCTGATCTACCTGTACGCGCAGTGGTCAGACAAAGGTCCCATGCAGGCCTTGGTGGAAACGACGCGCGATAAGTTGAAATTCATCAACGAACAGATGATACCCCTTCAACCCGCCGCCGCCGCCAAGCCGAAATGATGGTCCTGACCATCCACCATTAGCCACTGACTGTATTTCCAATAACCTCCCCCACCCTCATTCCATCCACCGCCGCCGAGACGATGCCTCCCGCATATCCAGCGCCTTCGCCGGCGGGCAGGAGGTGTTTCACGCCGATGCTCTCCAGGGTTATCTCGTTCCTCGGAATCCGGAGCGGCGAAGAGCTGCGCGTTTCCACGCCGGTCATTACGGCATCTTCCAGGAGAAATCCCTTGAGCGACCGATCGATGATTTTGGCCGCTTCCTTGAGAGTGTCGCAAACGAATTCCGGAAGAATAGTCCTCAAGTCCGTCCATACAACCCCCGGCTCGTAAGACGGCAGGACCTTTCCTGGTCCCGTGCTGGTTTGGCCTGCCATGAAATCACCGAGCCGCTGGGCGGGAGCACGATAACTTTCTCCGCCGGCGGTGAACGCCAGACGCTCCAGACTCCGCTGGAAGGCGATCCCACCCAGCGGCCCTGTGAATCCGAAGTCTTCAGGCTTCACGTCCACCATGAATCCGGCGTTGGCATTGGCCTCCGCGCGTGCATAGCTGCTCATGCCATTGGTGACCACGTGTCCGGCTTCCGAAGCAGCGGCCACCACCAAACCGCCCGGGCACATGCAAAAGCTGTAAGCCACCCGGCCCGTGCGACAATGCGCGGCAAACTTATAAGCCGCGGCGCCCAGCATCGGGTGCGCAGCCCAACGCCCGAGCTGGGATCTGTCCACGAGTGCCTGTGGATGCTCGATTCGCACTCCGATGGAGAAAGGCTTACCCTCCATCGGCACACCATGCCGGTGAAAACATTCGAAGGTGTCCCGCGAACTGTGGCCGATGGCGAAAACAAAGCGCTCAGCTTCAATGACCTCGCCGCTGTCCGTGATCACCGCCCGCATCACTCCCTTCTCGATGATGACGTCCTTGACCCGCGTTTCAAAGCGCACTTCGCCACCCAAGGCGATAATGTCCTCCCTGAGTGTGCGCACCACCTTGATGAGCCGATCCGTGCCGATGTGCGGCCGGCTCTTGACGAGGATGTCTTCCGGCGCCCCGGCCCTGACGAGTTCCCTTAGAATCCAGGGGATGCGGTGCTCGCGATCACGAATCTGGGTGTACAGCTTGCCGTCAGAAAACGTCCCCGCCCCGCCCTCTCCAAACTGCACGTTTGATTCAGGATTGAAATCCCAGCCACGACGCCAAAAGCCGGTGACATCCCTGGCGCGAGGTCCGGCCTCCTTGCCTCGCTCCAGCAGCAAGGGACGAAATCCCTGCCGGGCCAGCACCAATGCGCAGAACAATCCGCAAGGCCCAGCACCTACGATCGCTACACGCAGCTCCGCTTTGGCATGCGTACCGGATAACTTCTTCGCCCACCGATAAGATTCGTCCGGAGCAGGCTCCACATATCCCGGCTTTCCAACGCGCCGCAACACGCCCGCTTCATCCTCCACGTCCACCAAAAGAGTGTAGCAGAATAAAATCTCCGACTTCTTCCGCGCATCCACGGCCCGCTGCTTCACGGCAATACTTTTGAGCTGGCCATGTCCCACGTCCAAGGCCTCCAGCACCGCGCGACGAAGGGCATCATCGGTATGATCGATAGGGAGGCGTATCTGGCTGAGTTGGAGCATGGATCGAGTCTGAAGTTACATAATATCTTTGGCATCGCCAATCGCCCCTGATCCACTCACCCCACTCCCCGCCATCTCCGCAAGCCTTCGTCCGCGATCACTCCGATCAGAAGCACCAGCCCGATGATGACGAATTCCAATTGGGTGAGTGGATCAGGGGCGATTGGCGATGCCAAAGATATTATGTAACTTCAGACTCGATCCATTGTAGAGCACACGCATGACCGCCGCGCCGATGATGACTCCGAAGATGCTCCCCTCCCCGCCACGAAGGCTGCAGCCTCCCAGCACCGCCGCCGCAATGGCGTACAACTCATAGAAGTTCCCAAGGTTCTCTGGCTGAACTGTGTTCAGATTCAAGGCAAACAGGACGCCACCCACTCCGGCGATGAAGGCACACAGCACGTAAGCGAGCACCAACAATCTCCCGGTGCGGACCCCGCTGTAGCGCGCGGCTTCTTCGTTGCGACCCAGCGCCAACAAGTGTCGCCCCCAGACGGTGCGGTTGAGAAAGATGGCGGCCAGCACACCTAGACCGATGAGAAGGAATAAGGAAACCGGCACGCGATATCCCCCTGCCACGCTCAATTTTCCCGTGGCGACCCAATGCAGATCTTCGTAACTGTTCCCAAACCCCTGCGTCTGGTCATGGGTAAACCAACGTGCGATGCCCCGGTACATCAACAATCCGCACAAGGTAACTACAAACGGCTGCAGTTTCATGCGGGTGATGAGCAACCCGTGAAACAATCCAATCAATACCGACACGCCGAGCGACGCCGCGAGTGCAGAGGGAACGCCCCAGTGATGCTGCATCAACAGCCAGGGCAACATCGTGCCCGAAAGCCCAACCACGCTCCCGATGCTCAAGTCAATGCCGCCGGTAATGATCACAAACGCGGCGCCGATGGCCAGGATGCCAAAAAGGGATATCCAGCTGAGTAAGTTCTCCAAATTGTAGGGCAGAAGGAAATTGGGATTCTTCACACCCGTGAACACACAGATGGCTATGAAAAGGAGAGTGATGCCAAGTGTCTTCTTCATGTTCCGCAAAGTTCATCCTTGGAGGTTGCCAGATTACCCGTCGCAAGGCGCATTACGGCCTCCTCACTCAGATCGCTTCGCGCGAGTTCTCCCGAAATTCGCCCCTCGTGCATCACCAGCACGCGATCCGACATGGCCAGAACCTCCTCCATTTCACTGCTGACGAACAAAATGGCCACGCCTTCCGCGGCAAGCCCTTCCATCAACTGGTAGATCTCCTCCTTCGCGCCCACGTCAATGCCCCGGGTTGGCTCGTCCAGCAGCAACACCTTGGGGCGAAGAGCCAGCCACTTGGCCAAGGCGACCTTTTGCTGGTTGCCGCCGGAGAGCGTGCCCACCACGGTCTGGATGGAGGGCGCCTTGACACGCAATTTGTCAGAATAAGTCTGGGCGGTCGTTCTCTCTACCTCGGCATTGCGAAAACCCAGCGCCCTTCGGTTCCTCCACAGACCGGTCAAACCGATGTTCCATCTCACGGATTCCGGCAGAAAGACACCCAGGGCCTTGCGATCTTCCGGCACCAAGGCCAAGCCGGCCTGGACGGCGTCGTCAGGATGACGCGCATCCAGCGCCAATTCGGCCACGCGCACCTCACCTCCCAATGGCGGTTCCACTCCGAAGATGGCACGCAATACTTCCGTTCGGCCCGATCCCACCAGGCCTGCCATGCCCACGATCTCGCCGCGCCGAAGGGTGAATTGAATCTGTTTGTCCGGATGCGA
>Ga0206842_1058_pt2 | contig 23976 bp, 17 predicted proteins | sample Alteio_BWOrgCont_23_FD_152861 | JGI IMG/M metagenome (GOLD analysis project Ga0206842, IMG submission 152861) | Enriched cells from forest soil in Barre Woods Harvard Forest LTER site, Petersham, Massachusetts, United States -... | ecosystem: Environmental > Terrestrial > Soil > Temperate forest >...
GCTTTTGGGGGCGTCTCAAGACTGAAACCTTCGCCGTCATAGGCCGGACGGCGAAGGTTTCAGTCTTGAGACGCCCCCAAAAGCCGTGAGTGAACCCCAGGAAAGTGAACGTCTCCTGCGACTCACTCGAATGTTCCCATTTGCCCACTTTAGGATCGGAACAGCGAGAAGGCCTCTTGCGAACCTGCTCAATGAGCTCGTTGGCCTTTTCACGCCAACGGAAATCCTGGCGCGATAGATCCGGTCACTACAAGTTGGCTTCCCTCTGGGAATCGGGAGCTGCATCTTCTTTGACCAGCAGGAGCATCCCTCACCTTCGGGCCGCCCACTCTCGTGGGCCAATTCCATCGCGTTGCGATTAACAAGCTAAAACTCGGCCATAGTTCTCAGGCGTTCGCGCGTTTTCTTGCTGGACGAACTTTGGGCGCCCTCCTTACGCGCAGGGTATTGTTCGAGCCGTCGGATGATTATGGAAGAATGATCAATGCACAAAAGCGATCGCTGGAGCAATTGGCGGCTTTGATTTTGCCACGCTGGCCGCTCCGGCGGACGAGAGTATACATCTCGAGAAGATGCGCCGCAACGCTGGCCGTGCTCTTGCTGATTTCGAGGCCGTCGACGGACGGCCGCGGCTGAATCCGCAGCCCCGATTCGGAGTGAACGTAGATGGAGGCCTGTTGCGCGAGACGGCCACCGTTTTGGTATACGAACCTCTCTAGTTCCGACCGCACAAACGCCACCTGAGGGAACGGTAGATTTGCGATGTCAAGAACCAGGATGACCTCGACGGTCGGTTCGGGCTTGACGGTTCCTCCATCAAAGGGCCGAAAAGAGAGAATCTTTCTCGATTGATCGTTGTTCAAAACCTTGAAATCCGCGGGGCCAAGACCGAGGACCGGTCTGTCGGCGGAATCGGTCACCACAACAGCAGAGTTCAGCTTTTCGCAACACCTCGTGCTCCTCAACGACTTAGAACATTGGCCCACATTTACGTCGGCCTCGGCGTGGTTACACCTGTGCGGCACTATGCAGGATCAAACACAAGGAACTTGTGGCTTTATCGGCGGAGGACATCCGGATCCCCGGATCACTCGAATCCTTGTTACTGAGAGGACCCACACCATCAGGCGCTACCTCCTTCGGTCCCGCCTTTTCCGAACTGTCCTACTAGGAATCCATTAGGCGTCAGTCGATCATTTGTCGGACGCCGACTAGGGCATGATCGGCTATGCAGAGAATTTCGCAACCAACATCTGGCGAGGCGATCTAAAGAAATAGGGGTACTGGTATGCGCTTAAGGATCTTCTGTGATCACGCCTTTATCCGGCTCTCGATCCGATTCGCAAGTGCTGGTGTGCTCAAGTGGACAGGTCACAAGGTGGCTTTAGATGCGAAGGTCGGCGGTTGCTTTATATCGCGGAATGAAAAGTAAACCTAGTTACCGATAGGCCTCAGTGTGAAACCAGCAATAGTTTTGTACTTTGCGAGGGCTCAGCTTAAGTGCATCAGACCCGAACCGACGCCCACGCCTAATGGGTTGACGTTGTGTACTCCCTGGCTAGAGGGAGACAAAATCGCCGATTCCGTCAAATCTGACAGTTGATCTCAAGTCCTCTGAATGCAAGATCGAGAATGAGCCTTCTTGGGAAGAGGCATCTCACGAACCAAAATGACCCATTTACAGGTAAACTGCAGCCTCGGTCGCTTTATGGAGAGGCATCGTCGCAGCGACAGGCATTGCGTTCATGTGGCTTACTGGGCATGTACCGAAGAATGGATTCGATACGCACCCCACAATTGTGATGGGCTTGGAAATATTTGCTGCAACCGCCTCCTTCGATCCGCATCGTTACCTGTAATGAAGAATGAAGCTCGCGGTAATGAAGTCTGCAACCGCGCATTGGCAGGCGAATGAAACGAAATATAAAATTGATTCTGTTCGTTGCCGTCGTCGGCTTAGTGTTCGGAGCTACCGCTCAGGTGCGAAGCCAAATATTGTCCAGAGGCCTGATGGATAGCCGCCAGGTAACGCCACCCGCAACTCCCGTTTGCCAGAACGCAGATGTAACCGCGCCTGTCAGAGAAGCCCTGCGGCTCGTCTGCGCGCAGAGAGGTTCCGACGAAGCGCTTAGATCCGCACAAAGGCTGATCGTCATCGGATTTCTCGGAGGGTTCGCAAAGAATGAGGACACCAAACACCCCGAGGTCTGGTTTGGTGCCTATCTTCGGGAACATTACTCGTCGGCAGTTGAAGTCTCGGTTATTTCGAATCACGAGTGGCGAAAAGCAAAGAGAAACATCTTGCGGCTGCTTGATGCTGATCATGATGGTGTTCTAACGGCCGCGGAAAGGGGCCAGGCGAAGATCATCTTGTTTGGGCATAGCTGGGGAGCGTCGGAGGCTGCGGCAGTTGCCAGGGACCTGGAGCAGCTTGGGATTCCCGTGCTGCTCACTATTCAGATCGATATCGTGTCAAAACCTGGTCAAAATCCGACCCTCATGTCTCCCAATGTTGAAGAGGCAATCAATTTCTTCCAATCCGAAGGGCCACTCCACGGACGGACACAGGTAGTCGCCGAAGATCCGGGACGGACAGAAATTATCGGCAATTTTCATATGACTTACGAAGGTCACCGAGTCGATTGTCGAAACTACCCTTGGTTCGCCCGCACGTTCAACAAGCCCCATCATGAGATCGAAAACGACGCCCGCGTATGGAACCAGATTGCACTCGTCATTGATTCGCGTCTCTCCTCGTTGAGAAGCCCAAGCGATCAGGCTGCAATGCACTGACGTCGATTTACAAATAGTGCGAGGATTTCTGTCCTCGTAAAAGGCTGGGCCACCGCCGCTTCGGGATCGAACCCGGACTGCGAACACGTGTGCGATCAGCAGGGGTGAGCATCAGACTTTCATCATCGGCAGGGCAACAAATCTGACTGACGTGACGTTACAGGATATTTCGGGAGGTCCCGATCACACTTTGCCGAACCAACTTCGTGCAGGATTGAGAAGATGCAGAGTACAGCTTGCCGACATCTCAACCCCTACCGGGGCTCATTTCCTAGCCTCAGGTTGCAGGCGCTCCTTCGTTGTGTGCTAGTTCCTAGCCCGGCGAGTCTGAGAAATTATCTCGCACAAATCTCATGCAGCAAGCAGGTCGAGGACATGTTGGATGGCATGATCAGCCTTGTGGTACGCAGTTTCGACTTTGCTGGCAGGCGGCTTGAGAGCTTCGTCGGGGCGGTGATGGAATAGCGAGTTTGCCAGTGGCCCGCAGACGCGTTTGTGGAACAGGATGAACAGGAGTGCAGCCTTGGAGCCTTTGCCAGAGAGGCGATAGCGGTAGCTTGTTCCGATGCGTTCGAGCAGTCCATGGGCTTTCAGTTTGCGAAGGTCATAACGGAGCTGAGTGAGGGTATATCTGTCGGAGGACAGAGCGAAGCTGGTGAGGATGGTCTGGTGGATATCGGCGCAGCGCCAGCCATTGAGTTGGGTGCCGCCGTGCAGCATCACTTCCATGAGTCGCATCATGCGAGTGTCGTGGATTTTGATGCCGGCGATTTTGGTTTTGCCTGAGGTTACCGGCAGAGCCATACGTTGGAACAGCGGAAAGTCGACATGAACGTTCAGCGATTGGGCTTGGAAACCGGCAAATCGATCGGTAACCGCGACCAGTTTCTTGCGCAGGGCGTCCAGGTTCTTCAGTCCCTTGTTCAGGCCTAGATCCTTCATCCGGTTTACGCAGACTTCGACGCGCATGAAGGTACTGAATTTCTCGTACATGCGGCCCACGAGATGGTTGCAGTAGATGCGCATCACGTGGTGGCCATGGTCGAGTTTTTCGAGCACGCTGTGCAACTTGCCACGCAGCCGTTTTGTGACGCGGACACCAAAGATGTGAGCCACTTTGTCGGCGCTGAGGCGAAACAGCCCCATTTCACAGGAGTGCTCGAATATCTTGTGGATCGGAAGGTGACGCTTGAAGATGAAATTACGGCAGTATTCGATCTGATTTATCGAATAGTCACGCTTCAGATTGATGGTGGCGCGGTCCTTTCCCGAGAACTTCGGGCCCAGTAGCCAGGTCCAGTAGTTCAGGCGTTTCTCGATGGTGGCCGCGCTTAGCTTATCGGCGGCCGCCTGCAATGCCTTCGGGTCCGAGACCGACAGGAACGCGTTGTCGTCCTTGCGGAACGCCACTCCCTGGCGGCGGAGTTCGATCTCCATGAAGTTGTGGCCGTTGAGGTAATACGTAGTCTGAAACGGAAGATAGGTGCCGATGCACATAGACAGCGGGCCGATCACCGGATCACGGATGTAAAAATAATAATGCAGGTAGCGCGAGGGGATGCGCCGAATGATGCGGTAGTCCGGATCATCGGTGGGAAACTGGGGCATCCGCGACTGGAAGGTTCTGCCCATCTCCATGCTGGTGAAGATGCAGTAGACACCGTGTTGATTGCGCCGCTCCATCCGTTCCAGATGAGGCAGGACGCATTTCTCCTTGCTGACACCTTTTTCGGCCTTCAGCATGGGGATTTTGTGGTTGCGGGCGTAAGCCTCTACCCATCCTCGATATTCGGGAGTTCGCTTCGCCAGCACCTGCGGCGTAATTGGATATTGACCATGCAGGTCGCGGAAAAAATGCACAATGTGTTCGGGACCGGTGAGCAGGGGCATATACCCCTGGATGACGATGCGATCGAAACAGTGATATACAAAAACCAGGAAACGTGCAAAAAGCTTCGCGAAGGTTTCCATCGGTCGCCTCTTCGGATCTTCTGGTCGGACAACCAAAATCATCCGTCCTGGCGACCGGTGGAATCAACCGAACACATTCTCTCTGCGTTGCGATGCTCTCCTGGGATTTCAAGGGCGCAGCCCTTGGCTATTCTTAGCCTTCTTTGCCGCTTGCAGACAGGGAAGTGGTGAGACTGTCGAGGTCGCGAGCCGGGGAGAGCAGGCGCACAGCACGCCGCGGAGAGAGATTATTTATGAGGGTCTGGTTTCGTATGGCAATTACAGATTGTTTGGCGCTGCGGAAAACGCAAAACTTTACGCGGCCGGCATCGAATATGACCGAGAACTCTGGCCCAATTTGTTTCATATAAGGGTTGACGGCGTTCTGGAGGTTCTACCCGTGCTCCTTTTGACGCAGCCCCAAAAGACTGACATCTGGGGTAACACATTAACAAGAGAAAGAAAGATCGTGCCTGGCGCAGGCGTTACTCCGATCGGCCTTCGATTCTTGTGGCGGGATGGGAAAGAGATCATGCCCTACTTCGAAGTAAAAGCCAGTGTGCTCGGATTTGCACAGAAGGCGCTTTCGTCAGAAGCTACATATGAGAACTGGAGCTTTCATTTGAGTCAGGGAGTGAAGGTGAAACTTCGAGGCCGATACGACCTCCGCCTGGGATTGCTGAGCGATCTTCACTTCTCCGATGCGTTCGTTGTCCGCTCGAATCCTGCACTGGACGTGATGAATGTTGACGTTGGACTTGTGTATCACCTTGGGGGCCCAAAAAGGAGCCACTGATCCCCAAGACGGCTGTATCCGGCACCCCGTCGGGTTTCAACTCAATTGCACGTGGGCGGGGACCGCACGACGTGGAAGGACGCCGGCCGGAACAGTCCGTTTTCAAATCGCGCCCGACAAATCCGGTTTAGAAGGAATGACGCTTCACTGAAAAGGGTCGTTCAGGAAAGGCGTGGGTGATTCCGTTGGCGGAGTGGTCGCTTCCGCTGCATTGAATTCGAACAATTGTCGAATCGGGCATCCTCTTGTGCGCATCCATCCAGTTGTTGGGAAGGTAGTTCAACTTGACGCGCGCTGTGATCGCGCGCAGGCCCTTGGCGCAGCAGTGATGGAATCCCAGGCGTTCGCTTGGCCGAGTCACGAATTAAGCTGGAACCTTGCAGAGGAGAATTCATGGAGAAGTTCATACGAAATTACGGAATGCTCATAACAGTCCTACTGGCAACAATGATTGCGAGAGCCGACTCGTTGGAGTTGAAGAATGGAAGCCTGATCAATGGGAGGTTCCTGGGTGGCTCGGAGAATGAGATCAGCTTCCAAGTCGGATCATCAGTGCAGAAGTTCAACCGTTCTGACATCGTCTCAATCAAGTTTGACTCCGACCCGGCAGCGAGTGACACGCCTCACGGACCAGATAGTGTGCCTTTCAATGACTCTGAGAACGTAAAACACGCCAGCCGGCAGGCACCAGCAAGCGTCATCATTCCGGCCGGAACGCGCATTTCAGTACGTACCATCGACGACATCGATTCCACTAAGAATCACGTGGGAGATCGCTTTGAAGCTTCCCTCGAGGAACCACTGATCGTTGATGGCAATGTGGCAGTAGCAAAGGATGCCGAGGTATATGGCCGACTGGCGGATTCAAAGGAGTCAGGCACATTCAGCGGCAGATCACAGCTTCGGCTGGAACTAACAGGGATTGTGGTGAACGGGCAAACGATCCCGCTGGTAACGGGAGAATACGAGCTGAGCGGCAAGTCGCGCGGGGCAAGCACCGCAAAGAGGACGGTTGGCGGCGCGGCCTTTGGATCGCTAATCGGCGCCCTCGCCGGGGGCGGCGAAGGAGCAGCAATCGGAGCGGGAGTTGGCGCCGGCGTGGGAGCAGGGTCGGAAACGATCACAAAGGGAGACCAGGTTAAGGTGCCAAGCGAGACCCTGATCGATTTCACACTGCAGCAGGAAGTCTCGATAACAGCGCGCTCAAATTGACCCAAGCGGAACTCCTCATCAGCCTCCACCGGATCCACGAAACGGGACCGCGTCGGGGGTGGACACGGACGTCGGCGACAGTCGAGAATTGTAATTACCGGACAGCCGCCCACGGCGGCTTGGGTGGCGAGATGTGGAATGGACAGAACTTCGGGCGCGCGCAGGATTCAAGCGATGACGGGGAGACTGCTGGCATACGGCGCCTCCTGCTTGCCGTTCTGTCATGTGAAAGACCGGAACAGAAAGCCACTTACTCGTCGCGCTTCTTTGTTCGCCTTGGGGGAACATCCATCGCCGGGCTCAGGTGGAAATCGCGGAACGAGCCGACGTTTCCGGTCGGCTCGGGTCCCGCGGAATATGCCATGGAAAACCTGCGGACATCATTCAAGCTTACCTAACCGTCAGGGGATAGTAATACGAGGCCGGATCTCCTCGTGCGTCGTTGCGAAAAAATATGTTCCCTGCGGAAGCCCGCGCAGGTCGAGCGTCACTGTGAGGTCGGCATCCTGGAACTGGCAAAATTTGTGGAGATGAGCCGCCAGGGCCGGCGGCCTGCGGATGGATATTATGTTTCGTTCTGGCGTCTGATGCTCAAATATCCCGAGTTGCTCGCGTGGGAAATGCTTTGGACAGAAAGCCTGCGCGACACATATGCCACAATGTACGCAAAAGCCAAGGAGGTGAAGCCCTCCCTTCAGGTGGGCTGGCACATCTGGCATAACAACTCGTTTAAGCCGATCTATCGGGCAGAACAGGATCTCCAAGTCATTGCTCCGCACTCCGATTTCCTGAAGATCGTGATCTACAACAACTGTGGCGGAGAGCGCCTCGCCAATTACATCCTCAACGTGGGCGGCACGCTCTATGGCGATATTCCAGGGCAAGAACTCTTGGAATTCCACTACCGCGTGCTGAACTACGAGGAGAAGTCGCTGAGCGAAATCCCGTTCACCGGGCTCTCGGCTGATTACGTTTCGCGCGAAACCAAACGCGCGCGCGAAGGTCTTGCAGGAACAAAGACTCTTCTCTGGCCAGGAATCGACATCGATATTCCGACTGAGAAGGGACATAGTCGGTGCTCGCCGGAAGGTGTCCGCGATGCAACGCTGGCGGCATTTCAGGCTGGCGCCGATGGCGTAATTCTTTCGCGTAAATACTCCGAGATGACATTGGAAGATTTGCGCGGCGCGGGCGCAGCTGTGCGCCAGGCGGAGAAGGCATGATGGCTAAACTGGCGGGTTCCAAAGCATTTTGCCGCGTGCGGCATAGTCGCAGCACGCGCGCCAGGCTTTACCAAACGGGCTGGTGGAGAACTGGAGCAGACCCAGCTGCTACTCGGGCATGTGTCCATTGAAACGACGGATCGCTATTTCTGGATCGAAGCAGCGCAATCGTTTGCAGGAAACGATCACTATGCCTCGAACAAGTAGCGCGGATGATTCTCGTCATGGACCGATTCGCCCAACACGCCGTCCGTGACGGTCTATACTGATCTGCTTACAAAATGGCTCTCCGGGAGAACCCAATGCCGGAATTCACGCGCCGCGAAATCCTTGCCATGTTGGTCACCGCCCCTGCCGTCTGCCCCGCCTGGACGCAGAACTCATCCGATTGGTTCCCCCTTTTCGATGGCAAATCCCTCCAGGACTGGAAGGCCAGTGAGCATGAGGGCACCTTCAAGGTGGTTGACGGCCAGATCGTGGTTCACGGCGAGCGGTCTCACCTCTTCTATACCGGGTCGGTCCACGGCGCCGATTTCCGGAACTTCGAGTTGACCGCCGAGATCAAGACCCTGCCCAACTCCAACTCCGGCGTTTATTTCCATACTGCCTTTCAACCCTCGGGATTTCCCGCGGCAGGATTCGAAGTGCAGGTGGAAAACAACGATCCCGCGCCTACCGCCAGTTACGTCGAGCGCAAAAAGACCGGGTCCCTTTATGGGGTCCGCAACGTCTATAAGACCTTCGTCCAGAATGGCGAATGGTTCCGCATATCGATTCTCGTCCGCGGCAAGCAGGTCCAGACCCGGATCAACGACATGCTCGTTGTCGACTATGTCGAACCCGACCCGCCCTTTCAGGCCGACACCAAGTTCCAGCGCGTCCTCAATCACGGAACCTTTGCGCTTCAGGGGCACGACCCGGGCAGCACCACGTACTTCAAGAACATTCGCGTGCACCCCCTGCCCGACAATGCCGCACCGCTCTCGACCGAACGCCCCCAGGTCGACGAAATGTATCGCGAGATAATCCGGCTCAGCACTGAGAACGTTCCCGTGGTCGACTACCACGTTCATCTGAAGGGGGGCCTCACCGTTCAGCAGGCGCTCGAGAATTCCCGCCGTCTCGGCATCAATTACGGCATTGCCATCAACTGCGGGCAGGGCTTCCCCGTGCACAGCGATGACAATGTGCAGCAGTATCTCGAAAGCATGAAGGGCCAGCCCTGCTTCATTGCCCTGCAGGGTGAAGGCCGCGAGTGGATGACGCTGGTTTCGGCGGCATCAGTTGCCCAGTTCGACTACGTGTTCACCGACGCCATGACCTTCACCAACGATAACGGCAAACGCATGCGTCTCTGGATTGACGATGAGGTCGGTGCCATCACCGACAAGCAGGCTTTCATGGAGATGTACGTCGATCGCATTGTGGGCGTTATGCGTGAGCCCATCGACATCTACGCCAACCCCACCTTCCTTCCTCGCCAGATCGCATCGGAATACGAAACGCTCTGGACCCCTGAGCGCCGCCACAAGGTCATCGTTGCCGGCATCGACAACAATGTCGCCATCGAAATCAATAACCGCTACAAGATCCCCAGCGCCTCCTTCATCAAAGAGGCCAAGGCGGCGGGGGCAAAGTTCTCCTTCGGCACAAATAACGGCGACGCCAACTTAGGGCGCCTTGAGTACCCTCTCCAGATGGTTCGAGAATGCGGCCTCGCCTGGCAGGACATTTTCGTTCCCAGACCGAACGGGCAGAAAAGAATTTAGACAGCGAAGTGATGGTGCCAAATCCGCGGAATCGATCATCGAGTGCTCCGGACGGTGCAGGATTCCCTTCCGCATTATCAAGCTGGTTTGAATCGGCGGAGCGTCCCCTCATCTAACGAGTACTCGCGGAGTTTCCGTATGACCCTCGGTACCGGAAAACTTAAACAGGAAGTCTCATCGTGGCCAGGGATTTCGGCGCATCCTCATCGGTTCGCGGCGCAGGAATACCGATTTGGAAAGGCGGAAGTCGGTCATGTGCATTTTTGCGGCGACGTGGACATTCCGTTTCCGCGTCCCGTTCATGACTTCCTTCTTGGGCACAATCTCGCCGAACAGCACCGCTGGGTTCCCGATTCCGGCTGGACAACCTTCCGGATCCGCGGCGACAAGGACATCGAACATGCCATCTGGCTGATGCGATTGTCGTATCTCCGTTACAGGCTCAAGTTCGAAGCTGATCCCTTTCGGTTTCTTGAGGCGGAGGCAGACCGCCTTCATCTCAGCCCCGGTTTGGTCACCATTCTCTCGCGACTCATTGCGGCTGGGGCGGCTCCGAAGAAAGACTTAAGCATCCCCGCGTAGGCGCGACCCGAACTTTGGTATACCCGATGTAGTTGTCCGACGCGAGGAGGGTCCGGCTCGCTGCCGACGAAACATCGAGAGTGTCCCGTTACACGCGATTTGAACCCTTTTCTCCGTTGCACCACCGATGAACCGCCTGGATGTTGTCGGGATGGTCATTTCTCCACGCCCCTCCCATACCGCGGGGACTGATGTGGTCCGGAACGATGTCGTCATAATTCGTAAACAGACCGTTGCAGAGTCGGCAAGCACCGTTCTGGGCGACGATCTTCCTGTCCATGAGCTTCCGCATTTCCGCATTGGAACGGATCTCCCGGTACCCGCGAGGGTGCTGGGGATCGTCGATGCGGCGGACTCCCATCTGCCGCCCTCGTCTGTTCTTTGGTATCACTTCCCTGCCGCAGCAAAATAGAGAACGGTGAATCGGGCAGAGTTGATTTCGGCGAAGTCTCATGGTTTCTCCAGTTTGATTTTGGGGGAATTAACTCTGATTTGCGTTGATCAATGTCTCTCGGGGGCGAAGATAGCTTCCAGGATGGCACAGATCAAGCCTTGGACAGTGTCGGACGCGTTGTGGCGCAAGATAGAGCCGCTGGTTCCAAAGCCCAAACGGGAGCGCGGGCGGAAATACCAGCGCAAGCCAGGAGCGGGGCGCAAGCCGATGCCCACGCGGCAGGTTTTCGCGGCGATTGTTTATGTGCTTCGCACCGGCTGCCAGTGGAAGGCTCTGCCCAAGGAGTACGGCAGCGCCAGCGCCGTGCACGCGTATTTCCAGCGCTGGCGGCGGGAAGGCTCTTTCCTGAAGATCTGGAAGGCCGGCTTGGCCGAGTACGACGAGTTGGAGGGTATTGCCTGGCGCTGGCAGAGCGTGGATGGGGCTTCCGGCAAGGCGCCTCTGGCCCAAGAGTGCGTTGGCCCCAACTCCACCGATAGGGGAAAAAATGGGCGCAAACGCAGCCTCCTGGTGGACGCCCGTGGCATCCCGCTGTCGCTCGTCGCCAGCGGGGCCAAACAGGCATGGCAGCTATCTGTTGCGCGCCACTCTGGCCGCCATCGTCTGTCCCCGGCCGGATCCCAGATGCGGGCAGATCGAAACGCTCTGCGCCGATGCGGCTTACGTTGGCTTCCCGGCCCAGGCGGCGAGCCGTCTGCACCATTATCAACTCAACGTGAAGACGCGCCGTCAGGAACGAGACGAGAAACAAAGGGATCCCGATCACAAGGCCCGCGGATGGGTCGTCGAACGCACCCACTCCTGGCTCAACCGTTTTCGTAAGCTGCTGATCAGCTTTGAGAAGACCGAGGCCAGCTACACCGCCCTGCTATCGCTCGCTGCGGCGCTCATCTCCTGGAGGCAGACCGTAGCTATTTACGGATACGTTCTTATTCTAAAGGCAAGTGCTTGATTCTATAGTGATGGTCCCCGGCGGTCCGAGCTCCGGAATGCTGATCCGGCATCAGCAAACTCTGACCGCTTGACCGCGACTTTGCAATGCCATGTCTCGGTTGGTGTGCAAGAGCTATGCCGAGTAAGTGGAGGGCCGATCAGACGGATATCCATCTCCCGTGGCTTATCACCCGACTCGACCATCCCAAGTTCGGGCAGCTGAAACCGGAGGATGCGGCTGAAGGCTGGAGACCGATTCGGATAAACAGTGTTCAACAACTGCTCCGCAGTCTGCCATACCGCGGCTCAGCTAAGATGCACTGTTGCGAGACGCGACTCTGCCGAGGGCCTCACTGGATTCGGCGGAGCACTAACCAGAAAAAAGCCCGCGGTAATCCGCCAGAATTGGAATTTTGGCACGGCTAGATTCTTAGATCGTAATTCGTAAACAAAAATACTTCAACAAACAGCAGTAACATCAGGCAGCTCTTAACAGGTCAACGATGTTCTCGATGGCCTTGTCGGCCTTGTGGTAGGCAGCTTCCAGTTTGCTGTTTGGTCTGCTCTTCGGTTCGGGTTTGTGATGGAAGCGGCTGTTGGCGAGCGGACCGCAAAGCCGTTTATGGAAGAACAGGAAGAGCAGCGCAACATCGAGTCCTTTGGCCGTCAAGCGGTAGGCGTAGCGGCGTCCATCGCGCTCCAGCAAGCCGTGCCCTTTGAGCTTGCGCAGATCGTAGCGGAGCTGGTTGAGTCCGTAGTTCTTCCCGGGGAGCTGGAACGTGGTGAGGACAGCTTCGTGGATCTGTTTGGCCGTCCAGCCGCCGACGGTGTTGCCTCCATGCAGAAGGACTTTCAGAAGGCGAATGAGCCGGGTGTCCTGGATTTTGATTCCTGGAACGCGGACTGTGCCGATGTTGACGGGCAAGGCAATCCTCTGTAGCAGAGGAAAGTCCACATGGACGTTCAGAGACTGTGCCTGGAAGCCGGCGAAGCGATCGGTGATGATGTGGAACCTTTTGCGCACGGCGTCGAGATGATCAAGCCCTTTCTTCAGGCCGAAGTCGTGCAGATTGTTGGAGACTAGTTCGTTGCGCAGATAGCGGGAGAACTTTTCGTATTGCTTGAGAAATGCGTGTTTCCAGTACGCCCTGAAGACGTGATGCCCGTGCTCGATCTGATCGATCACCGAGGCAAGCTTCCCCTGTAGCCTCTTGTTCAGCCGGACGCCGTAGATCTCGCTGATGCGGTTGGCCGTCAGGCGCCAGAGTCCGATTTCGCAACTGCGCTCGAAGATCTTATGGATGGGGAAGTGGCGCTTGAAGATGAAGTTGCGGCAGTACTCGATCTGACCGATGGCGTAGAACCGCGACAGGTTCATCTGTCCGCGCTCTTTCTTTGAGAACTTCGGCCCGACAATGAGCGTCCAGTAGTCGAGTTGTTTGCGGATGATCTGTGGACTGAGCCGGTCGGCGGCCGCCTGCAACTGAGCCACGTCGTCCACCGCCAGAAATGCATTGTCACTTTTCTGGAAGCCAATCTGCTGGCGCTTCATTTCCTGTTCCATGAACGAGTGGCCGTTGAGCCAGTAGGTGGCGTGGAACGGAAAGAAGCTGGCCATGCGCACGACGATGGGCCCAAGAACCTCGTCCCGGATGTAGAAGTAGTAGTGGGTAAAACGGCTCTGCTGATGCGCCAGGATGCGATAGTCGGGATCCTCGGTGGGGAACTTCGGGACACTGATACGGAAGGTGCGTCCCTGCTCCATGCTCTTGAATATGGAGTAGACGCCATAGACGTTCCGCTTTCTCCATGCGGCGTAGCGCGGGCAGAACGTAATCCTCTTTGCGGACGCCCTTTTCGGCCCATTCCATCGCAATTCCGTGGTTGCGGGCATACGCTTCCACCCAGCTCCGGTAATCGTTGGTGCGCTGGCTGAGACCCTCCTTGCTCACCACCGGGATGCCCAGAACCTGCCGGAAGAAGTACACCACCTGCTCGGGCCGGGACAGACCGCTGAGATAGCCGTTGATGACTATGCGATCGAAGCAGTGATAGACGAAGGCAAGCAGACTGCCGAACAACCGGGTGAACTGTTCCATGCCACGCACTATACTCGATGGAGAGAAAATACTGTGGGCACCAGAGCCATCAAGCGAGGAAACGCAAGTCAGGTAATCGACGGCAAGGACTTCCGCCTCGCCGATGAGATTCGCTACATCCAGGACAAGGCCGCCGAATACGACCTGCGCGTGGTCACCATCGGGCCACTGATCCTGTTCTCCACCGAGACCGGAGACGCATGGCTGCTCGACGTCACCGATAAACTTGCCGCCCGCCTGGCCAGAGATGGGGATCCGGAACCAATTCATCTGGAGGAAACCGATACCAGTTTCGCCATCGGATGGAAGGGCCAGTATCGTATTGAAAACCACGCCTGATCGCGAGACTGGCCGCGTCACCACCATCGTCGGCTATCCCACAAACAAGATCGCTCAAGCCGGATGATCTGAAATTTCAAATCTGTTTGGCTAGTTTTTCATCAAAGTCGGATCGCCACCTTGGATCGCCGATGTAGTACTGTGGCGACGACTCGCCATTAACGGGTGGTAGGAGCAGCTTATCCGGATCGATGGCATCGGTTATTGGAACCACAACTACATAGCAACTCGGAACAACGAATGACCTGACCCCTTCGGCCTCTCTTGGGAACGTACTCAACATGCACGCTTTTTTTGTACTGGGCAAAGGGAGCGACCCAAAACCTTGCCTGGCGAGCGTCAATGCGGACTATGCAGTCAAAGAGAACTCTACCGGTAGTGTAGATCGTCACTTTCTCGAATTCCTGGGCCTTAGAATTCACACCTTGAATGTAGCACCACGAAGCGTCATTGAAATTAAGGAGTCGCGGAATGAGGCCACGCGGGCACTCGCCACTATCCGGCGTCATTTTCGGGCCTCTAAAGTCGGTGGCCTGTGGACCTCGCAAAGAGGCTTGGGTACATTTTCCGCGCGTTTCCTTGTACCCGTTGCAAGTTGTTCAATTTAATTGATTTATTTGGTGCCGGGAGGGGGGGTCGAACCCCCACGACCTTGCGGTCGGCGGATTTTGAGTCCGCTGCGTCTGCCAGTTCCGCCATCCCGGCGCGGGTGGGTGGGCACCTCAAAGTATAACCCACGCTTTCTTGAATGAGCGGCTCGCCCCCGGCGGCGCGACCCGAATTCTGTCCGGTTCCGGGCCGCCTCCGGTGCAGATCCTGGCTGGTTCTGCGTCGAGTCTGACTTCTCGTATGGATGGCTGTTCCGCATTCGTCTCCGCGACCTGAATTGAAGCCGACTCGGCCATCGGGCCAAGCGGCATCGCCGCCCCTGTCGCTTTCCACAATGGACTTCCTGCCGTGCTGACTTCGAACCCATGCGAAAATAGACATAAACGTGATGACCACCGCCTCCTCTGCAGTTGTTCCCGAGCCGGTTACGGTAACTCCGGAGCTGCTGGCCCAGCACAGCATCACTCCGGAGGAGTACAGCCGCATCCTGGCTGCGCTCGGCCGCGTTCCTTCGCTCACCGAACTCGGTATCTACAGCGTGATGTGGAGCGAGCATTGCTCCTACAAGTCGAGCCGCGTACATCTGAAGCGCCTGCCTACCAAAAGCGAACGCGTGGTGCAGGGGCCGGGTGAGAACGCCGGAATCATCGACGTGGGCGACGGTTGGGCCTGCGCTTTCAAGATCGAAAGCCACAATCATCCCAGCTATATTGAACCTTTCCAGGGCGCGGCGACCGGCGTGGGCGGCATTTTGCGCGACATCTTCACCATGGGCGCGCGGCCACTGGCGGTCATGGATTCCCTCCGATTCGGCCCGATCACCGAGGAACCTGACCAAGACCCGGAACAGCGCAAGCTGGTCGCGAAAAACCACTCCATCGTGGAAGGCGTGGTCAGCGGCATCGCCGGCTACGGAAACTGCTTTGGCGTGCCCAACCTGGGCGGCGAAACCAAGTTTGAGCCTTGCTACAGCGGCAACCCGCTGGTCAACGCCTTCGCGCTCGGCATGGTCCGCAAGGATGAGATCTTCTACGCCAAGGCCAGCGGCACCGGCAACCCGGTTATATATGTAGGCGCCAAGACAGGCCGCGACGGCATCCACGGCGCGACCATGGCCAGCGAGGAATTCAAGGAAGGCTCGGAGCAGAAGCGGCCCAACGTCCAGGTCGGCGACCCGTTCATGGAGAAGCTTCTCCTCGAAGCCTGCCTCGAAGCCATGAAGACCGGCGCTATTGTTGGCATCCAGGATATGGGCGCCGCCGGCCTCACCTGCTCCACCTGCGAGATGGGCGCGCGCGGCGGCGTCGGCCTCGACGTTGAACTCGACTTCGTTCCCCAGCGCGAAACCGGCATGACGGCCTACGAAATCATGCTTTCCGAAAGCCAGGAGCGCATGCTGCTGGTGGCCGAAAGGGGCAGAGAACAGGAAGTCCTGCGCGTCTTCGAAAAATGGGGCCTCGACGGCGTCATCGTGGGCACGGTCGAACCCGAGCCGCGCCTCCGCATCCGCCATCACGGCGTGCTCGTAGCCGACATTCCCAACCAGTCGCTTACCGACGACGCGCCGCTCTACCATCGTCCTGTCGGTACGTGGAAAGCCCCGGCGCCGCTCGATCCTCCCGACCATTCACTCGCCAAACTGGCGGCCGATCGCGACTATCTCGCCGATTTGAAAGCGCTCCTGGCCAGCGCCAACGTGTGCTCCAAGCGCTGGGTCCATGAGCAGTACGACACCATGGTGCAAACCAATACGGTGATCGGCCCCGGCGGCGAAGCCGGCGTGATGCGGATCAAGGGAACAGGGGACAGGGATCAGGGATCAGGCGAGCGCGCCCTGGCCATGGCCCTCGACGGCAACGGCCGCTGGTGCTTTCTCGACCCTAAGCTCGGAGCCATGCACGCCGTGGCCGAAGCCGCCCGCAAAGTCGCCAGCACTGGAGCTACGCCTGTTGCTGCTACCAACTGCCTCAACTTCGGCAATCCCGAGAAGCCCGAAATCATGGCACAGCTCTCTGCCGCTATCGACGGCATCGCCGAAGCCTGCACCGCTCTCGGCACGCCCATTACGGGCGGCAACGTGTCGCTCTATAACGAAACCCGCGGCGAAGGCATCTACCCCACGCCGGTGCTCGGCATCGTGGGCATTCTGAACGATGTCACCAAGGCCGTTCCGGCCGGCTTTCAGCGACCCGGCGAAGCGATCCTGCTGGTCTGGCCCGTTCCCCGCGGCGAAGATCCCAAGCCGGATCTGAAAGTCCCCTTCCAGCCCGAGCCCATGCGCTACTATCCCGTCGAGCCGCAGATTGATCCCATCCCCGACGTGGATCCCGAAGCTCCCGAGGCCACCGCCAGCGCGGAAATGGCCGCCTTCGGTTCGTCCGAATACGCCAGGGTCGTGCTCAAAAGCCTGTGGGGCACGCCGCCTCCGCTCGATCTAGACGCCGAAGCCGACCTGCACTCTCTGCTCGAAACCCTGGCCGCACGCAAGCTCATTGCTTCCGCCCGCGACATCTCCGATGGCGGCATCGCTGTGGCCGCAGCCCAGGCCGCCTTCAGCAAAGGCATCGGTGCCACGATTGAACAGGACCCCTCGCTGAGGATTCATCCCCTGTTCGGCCTGTTCGCCGAGCCTGCCTCGACCATGCTCATCTCCGCTCCAGCCCACCACGTCGCGGCCATCGAAAAAATCGCCGAGGAACTCAACTTCCTCTCCAACCGCATCGGCACCACAGGCGGTTCCCGCCTCGAGATCTCGGTAGACGGCCAGCCCTTCATCTCCGCGTCTATCGAAGAACTTCGCACCCCCTGGGCCTCCGCCCTGGAAGCCACGCTCCACGGCGAGGTCCTTGCATGAATCATTTGCTCTACCAGGGTGTCGCAGGCGTAATCGATCAGACCAGCCAATTATCCACATCGTCGCCGCAGCGCTCGCTGATCCCCGATCCCTGTTCCCTGTTCCCTGCTTTTGACAAGCTCCGCGAAGAATGCGGCGTCGTCGCCATCCATGGCCACCCTGAAGCCGCGCGCCAGACCTATCTCGGTCTCTATGCCCTTCAACACCGCGGCCAGGAATCGGCCGGCATCGCCACCGCGGACGGCCACCATCTCGCCAACATCAAGGGCATGGGCCTTGTCTCGGAAATATTCACTGACGAGGTTTTGGCCAAGCTCCCCGGCAACATGGCCATCGGCCACACGCGCTACTCCACCACCGGCGACTCGGCCCTCCTCAACGCCCAGCCCATCCGTGTCGATTCCGTCAAAGGCCTCATCGCCATCGCTCACAACGGCAACCTCGTCAATCTGGGTAACCTCCGCGCCCGCCTTGAACGCTCCGGCGCCTATTTCCAGACCACGTCTGACTCAGAGATCATCGTCCAGCTCATCGCCCACTCCCGCGCCGGCACTCTCGTCGACGCGATCGCCGACTCGCTTTCGCAGGTAGAGGGCGCCTTCTCCATCGTCATGATGACCCGCGACCGCATTTTCGCGGCCCGCGATCCACGCGGGTTCCGCCCACTCTCCATGGGCAGGATTCCCAATCCCGACGGACCCGACACCATCGTCTTTGCATCTGAGAGTTGCGCCTTCGACCTTCTCCGGGCCACCTATGAGCGCGATGTGCTCCCCGGCGAACTGGTCATGGTCACCGAAGACGGCGTGACCAGCCGCCAGTATGCCAGCGGGTTCCCGCAGTCGAGCTGCATCTTCGAGCACGTCTACTTCGCGCGCCCCGATTCCAAGATCTTCGGCCGCTGGGTGCAGGAAAGCCGCGACCAGATGGGCCGCCAGCTAGCGCGTGAGTCCGGTGTCCCCGCCGACGTCATTGTCCCGGTTCCCGACTCTGGAGTGACCGCTGCTCTGGGGTACGCGGAACAGGCCGGCCTCCCGTTCCGTCTCGGCCTCATTCGCAACCACTACGTGGGCCGCACCTTTATCGAGCCTGAACAGCGCGTCCGCGACTTCGGCGTCCGCCTCAAGCTCAACCCGGTGCGCAATCTCCTCGAAGGCAAGCGCGTCGTCCTCATCGACGACTCCATCATTCGCGGCACCACGTCGCGCAAGATCGTCCGCATGGTCCGCGGCGCCGGCGCCAGAGAGGTGCATCTCCGCATCAGCTGCCCGCCCACCATCTCGCCCTGCTTCTATGGTGTCGACACGCCCAGCAAGCGCGATCTCATCGCCGCCAACAAATCCGTCGAAGAGATCCGCCAGTTCATCGAAGCCGATTCACTCGCCTATCTCTCCCTCGAAGGCCTGCTCAAAAGCTGCGACGGCAGCGAACATAATGGCTACTGCACCGCCTGCTACACCGGCAACTACCCCACCCAATGGGTAGACGTTGAAGACATCCTGCCCGCAGCCGTAACACTGTAGGCAGAAACAGCGCTTAGTCACCCACATCTCCAGTACTGTCATCCTGAGCGAGTCCGCCGGGACGGATGCGGAGCCGGGTGCCCCAGGTCTCGCTCTTGAGAGCTGGGATATAGAACGAAACTCACGCCGGCTCCTCCCCCAACTTCGCAACTGCGACCGGCTTGCGCTCCAGGGCCAGCGTCAGTCCCCACATCACGCCGCCTGCAAGCAGGCTCGGCACGACGAGCCCGCCCAGCCCGGCCTGATAGCTTCCCGTCGCGTCTTTCATCGCACCCATCCAATACGGCCCCACGAATCCGCTGAACATAGTGATCGTATTCATCGCCGCGATCCCGGCCGCCGCAGCGCGCCCCGCCAGGAACTCCGTCGGCACCGCGAGCGCCGGCCCCTGAAACCCCATGAAGGCCACAAAGCTCGTGCCCAGCGCGGCTGCCGTCAGCCATCCCCATCCCGAGCAACTCGCCGCCACGTATCCCGCCGCCATCACGACGCAGGGCACCACGACGTGCATGCGCCTCTCCCGGGTGCGGTCCGAGTGGGCCATTGAGTAGCATCGCCGCGGCCCCGGCCAGTCCGAAGCAGGCCACCAGATAGCCTACGTGCGTCACGCTCCATCCCGTCGCGGCCTGCAGCATCGCCGGGGCAGAGAACTGGTAGGCATAGTTGCACGTGAGTGCGCAGAAGAAGAACAGCCCGATCGCCCACACCTTGGGTGACCGTAGGGAGCACCCCTGCTCCGTGCCCCAGGTGCGCCCGTCCCGCATCAGCGTCGAGTTGCCGCTGCAGCCAGGCCTTCTCGTCAGCCGTCAGCCACGTCACGTTCCGCGGCCCGTCCGGCGGCAACCTCAGTATCACCAGGCTGAACAACACGGACGGCAATCCTTCCAGAAGAAACAGCCATTGCCAGCCAGCCAGGCCGAACTTGCCTCCGAGGCCCAAAAGCCATCCGGCTAGCGCACCCATCACCGTCGACCCGAGCGGCAGCGCAATGTAGAACCGGCTGACCGCGCGCGCCCGCATATGGGCCGGAAACCACAACGTCAGGTAATAGAGCACTCCGGGAAAAAACCCTGCTTCCGCCACGCCCAGCAGAAACCGCAGCACATTGAATTGGAGCGGCGTGCGCACGAACATCATCGCCGCCGCCAGCAATCCAGGTAAACATGACCCGCGCCAGCCACCGCCTGGCTCCGAATCGCAGCAGCAGCAGGTTCGACGGCACTTCGCACAGCGCGTACCCGATGAAGAAGAGCCCCGCTCCCACGCCATACACGGTGGCGCTGAAGTGCAGGTCCCGATTCATTTGCAGCGACGCAAAACTGATGTTGACCCGGTCCATGTAGGCGAGGCCATAACCGATTCCGATCACCGGCAGCAGCCGCAACGACACCTTGCGCTGCGTCGAAGCGCCCGCCGACGCATCGTCTATGGCAGGCAGCGTGCCGGTGATCGCGCCGGTCTTCGCTACTTCGCTCATGAACCCCTCTATATTTATCTTGCATGTTTGGGAAACCGAGAGTCAGAGATCTCGAACCCTCCTCCCGGCGTAGACGCGAATCTACCACGAGCAGAACGCGGAGAGCTTGATCTGCGCCGGGCTCTTTGCACGGCTAAACACGCTGTGATCAACCGCCATGAGCAGCTGGCTGTGTTAGCATCCGCTTTTTATGACCCGACTGCGTTTGCTCTTTGCTGGCACCGTTTTTCTCGGCTCTTTCCTTCTCTTTCTCGTCGAGCCCATCGCCGCCCGTCAGCTACTTCCCGTCCTCGGGGGATCGGCCGCCGTCTGGATCACCTGCCTCGTCTTTTTCCAGACCGCGCTTCTCCTTGGGTATCTTTATGCGCACTGGCTGTCCCGGCACCCGCAGTGGACCGTGCACCTCGGCCTCCTCGCATTGGCCACCGCTGCCGCCATCCTCTTTGTGCTCCGCACGATTGCCCCGAATCACTGCGCCGACCAACCCATCCTCACCGTCTTCGCCGCGCTGGGGGTTTGGATCGGCCTCCCGTTCCTCATGCTTTCCGCCACTAGCCCGCTCCTGCAGGTATGGTGGGCGCACCTCGAAACCGGCCAGATCCCCTACCGTCTTTATGCCCTCTCCAATCTCGCTTCGCTGCTGGCCCTCGGCCTCTACCCTACGGTGATCGAACCCCAGCTCACCCTGCGCGCCCAGCGCCTTGCCTGGTGCTGCGGATTCGCGCTTTTCACAATTCTCTCCACCATCCTGGCCGTCAAAACCCGATCCGCCGCCTCCCCTCAATCCCTCACAGTCGATGACTCTTCAGTCGCGCCCGCCCCTCTCACCAACAAGATCCTCTGGGTGCTGCTCCCCATGGGCGCGGCAATGCAACTCAGCGCCATCACCAGCTATCTCACCGCCAATGTCGCCGCCATCCCGCTCCTCTGGATCCTTCCTCTTAGCGTCTATCTCCTCACCCTGATCGTTGCTTTCCAGTTACGTTTCGTGTTGCCCTGGGGCATCATCGCCCGGTTCATGGTGGTCCTGCTCGGCGGCCTCGCCTATTCATTGTCGAAGACAAATTCCACCTGGCCGTTGTGGCTCTCGCTCCTGTTCTTTCTGGTGGAATTGTTCTTTGCCTGTTTCTTCTGTCATGCCGCGGCCTGCAGGCTGCGCCCGCAACGGGCATCGGAAGCCACACTTTTCTATCTGCTTTTCGCCGCCGGCGGCGCCCTCGGATCTTTCCTGGTCGGTATTGCCGCCCCGTTGGTGTTCAACCTCAACCTCGATCTGCCCATCACTTTCCTGGTGACCGCCCTGCTTGCGCTCGCCATCAACTGGCGTGGTAACTGGAGTCAGCGCATGTTATGGATGGTCGCCAGTGGCGCCATGGTGGTGCTCGTCTTCATGGTCCGTGCCGCCTACCTGCGCGATGAGATGGTCGCCGTCCGCAACTTCTACGCCAGTCTCCGCGTTACTCAGACCGTCGGCTACCCTGGAACAACCACCCGCACGCTCATGAACGGTTCCATCCAGCACGGAACTCAGATTTTCGGCGACGACGCAATGCGGCACACCCCCACCACCTACTACTCGCGCGACTCCGGCGTCGGCCTCGCCATCCGCTTCTGCTGTTCCGACCGCCCGCAAAGCGCCCCACGCCGCATTGGCGTCATCGGCCTCGGCGCCGGAACCGTTGCCGCCTACGGCCGCCCCGGCGACGTAATCCGCTTCTACGACATCAACCCCGCCGTCCAGCCCATCGCCCGCAACGTCTTCAGCTATATCCGCGACTCCGGCGCCAAGGTCGACGTGATCGAAGGTGACGCCCGCACCTCCCTCGCCGGCGAAGGGCCGCAGCAATTCGACGTCCTGGTCATCGACGCCTTCTCCGGCGACGCCATTCCCATCCACCTCCTCACCCGGGAGGCCCTCGCCCTCTACCGCCGTCACCTGGCCCCCAACGGCGTCCTCGCCTTCCACATTTCCAACCGCCATGTCGATCTCGAACCGCCCATCGCGCTCCTCGCCGCCTCCGCCGGGATGGAGGCGCGCCACGTCAACAGCCTGGCGAAAGACGACCCCGGGGCCTATTCCTCCACATGGATGCTGGTGACAGACAATGCCGCGTTCTTCCAGCAGCCCGAGCTTGTCGCCCACGCTTTTTTCCCCGACACCAAGCCCGGCCTGCGCGTCTGGACCGACGATTACTCGGCCCTTCTGCCCGTCCTCCGCTGGTAGCTCTCGTTCGCGGTTCGCTGTCCCCGGTCCGCTGTATTTCCAGTCACAGGACGTTCACACTCCCCGTGTGATAGCATCCCCTTCTTAACTGATAGACGCCCGCTGGAACTCCTCCCAACCCTCCTGCGGGCGCCTGCCGGAGACTCTCCCGGATGGACGAGGAAGACGGCAGACCCGGAGCCAGGGCCGCACAAACCGGCCTGATTGACGCCCCCCGCGGCGTCCCTACCCTGTTTCTGCGCCGGCCCCGTTCCAATCCGCAAAATTTCAGAATGTGGGTGCCCCAGGTCTCGCTTCTGAGACCTGGGTGAATCTCCTGTCTCCACAAGACCTGATCCAAAAAAGGAAAATCCAAAGCGAGGGAAAAATGAAAACGTACCAGGGAAGTGAGATCCGCAACGTAGCTGTAGTGGGGCATGCGCACAGCGGCAAGTCCACCTTGATTTCCGCTCTGCTGCATGCCGCAAAGATGACCCCCACCCAGGGCCGCGTTGAAGATGGCTCGGCCGTTACCGTTTATGACGACGAAGAAATCGCCCGCGGCACCACCATGCAGAACGCCGTCGCCTTTGCCGAGTGGCAAGGCGTGAAAATCAACCTCGTCGACACCCCCGGCTTCCACATGTTCACCCACGAAGCCCGCGCCGCCCTGCTTCCCGTCGAAGCCGCCGCCGTCGTCGTCAACGCCCAGAATGGCGTCGAGGCCGTCACCGAGCGAGTCTGGCGCTACGCCGAAGAAGCGAATGTGCCCCGCATCGTGGTCATCAACCAGATGGACCACCCCAAAGCCGGCGGCGGCGGAGGCCTGAGCGCCCTCATCGACGATCTGCACGAGCGCTGGGGCCGCAATTGCGTACCCGTCCAGATGCCCATCTCCGATGCCGGCGGATTTCACGGCGTCGTCGACCTCGTGACCATGGAAGCCTTCTATTACACTCCCGGCGGCGATGGCCGCGGCAAGATCACCGGCGAGATTCCCGCCAGCCTGGTGGCCCAGGCCAAGGCCGCGCACGAAGCTTTAGTCGAGCTCGTTGCCGAGGGCAAAGACGAGCTCATGGAAGAGTACTTCGCTGAGGGCACCATCCCCGAGCAGCATCTCATCACCGCGCTCCACGAAGCCATTCGCGAAGACCGCATCT
>Ga0206842_1059_pt1 | contig 23746 bp, 22 predicted proteins | sample Alteio_BWOrgCont_23_FD_152861 | JGI IMG/M metagenome (GOLD analysis project Ga0206842, IMG submission 152861) | Enriched cells from forest soil in Barre Woods Harvard Forest LTER site, Petersham, Massachusetts, United States -... | ecosystem: Environmental > Terrestrial > Soil > Temperate forest >...
GTTGGGTGAAAAAAGGCGTACCAATTCGTTTAGAAATCGGCATGCAAGAAGTAGAAAAAAATAGCGTGTTTATGGGACGTCGCGATCACGCATATAAAGAAAAAACTAGCATGAATTGCGATGAATTTGTAAAAACAGCAGCAAACATTTTGCAAGACATGCAAAATAATATTTTTGAGCGTGCTAAAAAGTTCCAACAAGATAACACCATAGAGATTAAATCCGAAAAAGAATTTTATGAGTTTTTTGATCCAAGCAATGAAAGCAGTGGCGGTTTTGCAATCGCACCCTGGATAGATGAACCTGCGAGCGAAGAAAAGATCAAACAAGAATTAAAGGTTACTGCACGTGTTTTACCGCTTGAATTAGAAGGAAAAACCGGTAAGTGTATCTTCACAGGTCAAGATAATGCGCCGTTAACAGTGTTTGCGAAGTCATATTAAGGTAATACTCAAAGCCATTTGAAGTGAGCCACATACAGCAAACAGGCGAGTGGAGGCCACACCAGGCAAGAGGACATTTATCTCGATTTCAGCCATGTGCAAAGCCAAAAATTCACATTCATAACCCATATTACACATGGCATGACCAATGGCTTGCTCATTTAATGGCAAACATATTCGTCAGGAATTAAATTTACTTGCATATGCGCCAACGTTTGTTATAAGTCAATTTGAGTAACTATACTAACGTATTAAGTGGGGTGAAACAATACTGAGATCGGGGGAATTGCACATATGACTAAAGAATTAAAGAGCATTTTACTAGTTGAAGATGAGCATGATATTCAGGAGGTAGCCCGTCTTTCGTTAGAAGCATTTGGTAATTTAAACGTCACTCTTTGCAGTAGCGGTAAGGAAGCTATAGAACAAGCACCAGAACTGATGCCAGATTTGATTATGCTAGACGTGATGATGCCAGTTATGGATGGATTAACAACCTTAAAAAACCTAAGGCAAAACCCAAAAGTGGCGAACATCCCAGTAATTTTTATGACCGCTAAAGCCCAAGCTAATGAAATGAAACATTATGTTGAAAGCGGCGCCATAGGCGCAATTTCAAAACCTTTTGATCCAACAAAACTCGCACATGACATAAAGAATATTTGGAACAAACAAAATGAGTGATTTAGATTTAGAAAAAAATAAATTTGCTGAAAAATTTAAAGAAGCAAAATTAAATTACCTGCATAATTTGCCAGATAAAATAGCTGAAATTAAGCTCACATGGGAACATTTAAATAAAGTTGAATGGCGTCTAGGATTATTATTAAAAATGCAAAACCTGTGTCATAATTTAGCAGGTTCTGGTGGAACTTTTGGTTTCCCTCAATTAAGTGAACAAGCAAAGAACTTGGAGTTAGCCCTAAATACCGTAAAATATCCTGACGATGAAACACCAGAAATTTTTAAACTGCAAAAAATAGATGATTTATTAATGGGATTGCAGGAAGTAGAATTGCTTACGCTACGTGAAAATGAACCGTCTACCTCACCCATCCATAAATCTGATACCATTTTTATTATTGATCCAGACATAGAAAATGCTATTAGCATGTCTCGGCAACTTATGTATTATGGCTGTAAAGTAAAAATTATTAACGATTTATCCAGTTTGAATAAGGGTCTAAAAACAGCATATCCTCTTACAATTATAATCGATTCAGATATGGCTGAAAAACCCCTCAACAACAAAACCATCATGCAAACTATGCAAGATGATTGGGAAATCAGGTGCCCTATAGTTTATATTTCCACCAAAGATGATTTTGAAAGTCGGATGCGAGCAATTAAAGCTAATGCCTCTGCATATTTTACTAAACCCACTGATATATCCTTGCTAGTGGAAAGAATCAATATTCTTTCTGACACCTTGCTCTTAGAACCATATCGTATATTAATTGTAGAAGATGACCAAGAATTAGCTGAATATTATGCGCTTATATTAGAAAGAAGCGGAATAAGAGCCTTTGTTGAAACCAAACCCGAACTTGCTTTAAACGCTATATTACGCATCAATCCAGAATTAGTTGTAATGGATTTACATATGCCTCATTATAGCGGCATAGATTTAATAAGATTATTAAGACAACATCAATCTTTATATTCATTACCAATCGTCTTGCTTACCAGTGAAACTGATTTGAATGTGCAATTTTTAGCACGCGAGGTGGGAGTAGATGATTTTCTTATGAAGCCAATTGAAGCCACACACTTCCATGACTCAGTATTAAACCGCGTGCAACGAGCAAGATATACAAATGCTAGCATGAGCAAAGATAGTCTAACTGGTTTATTTGTCCATAAAAAAATCAATGAGTTTTTACAAATGTCTTTAAATTTAAGCTCGCGTTATAATCGTCATTTATCTTATGCAATCTTAGATATAGACGACTTTAAAAAGGTTAATGATACATATGGACACCTTATGGGCGACAATATTCTGGTTGCCTTATCTAATTTACTCAAAACACACATTCGTTCTTCAGATTTTGTTGGCCGTTATGGCGGCGAAGAATTTGTGATTATTTTCCCTGAAACCAGCGAAGCTGATGCATTTAAATGTATTGAGCTTAAAAGAAAAGAATTTGCAGAAATGAAGCATTATGCTAAAGATGAAGTCTTTCACGTTACATTTAGTGCTGGATTAACTAGTTTTCCTGAATACTCAGACATGGAGTCTATCATGGCTGAAGCTGACAAAGCCCTTTACTATTCCAAATCACATGGTAAAAACCGCACCACCATCGCTGATTAGGATTCAAGAATGGCGCGCCCGGAAGGATTCGAACCTCCGACCCCCTGGTTCGTAGCCAGATACTCTATCCAACTGAGCTACGGGCGCACATGTATTAAGGCTTTATTGCTGGAGGAGAGAGAGGGATTCGAACCCTCGATGGAGTTTGACCCCCATACTCCCTTAGCAGGGGAGCGCCTTCGGCCACTCGGCCATCTCTCCGCTCTACAATTAAGTCGGTAGAGTTTACCACAACGTTTTGCACAGTGGTAGACAAATAATTATTGGTCAGTAGATGTTTGATCCTGGTCGCGTTTAGACTTCATTGGCACTTGATTACCAATATTGTCATCTTCTTCAAACTCTTCTTCAAAAGAAACAGTGCCGCCGCCAACTTTTTGCTCTTTCTCGCGTTGAATTCTTTGATAGATTTCTTCACGATGCACAGATACGTGTTTTGGTGCATTTACACCAATTCTGACCTGATTTCCTTTGACACCAAGAACAGTAATAGTAACATCATCCCCAACCATCAGGGTCTCTCCGGCCCTTCTTGTTAATATAAGCATTCTTAATCATCTCCATAACTTCGTTAGTTTTATTGTATTGCCTTCGCTCCTAGACAAGAGATGGTATTCCACACTGTTATCGCTGCTATGTCAATCCTCTTGTAAAGGTTCTTGGTCTAACCCGAATGCTTCATGCAGCGCTCGAACACCTAGCTCTATATATTTTTCGTCCAAAATTACAGATACTTTAATCTCCGAGGTTGCAATTAATTGTATATTCACACCTTCAGCGCCTAAAACTTGAAACATTTTGCTGGCAATCCCAGCATGAGAGCGCATGCCAACCCCCACTAAGGATAATTTGGCAATTTTGTCATCAACCAGTACTTCACGAATATCTAATTGATCAGCTAAGGGGCTAATAATACTCATCGTGCGTTTAAAATCACGCTGATGCACGGTAAAAGTAAAATCGGTAAAGCCATTCAACGCAATATTTTGCACGATCATATCAACTTCAATATTTGCCTCAGAAATTGGTCCAAGAATTTTGGCCGCAAAGCCCGGGGCATCAGGGACGCCACGCAATAATATACGTGCTTCGTCTTTGTTATACGCAACCCCAGAAATAATTTGATGTTCCATTTTACGATCCTCATAAGAAATTAAAGTTCCAGGACCATTTTTAAATGTCGAAAGAACTCGCAGCGGCACATTATAACGTCCAGCTAATTCAACAGCTCGAATTTGTAATACTTTGGCACCTAAACTTGCAAGCTCTAACATTTCTTCAAAAGTAACACGCTCCATGCGCCGCGCATTACTTACAATGCGTGGATCAGCGGTATATACTCCTTCCACATCAGTGTAAATTTGACATTCATCTGCTTGCAATGCTGCTGCTAATGCCACAGCTGTTGTATCTGAACCACCACGACCAAGTGTGGTAATGTTGCCATGCTCATCAGTGCCTTGAAATCCAGCAACCACCACTACTATCCCAGCTTGTAAATCAGCCTTAATTTTTTCTTGATCAATTTTTAAAATACGTGCTTTGTTGTGTGCGTTATCAGTAGTAATGCGTACTTGTGCGCCAGTATAGGAACGCGCAGGACAACCCATATCAATAAGCATCATACTTAACAAAGCAATTGTTACTTGCTCACCAGTTGCTAGTAACACATCATATTCACGTGGATCTGGCATTGCAGCTACTTTGTGCGCCATTGCTACGAGATTATCGGTTTCCCCACTCATTGCTGAAACTACAACTACAATTTGTTGCCCAGTTTTTTTTGATTGGGTAATTTTTTCCGCAACAAGCTTTATGCGCTCAAAATCGCCGACAGATGTTCCTCCAAACTTTTGAACCAATAATGTCATAGTTTTGCTTCAACCCATCCATAAACTGAGGCCATAGCTTGATCTAAGTCTTGTGGTCGATCACCGCCAGCTTGCGCCATGTCTGCACGTCCACCACCTTTGCCACCAACTTGTTGCGCCACTGCATTGATCAACTCGCCTGCATGAATTTTTTCGACGCAATCTTTAGTAACCCCGGCTACCATACTGATTTTGTCATCTTCAACTACTGCTAATACTATTACTGCAGTACCTAATTGTTGTTTAAAACGATCTACCGCATCGCGTAATGATTTTGCATCGCCAGCAGGTAAAGTTGCGGATAGTACTTTTATCCCTTTAATAGTTTTTACTGCAGACATCACATCCTTAGCACCACCACTAGCAATCTCTGCTTGTAATTTAGCATTTTGCTTTTCCAAGGTTTTAAGCTTAGTATTAAGCTGCTCGATGCGTAATGTTATTTCATTGGGAGCTGTTTTAAGATCATCTGCCAAATGACGAATAAATTTTTCTTGTTCTTGCGCCCATGCAACTGCTTTTTGTCCAGTTATTGCTTCGATACGTCGCACACCGGCAGCAATGCCTGATTCAGATACAATTTTGAAAAACCCAATATCTCCAGTACGACTAACATGCGTGCCGCCACATAGTTCAATTGAAAAATCTTCACCCATGTTTAGCACTCGCACTTTTTCACCATATTTTTCGCCAAATAATGCCATCGCACCGGAACCCATTGCTTCCTTAGTAGACATAATATTAGTGTGCACTTCAGAATTTTCTTGAATTTTTTGATTCACTAACAATTCAATGGCAGTGATCTCATCGGCTGTTACTGGCGCAGTGTGCAGGAAATCAAAACGTAAGCGATCTGGATCAACCACAGATCCTTTTTGTTGCACATGAGAACCAAGTACTTTACGTAAAGCCGCATGAAACAAATGTGTCGCTGAGTGATTAGCTTTGATTTTAATACGCCGCGCAGCATCAACTTCAGCATGCACTTTTTGCCCTACTTTTAAGGAGCCACCTAAATTTTCACCAATATGGCCATTAGCATTAGCAAATTTTTGGGTGTCACTAACTGCAAATTGCACGCCTTGTGCGTTGGTTAAAGTTCCTATATCGCCGATTTGACCGCCAGATTCTGCATAAAATGGCGTGTGATCTAAAATTACTATACCTATTTCATAAGATTTTAATTCTTGCACTGATTGACCGTCTTTGAAGAGTTCAATAACCTTTGCATCTTCAATTATATGTTCATAACCAGTAAAATCTGTAGAGCTATTTGGTAAAATGCTTTGCTGCTTAGCATTGAATTGGCTGGCTGAACGCGCTCTAGTTTTTTGCTGTTCCATAGCTTGTTCAAAGCCCTGCATATCCAAAGTCAAGCCATGTTCACGCGCAATATCCGCCGTCAGATCAAACGGGAAACCATAAGTGTCGTATAATTTAAATACTACTGCGCCAGGTATTATAGTGCCTGGGATTGGCGTACCAAGTAATTCATGAATCGCTTCTTCTAATAAACTTAAACCCAATTCTAGGGTTTTATCAAATTGTAATTCTTCTTGTTTAAATACCGCAACTATATTAGTTTTTTCGCTAATTAATTCTGGATAAGCGTCGCCCATTTCTTGTACTAAAGATGGCACTAATTTATGGAAGAAAAGATCTTGTATCCCCAACTTTCTGCCATGACGAATAGCACGACGCATAATGCGGCGTAACACATAACCACGACCTTCGTTGCTTGGCACCACACCATCAGTAACCAGAAACGCACAAGCACGTAAATGATCTGCAATTACTCTTAGAGATCTACTTGAACGATCTTGCACATGAAATTCTTTAACAATGTAATCAATAATGTTGTGAAATAAATCGATATCATAATTATCATGCACGCCCTGCATAATTGCTGCAGTACGTTCTAAACCCATACCAGTATCGACGGATGGTTTTGGCAACTTAGTGAGTTTACCACTTGCATCGCGATTATATTGCATGAACACTAAATTCCAAATCTCAATATAACGATCGCCATCTGCATCGGCTGACCCTGGAGGCCCCCCAGCTATTTCTGCGCCGTGATCATAAAAAATTTCTGTACAAGGGCCACAAGGACCAGTTTCACCCATCGCCCAAAAGTTATCTTTCTCGCCACAACGCGAAAAACGTTTTGGATCAACTTTGATGTGCTTTAGCCATATATCTTCCGCTTCTTGATCATCTTCAAACACTGTGACCCACAAACGTTCTGGTGGTAATTTTAAAACCTTAGTTACAAACTCCCAAGCATACTCGATAGCTTCGCGCTTAAAATAATCGCCAAAGCTAAAATTACCGAGCATTTCAAAAAAAGTGTGATGCCTGGCAGTAAAACCAACATTTTCTAAATCGTTATGTTTACCACCGGCGCGCACACAACGTTGACTGCTAGTAGCGCGGGTGTAATTGCGCTTTTCCGAGCCTAAAAATACGTCCTTAAACTGCACCATACCAGCATTGGTAAATAGCAAGCTGGGGTCGTCAAGCGGCACTAAGGATGAACTTGGTACAATGGTATGCCCTTTGCTTGCAAAAAAATTTAAAAATGCTGCGCGTAACTCTGCAGTATTCATTTAACCAACCCTATTTTTGTAATAAGACTAAGTATCCAGGTACTATATTGCCATATTCTTTGCGCAAATCAATGCCTTGGCTATAGATTTTCCTAAAGCCGTTCCTAACAACCACGGTATCTATATAGGACCATGAATGCTGGAATCTGCCATTTGCTTGCAACTTGACTGAACCCTGCTGTAAGGCCTCAACCGTAAATGCAAAATACCCCCGAGGCTGCAAACGTTGAAACACGGCTGAAAAAATGTGCTCTAACTCACCAAAATAGATTAGTACATCGGCAGCCAGAATTAGCTCAAAAACTTCGCTATGGTTTTGCAAATATTCTATAAGATCGCTGTTTTCTAAACTGGTATAAATATTTTTTGCTTGTGCTGCCGCCAACATGTTAGCAGATAAATCAATACCAATTAATGTTGTAATTTGCAATTTGGCACATAATTCTTGGCCTAATAAACCTGTGCCACAACCAAGGTCTAACACTGTAGAAATTGGTTGCGCAAGCTGCGCATGTGTTTGTAAGATATTTACTAAATCAATATGCGCGTGATACTTTAAATGTTGCAGCAATGATTTTTCGAATCTAACCGCGTAATCATCATACAAACCTATAATATATTCCCGTGGCGCTATTGTTGGAGCACGACCTTCAACCGCGTCGAGAAAATATTGCACTTCTGGTGAATCTGGATTAAGTTTTAAACTTTGACGATAAGCAGCAACACTAGCCTTATATTTTCCTTGGGCAGCATGCATACGACCTAATAATTTGTGCATACGATAATCATTTGGGTATAGCTTAAGAGCATGACGCAAAATTTTATGCGCTTCATGCTTGGCATTGGCATTAATATATAGGTTTGCTAATAAGAATAATGCTGCTTGATTGTTAGCATTAACTCTCAATATTGACAGCAAACAATTTTCTGCAGCATTGCGATCATCAGTTGCCATTGCTGCATCAAAATCAACCAATAATTGTGGCACGATCGGTTTGGCTGGCTTGATGTCAAAAGTTATAATTTTACTTTTGATATTACTAAACCAGCCGGATATTTTAGGCCAATATCTAAACCGCTCAGAACTCTGTTTCAACTTCTTCCAATTGTTCTGCAGATTCAACTTCCGCTTTAGCGGTCAAACGTGCTGGTAATAATTGTGCACGAATTTTTTCTTCCAACTCTGCGGCTAATTCTGGATGTTCTTTTAAATACTCACGTGCATTATCTTTACCCTGACCAATGCGTGTACCATTGTAACTATACCAAGCACCAGCTTTATCTACTAAATTGCATAGCACACCTAAATCGACTATCTCTCCCCTACGACTAATACCTTCGCCATATAGGATCTCGAATTCTGCTTGTTTGAATGGAGGTGCAACTTTGTTTTTAACGACTTTCACGCGCGTTTCGCTACCAAGCACTTCTTCGCCCTTTTTCACTGCACCAGTGCGACGAATATCTAAACGCACTGAAGCATAGAATTTTAAAGCATTACCGCCTGTGGTGGTTTCTGGACTACCAAACATCACGCCGATCTTCATACGAATTTGGTTAATGAAAATTACCAAGGTGTTAGAGCGTTTAATATTAGCAGTTAATTTGCGTAATGCTTGAGACATGAGACGCGCTTGCAATCCCATGTGATGGTCACCCATTTCACCTTCAATTTCAGCTTTGGGTGTTAATGCTGCAACTGAGTCAATAACAATTACTTGTACTGCACCAGAACGCACTAACATATCGGTAATTTCTAAAGCTTGCTCGCCGGTATCTGGTTGTGAAACTAATAACTCATCGATGTTCACTCCTAATTTTTCTGCATACTTTAGATCTAGCGCATGCTCAGCATCAATAAATGCTGCCACACCCAAAGCTTTTTGACATTCTGCAACTACTTGTAAAGTTAAAGTAGTTTTACCAGAAGATTCTGGTCCATAAATTTCTATGATACGACCTTTAGGTAAGCCACCGCCTAGGGCAATATCTAATCCGAGTGAACCAGATGATATAGTTTCAATATCAGGCACTGTATTGTCGCCCATGCGCATAATTGAGCCTTTACCATATTGTCTTTCGATCTGTGCTAATGCCGCACTCAGAGCCTTTTGCTTATGATCATCTGCCATAACGGATCCCCTAGTTAATATGAAATCTAAATCTTACCTGGAAGTATTATGGCACATAATCCCTAATTACTGGAAGTAGTTACAGTAATATCGTGAAGTTATAAGATTAACTACTAAGTTAAAAAGCAATCGTTAAGAAAGTTGCTTATACTTTATACATAATTATTCTCATGGATGGGTCTACGCATGCAGCTACTACCTCTCACACTATTATCCTTATTCTTTGGATCCGCTGCAGCACAAAGACAATTATATGGAATTGTCCATCCAGCGCATGATATTACAAAACCAGAGCATGATATTTTTGCCTCATTTCAAGACGTCAGCCAAATGGCGCCAGAAACAGTTATGCATACTCCAGAACAAGATATAACTTTTGCAAATTTAACAAAGTCCGAAGCCGATATTATTAGAAATAATTTAAAATCAGTAAACGGCTTTATTACAGCCAATCAACAAATATTTCTAGAAGATGTTAAACCATCCACTGGCAGAAATTTACGTCGCAATTTACAAACTGAATATTTAAGTGATGTGCCCAAATGTAATGGGGCCTTGCAAGGTGTAGATATTGTCGATCTAGATACTGCAGTTAACGTCAGCGCACCAGAATTAATCGGAATGCGCATCAAATATATTTACACTTTATCTGACGACACGCCAGTTGCAACCATACCACATGCTACAGAAGTATTATCAGTTATATTCGGTAAAAATTACGGCATGATCCCAAATGGAGATCGCATAGCATATGTAGCACAAATTTTTGATAGCAATGGAGTTGGCACAGTTTATTCAATGGTACAAGGGTTTTCTGCAGCTATTAGTTTCGCTGCCACAAATCGTAAGGAAAATGAAAGAGCGACATTAATCAATGTACCAGGCGACTCGAGTAGTAATCAAATTATTAACGCTGCAGCTAGCGCTGCAGTAAATTCTGGCGTGCCAGTAATTAATTCTGCAGGCAATGCGCTGGATGGGGGAGCACCACAAAATAGTTGTCAAATGGTTAGCCCTGCACAAGCTGCAGGAGTGATCGCAATCGGCGCCACTCAACCTCCAGGCGACATAGCTGCTTATTTTAGCGATTTTGACAGCCCATCTAATCCTTGCATTACCGCTTCATTTCCAGGGATTGTAACTGTTGGCAATCCGAATGGCGGTGGCACAATTACAGTATATGGAACTTCATTTGCAGCACCTGGCGCCACGGCTTGGGGAGCCTTATGGTGTAGCGCAGATCCGTTAGTATTATGCACTCCAATAAAAATTCAAAATGCTCTTGCAGACAATACAGTAGAAGTTAATAGTTTACACGTGATGTTAGTAAACAACGCTTGTCCCAAATCTATAGCACCAACTGCGCCCCCAAGCACAACGCAAACTATTCCATTGCCAAATACCGTGGATGATCAATTTCATAAATGGATCGACATGCCGACAACTAACGGTTTTTGCTTGCAATTTTCAGCACAAACAACGCTCACTGCACCAATCATTGCCTTACGATCTAAATCCAATGATGCGCAAACAATAAGAGTAACCATTGGTAGAGGCACACAAACAAAAGGGATTTTTGAACATGAAATTGAAGAAGAAAACAGGCTTTTGAATCACACCTTCACTACACGAAGATATGTTAATCGACATACAGAATCTACATTTAGGATCCAGCAAGATCCAAGCAAAAAGCTAACACTTTATTACGAAAACGTAAATGAGTTGCAAGAATTAGTGTCCACGAAATTAAATGAAAATCTTGAAGAAATGGCTTTTGGCAGTAGAGGGTCTGGGGTCACGTATTTATCAGCAAACCCCTGCTAATTTTTTATGCAACAAGGAAGTTAGTATGAAATCACAACCTATCAGCGCATCGCTTAGTTTATTTTTATTAGCGTGTATGCATATTATTACTAGAGTCTGTGCTCAGCGTGAAAATTATAACGTACGACATACTCCATTTGCTGATGATAGTTTTAATCACCCTCCTTTTAGCGATTTATCAGATCTTAATGCACTCATGCCGCGCACACTTTTGCGCACAGATAAAATGCAAATTTCTAATATGTGGTTAACACCTGAGGATATCAGTTCTTTATCACCTAAATTGCAAATGATTGATAGCAAAATTGCACCGATAACCACAGTGTCGATACCAAGTATACCACCTCATAGAAATCCGCCAAAAATAACTGTTAACTGCAAAACTCCAGGCACATGGTTAAAGTGTGTGCCTAAATGTCCGCAAACGGTAAATAATGTTGAGGTGTTTTTAGCTGACACAGTTATTGATCCTATGAGCAAAGGTTTAAAATGGGTTGACATAACCTATGATCCAAATGCGGAGCCAGTCAAACCACCTTTCAATCAACATTCTACCGAAGTTGCTTCCACCATATTTTCTAAGAAATATGGTGTAGTAAGCAATGGCAAACCGATGATCTATAATTATATGCTTTTTGGTTTGTCTGGAACCACCAATTCTACCCAAGTAATTGCAAGTTTTAATGCCGCGATCCAACGTAATAATTACAACAAACAAAGAGGCGTAAAAACTATAATGAATTTATCCATTAGTGGTGGCGGTCATGATGATTTACAAGATGATGCAGCTAATGCTGCAGTAGAAGCAGGAGTATGGGTATTTGTTGCTGCTGGTAATGAGGGATTCAACGTATGTGGAAGCGAAAGCCCAGCAGATGCTAGCAAAGTATTTAGTGTCTGCGGGACGGAATATCCTGGCAATAATTTAATTTACTTTTCCGATTGGGGGCCATGTGACAAAATGTGTATGCCGGCGCAAATTGCAATGTATGATGGTACCAGTTTACAAGGTTATCGAGGAAAATGGATCCTCGGCACATCTTTTGCTGTACCCCAAGTAGTTGCTTTAGCTGCAATAGATGCCACAGAGAATCCTGATCATACTTTTACAGATGCACAAGATACGATATTAGCACGCACAGTGCCAGTAAATTCTACTTATGGCGGAACAATAACAGTTATGCTGCAAGATACTGCTTGTCCATCGCCAACTGCGGCTCCAACAACAAGATTGCGAGCTTGATTTACCCGCATAAAAAAGCCGAGATAACTCGGCTTTTTTAAGGTGGTGATGACTTTTAATACTACTTCTTACGTTCTTTGTTATTCGATGTAATACTCAACATACGAGAAAGTTTACCAACGATATCTTGGTAAGTTTCATCGCCTAATCCATTTACTACGCTTTCTTGTGCTTTTTGCCACAATGGAACACATTTCTCAACTGTTTGTTCGCCTTTTTCACTCAGAACATACGCTTTAGAACGTTTGTCTAAAGTTTGCACAGTATTAATTAGGCCAGATTTTTCCAAGGGTTTTAAATTTCTGGTAAGGGTTGTACGGTCCATTACTAAGGTCTCAGCTATTTCTGTCAACGTCTTGCCTTTGGTGGAGTACAATGCGACCAATAATGTAAATTGAGTAGCTCTTATACCAGCAGGTTCAAGAAAACGATCAAAATATTGCGTAACCGAACGAGTCACTTTACGCATATTGAAACAGCAACACTGCCGGTTAATGCTGTCAGGGGGTATAGTTGTATTTATCATATTGGTTCTCCTCCTAAGACAAGTGTAGCCACTCTAAAAAAAATTAGCAAGTTATACACCTAAGTATATGCATTACCACCAGAATACGACCTATGTTGAATCATTTGCATGACTTTTGGTTTTTTCATTTCATGATAATATGTCTGAAAATAACAAGAAGGTGGTCTAATAATACAACGACCACCCCTAGTCAGTCAGAACAAGGGATTGAAGAAAAGCTGATGATGTTCTGAACAATCGTACCTGCGCACAACAACAAGCTGCGCGCTAAACATCAATGGTATGCTGCCGTAAATTCTGGATCTGATCCCGAATTTTGGCAGCATCCTCAAACTCAAGATTCTTCGCATGCTCATACATTTGCTCTTCTAATTCGCGAATTGTTTTTACTAATTCTTTAGGCGTTAAATGTGAATAATTAACACCTAATTCTTCTTCAACCTTAGCTTGCTTACGATTATATTTTAAACCAACATGTGCGCCTTCCATGATATCTAAAATCGATTTAGAAATTGTTTGTGGCGTTATACCATGTTGCTCATTGTATGCTTGTTGCTTTGCACGACGACGATTGGTTTCATCAATTGCACGTTGCATTGATCCGGTCATACGATCAGCATACAAAATTGCTTTGCCATTAATATTACGTGCAGCGCGACCAATAGTTTGGATCAAGGATCGATCCGATCGCAAAAATCCTTCTTTATCTGCATCCAAAATTGCAACTAAAGAAACTTCCGGCATATCCAAGCCTTCACGTAGCAGGTTAATACCAACTATTACATCAAATTCACCCAAGCGTAAACCACGAATTATTTCTACGCGTTCCACTGTGTCGATATCCGAATGTATATATCGCACACGTACCCCATGTTCATCCAAATATGAAGTTAAATCTTCCGCCATGCGTTTAGTTAAAGTAGTAATTAACACGCGTTCGTTCTTTTGTACGCGTTGGTTAATTTCGGACAAAACGTCATCAACTTGCGTGTTTACAGGACGAACCTCAATTTCTGGATCAACTAAACCTGTGGGTCGAATTACTTGTTCGGCTATATTGTCATTGTGTTCTAATTCATATTTTCCAGGCGTTGCCGAAACATAAATTGTTTGCGGCTGCAATTGCGAAAATTCAGAAAATTTTAATGGTCGATTATCTAAAGCTGATGGCAAACGAAAACCATAATTGACTAAATTTTCTTTGCGTGAGCGATCGCCTTCATACATTGCACCTAATTGTGGTACCGTGACATGTGATTCATCAATTACAATTAAAGCATTCGGCGGCAAATAATCCACCAGTGTTGGCGGTGGTTCACCAGATTTACGACCAGACAAATAACGCGAATAATTTTCAATGCCGGAGCAATAACCTAACTCTTGCATCATTTCTAAATCAAACATGGTACGCTGTTCAATACGTTGTGCTTCAATTAATTTTTGCAAGCCGTTAAATTCATGCACGCGTTCTTTTAATTCTACTTTAATAGACTCGATCGCATCTAAAATTTTTTGCCGCGGAGTAACATAATGTGATTTAGGAAATATTGTTACGCGCGGAATGCGATCGTGAATTTTTCCGGTTAATGGATCAAAAGTACTGATTTGTTCAATCTCATCGCCCATTAATTCCACACGGATACCTTCAGCTTCTGACTCCGCAGGGAAAATATCAATCACATCGCCACGCACACGATATGTGGCACGCCGAAAATCAAGATCATTACGCGTAAATTGCATTTCTGCTAAGCGTCGCAAGATTTTACGCTGATCAATTAATTCACCACGATCTAGATGCAACACCATGGATAAAAATTGTTTGGGATCGCCCAAACCATAAATTGCTGACACAGTAGCAACGATAATTGTATCCGGACGTTCTAATAAGGCTTTGGTTGCAGAGAGACGCATGCGTTCGATATGTTCGTTAATTGAAGAGTCTTTTTCAATATAAGTATCCGAGGAAGGAACATAAGCCTCTGGTTGATAATAATCGTAATAGGACACAAAATACTCGACAGCATTATGAGGGAAAAACGTTTTCATTTCCCCGTATAACTGCGCAGCTAGGGTTTTATTCGGTGCTAAGATCAAGGTTGGACGCTGCACGCGTTGGATTAAATTGGCGATGGTAAAGGTTTTACCCGAGCCAGTGACCCCAAGTAAAACTTGGTGCATTAATCCACCTTCCAAACCGGAAAAAAGCTTGTCGATAGCTTGCGGTTGATCGCCGGCTGGTTTAAAGTCGCCTATTAGAGTAAATTGTTTCATGTAATAATTATACCTATAACTTTATCTCGGAGATAGACCCTTGGAAATTCAACTTTCTGACAGAATAAAAAGCATTAAACCTTCACCAACTTTAGCAGTCACTGCCAAGGCAGCCGAATTAAAGGCCGCTGGTGTCGATATTATTGGCCTAGGCGCTGGTGAACCTGATTTTGCCACACCCCAGCATATAAAAGAAGCAGCAATTGATGCAATTAATGCTGGATTTACACATTATACTGCAGTGGACGGGATTGCAGAGCTAAAGCATGCTGTAATTAACAAACTAAATCGCGATAACATGTTAAAGTATAAGCCGGAACAAATTATTGTATCTTGTGGAGCTAAGCATAGTATCTTTAATTTGATGGAAGCGCATTTGAATCCTGGGGATGAAGTGGTGGTTACTGCACCATATTGGGTATCGTATACCGATATGGCAATTTTGTGTGGCGCAGTGCCAGTGGTAATTTCTGCCGGGATCGAAAAGCGCTATAAAATAAGTCCAGAACAATTAGATCAAGCAATCACCCCCAAAACTAAATTATTTATTTTAAATAGCCCATGCAATCCAACCGGAATCGCTTATACCCAAGCAGAATTAATAGCTTTTGGTGAAGTGTTGAGAAAGCATCCGCATGTATTGATCATGACTGATGATATTTATGAACACATCATGTGGGCAGATTTTCCCTTTTGCAATATCGTAATGGCTTGTCCAGATTTATATGATCGCACAGTGGTGATCAATGGGGTTTCGAAGTCCTATGCCATGACTGGCTGGCGCATCGGTTATGCTGCAGGACCAGCCTCGTTGGTAAAGGCGATGCATAAGATGCAAAGTCAAAGTACGACTAATCCATGTTCAATTTCGCAAAAGGCTGCGGTTGCGGCTTTAAATGGTGACCAAAGTTGTATTTATATAATGACTGCGGAATTTAAAAAGCGTCACGATTACGTGTTAGAAGAACTTAAAACCATGACTGGCATTGAATGCATTGATGCCGATGGCGCGTTTTACATGTTCTTTAAGGTGGAAGATTTAATCCGTCGCTTGGGAATACCGAAGGTTACTAATGATACCGAATTTGCTGAGTTTTTGATTCATGAAGCTGGCTTGGCATTGGTGCCTGGCGCAGCTTTTGGTGCGCCTGGGTATTTACGGGCTTCGGTGGCGACTGGGATTGATGTGTTGCGGGAGGCAATGCGCAGGTTGCGGGGGGTTACGGAAAGGATTAGGTAGGTTTACTTTGATGGGTTGATTTGAGGGCTTGATTTCCAAGGGGAGGTTAAGTATCATTTGCAAACCATATATTCCCCGGTAGCTCAGTCGGTAGAGCAAGTGGCTGTTAACCACTGGGTCGGAGGTTCGAGTCCTTTCCGGGGAGCCAATAAATTCAAGGGTGGTAGCGGTTTAGTAAGTTGTCAAAAATTTCTGAGTCACCAATAAGTCACCAGCATATTACTAGAAAATGCTTCATATACTAAACTAGTAAATAGGATCCTTGTAATCAATATCGTTGTATTCTATGCATAAAAAAGGAGTGCTTATGGAAAAAATTGTTGAATATAAGACTTTATATATGGCAAGAGGTGCCCTTGATCGCGAAGTCAATCAAATGATACAACAAGGATGGCAGCCTTATGGTTTCCAATACCAGTATGACGCAAGCGAGGATGGTTCCTCTGTAAGTGTAAAGTTAATTGCACAGACCATGGTTAAGTGAGCATAGTATTGAAAGATTGCTAAAATTTTACTCAGGTATTATATGCTCCAACTCAAGTCATCAAAATAAAATTCTGTATACTCTGCAAACTCACTTAGCGTTACTAAATCACTAGACTCTGCATCAGCAGATATGACATCAATACCAACATGTTCATTCATTAAATTAACAACACGATCCAGCACATTTCTTATTTTTGCAAAATCATCTTCAGTTGCATCCGATTCAACAATAAACAAAACAGCCACCTTATAAATTTCTGATTCTGCCAATTCATCTTCGGTATGCAGACGAACCATAAAGTATTTAATACCATCATGCCCATTTTCTAGCATTCTTTTCATTTTGCCGCGATTAATTCTGGACACAAAACTGTCTGGAAATGGTCGGCGTAGCATTTTCTTAGTAACCCATGCCACTATTGAATCAGCTATCTGCATGGAACAATTAGATTCAGGTATGATAGAAATTAATACTTCGCGCTTGATTATAAAACGCTCCATAGCGCGTAGTTCAGCCCAGCGTTGCTCATCAATCTTAATATGTAATTTTTTATGGCTTTTAGCGTTTGTAAAACTACCATTTTCAACTGGAATATAATTTAATTTTATAACCTCAACATAAGGCTCATTTTCTAATGTAGGCGTAGAAATATCGCATTGTTGAGAAATAAGCATATAATCGTCAGATGGTAATATACCTCCATCTTTTGTATGAAATGTACTAGAACCATCGCATTTAAGAATAGAACCGCGAGTCCAATTATTAGCGCGTATTGCTTCTGCTGCAGTGGATAATGCCATATACTACCTTGATTATGCTTTCCTTATTAATCTGTCCAATACTTTATTTTTTCGATCTTTACTAACATTTGAAAATCCAGCATCTTCTAATTTTTTGCGGCGCTCCGCTGCACGATCACTGGCACCAATCAGAATTCGATTGAGTCTTATAGATAATTCCTTTGCTCGTGCAACTTCTATAATATCAGCCATCAATAAATCATACAGCGATAACTTGCCATCAACTTTTTTATATAGATGAGAACCAATTTTAACATCATATTTATTGTTCCAAGGCATGAATATATAATATAGATCTTCAAGACGAGACAAATTACCACGTCTAATATCTGCGCCATCCAGCCAATTATATATTGTAGGCCTACCAACTTTTAATAAGTCTGATAATTGCGATATATTAAGACCGACATTATCCATTAAGAATTGTAACTGTTCCAATATGCTAATTTGCGTGTCTGCATATGATGCTTTTTTTGTAACAACTGATTTATCAGTATGATTAGAGAATGATGGAAATATAAAAATACTGCCAGTACTTGGGGTCGTATTGTATTGCATTTCCCGTAAGAATGCACTGATATAATCATCTCTTAATAATCGCCCTTCATTTTGTCGACCATTAGGCTTATTAATTTTTGGTAACATGTTAACTCCACTCCTTAATAGCAGCATTGGTAACAGCAGATTTAAATATTACGTCAATAACATAATGAAGACTAGTAAATTTGTCCAGAATATTGATATCAGAGAAATCATCTAGCTTATCAGTGGTTGTATAGTGATCTATATCCAATATGGTAAATTTGCTATCAAATAATCTTTCAACATCTTTAGGCACTAAAAGCCTTTTAGTTACTTCTATCAAATCAGGTGGCATACAAGAATGAATATTATTATATTCATTCTTATCATTAAAGGTTGATGCTCTTACTCTGACAGCCCCTGTTTTAGTTTTTTGGAATGTCTCAGAATTTGAAATATATAGATCATCAATGTCATTTTTATCCGACAGGTTAAATCCAAGAAATTTTTCATTTACATTAGAATCTGAATCATTTATGAAATTTACATATCGTAAACCTAATCTGCTATAGGTAAAACCACCTACAACTAGATTAAACTTATTTAAAGCATCCATAAACTTGGTTATCAAGTCTTCAAAAGTAAGATAATTTGTCGTATGAATAAAAAAATTACTTTCATCAATAATAATGCCTGTAGTTTGTTGTTTATCCGTAAAAAACCATTTTTCAACTGGTTTTATTTGTGGAGTATTAGGTGCAAAGCTTAAGGCCTGTACGGTTAATTTTTTGCTGTCAGGAAAATCTTTTCGGATTTGTTCTTGTAACTCAGGAATATATTTATCCATAGACATAATAGGACCTATGTTTACTTGCATAATCACGTAAAATAGCGGTGCATTTCTCAGATTTTTACTCATTTACCTTCCCAAATACAACCATACACTTAAGTATACACTATAGATTACACTTTTTATATATTTGGCAAAAATATATATATCATAACTGATCTCCCATACAAGTTTCGATTTCAATCAATATGAAAGCTGGGTAAGATTTTGGGTTAATCCGGATCCTGCATACATAACATAGGGAGAAAATCACCTACTTCTGGCCAATTATCGAATATTCTAGCCTTACGCACTGATATTTATAGCATTCTTATTAAACAAGAAGTTATTATACATCCCAAAAACGACCCTACAACTGTTAACCACTGGGTCGGAGGTTCGAGTCCTTTCCGGGGAGCCGTAACAAAAACGGCTAGTTGGCCGATTTCATCCATGATTCAATGGCATAGTAAAGGTATGGCAACTAATTTGCCGTGTTTAGAGTAGTACCGTTCAGAAATCTTTAAGCCGTATTTTGCATTGAGGTGGGAATCTAAAAATACCGCCAGGCTTTTCATTCCGCCTTTAACAGAGGCTTTGACTTCAATTGGAACTATTTGATCATGATGAACAGTTAAAAAATCTATAGCTGCATTACTACTTTTACTTTCGCGGTGCCAGTAATACAGTTCTTCCGTAGCATCAGGGTCGCCATATGCCACTAGTTCTTGAGCCACAAATTGCTCAGCTATAGAGCCAATAAAGTTTATATTTAATGGTGTTGTGATCCACTGTCGCAGATCTAATTTCAATAAACGCATCACTAGTCCGGTATCAAAAAAATAGGTTTTAAATTTATCGTAATCTTTGCCCATTGCTAATGGTGCACCCTGCGCAGAAGTATGAAAGCATTTGTATACGACCCCCGCCTTCACTAGTAAATCCAATGCACTTTTTAACTGAACAGATTTAACTTCAGAGTCAATTTTCGATGCCTTAAATTTATTTCCCAAATGTTCTGGTACTGCGTAAAAAACCTTCACTACGTGGTCAATTTGATGTCTCTTGGCATATTTTTCAAAGTCTTGTATATACGAACGCAAAATAAGATCATGCAGTTTTTGGCATATGGTTGCGCTCCTAAAATGTCTAAATAAATTACATGCCAGCAACTAATCTCAATGCATGAGCTCTGCTAGCATTAGGATTTAGGTCGTACATGCATTTTACAATTGAAGCTACGTTCTCCTGAATAGATGCCGTTGTAGTATCAATTACTTTGAAATTAATAATTCCAGCGCCTATTAAATCTTGATTAAACCCAATTTGTTTATCACGTTTAGCTATTTCACCAGGTCTGTCTGTTGCAGTGTAAAAATCAAAGTCTAACTTCTTTAGATCTCTTTGTTTTGCATCAGAATCAACCGCCGCTCTTTCTACCAATCTTGCATGCTGCATCTTGGCATCTGAGCATTGGAAGTCTAAACATATTACTGTAGCGCCAAGATCATGTTGAGAGCGAACATAGTCCCTAAATAAACTCAAATTACCAACTATATTCCCTTCATGAATTATAACATCCTCATCCGCAATTACTGCTCTAGCCATCATTGCATCATATACTTGCGGGCTTGTTGCTCCAGGCATAGTTCTACCAATCAAGTCCTTATCTAAATAATTTACAGATAAAGCTAGTTCTTCAGTCAAATGATGTATTAAAGGCAACATATGGCTGGTTTTACCACTGCCTGCCAAACCACCAACTAAAAATACAAATTTTGGCTTAGTGGTTTCCTCTTTAGCTACGGTATCTTTTGCTTTAACTTGTGCAAATGAAGGTGTAAAGCCTTGGTTTTGCTCTACAATAGTTGTTGCCTCGCCAGTCTTCGTCTTAAACATCTTTAATTACTCCCATTTAAGTTTTACTATTTTAATATTGATCACTTGCCTATCATATGCATTATCGTAAGTGGTACCTACCGACATATTAGCTCAAAACAATTAGCTACAATTTTGGTGATAATCCTAAGTAATTTCCTGACGATGGTTTGCTCATACCATAAAGTACAGCAAGGCTAAGTACGCCAACACCGATACCTAGAGCATATAGGGGGGTAATTGATTTTTTAGCTTGTTGTAATTCTGTATTGTCTTCAACATGGCTTAAACCCTTGAGCTCACGCAATAATTTTTTGAATTTCGTAAGCCCACCCAACGCATTTTCCAATGTCAAATACCTAAGACGCTGCTCCGCATCATGGCTTGGGGCTATTATTTGGATAGGTGGGGCTGGATTCTGCACATAATTCAGAATTTTTTGCATATTTTCAGCAAAACTATTTTGTTCAAGATCCACCAGTAAAACATTAGATACTTTGGACAATTCCCGTAAATGGTCGCGAATATGTTCTACTCTGTATGGATTATATTTATCACCTTTCTTATCGTTATCCCGATCACTTCCCCTTGCAGATATTATTGCTTGGTGTCGAGTCCCTGAGCAATGTAAGTAAATAACTCTTACGTCATAAGTATTTGATGCTGGTGTTATTAATTCTACTGTCCCAGGTTTAGTTAACTTATTTCCATAGTAACCATGCAAAATAACACTATTACCATCTTGAAGTTGATCAACTGCCATCTGATTAAAAGCTGCATACATATTCTTCACTACTAATTTGTATTCGTCAGTAGTGTGGTTCTTTCCGTCTAGCAATGCGTCGGTTAGGGTATTTTTCTTTAAGAGGACTGAGTTAGGGAGACTCTTTTTTAGTTCAACTGTATAATCATCTTGTAATGCTGCCAAGGCGCAAAATACTATAAGTTTTGGTTTTTGTTGTTGAGCAGGTGTAAACATAATTTTCCCCTAGTTTCTAAACACCACATTGTAAACATGCTACCTATGCTTGAATACCGTAAAAAATACGGTTGTTGTAAATTTGAATAGGAATAGGAATCTTATGTTTAATGCTTCAAAACTACGTCACCTTAAAAATCACAACACGAGATTTAATTTGAATAACTTAACAATGTCAACCTTCTTTGCCTTGTAAGAGATATTTAAAGCCATGACTCTGATATTTGGTGTATGGTACTATGTAGGCCTATTTTTTACACAAAGGTGTCTTAAACATGAAAAAACAAAACAATGAGTGCAAGGTTTTTCAAATCGGATTTAACAAATCAGGCACTAACTCCCTGTGTAGATTTTTTATTGATAATGGATTGATAGCATATCATTTTGAAGATGGAAATCTTGCCGACTCAATTTACGAAAATCATAAGCTTAACCAGCCATTATTATCGGCTAACAAATATGGTGATTTTTCTGAAGGACATTTTTATTCTGATATGGAAGAAGTTGATCGGCCTGATCCAATATATATACCCCAAACTTTATTTAAATAATTAGATAACCAGTACCCAGGCAGTAAGTTCATTTTAAATACCCGCGATAAATCAAAATGGTTAAAAAGTAGATGTAACCATTTATGTTACAATATGGTTAACTATCCGCAAGTCAATGGCCGCACATATGCAGAGTTATTTACACATATTTATCATTGCAGTATAGAAGAAGTGGTGGCTCGCTGGAGTAAGGAATGGGATGAACATCATGCTGCCGTCCAAGAATATTTCAAGGATAGACCTAATGACTTGCTTGTCTTTAATATCGAAAAAGATAACCCACAGAAACTAGTTGATTTTCTTGCAGATTCATATGATTTAGATGCACAACATTATAAGCATTATAAAACAGAACTGGGAGTTCTTATGGATGTTAAAAAAGGCTTAACTAATAATGAAGCAGCAGATCATTCTAGCAATACCTCATGGTTGCCGGCCTTTACCCCATCGTTCGGTATCACAAAAACACAAGCTATAGCTGGGCTATTCGGGTTTATTGCATTAGGGGTGTCAGTGGCTGCTTATTCTAGTTCTAGTCCAAAACTTACAACATAACGGCTAAACAGTAAAACTTAAACTGAACAACACATTATTGTTGCAAATGAGTAATTTTACATTCTAAAGAATAGATAGGTTAATCCCATTTGCAACAGTTTTGTTGATTTCAACCCGAAAAGTTCGAAAATCGTCCCACCCGGGGAGCCAATGAAATCAAGGGCTGTAGCGGTTTAGCAAGATCCAAGAAAATTTCCAAGTCACCAATAAGTCACCATTACTTTCCAAACTATCAAAAATTATTAATATCTTAAAATTAGGGTCTATTAACTATGTCTAATACACCGGTTTCTACGCAATGGTTGCTGGATGCAACAATAGACGTGAGTCAGCATGAGGCAATCCATTCAGTATTCATGATTTATTCTCAAAAGACTAATATGAAAGGAACATGTTTCGCTTTGGCTAACAGATATATTATAACTAATGAACATGTGGTCAGAGGCTGCGAAGCTAAACACATTAAAGCGCGTTCTGCCATTGATGAGACTTGGGAAGTCTCAAGTATTATTGTTGATGCTGCAAGAGATCTTCAATCCTCATACCAAAACGACCACTAGCAAACTCGCTACCTATATCTATTGAGGAAAATTTGTCACTTAAGTAAGAAGTTATAACATGGGGGTACCCATTAGAATATATCGGCCCATCACCTATTTTATCTGTTGGCTA
>Ga0206842_1061_pt1 | contig 23524 bp, 20 predicted proteins | sample Alteio_BWOrgCont_23_FD_152861 | JGI IMG/M metagenome (GOLD analysis project Ga0206842, IMG submission 152861) | Enriched cells from forest soil in Barre Woods Harvard Forest LTER site, Petersham, Massachusetts, United States -... | ecosystem: Environmental > Terrestrial > Soil > Temperate forest >...
CATTGCATGTACTCCCTTATGGTTAACAACTTAAGTCAGCCTTCCAGATAAATATATGGTAAGGCAAGGAGAGCTAGATTTCTCTAACAAGGAGCTGAGTTTACTGAGTTTGGACGCTAAAAGCAAGGTATATTCAGGGATGACCTCCTTAATTAAGGAGTTTCAAAGTGTTACATTTGTTTAATCATCTTAGAGGTTCTGCGAGTGCTACTAATGATAATGATTATTATGGTGAACCAGCGCCTGCTGAAAGAATGATTGAAGATGCTATGAGTGTTGGGAGTTTTGTTTTTTGGGTTTTGATTATCGTATGGTGTTGTTCCCCAGCAGTTAGAAGGAATCAAGTTCAAACGGAACCTCAAATAAACGATGCAAACGGAGGAACATTAACAACTCCATTGAACCCATACGAGCAAAGCCAAGCTGTAACTTCAGCAACACCATCAAGTCCTTAATTTCTGGAAAATCTTAAGAACAAAAACCCACAGCACCAGAGTCATTCAATTGACATGCAATATAATTATGGGTTCCAGCAGGAACCCGGTTGTCTAACCGTCAATACCCAGATCAGCAAATGGGGATATTTCTCACTAAACAAACCCTGGATGTTATGATTAGAAACAATAAAAAGTGCAGTAGCTGTGCAATTTTTTGGCTTTTTTTTGCAGCAGAATTGCAAATTTTTTGGCTTTTTGCTATTGTGAGAAGAAATAGCGACCGAATACAGGAATTTATAGTGTATCTACAAAGAATCCTTGATCTACCCAAATTAATGGAGCCAAAATCGCATTTCCTATTTGGACCCCGTCAAACTGGCAAAACTAGGTTAATTAAAGTTGCATTTGATAATCAATATCCGATTATCGATTTATTAAAAACTGCGACCTATTTACGTTTAGAACAAGCGCCATGGCAGTTAGAGGATATGTTACCTAAAGATGCGCCGATCGCTATTATCGATGAAATACAAAGGATCCCAATTTTGCTTAACGAAATACATCGTTTAATTGAGGAGCGCGGCACAAAATTTTTGTTAACGGGCAGTAGTGCAAGAAAATTAAAACGCGCGCATGCAAATATGTTGGGCGGCCGAGCTTGGAAAGCAGAGTTATTTCCCCTGGTAAGTGCAGAAATTATTGACTTTAATTTTAGTCGCTATTTGTTATACGGTGGATTGCCAAGCGTATATTTAAGTGAAAATCCCGCTGATGAATTAGCAGGATATATAGGTACGTATTTAAATGATGAAATTAAAGCTGAGGCAGTTGTGCGAAATTTACCGGTATTTATAAAGTTCCTAACTGCAGCAGCATTAGGATCTGGTCAAGTAATCAATTACAATAAATTCGCTTCTGATTTGCAAGTTTCACCGCATACCATTAAGGAATACTACTCTATTCTCGAGGATACGCTTCTTGGTTTTACAGTGCCTGCATTTAGCAAAACAATAAAGCGTAAGGCTATCAGTAGTAATAAATTCTATCTATTTGATTTAGGCGTCAGAAATTTTTTATGCGAAATTAAGGACATCCCGCCCAAAACAGAAATATTTGGTGATGTATTTGAGCATTTTATTCTTTTAGAGTTACGAGCATATTTAAGTTATTATAAAAAAAGGTTAGATCTATGTTTTTGGCGCACCATCAATCATCAAGAAGTTGATTTTATTATAGGCGATGAATTAGCGATAGAAATAAAAGCAACGGATCATATTACTACAAAACACTTAAAAAATTTAAATCTATTGCGAGAAGAGGAGGTATGTAAAAAATATTTGATGGTATGTTTAGATCAAAGCTTATATGAAAGGGATGGGATAAGAATCTATCATTGGCGCGATTTTTTACAGCAACTTTGGGAGGGCAAAATTATTTGATGTACCACTGTGTGAATAAGCCCTTAAGGACAAAAAGCCCCCTTCGGTGTGTGCCTTCGCAACATAATCTTTATACTCTGGCACTGCTACGGCAGCGAAAACCGCAACAATGGCAATTACAACCATTAGTTCCATTAGAGAAAATGCATATATTTTCATAGCCTACCCCTTGATCAATCTAGTTAACCTAATATAGGTACACCATAATTGAAATAATATTTGCGTAGTGTGTCTACACCTGGATGGGATTGAACAACACATCTCTTGTCTTTTGTTTTTCCTAGAGTAATATGGATCCATGAAAGATGCTGCAAGACATGAAGGATGAGTCGATGCCAAGCTTGGAACATAGTCTGAGGGATAATCAGTGTTATTATATTACTGTCATAGACTTAAAGCTTGAGCTCACTCTTGAAAAAGTCAATGTTATTGCTACTTTTGATTATATGTTGGATCCGGTACATGGTAAGCCTGGTGATTGCCTGATTTTAAAAGGTCATCACGTCCAGTTACTCGAGGTGCGAGTTAATGGTGCAAAACTTGATACCACCAGGCAAACCAGCAGCTATTATAAACTACAAGGCAAGCATAATTTAATCTTAAATAACATCCCCCCCAACGGCAAAATTGAAATCCGCAATGAAATTAAACCCGATGCCAAACCAAATTGGCAAGGGATGCTGATTTACGGCAAAACTTTGATTCTTAATTGTACTCACTCTGGATTACAATATATTACTTTTTATTTAAAACGTGTTGATAATAGCGCCAGAATTACTACTATCATAACCGCTAAACGCACTGATTTCCCAATGGTTTTAGCCACTGGCACGCAATTGGAATCTGCTGATAAAAATTGTACTATTTGGCAAGATGAGCTCAAACAATATGGCAAAGATTTTTTGGTAGTAGCCGGCAATTTTGTTTGTAGGTATATAAATAAAGCCAGGGTATATGTATCACCAGAGTATATGTGGTGCTGCGAATTAACAGTAAATTTAATTGCACAGCTTATAGCATGGTGCGAACGCAAGCATTTGCGCACACCTTATACCAACTATTCATTGATTAGTGTTTACGGTTTAAAAGCCTCATCTATAAATTGCAAAAATTTGAACATAATGCCAACAAATGAAAGCTTGGCAGACGTTGAATATTGTGGTGATGATAAAATCATTAGAATTATAACCAACATTGCTTGTAACTTTCTTAGTGCATTTGCTGAGCCTGTTTATTTAACCCAAATGTTTTTAGCTGATTATTTAGGGAAAAGTGAAACGCAAATACGTGCTTGTAAATGGTTATTACGCAATCCTGAACCAGATCAAAATGATGAATTTAGGAGCCAGCTTCGTCGTTTCGTCACGATACGCCATTCAGGTCTAAATGAATGGTCGCAAATGCAGACATTATTTACACATACAATTCTGCAGCTATATGCAAAACACAAAACAAGATCTTGTGTAGAAGTGCCGATGGACTTAATTCAAGCAATAGATAAAATTTTTGAATTTCCCAACTTAAGCTATGAATTAAAAGCAGAAATATTCAGCTTACCTGATCCTAATACAATTATTGCCGCACACCCACAAATTAATATTGATCGTTTATTATGTGTTTACACCTTCCTGCTTGAAATACTGGGCTTTAGTTTAGAAGCAAAATGGCGAAAATTATATAAATATTTGAACGAACAACAAGCTCTTGAATTCAATCGATCACACCTTGGTTTGCGCCAACTAAAATATGTTTGTTTATTATTTTTGGTTCGTTCCAAAAAACCAGAATATATTATCTTATGCCGAAACCAGCTATATACCTCTGAGTCTTTACAAGATCAAATTTATGCGGTAACTATTTTGCATCGACATCAATTTACAGGACGCGATACAATCCTGAATAGTGCAATATCTTTTTTTAACTCGCAAATTTTGTTAAAACCACTAGCATCTGAAGCTATGCCTGGATGTCAAGCTCTAGATTGCACAACTAAAGTTTTTGATTTCTTGAAACAATCTTTTACAGATGGTTCACATGCCACAGAGATATATGACAGATTCAAAAAATTTTCACGACATAACTTTGCACTATTCCATGATATTAGTGGCCAAGGATACCAATTATTGACAGATGCCATTATATTAATTGATGTTACTACTACTTACCTAGCTCTGGGTTTATTAACCAGTTTTAGATTATGGGATAAATTTGATGAGCCACGTAAAGGCTTAATGCATCAGCAACTAAGGAGAATCAACTCTACCCCATCAATAAGCACCGTTTTGCAAAGCCACACTGACGAACTAGTACATTCTATTCCGCAATTTGAGCCAACCTCTCCTAGGATGGTACGTATAGCACATTTAGGCAATCGCACCCCACCACCGCGCGGCGCAGATAAATCGGAAAATTTTGGCGAAATGGATTTCGTGGCTATAGACTCTGCACGGCGACATACTTTAACTCCGCCTTAAATTTCTATCGCGATCTTTGTCTAGCGGCCTCATACAAACATATACCAGCTGCAACTGCAACATTTAAACTTTCTACAATCCCATGCATCGGCAATTTCACCACATAATCGCAATGTTTTTTGGTAAGCTCACGCATGCCATGACCTTCAGCGCCCATTACCATTGCAATTGCGCCGCGCAAATCTAGATCATATATGACTTGTTCAGTTTCACTATCTGTACCTACAAACCACACACCCAATTGTTGTAATTCTTTTATAGCACGAGCTAAATTGCTCACTCGCACTAATGGCACATTGTTTTCTGCACCACTAGCAACTTTGCGCGCCACTGCGGTCAAATTTACAGCATTATCCTTGGGAATTATTACCGCCGTCACTCCAGCGCCATCAGCGGTGCGTAAACATGCTCCAAGATTGTGTGGGTCTTGCACGCCATCTAAAACTAAAAACAATGGGTTGTTACGGCTATTACATAAAGCAGGCAAATCTGCCTCGGTTAATATTTTTGGCGCAATGGTGCGTGCTGCAACCCCTTGATGATTGACCCCGTCCAACCATTTATCAAGTTTATTATTGTCAATGCGTTGGATCGAAATATTATGCTCTTGTGCTTGCTTTAGGATTGCATCAGTGCGACGATCTCGTTTAGACTCGCTAATAAATAATTCCAGAATTTTTTCAGGATAGGATTTTAGTAATTGTGTTATGGTGTTGATGCCATAAATTAAGTGCTCATTTGACATTTATTAACCTCAAGATTCAGAGCGCAGGGATTACACAGCGCACCTGTGTCACTTTTTCTTAGTTTTAGGTCTAGCAGCTCGTTTTGCTGTAGGTTTTACAGTCCCTTTTGTAGAGCGCTTAATTGCACGTTTCTTTTCTCTACGCTTGTCTCTATTTTCAGCTTTACGTTGCATACGCGGACTAGAAACTAAAACAAAATCTATTTTAAGCTCATCAGTATTTACTTTTGCAACCTTAACCTTAACACGCATACCAAGATTAAACACTACCCCAGAACGCTCGCCAGTTAGTCGATGATGAATAGGATCAAAAATATAATAATCTTGATCGATTGAAGCAATATGCACTAAACCATCAACATAATAATCAACCAGTTCAACGAACATGCCAAAACGGGTGACACCAGAAATTATGCCATCAAACACTTCGCCTATATGTTGTTTAATATATTGACATTTAAGCGAGGTAATCACATCGCGCGTCGCATCATCAGCACGACGTTCTGTTTGTGAGCAATGATTGGCAATTTCTTCTAATTCTTTTTCTAATTTAGTAACTTTTTTCTCGCCAGATGCTGAATTGCGGATCTCTGGATCCCATTTACCGTTAAGCAAAGTTTTAATTTGCCGATGCACAATTAGATCCGGGTAACGCCGAATTGGCGAAGTAAAATGCGTGTAGGCTTCATAAGCCAAGCCAAAATGGCCTAAATTATCCGGAGCATAGACTGCCTGACATAAAGATCTTAATAACACGGTCTGGATCATCTTTTCGTCTGGACGATCTTTAATGCTATTTAATAAAGTCCCGTAATCTAAAGGTTCCGGTTTTTGCTTCTTCCCAGACCCCAGAGATAAACCGATTTCTTTTAAGAAAATTCGTAAATCTGCTAATTTATCATCTGGCGGACCTTCGTGATTGCGATATAAGCCGGGAATTTTATTTTTATCTAAATATCTAGCAGTTGCCACATTGGCGCACAACATACATTCTTCAATTATTTTATGAGCAACATTACGTTCTATTGGTTCAATATTAGTGATGGTACCGTTTTTACCAAAAGAAATACTAGTTTCAATAGTTTCAAAGTCGATCGCCCCGCGTTTGGTACGTTCTTTACGTAGCACTGTATATAATATATGCAGATTTTGCAGGTCTGCCACTAAATTCTGGTATTGTGCGCATAACATTGCATCGCCATCTAAAATTTTAGCAACTTTATTATAGGTCAAACGCGCATGCGAACGCATCACCGCTTCGTAAAATTGATAGCGCGTTAATTTCCCGGCTTTGCTAATGTTCATTTCACAAACCATACATAAACGATCTTCATCTGGTTTAAGTGAGCATAAGCCATTAGATAAAATCTCAGGCAACATCGGTATTACCCGCGTCGGAAAATACACAGAATTACCACGAGTATAAGCTTCTTTATCTAAGGCAGAGTCGGGTTTAACATAAAAACTTACATCCGCAATTGCCACATATAATTTCCAACCGCCTGAAGTTGATGGTTCACAATATACCGCATCGTCAAAATCACGCGCATCTTCACCATCGATAGTCACCAACGGTAAATCACGCAAATCTACGCGTTTACGTATCGCTGTCGCAGGCACTTGTTCCTGCATCTGCGCAACTGCAGCAGAGACTTCTGACGGCCACTCATAAGGCAAACTATGCTTACGTAGAGCAGATTCGATTTCAACATTTTTATTACGCTCATTGCCAAGAATTTCTATTATTTGGCCAATAGGATCCGAACGCGAAGAATTATGTGCCGTTATCTCTACCACCACAATCTGACCATTTTTTGCGCCCAGATCTTTGTTCGCTGGGATAATAATGTCATTAAGAAATTCTTTAGAAAATGGCACCACAAAGTGTACCTCACTTTCCGCCACATAGCGTCCAGTCATGATTACATTTGGTTGTTCCGTGATTTCTACCAAACGCCCTGTACGTGGATCATTAGTTTCCGGCACATCCGGCACTGAAACAATAACCTTATTGCCTTGCATTACTTTTTGATCAGTAAAAAATGGTAAGGAAATACGTGGACTACGATCATCCGGCACTACCCACAACATATTTTTCTTATCAATGACTACTTTGCCTTCCACCAAAGTATGATGGCCTTGTAGCCAGTAACGTCGTTTAGCAACTTGCTCTAGTTGACCATCACGTACCATTGCTTTTAAACGGCGGCGAATTGCTTCTATATCTTCTTCATCTTTGAGATTAAATTCTGCACATAAGTCATGCAAATTTGCTGGCGCTTTGCGCGCCTCTAGATGTGACAAAATAAATTCGCGGCTAGGTACTGGTTTGCTATATTTCTGTGCTTCCCTAGCTGCATGTGGATCTTTCTTTTTACTAAATTTTACCAATTTTTTTTAACAGTTCCTCCTGTCATTTTCCCGTGGCATTCCCTGAACTGTTAAAATATTTGAAAAAATCACCTTCAGGTTTCAAGACCAAAATATCATTTTTGTTGTTGAAGCTGCGTTTATAAGTTTCAATACTCTTGTAAAATTCATAAAACTGCGGGGCTTTACTATATGCATCGGAGTAAATTGCTAATGCTTTAGCATCGCCTTCACCCCGGATTTGATTCGCTTGCCTTTCGGCAGTGGCAATAATAATTGCTTTTTGTTGATCTGCTTGTGCGCGTGTAGTGATCGAATCCTTTTCACCATCTGCGCGAAACGAATTAGCTTTGCGTTGTCGTTCTGCACGCATACGAGTATAAACAGAGTCGCTTACCTCTTTGGGTAGATCGATGCGTTTTACCCGCACGTCAGCTACACTTATGCCCAGATCTTCCGCATTTTCATTGGTAGTCTTGCGTAAACGATCCATGAGTTCTGATCTGGAACCAGAAACAACTTCCTTAATGGTGTAACGACCAAATTCAATTTTTAAAGTTGCATTGGCTTTTTGTTCCAACAGCGCTTCGGTTTTCGATCTACTATTTTGCGTACGGTTGTAATATAAAGCAAAATCTTTGATTTTCCATACTACATAATAATCAACCAACACATCTTTCTTTTCTATAGTTGTGATACGCGAAGCTTTAATATCCAGAACATTTAGCCGTGTATCAAAGCGCATCACTTCATCAATCAAAGGAATTTTATAATGCAAACCAGGACCATATACAATGCTATTATTGTTGGCATCAGTTTTAATTCTCTGGAAACGCAAAATTATAGCGCGATCAGTTTCATACACGGTGAAAAACGTTAAGGAAGATATACCAACGGCCAACACCAAAACTAATAATATATTATTGAGGCTACGCATTATTGTTTCCCCTGTTTTGTATCAGTATTCTGCGCCTGTGTTATATCCAGCTTTTGAGGAACTATTTGATTGGGCATCGTAAGATTGCTGTTATCAGCAATTTTATCTAAGGGTAAATAAATTAAATTATTACCGGCATTGTTACTGACTATCACCTTAGTGCTTTTAGTCATTACTTCTTGCAGCGCATCCATATACATACGTGTTCTAGTTACTTGTGGCGATAGCTGATATCCAGGTAAAATTAGATTAAAGCGCTGGGTTTCTCCCATGGCATCTAAAACCACCCTTTGTTTATAAGCTTCGGCTTCAGCCAAAATTTTCTGTGCCTGGCCTTCTGCCTCAGGAATTATAGTGTTTGAATAAGCTTCGGCTTGCAACTTTAGCCGTTCCTTATCTTCACGTGATTTGGTTACATCGTCAAATGCATCTTTAACATCATCTGGCGGACGTGAATCTCTAAAGTTAACAGCTTCAATATGGAAACCCGCATCATACATATTTAAAATTTCTATCAATTGATCTTTGATTGCTTCGGCAATTTGTTGTTTTTTATCTGTTAATACATCATCTGTTAAAGATTCACCGATGATCTTACGTAATGCGCTATCTGCCGCTTCGGTCAACGTAGCGTCTGGCGTGGCAAGATTAAATAGATATTTTTCTGCATCAATAACACGATATTGTACTTCCATTTCCACAGAAACAATATTTTCATCTTTGGTTAACATCCAACCACTACTGCGAGATGATTTTATGGTTTCAGTGTTTACACGTTGCACTGTATCAACTAAAGGTGGGATCCAATGCAGACCTGGATTAACGGTGTAACTATAACGTCCAAAACGTGTGACCACACCTTGTTCATATGATGAAATCGTATAGAATCCAAATACAAAATATGAAATAAAGCCAATTACACAAATCATTAAAATCACGATTTCGGAGTGTTTTTTAGATCCAGAACTATTATCGGTGCCGCCACTTTTGCCTTTAAAGCCAAATATCTTTTTGAATTGATCTTTTAATTTACCAAAAATTTCATCTAAGTCCGGAGGACCCTCATCGCCATCAGGTTTTTTATTCTTATCGCCCCATGGATTATCCTTTTTACCGCCACTACCCGGTTCATTCCATGCCTTTGGCAATATATTGTCATTCGACATAATTCTCACCTTTTTCGTTCTGATTCTGAGCAAATTTAGACTTTAGTGTCTCTGCTAACCCTGGAAATTGATTGCATAATGAGTCCCAACGTGCCTTTTGTAAAGTTATTTCTAAAAACCAATTACCGTGTTTGTCTACTTTCTCAGACTCAATCGCACCTACATTATACAGGTATGCGCGTTCTTTAGCTTGGGTTGGTTCTAATTTTAGCTCGCCACGAACCACATCTTTACATAAACGTTCGGCAATTGCTTGCTGTAAATCATCGATACCCAGATTTTCTTTGGCGGAGACCCTTACTATAGATATAGTGCCATTATGATCTCTTTCAAAGCCCGGAGATAAATCCCCCACCAAGTCAATTTTATTGTAGACCTCTAACAGGGGTACATTCAAGGATCCAATTTGGTGCAAAACTCGTTCAACTTGGATCTTCTTCTCGCGCCATAAATCATCGCTACAATCTATCACATGTAACAGCAAATCTGCATCAGCAGTTTCTTTAAGTGTGGCTTTAAAAGCATCAACTAAGTCGTGCGGCAAATCTCGAATAAAACCAACAGTATCCGCAACTATCACTTTCCCTACAAAAGGTAATTGAATCGATCTTAAAGTCGGATCCAAGGTAGCAAATAATTGATCGGCGATATATACGCTCTCTTTAGTTAGAGACTTAAATATGGAAGATTTTCCAGCATTCGTGTAACCAACTAAAGAAACACCTGGAATTTGCGCTTTCATGCGCGCATGTCTGCCTTGTTCTCGTTGCGATTCTACCTTATGTAAGCGTTCTTTAATATTGCTTATCTTGTCACGAATCACACGCCGATCTTCTTCCAGCTGCGTTTCACCAGGGCCACGTAAGCCAATACCCCCACGCTGACGTTCAAGGTGAGTCCAACCGCGTATTAACCTCGTCGACATATGTTGCAGTTGCGCTAATTCAACTTGCAATTTACCTTCGAAGGTATGGGCACGTTGTGCAAAAATATCCAGAATTAAGCGCGTTCGATCGACAACTCGACATTGTAATTCTTGTTCTAAATTACGTTCTTGTGCTGGCGAAATATCGTGATTGATTAAAATCACTTCTATTTCGTGGCCAGGAATTAATTGCTTGAGTTCTTCAACCTTGCCAGTGCCAATTAAATATTTGGGACTGTGTGATTCACTGCTGCATATAACAGTGTCAACTACAATAGCACCTGCAGATAATGCCAGTTCACGAAACTCGCATAAATCTGCAGTTAACCGAGGATCTCTAGCTTTAAGATGTACAACTAATGCTCTTTCGCCTGTTTCAGGTCTGTCTAGCAATTTCTAAGCATTACCTGGTTCGTGAGCAAATTCTTCTTCGGTAGCAACTTGGGTCAACTTAACATTTCTGGTTGGTACAACAGTTGATATAGCATGTTTGTATACCATTTGACTTACCGTATTTCTTAACAACACGACAAACTGGTCGAATGACTCAATGTGTCCTTGTAATTTTATTCCATTTACTAAGTAAATTGAAACAGGAACTCTTTCTTTACGCAATGCGTTTAAAAAAGGATCTTGTAATGTTTGCCCTTTAGACATATTTATTTTCTCCGTCATAATTTTTTTCAAGCCCTCGCCTTAGACCTTATGGTTTCGAAGAGTTTAGCACGGAGTTAATAATAGTATCCAGTGCCAGTTGATTAGAATTTTTAATATTATTTAAATGTGCCCAAGATCTTAACCAAGTAAATTGTCTTTTAGCCAGCTGTCTTGTTGCAGCAATTGCTTGCTCACACATTGTCGAGTAATCAAGCTCACCATTTAAATACAACCACACTTGTCGATATCCAACTGTACGTATTGAAGGTAATTGTAATGAAAGATCACCGCGCAGATATAATCTTTCTACTTCATCTACCAAACCTGCATCTAACATTTGCTTAAATCTTTGTGCAATCTTAGCATGCAAGATTTCGCGTGACTCTGGTAACAAAGCAAAGCAATCTACATGATACGGTAATGCATTTGCAGTTTGCTGCGCAAAACTAGTGGCTAATGGATGTCCAGTTAAAATATTTATTTCTAAAGCACGCTGGATTCTTTGTTGATCATTTAAATTTAAACGTTGCGCTGTTACCGGATCTAGCTTTTGTAATTTAGCATGCATTGCTGGCCAGCCAATTTGCATAGCCTCAGCATTTAAGTGCGCGCGTAATTCTGGATCTGCGGCTGGTAAATTAGCTAAACCAAATTGCAAAGCTTTAAAATACAACATCGTGCCACCAACTAACAAAGGAATGCGCTGGCGATCCCAACTCTGTTGCATTGCTGTTTTAGCATCCACACAAAATTGCGCGGCGGAATATGGTTCAATCGGATCAGCAATATCGATCAATTGGTGCGGCGCTTGTTTTTGTTCAGCTAGAGTTGGTTTGCCGGTACCAATATCCATACCACGATAAACCATGGCGGAATCAACACTAATGATGTCCACTGCTAAACGTTGGGCTAATTCAATTGCCAGCGCAGTTTTACCAACTGCAGTGGGCCCCATGAGGAAAATGACTTGTTTTTGCATGCCGTGGATTGTAGCAGATTTTGTTAGAAAGCAAAACAGCGGTTTAGGGAGATTTACCGTTTGGTCCTTTCTTTACTTTGCGCAATTTTGCCTTTGCTTCAATATAAGGATCAAATGGTTTTTCCCTAGCTTTGGCAGGTGCCACTGGTGCTGGTTCGATGTGTTGTAACTTGGCTTGAGCTGCCATCCATTGCACTGGCGATGATCGATCAGCAGCATAAAGAGGTAACTTAAAGTTCAGGGCACGCAATAACATTCTATGCATCTGCAGCATAGTTTTGAAACTAATTAATTTTAATTTCTCTGGATAAGGTTTATCACTTAAAATCCTTAAATAATCTTTTAGACCAAAAGCATCATCATGTACTGCAAGCATTGCTAAATGTAGTATTGTGACGAATAAGATCAATGCCTGTTCTTGATCCTTTACACCCGCCAGCAGTTGCGCTGCATTTGACTGTACAACAACAAATTGTGATGTTGTACTTGTAGTTGAAACTGCAAGTGCTTGCAGCATTTGTATAACTTTATTTTGTAAAGCAGTATCTACATGTGGTTCCAAGATAATTCCTAAACTTGTAATATTTTGCGCTAAACTAGCAAGCAAGTAAGGATGCACTGCTCCCTGCTGTAGAAATTTAAATTGATCTGCTATTTCTTGCATTAAATCCTTGGCAGATAATTCTGTGCTTTTGGTAACACTTTCTACCAAGACTTCTGCAGCACTAGCATCCAAACCAAAAAACTTAGTACAATCAAGAATTTTTGTAGCATAGTTTCGTATTTCTCTAGCACACTCTTGAACCTCTGTTGTAGACTGAAGACTTGTTAACTTTTCTTCACAAGTACTATGAAGTTCATCGATACTTTGCAACCATTGAATTATTTGTCTTCTTTTGTGTGAAGCAACCGGAACTGCACCCAAATTTGTTCCTAAAACGTCAGCAGCAACTTTGATTCCTATTAGTAAGCCAGGTAATTTCTGTATTTCTGCTTGCTGCACTATTGCAACCTGTGCCTTCATGTTAGCAGCATGATCAAGCAAAGTTTGTATATCTTTTATAAATTTTGGATCAACAGCTATAGGTTGTGTTTGGCTTGATTCCTCAAAGGCTCTCTCTAATGCTTGCATTATAGCTTCAGCATCAACAGCAACATGCATAAAATAATCTCGCACACTGTCAACGGTCATCTTGAAGAGCGGTTCATTAAGAATAGAGCTTTGTAAGATATCCATTGCTAGCGTAGCAACTCCCACATTTAAATATGTCATAGCATTAGCATCAAACTTAAGATCAATAGCTGCCTGGGGGATTCTAAAAGTGTTTGGATCTAAATTTGCGACGAACTTATAAATTGCTTCCTCTAACACTCGATAATCAAGTTCAATACTATCAAACCTCATCATTGCTCTAAGCATATCACTTACAGGTTGGTGGATATTGGTTGCAAAAATTATCTCGAAATATTTCTTTTGCACATCATTAATTTTGCCATATGCTTCTAGCTTTTGCAGCATCTCTTCCCTAGCCACCTCGATCGAGTGGTTAAAAGTATCTAGGAGTATGAATGACGGATAATGTGTTTGCAATCGATAGACTGTATCTCTGATTGTGCCTTTAGTATCCTCGTTTAAAGTTAAACCCCATTTGGCGTAGAGGTTTTCAAAAGCATCTAATAATTGGTTTATGTTTAATGGCATTTTTTGCTCTCCAGTTCTTACTAAGACCAAGTTTGTATGCTAAGGTTCAATTTTCTACGTCCATTTTCTACGCTGCATATACACTTAAATGCCATAGGTATTTGCTATCCAATTATTTTTGGTGTAAATTTAAAAGTAATAATTTCGCGCATGGAGAATCTTATGTTGCCGCTTATTCGTGCAAAAATGCCGGATGCATTTAGTCCACCGATGTCTGATGAGCAATTGTGTCGTGCTTTATTTACAGCAAAGAAAAAGTTAAAACCAAAACTAAGTAAAGCTGCACGTGCTAAGGCCATCACAAATATTAAACAGAAGACTTTTGCAAAATTACGCACACTATACCTTAGACCTCAAAGCCCAATTGCTCAACTGTTACACGCCAAATTAATAATCGCTGAACTTACTTTTTTAGACGGGCTAAAGGAAAGAATAAAAGATGAATCTCTTGTAAATAAAGCTAATGATATTTTAGAATTAATAGTTTTACTAAAAAAACTAGAGGTATCTGAATTAATGTTATTAACAGATTTTATTTGCAATGTCTCGCTTAATGATCCTAGCTTAAATCTACATTTTTCTGAGCAGATGTTTCTGCTGCTGAACATTGCTGAAGCAACAATGTATACTGAAGATGAGCATCCATTTGGCAAAAAATGTTATAGCTATATAGTTGATACACTGTCTGCTAATTATAGTAAAGAATTTGCACATGTACATTTGCAAATGTACATGCAAGCATTAAAAGGGTTGTTACTAATCATTAAGCCGGAAGAGAAGGAGTTGTTGCTATACAATGCCGAAAAGTTATTATTGACTGTGCAGGGTTGGATGCCTAAAGCAGCTTTCTATTATGACTTAAAAATAGTACGCCCACAATTTCAACCAAAAGCCAAACTGCTATGTGAATCTAAAAATTTTATTGGCTGGAATCATAGAGATATGCGTAGTGTCGATAAAGATCTAGGTATTCATGGAATATCTTTAGAAATCCCAAGACTTAATACTAATTGCATTATGATTTGCTCGGTAGCAAAGCAAATATTTATTTGCGAGACTGAAGAAGAAATTATGGATTTGCATGTTTTATTTGGTAACACGCGCAATGTTGCAGACATGAATTTGTGTATAATTCCCAAACCCGAGTTGCAAACAATCAACAGCGCGAATGGCCCTGTAACTATTGCTTCGATCATTCCATTTGCTGCCCTAAGTGGAAGATATCTTGCAGAACATGAGAAAATCAAAGCTGAGCTACTACCGTCGCCACCACTAGCACTTCCTATTGAGCATCCAGCAATCCCACTTGGCATAGCAGAAGTTGTTGCGGCATCTAGAACTCCTGAAAATAAAGGCATGCTGCATATTTTTCGTACCTACTGTGCGTGCAGCAAAAAATCTTTAGCACCCGCAATTGGTGCTGCAGCAGCTGGTGCGGGTGCGGCGTTAGGCATGATTGCTTTGAATACATTACAAGCTTAGTTTCGGAGAGCTTGTGCTCCTAGCTGATTGCTCATGTTTAAGAATCTCATCAAGTTCAGGTTTGAATCCCAGCAGCACTGCATTTGTTCTAATCTGCATCAATTCTGCTATCATTTTGGCTTCTGTGAAGCGATCTTCTACTGCCGCCACCATCGATTTTGTTAACTTATCATATTTAGTACTTTCCATACCGCTAAAATATGCTTTTGCAGCATTTGCGTACTCGCTGTTTGGCGCATGCACTAATTCGACTAGCATGCGAAATATTTTAAGGTTTTCAGCAATCTTTTCATTAACATTAAATCGTGTACAAATGATCGGACAAATAACTTGTTGCCAATATGTAATTGCATCTGGTTGCATTTTTTTTATGCTTTCGATCAATGCTTTAAACTTTTTCTGCTGTTTTTCCGCTAATGCTGCAGCATCAATATCATCATCCATCATTAGGTTAGCATCTGAATTTGCTGTATTATAATGACAATGATCTATAGAGGCATCTATATAACCCCTAATTTGTTGTACTAATACTTTATCTGCATCATTAGCATTATTATTTAACGTATATAAAGTCACGTTTAGATCTGACCAAAATTCCTCCTTAAAATTATGATGAAACTCTATTATTGGAAATAATCCCTCAGCAAAACAAGTTTCCAGCGACTTATCGCCAGATGCCACTGCAAAAAGTGAAGTTTTTGCCTGTAGAATTCTTAATTGTTTAAATTCACTTTCAGATGACCAACTTTCTTTCTTGATTATAGAACAACGAGTATGTGTAAGAAGACTTTGCATTGTATCGGATAATTGCAAATCTTCATCTGGACAACAAATAACTAATTTATTAGTAAATTTTGCATTTAACCAACATAGCTGCTCAATTAGAAACTCAAAGCGCTTGTCTTGAGCAGCACGTGAAGTGCATATGGTAAAAGCACAATCCTCCGGAATGCCTAAATTTTCTAACAATCCAGGCTCTAAGGGCTGACTTTTTTCTGATACTGGAATAAACACTCCAGGAGAGCGTGTATGAAGACCAAGGTTTGAGCCAAATGCCCAAAAATCAGAATTATCTTGAAAAGAATCATGTCCATGATGTTCAAATAAGTAGGTTCTTGTATATTGTGTTGAGTTTTCGCAAATTTCATCTAGACAAATCCAACCATTATCATTAGAAACTTGACAATAAGAAAAATGACTTTCCCCAACTATCTCTTTTATTTTTTCAAAACCTTCCTCATCGTCAACTATCATTAGTTTTTCTTTTAAGTCCGCACGTTGCAAGGGATGGTTTGACGGCAATGAATCTAATTTTTCTTGAATAGTTTCATTCTCTATTACCTCTGGGAAAATAATAAAATTAGCATTCGCTAATTCTTCGGCACTAATCCTAGCAATGAAATCAGTAAAATGAACTAGATCTCCAATACCGTCTGCCATTGCCACGGCATATAAACACTTAATGGTTGGATTTGGCATGTACTATCACCTATTTGTTTTATTTATTTATTTATTTATTTAAGTATATAGCAAATATTTAATCTAATACAAGAGGCTTTGCAGTTGTGGAGCGGAAAAATCGCGCCAGATACCTCGTGCTGGCATGCTATTTAAATTGGCTAAAACTCTAACGGCATGTTTAGATAATTGCAAAGTCGGAAACTCTATTTTTGGGACAATTTTTAACCAGGCAATATGTGCTGATACACTTTCTTTCCATGTCTGATGCAATGCTGTAATTAAAGTAACAACAATAAAATTTTCATGTTGCAACGCTGTAGGAAGCATGCGAATGCTGCAAACTTCAGGCGTTAATAAAGCTAGATCAACCCCCAGCTGAGCTGACCATTGTATAAAATCCGCCCGAAGTTCAATGTTTGCAGCCAAATTGCAGGTTTGTACCACTGCTAATTTTTGAGCACTATGATCTTGCATCAAATCTTGTGCTAATAATTGTTTATAAGCGCTAATGCCATCAATTAGTATTAAACTCGCATCTTTCTTAGCTAGAATAAATCTTTGCGCAATAATATCAATTAACTCTATACTCGGATACGATATAAACTGTTGCATACTGCTTTTATAATTTTTTAATTTTTGAGCTTGAATATTATGCTCCTGTATCGTATTTAAAGCATCATGCAAAGCTTGTTGGATAAAAGCATGCACGATACGCGGATCACGAAAGCGCACTTCGTGTTTAGTAGGGTGCACATTTACATCTAAAGCAACTGGATCTAAATCTAAATATAAACAATAAAACGGCATTTTTGCTGCAGCACATAAAGGTTGATATACTTGGCGAATAGCATGCGTAATTAAGCGATCGCGAATTATGCGCTGATTAATATAAAAATACTGATGTACTTCTTGCGTTCGCGCTGAGTCAGGAGTGCCAATCCAACCATATAAACGCAAACCATTTTGTTCTACATCTATATGCAGCGTTTGTTGCTGCCCACATAAACTGACTAAGCGCCGAGTGCGGGCGGCCTGATCTTTACATGCAGGCAGATTTTTTAAACATTTATTCTCTGCTTGTAAACTAAAAGCTATCTCGAATTTACTCAATGCTATGCGTTTAAACACTTCCTCCAAATGTTGGAATTCGGTGCGTTCGCTGCGAAGAAATTTACGTCGCGCAGGAATATTGTAAAATAAATCTCGCATGCAAATAGTCGTACCAGTTGCATGCGCTGCGGGTTGTATTTCCATACCGCTGATACACCATGCATGTTCTTGCGCAGACGTGCGCGAGGTTATGTTTAATTTAGCCACGGAATTAATACTAGCTAAAGCTTCGCCTCTAAAGCCTAAACTGCGGATACCATGCAAATCTTGGGCACGCTGAATTTTGCTGGTTGCATGTTGCGTTAAGGCAAGTTCTAAATCTTGTTTACAAATTCCATGACCATTATCACGCACCTCGATCATTTGTATGCCAGAGCGTTGAATTATAATATCAATGCGTGAAGCGCCAGCATCAATACTATTTTCTAGTAATTCTTTAAGCACTGAGGCTGGACGCTCGATCACTTCACCAGCAGCAATTTGGCTGGCAATTTCCTGAGTTAATAATTTAATTCGCTGTGGCGCGATGTTTGTTTCTATCATGTTTAAAATAAGTCTCTATCCCTTGCAAAATTGCTGCTGCTATTTTTTGTTGATAATGCTTGTCGCGCAGCTTTTGTTCCGTTTTACGATTCGATAAAAAACCTGCCTCCACTAAAATTGAAGGTATATCAGGCGAACGCAAAACTAAAAAACCACCGCTTTCTACACGATTTTTGTGTAAAGTTGTACTTTTACCTAAAGCTGATAATACATGACGAGCCGCATCCATACTTGCTACTGCATTAGCATTTTGCGTCAAATCTAATAATACCGAAGCCAACATATCGCTCTTATCGCTTAATCTCACCCCGCCTACAGTATCCGCACGATTCTCTGATCTGGCCAACCAACGCGCTGCCACACTAGCCTTTTTATCTGAAGAAATCACAAACACCGAGGCTCCATCAGCATTCGGATCCATAAATGAATCTGCATGAATAGAAACAAACAGATCCGCGCGTTGCGCACGAGCTCGGCGCATTCTTTCTCTAAAGCCTAAATAATAATCGCCGGTGCGAGTTAAGACAGCCTTCATCCCAGGTTGTTTGTTAATTAATTCCTGTAATTGTAAAGCAATTTGCAAAGCAATATGCTTTTCTTTAGTACCACCTGGCCCTACTGCACCTGGGTCATCACCCCCATGTCCTGGATCTAAAGCAATTACAATTTTTGCATTGCTAGTAAAAGTTACTTGTGATTGTGGTGTTGGTGCGATTGGTTGATTTGGATAATTTTGATAATCAAGGTCAAACAAAGCTAATATTTCTTGTTTTTCATCTTTTTCTAGATCCAACACTAAACGATGACCGTACATTTCGTTTGGCGGCAAAGTAAAAATTTTGGGTTGCAACTTTTGATCTAGTTCCAACACAATTTGTAAATTATTATTGGCAATGGTGCGCGCTTGCAATTTACGGATCTTGGTGTTAGCTAAAGCACGTTTATTTAGATCGGTATTTAATTTTGTGGCTACAAAATCTATGCTGAGAATTAATTGTGCCTCATTAAACTGATATGAATACGACGCTGCTTGATCTAAATCAAACACCACGCGCGTACTGTCTGGTGATGGCCAAATTCGAACGCTTTTTATGACCTTTTGGGGGATGATATTTTCAGCCATCAGCTGAGTACTAGCAAAAAAGAGTAAGGCTAGTATACAGCAACGGATCATTCAATATATCCCATAGTTAAATCTTTCAATACTTGTAAACCTTTGGGCGTATTGGCTAATAAGACTGCACTTCGACCCTCACCAGCAAAATCAAGCGTAATTTCAATATCCGCCGCTGGTATAAAACCCATACCGCGATCTGCCCATTCAAAAACACATATTGCCGAAGTTAACATATAATCGCGGATCCCAATGTAATCTAATTCAGTGGCATTGGACAAACGATATAAATCAAAATGATAAAAATCCATTCCATCTACACTATATAATTCGACCAAACTATAGGTGGGACTTTTTATTGAGCCGTTATGACCTAAAGCAGACAACATCGCGCGCACCAAAGTTGTTTTGCCAGCCCCCAAATTGCCATGCAAATAAAGACACAACCCTGGAGTTAGGGCTTTGGCCAAGGCACTAGCAAAGGCATCAGTTGCAAGTAAATCTGCAAGTTCGAGCTGTAGTCCATTTTCAAAAGTTATCAAAATAAGTTATCCGGCTGCTGGCCAAAATTGCTATTGTAACAAAAAAAGCATGTTGTGGGAGGTTCCTGGTTTCCTTTCTTATTGTATTCAAGGTCTAGGAGCAGTTGTAGATGTGAAAGGTGATGATACACTCGCCTTGTATTATCGAGCTGATTATACGATTATTATCGCCTTCGCGGGCAAAAACTGAACTTTATGCATATCCAGTACTCTAAAACTAAAACATAGAGTCATAAAGTGCAGTGCACTGCTTATAATAAAGTGAGAAAAATATGCCAAGAAATTTGGATGAAATCCGCGGCACTTGCAGCAACTATTGAATATAGTGTTTCAACCAATCATGATAGTTTTTTGGTTGTAAGTACAAATCAAGAAGAGATCCAAAAAATGATCCAGAATGTCATTCAATATAATAATTATCCAGATCATAAAGTGAATGATAAAATCGACATTAACGCTGAGCATGTTGCAGGAAATTTTATAGCAAAATTTGGCACTTTAACAGATCAAAAACGTTTAATTATTCAAGGTATTCTAGAGCATGCAAAAGCACGATATTCTGCTCCAAAACCACCACCGAATACTGTCCCCAATACTCCTCCACAACGACGTAAGGTATAAGAATGCCACGTCAAAATAGGGAAGCCTCAAAAATTGCATTACGTGCTTGATATATTGGATGATGAGCATTTTTACAGTACTTATTGTTATTTTTTATAATTTAAATTAAATAACCGCTAGACTCTTGCATCCCAGCTGTGACCTCTATAGAAATTCTTGTTTGAATTTCATTTTTTTCTTGACTTCATCCTGGTAACTCAGGATAATAACTAAAATTCTAATTTAAGTAATTTTGGTTTTATAAATGCCTATAAGAAGTTTACATACAACAAATGAAAAGGCTACACCTAGCCCATCTTCTAGCCACCCTAGTAGGGCGCCATCTCGTACGCCAACGAGAGCTAATCCAAAACCTAGTACGGCTAGTCCTACTATTGAACCGACAGCTAGACCCACCATTAGACCAAGTTTACCTAGCCAACAGTTAAGTTTCCACTCTACATTTACCCCAAGTTCAACGCCAAGCACATCTCCCAACAACGATTTATTCCAAGTTGGCCATAGCTATGACATGTGGGCTGCTTTAGTAACCTTGTGTGTGAATGAATGGATGCAGCAGTATTGCTCACCTTTATTTGCTGAGTATAGACCAGCAATTGCAGCGCAAGTATGTAATAACGTAGGCCAATATATTGCTACCGGCTTACATTATTCTTTGGAGAATGCAACTTATAGCAAAAGCTCAACTTTAGCCGAAACTTCCTTTGATCAATTATTACCAGCAATTCAACAAGGTAGTTTAGAGCAAAACCTATGTGAAGCAGGTTTTGACGCAATTTGCTGGCCAGATCCATGTAGTATTCGTCGTTGTGATACCAATTTAACCGCAGCGATTAATGTTACTATGAATGCGTTGACGCATTGCGGAGTTATTAGTGTTAATACAACGGCAGCGCCAACTTTTAGGTCATCTACTAATCCAACCGAAAAAAACTCAAGCGGTGCAACTGAAGATAAACTTTTTGAAGCTTCAACAATGTTCCCATTGCTTGGTTTTGTAGCATTATGCTGCACATATAAGCTTATGGTGAAACATCATAGCGCGATTTTAAATAGATGTGGCGTTGCTAGATTTTCGCGTGACATTCCTTCTAGAGCTACCTTATTTTCTAGTCGGGCAAGGAATCTTAATAATGCTGCAGGAATACGTATGGTAAATGTAAGCCCAGCAGCTACGCCAAATTCAACCACCACTATAATTCCAACTGCAACGCCTGTTGCAGCAGTTACTACTGCGGAACCTGCAGCAGATGTTGTACAGGTATCACCTTTGGATGCGCTAATAGATATTAGAGGTGATTTATCTGATGCAACTTTGATTTCGATATTGGAAATTTTACAATCAGAAATGCTGATGGCAGGTATCAAGATTGAAGATTTTATTTGCCCGACTACTAGCAAAATTATGAAAGATGCTGTAATTAAAAGTGATGGTAAGTCTTATTGTTGTAATAGCGCAGGAACAGGGCTTATATATCCCAACAAAACATTACGTAGTCAAATTGAGCATTTTAAAACTAGGATTGCTCAATTAAACAAGCAGACTAGTTGCGAACAGTCGGAATCACCGCTGCTAATTAATGGTTTTGATCCCAAAAATTTTGAATGTCCAATCGAATGTAATGGGACCCTAATGAAGGATCCTGTTGTAGCGCAAGATGGGGTCACATATGAAAGCACAGCAATTGCAGTATGGCTAGCAACTCGTGAGGATGCAGTAGTATCTCCGATGGCATGGGGACATTATGGCAAAACCATATCTAATAAAACTGTGCACCCAAATAATATTTTAAAAGCACAAATTGCGCGATATAAGGTAGTTACTCTAAGTGTACCAGCCCAGGCTGCGGATAGGCCTAATCTAGCTGCTGTAGCAACAGATGCAAGTACTGCTGCTGCGGCAGAGTCAGCAAGAGTTGGAACTAGTGGTTCTGCCTATGGCTTACAATTGGCTTTGAGGTAAAAAAATGACGCATAATTCTAATAAGAGTAAAACAATGTTGACTAGTTATTCAGATAAACGTAGCAAACCTCCGCAGCGTCTACTAGCTGAGGCAAATTCTCTCACTTCGCCGACACCTGCACCAACACCTACTAGTGTTTTGCGTGTTAATGGCACTTATAATAATTGGATTAATGATGTCGTAATATGTACCAACAATTGGGCACAAGAGTTTTGTACTCCGTTATTTAATCAATATAGGCCAAGATTAACTCAGAATATTTGTGAGTGGGGTGGGGCACCTGGTTATATTTTGAATCTGATATACGACATGTTAGATAATTTATTTTATGTTGCAGGGGCTAACGCTGCGCAACAAGCTTTCGACCAAGTGCTTAGTGATACACGCACTGTATTTTTAGTGCAAAATTTATGTACTTTCATGTTTACAGGTGCTTGTACTCCAGCAAATTCTTGTAGCACATATGTATGCGATGCTAATACCACTGCAGCAATTGATACCGCGATTATTGCATTGACTAAATGTGGGGCAATTAGCGTGAACCCAACTCCAGCTCAAACTACTTTAAATCCAACCAGCCATCCAACCCCTTATGCGCAAAGTCCACAAGGTATATATATCGCACAACTAGCACAACTAAATGCTGTGGCCTATGGTCTTTATGGGACGATAGGTGTATTTGGAGTTTTTCTGCTGTTATTATGTATTCATCGTTGCCTATGCAAACAAGAGCGTGATGCAAGTGCAGCGCGGCGCTCGTTGCGGCATACCTTTGGATAATGTTTGTACAAATTTAATATCAGCTCTTTAATCCCCTCTCCAACTCTGTTACAATACATACACCCGCGAAGGTGTA
>Ga0206842_1062_pt1 | contig 23354 bp, 17 predicted proteins | sample Alteio_BWOrgCont_23_FD_152861 | JGI IMG/M metagenome (GOLD analysis project Ga0206842, IMG submission 152861) | Enriched cells from forest soil in Barre Woods Harvard Forest LTER site, Petersham, Massachusetts, United States -... | ecosystem: Environmental > Terrestrial > Soil > Temperate forest >...
GGGAAGGCGTGGACGCGTTCCTGGCCAGGCATGCGTCGCACCAGCTGAACTCCGCGGAACGGACGGCTGCGCTGGAGCTGATGGAGCTTGAGCGGCATGCACAGCTGATGTACACCAGCTGCGGGTGGTTCTTCGACGAGATTTCAGGCATTGAGACGGTGCAGATTATTGCGTATGCGGCGCGTGTGCTGCAGCTGGCGAATAAGCTTTTCGGAGAGGATGCGGCAGGCTTTGAAGCGGAGTTCATGCGGCAACTGGGAGCAGCGAAGAGCAATCTTCCGGACCGGAAAGACGGTGCCACTGTGTATCTCAACTGGGTGAGGGGGATGCAGGTGGGGCTGGAACAGGTAGGGGCGCACTACGCGATCAGTTCGGTCTTCAAGAGCTATCCGGAGCAGACCGACCTGTTCTGCTACTCGATCCGGCGGCTGGCATACGAGGTGGAGACTTCGGGGCGTGGCAGGCTGGTGATTGGGAAGGCGCATATCCAGTCGAAGATTACCGAGGAGCAGGAGACGATGATCTTCGCGGTGATGCATTTCGGCGATCAGAATATTACGGCGGCAGTGAAGCGGTACAACCCAGACGAGGAGGCAGCGCACGAGGAATTTGTACGCGCGGCGCGAGCGGCGGTGATCCGGGCGGATTTTCCAGAGGTGATTCGCGGCTTCGACCGGAATTTTGCGGGGACAACGTACTCCATCCAGTCGCTGTTCAAGGATGAACAGCAGCGGATCGTGGAGCTGATTCTGAAGCCCAGACTGCAGCGGGTGGAGGCGAGCCTGGCGTCGATCTACGAGGACCAGGCTTCCCTGCTGCACTTCCTGAGCCAGAGCGGTTTGCAGCGGCCGGCGGCGTTGACCCTGGCGGCGACGTTCGCGGTCAATGCCGGTCTGCGGAGGGCGCTGGAAAGCGATCCGATCGATGCGATTCAGATCCGGACTTATCTCGGCCTGGCGCGAGCGGACCAGGTGGAGCTGGATAAATCTCTGCTGAGCTACATCGCAGATCAGAAGATGAAGCGGGCGATGGTGGAGCTGCGCGAAAGAGTAGTCGAAGAGACGGAGCAGACGTCGGCGCTCGAGAATGCTCTGCTGGTTGCGCGGGCGATCTCGGAGCTGCCGTTTGAGCTGAACCTGTGGCAGGCACAGAATCTCTGGTATGACGTGTATAGAAGGCTGTACGGAACGTTAAATCAAAATACGGGGCCATCTAAAAAAGAGACAGCGAGTACGGAAGCACGCGGGACAGGAGCCTGGAAGGAGAGATTCAGGGAGGTTGGGCAACTGCTGGGGATATCGGTGGACGAACTTGTAATAGAGGACGAAGCGCCTCAACCAGGACCCTAGAGGCGGCATTCCCGTTCGCGGCTCCCGTATCATAACGATAGAGAATGCAACCCTGAATGAAACTGATTGAAATTACCCCGGAGATTATTCAACTTACCCGTTTTGGTCTGGTGAATTGCTTTCTGGTCCGCGAAGATGACGGCCTGACACTGGTCGACACCATGGTGGCCGGCTCCGCCAATGGGATTTATGCGGCTGCCAGTTCGTTGAATCGTTCGCTGCGGCGGATTCTCCTGACCCATGTGCATGGCGACCATATCGGCTCGCTGGATGTGCTGTCGAACAGACTGATTGGGGTTGAAGTTGCCGTGGGGCGGCGGGAATCGCGCCTGCTGACGCGCGATTTTCGCACGGAGCCGGGCGAGGCTCGGGACAAAATCCGCGGAATGCTGCCTAAAGTGGAGACGATTCCTTCGGCGCTGCTGAGTGACGGGGAGAGCTACGGCTCGCTAATGGTGATCGCGACACCGGGCCACACACCGGGACATCTTTCGTTCTTCGATCCGCGCTCGGGCACGCTGATTGCCGGCGATGCGCTGACGAATGTCGGCGGATTGCGGGTGGTGAGCGACGGTCCGACCATTTTTCCATTTGCGAGCATGGGGACGTGGCACAAGCCCACAGCGCTTGAGAGTGCGCGCAAACTGGCGGCGCTGGAGCCAAAGAGGATTGTGATGGGACACGGCAAGCCGATTGTGGAGAATGCGAGCCAGTTGCTCAAAGAGGCGATCCGGCACGCGGAGTAGTGTGTTACAAACTGTTCCCTTAAACCGGGGCGAGAATCTCAAAGGGACGCATCATTTCCTTGGCGGAATGTTCCAGAATGTGGCAACGCCACAGGTATCGTCCCGGTTAGCCTTCGCATCGGACAATAATGCGCGTAACAGAGCGGCCATTGGCCCGGACCGTGTCCTTCCATCCGGCTTCGTAGGCTTCCGGCTGAAGCCGCGGTCCGGTGTAGGGAATCTGCTGGGAACGAAGGTACTCCGGCGCGTCGGAGCCCTGGCGATCGAGAATCCGCACCCTGCCCTAATGCAAATGGATAGGGTGCACCTCGGAGGTGAGGTTAACCAGGCTCCAGATTTCTACCGTGTTTTATATTGGCTTTTCGGTCACCGGCATATGCCAGCGTTGGCCATTCAGCAGCATCATCGTGGGATGGCCGTAAGGGTCCATGTATTCATTGAGGGTGAGCACGCGGGTGGTCAAAGCTTCCGATTCCTCGACCTGCCGGATAGAGCGAAGCGATGCCGGCAACGCGCTCGTGTCCGCCGTTTTATGGGCCGCGACACGAAACTGCATGAGCGGAAGCACGTCATTCCTCATGATGATCTCGCTGCCGGCGGGGCGGAGAAATCGACGATCAGGTCGGCGCGTTCACCTGGCGCAAGCGAGAGGCGCTTGACCTCGACAGGCTGGGCCAATAGACCTTGGTCGGTGCCGATCTGATAGAAGCCTGGTCCGTCGGGCATGCTCAGGTGGAAGAAGCGTGCATTCGCGGCGTTGAGCACGCGGAACCTGTACTTGCGCGCAGCAACCTCAAGGTATGGCAAAATCTTGCTGTTTACCATTGCACGATTTTGCGGCGAGGCTGGAATAAGAAGAGGCCGGAGCTGGTGTCCAACTCCGGCCTCTTTTGTTGATGGCGTCGCGCTAGTTGTTGTTTGGGAAGTCGAACAGGCCGAAGAGATCGTCGATGGCCGGGCTGTTGACCGGTACATAGGCGCTGGCTGGTGCGGTAATCGGATTGGGGAAGTTGTCACGGCTGCGGTTGGTGACAGTTGGCAGGCCCCAGTTGCGTTCGATGAACTTTAGAATCGAAACGTGATCGGAGTAGTCGTGCGAGATGTGGCCAGCCTTGGTGTATTTCGAAACAACGATCAGCGGAATGCGCGTGCCATCGCCGAAGAAGTCGAGCGGCTGCACATAACCGGAGTCATAGTAGCCTCCGCCCTCGTCGAAGGTGATGAAGATGGCCGTATTGTCCCTGAGCGCTGGACTGGCCTGCACGCCATCGACGATCTTTTTGACAAACCCTTCAAACAGGTTCAGCTTCGAGGACGCCGGGTGGCCGTCGACCAGTCCGCTGGGCTTGACGAAAGAGACCGCCGGTAGCTTTCCTTGGGCGATGCCGTTGTACAGGTCGACTGAGTCCTGGATGTGGGAGGCGCGGGTCTGCGGATTGAGCATGGTCGAGGTGTCGTACTGGAACGGATTGCAGATGTTGCAGTACTCGTCAGTTTTGTTGCCGATCGCGCCAAAGTTCAGCTGATATGGATCGTTAATGTAATTGCTCCACTGGTCCCCGTAGTACTTCCATGAGACGTGTGCGGCATTCATCGTGTCCCCGATGCTGGGCACCGACGACGGCGGAATGGTAAAGACCGTGTTATTCGCGTTTGTATCGGTAAAGGCATTGTTGCCGTTGCCGAAGTATCCCGGGTTGTAGTTGTTCAGCAAATAGTAGTGACCCTTCTCGCAGCGCGGATCAATCGGATTCGGCAGCGACTGCAGGTACTTAACAATCGGGCCGACGCCAGGCTGCGTCGAGTCGGAGCACTCCGAGTAGGAGCCACCGCCGAACGATGGAGATCCGAAAGAACCGCCACCGTAACCGTCCTCCGCATACCAATTATTGGTGTGGGGAGCCGGATTGGGATTCTCGACTTCATCCACCACGCCGGCGTTGGCCGTACCCGCCGCAACTTCCTGGTTATGCGGCGGCCGTAAAGCATTCCCCTTGCCGTCACTGAACCAGATCGCGTCGCCGTGTCCCAGCATGATGTGGTTCGCGCCGGTCCCGCCGTTCACTGACTGGTGGAAGTTATCGCTCATCGCGTACGTATCGGCCAGTTGCTTGAAATAAGGAGCGTCGCCCTTCTGCACGTTGTAGAAGCCAAGAGCAGTCGACCCTTCACCTGTGGTGACGGACCCTGGCAGGTACTCCGTGCTGAAGTTCGCCGGCTGGTGTATGCCGTTCGCGCCTGCGCCCTCAGTTACTTCCACCCAGGCAAACAGCCCTGCATCGCAGCCTGAGCCGTTGGTGGCCGAGACCTTGCTGCGATCGCAGTTTAGCTGCTGCCACATCTGGTAGAAGCGGTGAACCGGGCTCGCTGCATAGGAGTTATAGGTGAACGTCGAGCCGTTGGTCAGCTGGAACGGTCCCGGAGGCAGGTTGTCCACATGCGAAATGCGTTGATCGGGAGTCTGCGATTTCTGGCCCGTACCGCCGGAGATCAGGTACTGATAATACTCGGGGGAGAGGCCGTTTTCAGACGCCTTGGCGAGGTTGAGATTGTCGTTGGGGATGTAGGAGTCCGTGGCGCCGCCGACGAGAGGGGCCGGAAGGAGGTCTCCCGGAAAAGTGGTCTTGGCCGGACTCAGCAGGAACGCATCGGGCGCCTCATCGTAGGCGGCTTTCTGCTCTGCCTTGGAGAAGTTCGGGCCAGGGGTTCCATCGGCTTTCACGATGCCCTCGGAAAGCAAATTCCACACCGTCTCGCCGCTCTTTGGCACATAGGTTGCAAACACGTGATCGAAGCTGCGGTTTTCGCCAATGATTACGATGACGTGCTTGATTGGTGAGCTGGTGTCGTTGTCCCGGGACTGGGCCTGCACGAGAGAGTTGCCAATTACAAACTGGAAGACGGCGACGGATATCAGTCCGGCGCGCATGGTTCGGCCGGCTGAGGATGCGACTTGCCTGAACGTCATACTACCTCCTGTGTTGAGGCACACGGCTTCAACCCGACGAGCATAAGTGGTGGAGAATTGCAGGGACGTGTCTGGCTGGTGAATAGAAGATGAATTGTCGTTTTTTGGTCACTCGGGAAATGGCAGTTACAGCGGCGAGCGGTATCGCACGTGGAATCGTGTATCTGGAAAATTGCTGGACTTGGGGGAATAACTCTCTGAGAATGATTCGACGTGCAGCTTATCGGAGCTCCTGGAGACCATTCGGCGGGTTGCCGGCTTTCGATGCCGAGGCAGCGGAAAGAGGCTGGCCAGGCGCTTGGCGCTCGATCCGGATGGTTCCCATCATGCCCTTGTCTTCGTGTTCCAGGAGATGGCAGTGGTAAGGGAATGTCCCAACCATGTTGGGATCGCGGAAATCCATGCGGAGGCGCACGGTGGGGTACGCAAGCTGCCGGCCATTAAAGTACGGGACATTCACCGTGTCACGCAGGAAGTTTTCGTTTACCGGGCGGCCCGAATAATCCAGCAGCAGGAAATGCAGTTGATGGATATGGAAGGCGTGCAGCTCGTTGGAGCGGTTCTCGATGATCCAGTCTTCGACGGTGCCCTGCTGGGCCACAATGTCGGGGACGGTCGAGTTCATATCGAACATTTTTGGCGTCTGCCCATCTACGGTCAGATAGAACGCGATCGCGCTGGTCGGATCATTTGGGTCGGCCAGTTTCTCAGAGAAATACAGCCGGCGCACGCGGACCGGCGCTACGTCTCCCAGCCATTGCTGGCCTGACGGGGGTAGGGGCTGCGGCGAACTCTGAAGCCGGGAGCGGGGTTCAGGCGCATCGGGCGCGGCGACTATCCGGGCAAGCATCCGGTTAGGGTCGTTTTCTCCGCCCGGTCCGGTGTCCACCGTGCGGGTTACGAGCAGGCCGGTCTCGCCGGCCGCCGGCCCCTGCACGATAAATTCGACCCGGGCTCCGGGGGGGATGCCGAGATGCGTCTGCGAGTTGACAGAGTCTTCAGCGGCTCCGTTCACCGGCGCATTTTCACCGATGGGGATTCCATCCATAGCAACCAGGCCAAGAGGCTGCGGCTTACGCTCGAAGAGAACTTCAAGATTCAGGTAAGTGATGGCGGATGCGTTCAATACCCGCCATAGCTGTCGCTCTCCGGGCTTCATCTGGATTAGCGCAGGGGGATAGTCGGGGTAGGGCACAGGCACGTAATTGATGGAGAGGTCCTTGGCCGGCTTGCCGAAGCCGGTGCCGTTATTGGCCGCGTCGCCGTCTTTGTCGATCATGAACTTCGGCACAACGGGCTCAGACTTTGCCGGCGGCGCGTTGGGATTGACCAGGTCCTGGTCGCGGATGATGAACACGCGTTCGGCCAGGCCGCCCACTTCACTTTTGGCGCGCTCGATCCCTTCGACGATCAGCGCCCCGGAGGCACCGCCGAGCAGCTGCGGCTTGCTGAATCCGTGGATGTGCGGGTGGTACCAGTAAAGGCCTGGAGGTTCATCGTCGGGAATACGGAAGCGATACTCGAAGGCAGGGTCGCCGGGCTGCAGGAGAGTCTTCAGCACATCGTCCTGATGACAGACGGGAGGGATGGTGAGTCCGTGGAAGTGCAGATTGGTGGATATGACGGTCATCATCATTCCGCCTGCACATGCGGCCGTTTGAGACGAGTGGACGTGCGGGACTTCTTTGCCGGCGTGGTCGGTATCCGTCATTGCGTTCTTCAGGTGAATGATTACCTGATCGCCAGGATTCACGCGCAGAGTGGGAGACTCCCGATCCTCTGCGTCGGTGAAGCAGTAGCGCGTGCTGCCATTACTCTCTTTGGCGTTGGCCGCCGTGAGGTTGATTTCGAGAACGCCGTCTTTGCTGCGCACGTCTGGCGGTTCACTGACCATGCTGCCGACTTGCGGCCGGGCGCATGCATCATGTGAGGGTTGGGCGTTCAGAGGCGGATGCCAGAAAGCGAGAGACAGAATACTGACGGCGAGGCCCCGCCTAGCAATGGATAACTTCATTCACCATCCTGTCTGACTATCCTTTCAATAGTTTTCGCGCTGCGCATTAACGCAAGATGAAATGAACTTCTTCAAAGAATCGCTGCGGGGGCACAATACGGATATGAGGATCGGCGAGCTGGCGGCTCTTGGCGGAAGTCAATATTCAAACAGTGCGCTTCTACGAGCGGGAGGGACGGCTCCGCGCCCCAGTCCGGACGGCATCCGGCTACCGGAGCTATGCAGAAAGCGATCTTGAGCAGCTTCACTTTATTCGTCTATGCCAGGAACTGAGCTTTACGCTGCACGAGATTCAGCAGCTCTTCACCTGCACAGCAATCTCTCCAAATATAAAGTGGCTGTCGTGGAGCCGGCTGCGGTGAAAGAAATCGTCGAGATGGCGACTGAAAGCCCGTCCGACAAATAGTGTTCAACGCAAAAAGGAGAGACACGATCCACTTCCACCAGATAACCGGGCTCACACCTGAGCAGTACGTCGCCGGACTCACCGATTTCGGACCCGATCGTTCGAAGCTCCTCGGCAACAGCGCCGACGAGTACCTCAAGGTGCATTGACTCGTCCGATCCTAACCACGTCGTCCTCACGAGACCGACTCGAACGTCTTGGGGAGCGCGTCGGGCCACACCTATACCTTTACAGGTCAGCCCGACGGAACCACAGACCTTGACGTGGTCGTCATACGCGAGGGTAAGAATCTCAAGGGACGCCTGCTGGGCCTTGTGCTCGGTACCATTGGCAGGAGCGTTCTAGAAAAGGCGTTTATAGAGAGCGTCAAAGCCATCGAAGTCCGGAACGGCGTAGCGACGGAAAGATACGCAGCATAAGGCAAACACTTTTACAGTACCTGACACTGCATTTGTATCGAAAGGAGACACGATGAAAAAGGGCTATTGGGTTGTTTTCTATCGATCGGTCTCGAACGAATCTGCGGTAAAGGCCTCGGTGGTCTGGCAAGAGCGGATTCGAGACCCTCTATCTCAACGACGAAGAGGTTGGGGAGGGCCGCGTCGACAAGACTGAATACTGCCGCTTCTCAGCCGATGAGACCGTCGATACAGGCATCGACTCGGCTTCGCCCGTGAGCGAGGACTACCAGTCGCCCTTCCGCTTTCGGGCACCATCGCTACGGTCGAGATTGACGTAGCGCCGGCCAACCTCTCAGCAAATGATCAGAAGAGGCTCATCCTCGCGCAGCTACGCGACCGCCTGGAAAACCGAGTAATCGGCATTTCTTGAATCACGGGCTAGCCGGAGAAAGCCTTCGAAGTTCTGGGGCCTCCGCCGGAAACGCCGGGCTGGCCCACGTTCTCGACGGACAGGCTAGAGGTGAGAAGGCCGAGTTCGCTGGTGTAGGACAGATTCACAGTTTCGTAGCGTTTGGATTTGAGGTCGTAAACCTCGCACTCGTCGAAGGGGCGGGAGTAAATGTGGAGAGTAACCGCGCGGGAGGCGAAGGCAGGCGGGTTGACGATAAGATGGATGGGCTCCTCGGACTCGACCTCGGCGGGGTTGTCGGCGTCGATGACGTAGCGGTTCGTAGGGGCGAGCTCACAGAACTGCGTCGTGGGATCCTGGCGGACGAGGCGGTAGTTCTGCACTTGTACTCTGCCGAAGGCCATGCCCATCCAGCAGCGCTGGTTGGTGTGGTTGTGGATCCTGCTCTTCTGTCCGCTCTCCCAGCAGATGGCGATGAGATCGAAGAGCGGCGTGTGAAGGATGAGGTTTCGAGTGTAGTGCTTGGCGCTGAAGTATAGGTAGGGTCGAAGGCTCGCGACGGAGACGGGATTGTCACGCATGTATTCGAGCACGGCGCTGTCGGTAAACTGCTCTTCCGGGATTTCGCTGAGCCGGGCGGCGAAGGCTCTAATGTCGATCATGAATGCAACTCCTGCAGTGCTACCCCAAATTATTGCGGGTCGCGATGGGGAGAGTCAAAAGAACAAGGAATAAAGACGACCAATTAATTTCCGGTTTCCGTGCGACCTGAGGATCAAGGATCATAGATGACCCCATCAATCCGCAATTTAGAGCACCAGAAGCAGTAATGAACTTCCTCATCAGGTTCGAGTTCTTCCAGATTGAGCTGACGCCCGCGAGCCAACCAAAACGGCAGCACAGACACGTGAGGGCATTCGACTCATGCTCTCTATTGGGCCATAACTTCGTCAGTGAAGTTGCGAGTTCTACATCGGAGGAGGACTCGGGCCATGGCAACGGCTGCAGCATCGGTCGACCTCGGGTATTCCTTTTGGGCCCTAGCTGCGCCAGCGGAGGGTCACGGGACCGCTCATGGGGTGTGGCGCAGGTTCGCCGGTCTTAAGCGAGTCGAGACGGGCCTGCTTGAGCGCAAAGTACCATTTCGCCGGGCGGTCGGCATCGTCGATCAGCATGAGCGAAGGGTCATACTTAAGGCCCTCGGCCTGTTGGATCATGGTCAGCTGGTCCTGACGGACGAAGCGACGTCCGAAAAGTGTCGCAATTGCGGTTATAAAGGGGATGGCGTAGAAGACATTCCAGGCAGCGCAGACGTCGATTCGGCAGGCATTTGCAACCGTAGGAGTCACAGTTGTGAGACTGGCGAACCACTTGTCGCCGCAGCGGATAATTTCATAGCGGCGGTTGGGGAGAACGAAGTCGATGGTAGTGGTGATGGGCTCACCGTAAACCCCGAGTAGTTTATAGGGGGCGCTGTTTCCCGAAGGAGCGTGGGCGGACATGCGGAAGCCTTCGGGGATGGGCTCGAAGTGCTTTTCTTTTTCATGGATGCTGGCCTTTTTGCGCCACCACCAAGCCTGGTGAACGAAGGGTCCGTGGGCTGGGTCCATGAGGCCGATGATGCCGTGGTCGACGTTGCAGGGCAGATCGGCGGTAAGGTGGGCGCTGCGGAAGCGGGGACCGAATTTAGGGACCTCGGGCGGAGCGGGCTGCTCGCCGGCGCGGACGCGTCCCGTGCCGGGCTGCGGGATGTAGACCCAAGCGTATCCGTCACGCTCTTCGCAGGGGAAGGCCGAGGCGTAGATCTTGGTGGGATCGAGCGTATCGGTGAAAGTCAGCGACGGGATTTGCATGCACTGGCCGCTGGCTGGCTCGAAGGCCCAGCCATGGTATTTGCAGGTGAGCTCGCGGCCGTCGAACCATCCGCAAGAAAGCGGGATGCCGCGGTGCGGGCAGCTGTCGCGCATGGCGAAAAGCTTGCCGTCCTGCCTCCGTCCCAGAACCAAAGGAATGCCGAGGAGCATGGCGGTGTGGAGCTTCTTTCCGCGCAAAGACTCGCTGCGCATGGCCGGGTACCAGTCGTTGTAAAGCAGTGTGGTGGCCGGAGCCTGGGGAATCGTAGACATCGGGTCCTGCCCTACTATATCGAGACTGCCCTAAGTGCTAAAAACCGCCTCCGGCGGCGCCTGACCACCCAAGACGGCGTGGAGACCCCGATTGCGCGGCGGGCGTGCTTCCACGCCAGCAAGCCCCAAAAGCCGCTTGCCAGGGCGCCGGTGCTTGCCGCACGGGCTTTGGACCGAGGAAATCGGGAGTGAAGCTCCCGATTCCCCCCGGCTCGGATTCGTCTAGCTACGAGACACCATCCTGGTTGCTCGGTTGGCTCCCCTGATCAATTTTGCCCGGGGAGAAATTCAATAAGTAGCCAGCAGACTGATTTCGGAGAGCGCGGTGACGCGAGCTTCTCTATAATCGGCCAATGTCCCGCGAGGAGACGCAACCATGAACAGCCTGCGCACGGCGAAGCGCTTCGTCTTTCCGCTGCTCGGGCTGTGGGTGCTGCTGTATGCCTCTTTTTCGCTGCTGAAGCCGCCCCTGCTGGATGGGCCGGATTCGATAAATGCCGAGGCGGCGCGCGAGATGGCGGTGAATGGCGACTGGGTAACTCCGCATGTGAATGGCGTGCGCTCGCCGCAGACGCCGCCTTTGCTCGTGTGGATTACGGCGGCGAGCTTTAAGCTGTTTGGCGTCTCGGACTGGGCGGCACGGCTGCCGCTGGCGTTTTGTGCTCTGGCGCTCTTTGCGGTGACACTGGCGCTGGGGGCGCGGTTGTTTCTGACTCCGGTGGCGGGATTTTATGCGGCCCTGATCTTGATGACCTCATTCGGAATTTTCCTGTTCACGCACCTCCTTTATCCCGTGCTGCTGCTGACGCTGTGGATCACGCTGGCAATGTATTTCTTCTGGCGGTCGCTACGAGTTGCGTCGTGGCAGACGGCGGCCGGGTTTGCGGTGGCGTGTGCGGTGGGGTTTCTGTCGATGGGGCTGGCAGGCGCGGTGCTGCCGGTGGGGATCGCGGTTCTGTTTTTGTTTTTCACGCAGAATCTGCGGCATCTTGCACGGTGGCATCCGGCGATCGGAGTAGTGGTCTTTCTGCTGATCGCCGCGCCGTGGTATGTGGCCGCATACCTTGCCGCCCGAGGACAGAGGCCGTTTGCGGCTCCAGTGCATAGCGTGCTGAGGACGCCGGTGTTGGTGTTTTGGGCGTTCGCCCTGCTGTGGATGATTCCATGGTGCTTTTTCGCTGTGGCAGCGCTGGCGCGGATGTCAAAAAAACTTTTCCGAGGCGCGGGACTGGATCACGATGAGCAGACAATGCTTTTGCTGGTTCTGTGGGCCGGAGTGGTGATGGTTCTCTATACCTTCTCGAGCCGGCAGGAGTTCTATGTGCTTCCGGCCATACCCGCGCTGAGTTTGCTGGCGGCGGGTTGGCTGACGGCGGACGAGGCCGCGCCTTCGCGGCTGGGGCTTGTGTTCGCTTGGATCATCTTTGTCAGTGGCTTAGTCAAAGCGGCTGTAGCGGTGTTTCTTGCCTGGCACGCGCCGCTACCAGCTCCGGGCACGGACATCGCGACGCTGATGCATCTGCATCCGGAGGAGCATGGGCCGTTCTTCGGATACTTGTTCGCTTTTACATTTGCCTCGATGGGGGCATTTCGGGTGCCGCTACTGATTACGGCAGCGGCGCTGGCGGCGGGCGGGACGGCCAACTTGGTCTTCAGATGGAAAAAAAAGGCGCGAATGGCGAATTGCTTTCTGGCCGGGATGATGGCCTTTCTGCTAATTGCGGCGCATCTAGCGTTGAATACTTTTTCGCCTGTGGTGTCGGCGGCGGTTCTGGCGGAGGCGATTAAGCCGGAGGTCAATGCGAACGATGTGGTCGTGGTGAGCGGCCCCTACGAGGATGCTTCGGCGCTGGGCTTTTATTTGGAGCGGCCAGTACAGATGTTGAATGCGCGTGCGGATATTCTGGCTCCGTGGTCGTTCTCTCCGGATGCTCCGAAGATTTTTGTGGACAATGCGGCGCTGGGGACGTTGTGGAGCAGTGGGACACGGGTGTTCTTGTGGACGACTCCGGGGAGTGTTCCGACGCTGCCGGGTGAGGCGTATGTGGTGGGACGGGATGGCGGGCGGGAGATCGTGAGCAACCAGCCGAACAATGGGGGAGCGGCGTTTTAAGTGCAGCAAAGAAACGGGTGGCTGGTGAAATGGTTAGCTACAGTCCTGATAGCTCAAAGGCGAATAGCGAGCTATTCCCCAGATTTCGAACTGTGGTCCGCTTGCCACGACATGACTTCCAGGGCAATCAGCCGGGCAATCAGAACGGCCAGGTAGAGCTGACCGAACAGGGCTTCAGCGATGGCGAGACTGCGGGCAACGGGTTTGATTGGGACGATATCGCCATAACCGAGCGTGGTCAGAGTGCAGAAGCTGTAGTAATACCACTCGGCTGCGCCTGTAGTGAGCGGAACGGAACCCTGGAATGATCCAGGTTTCAGGTAGTTGGTTAACAGGTAAAAGTGTGCCCAAGCGAGGCCGATGACGAGATAGACCGCAATCGCACCCTGGACGCGCATCGAGGTCATGTTTCCGCGGCGGAAGACCTGGAAGAGCAGGATATAGCACAGCAGACCCATGCTGAAAAGCGTGACGATTTCGAGAAACAGGTGGAACTCTATGGTCTGGATCCACCATCCTGCCCACTTGACGCACAGAGAAAAAACCCCAAAGCATAGAGCCACGGTGAAGAGACGCCGTTGACCCCAGGCAATGGCTACGCCGGAAATCAGAATGATGGAGTAAGCCACGTCAGAAGCGAACCGCACGTGTCTCTGGCCAAGACCTAACGCCGGCATTACGAACGCTGTCGCCACCAATAATGCGAGGAAGATCGACAGATTCAACTGTGATTCCCATGTCTGGCTAATCAGCGCACGGGTTCGGTGGACAGCGTGATGTCTCTGCTCTTTGGTGATGGGCGGGCGTAGCATCCGGGGTCAGATTTATGGCGAGATCATTCTATGCTCAATGTGATCTTCGGAAATGGGCGCGCACCTACTTCGCTGCCGCCGTTCTGGCCACGAGTGAACAGCTTCCATTCCCTGCGGCAGCTTTTTTGCATCGGTCCATCGCGTCGCCGTCGGCGATACTCTGGTCAAAAGCACCTTGCGCAAGCCCCCACTCTCCCTGTCCGTTCGTCGCAAATGCCTTGTAGGGAGCGCCCAGCAGAAAATGCTTCCAGGCTTCCTCGCCCTTGTCACCCAATCCAGCGGGAGGCGGTATTTTTGGCGGCTCGGGCGCAGGCAGCACTACTTCGCCGAGCGGCAATAGATTATGCGACCTTAGAAACTCCTCAACCGCTTCTGACCACGCGGCGGGGTGCGCGTAGAGATGATGGCCATCCTCTCCATCCGGCGGCTCGAGCACAAACTGATCGACACCACCGCCCTTTGTGTATGCCGCCTCGAATTGCCGTGCCATCGCCGGTGGAAACCAGTGGTCGTTCTCCGAATAGATCCAGAGCATTGGCAGGGTGCCATGTTTGCGAGCCTCCCTTCCAAAGGTTCCAAAAGCATCGATCACGCCGTTCAGGTCGCAGTTGTGCTCGTGTCCGTCCCCGCCCCTACCACCCGCGAAGTTGATGGCGGCCTTCAACTCCTTTGGCGGATCGGCCACCAGCGCTGCCTGCGCGAATCCGCCGGTGGATACGCCCGCGCTCACCACCGTCGTTCCATCCACCTCGGGCAAATTCTGAGCAAACTTGATTACCGCCTTCAGATCCTCCGCACTTGCCCGGCCTGCCTCCTCAAAGGTGCCATGCCTGGCGCGGCATCCGCCGTAGTTGCTGTCCCGCTGGCCGCCCGACTTGCCGTAGCCCTTCCTCACGACCACGATCGCCACATATCCATGCCGCGCAAACCACAGGGCCTGCCCAAGCTGCGACCACGGAGTCACATGCTCGCGTTCCTGCTCCACATTCGACGTGCCATGCGTCAGCACCGCCAGAGGATGCCGTCCCGGCCGGCTGACATAAACCTCAAGGACATCGAGGCCGTTCGGGAAAGCCATGGGCGCGGGCGCCCACATCTCTTTCTCCACGAAGGTCCCTGGCGGCTGTCCCGATTTCGCATTCTGCTGAGGACTGGTACCGGTCGTGGCAACCTCTTGCACTCCCACAACTATGCCAACGACCCAGATCATGGTCCACGCCAGAGGCCAAACGATGCGCATAGTCCGGAGTACAGCCGATTTCTCAATCGACGGTCAAGATGTTTGGCTATTCAGCAGTAGTCTCGCGCGTTTCGGGCTTTAGCTTGCCGTTCTCGAGGGTGAAGGTTTCTCCGCGCCACGTAACGGTGTTGCCTGCGAAGCTCCAGATCCAGGTCCAGAGGGCAAAGAGATCGCGCAGGGGCAGGAGCCAGAGGTCGCACAGCACCTGGCGATCGTTGAGGATGCCGACTCCTACCGATAGAGCGACGGTCACGCGGGCGAGACAGGTGAGGCTGAGCAGGGCAATGCTTTCGAGGGCGAAGCCGGAGGCGATGACATTGAAGATTGCCCACGGCAGTCCAAAGGTGAAGATGAGGCCGAGGTAGCCGAGTTTGCGGGAGTCGCGGATGGCGCGGGCCCAGCGGAGCTGATGCGAGAAGAATCCGGCGAGGGTGTAGGCGGGGACGGAGGTGTCGACGACCTCGCGGGTGAGGGCGACGGCGAATCCAGCCTGGGCGATGCGATGGCCGAGTTCGTAATCGTCAGCGAGGGAGTGCACGAGGTGGGCAAATCCGCCGATGGCGTCGAGCGCGCACCGGGAGACGGCGAGCGTGGAGCCGAGGCCGAAGCGGATTTCTCCGTCGAGTTTGAGAGAGGTGAGGACACCGGGAAAGAAATCGGTCGAGATGCCGAGGGCTTCGAGCTTTGATCCTAAAGTCCCGTGCGAGAGGCCTCGGTAGGGTGCGGTGACCAGGCCTACAGGCCTGCCCTTTTGCGGAGTCGCGAATTCACTCATGACCCGCGCAAGATAGCGGGGCGAGACGCGGATGTCACTGTCGTTGACGAGGAGGTATTCGTAGCGGGCTTGGGGCGCGAGCTGGACGACGTTGCCCATCTTTCCATTGGGGCCGAGTTGCTCGGGGGTTTGGAGGAGACGGATGTTGCGGTCGGGGAATTCTGACTGGAGACGTTCGATAGCGGGAACGGCAGGGTCGTCGAGCGAGGAAACGCCGAAGAGGATTTCATATTCGGGGGGGTAGTCCTGGCGGCAGTGGCTGGCGAAGGCTTCATACATGCCGGGGTCGAGTCCTTTGACCGGCTTGAGGATGCTCACGGGCGGGGCGAAGGTCGAAGATGGGGTTCGGCCGCGCACGAAGGAGCGCGCGCACCATAGGGCGGCGATGTAATAGAAGAGTCCGGCGAAGGTGAGGAGGGTGGTTGCTGCGGTGACGACAGTGGCCATCATGGAAGCTTCAGTTTAACGGTTCGTTTCCCAGCCAAAACCTGAAGTCGATGGAGAATTCCCGAAGGTATGACGGTTACGGCTAGACTACGCGGACATGCATCTGGCTGAATTATTCAATCAAGGTCGTAACACGGCTGGGAATGGCGGACGCCACTGGCGGCATTTCTCTATCGAAGCCAACGAAGGTGTGTCTCCTACCTGGAGTAACCCTTGGTATAACCTCGGTTTGCAAGCGAAATATCGAGGCAATTAGCGAGCAAGCCTTAAGTACAATACGCAGGCTGTTCTCCTCCATCCCGAGGATCAGGCATCCTAGTGGAATCTAGGCATCGTCGCCACGGCTCTGCGTGACTGGCCGGAAGCCCGCAGGGCCTGGGCAGGCTGTGGTATTAGCGCCGATCAACAGGATGGTCAAGTCGTTATGCCCAAGGTGACAGCCTGTGTCAGGATCGATCCTTCGGGCATGCGTGAGGTCGTCTGGGGAACTCGTCTCGATCCCGCCCTGATACGCATTCAAAACGTCCCCTGACTTGAGTCGATGCGACGTTACGGCGACATCCTTCTAAATGATGGAGCGGAGTGCGGGTGCCAGACGAGCAACGGCCTAGAGTATCCAGTTTTCGATGAACTCGCCGTCTTGGAGCCATCGGGCTATTCCACTTTTCGAGTAACAATCCATGCGGACGAGGCTGCAAAAGAAAGCCTCACGCAGCATTGTGAGGTCAATAACATTGGAATCGAAGACTGGAGCACGCTCCGCAATCTATGCCCATATGCGGCCGAGGGAAACCGGGACCACCCGAGTGCATTGCACATGATGTTGCCATGGAGAAAGAAGGTACGGCTTCGCTGCAATTTCGCGAGAAGCACTCATGAGAGTTCTAGAACAGTGGAGTTTAGAGTGAATCGATGTCGCATTCGATGAGCCTCGTTAGGCGCTTCTTGCTCCGACGAAGTCTTGAGTCTTGAGTACTACTCGTATCGCAGGGCTTCGATGGGGTCGAGGTTGGCGGCTTTCCATGCTGGGTAGATTCCGAAGATCAGGCCGATGGCGCAGGACACCGTAAAGCCGATGATGGCCCACATGGGCGACATCGTCGCGGGCAGCGCGGCAATGATAACGCGGATGAGTAGGGTGAGGATGCCGCCGACGACAATGCCGATGACACCTCCGATGGCGCAGAGAGTGGTCGCCTCCATGGTGAACTGGATGAGGATATTGCGCTTGGTTGCTCCAATGGCCTTACGGACGCCGATTTCCCGGGTGCGCTCGGTGACCGAGACGAGCATGATGTTCATGACGCCGACGCCTCCGACCATCAGGCCAACGCTGGAGACGGCAACCATGAAGATGGCGAGGCCGCCGGTTAGCTGATTCCAGAGACGGGCGATGGAATCGGGCGCGAAGATCTCGAAGTCATCCTTCCGCCAGGTCTCAACCTTGCGGCGGCGGCGCATGAGTTCGCGGATTTCATCTTCGACCAAGGCCCGATTACGCGGGTCGTCATATTTAACGCTCAGCCAGTAGTCCTTTTCCTCAGGATGGAGCTTGAGGAAGGTGTGGAGGGGGAAGACGGCCTTGTTATCTTCGGGGTTGTCGCCGCCGCCGAATACCTGCTTGCGCTTGTCGAAGACACCGATGACGGTGAAGAGGTCGCCCTCGATCTCAACCTCTTTGTTGACGGCACTCTCGTTACCAAAGAGCTTCTCGGCCGTGTCGTGACCGAGGATAACGACGTTGGCGCGGCGCTGATCCTCGTCTTCAGTAAAGAGACGGCCCTGAGTAAGGTTAAGGTCATAGATGTTCTGGACGGCGGTGGTATTGCCTTCCTCCATCGTGCCCTGCGCCTTTTTGCTGCCGTACTTCACGCCGATGACTCCGACCTGGAAGATTTTGTTCACGTGGCGCAGAGAGGCGTCGGCGGCCAGAACGTGGGGGAGGTTGCGCATGGCGATGGCGTCATCAAGAGTCATTCGTTTGCGGGCGAGCATTTCGGTGGTGGGGCGCACACCGATGACGGGCATGTGAAAGACCCATAGGACATTGGAGCCGATCGAGTTGACCCAGGTCTCCACGTTGTTGTTGAGGCCGCTGATGATAGAGGAGATGGTGATGACGGTGGTGACACCGATGACGATGCCGAGGATGGTGAGACCTGAGCGCAGCTTGTTGGCGCGCACGGTTTCTAGGGCCATTTTGATGGATTCGCCGGAGCTGCCGAATTTCATCGCGAACCTCCTATAACTCCGACCGCAGAGCGACGATAGGATCGAGCATGGCCGCCTGACGGGCCGGGTAGACGCCGAAGAAAATGCCAATGCTTGCCGAGACGAAGATGGCGACAAGCACGGACCAGAGAGCAATCTCGGAGGGGAAACCGATGATGAGGGTGACCAGCTTGGCGACTCCCGCGCCGGCAAGGATACCGATCAGGCCACCGATCAGGGACATGGCTCCGGCCTCGATGAGGAACTGGAGCAGGATGTCCTGGTAGCGTGCGCCGAGTGCCTTGCGAACTCCAATCTCGCGGGTACGCTCAGTGACCGACACCAGCATGATGTTCATGATGACGATGCCGCCGACTACGAGCGAAATCGCGGCAATGCCGATGACGACGAAGAGGAACGTCGAGCTGATGCTCTTCCAGAGGCCGACAAAGGTTTCATTGGTGGAGAGCTCGAAGCTAGCTTCTCCACCGGCGGGATCGTGGCGGCGGGAGCGGAGCAGCACGCGGGCTTCGTCGGCGGCGCGATCAAGTGCCGGTCCGACGGAACCGGCCTTCACATAGATAGTGACGCTGTCATTGGTTCCATAAGTGTGCTGATAGGCGGTGATGGGCACGGCGACGTAGTTGTCCTGACTCTGGCCCAGAGTTGAACCCTGGCGCTCGCCGACACCGATGACAGTATAAGGCTCGCCGTCGACGCGTACCTCCTGGCCGATGGGGTCGATATTGGGCAGGAGTTTGTCGACGATGTCGTAACCGACGATGGCCACGCGCGAGGCATACTGGTCGTCGGCGGGGATGAAGCTGCGGCCGCGGACGACGTTGAGGTTGGAGATAGCGGGCATGTTCCAGCTCCAGCCGCGGATATCGGTGTTATCGCTGGAGTGATTGGTGGCGGTAATCTTGCCACTGGTGTTGAGCAGGGCGCCGACCTCGGGGCAGTTCTTACAAAGGTCCCGGACGGCGTAGTAGTCCTCGATCTTGATGTTTTTTCGCTTCTGGAACCTCTGCCACTGCTCGTAGTTGAAGATGACCGGCGACTGTTTGGAGAAGGTGAAGACGTCGGCGCCGTATCCGTAAACCTTGGTGGCGACATAATTGTTGACGCCATTGGTGAGGGTGATGACGGCGATCACGGAGGAGACTCCGATGACTACGCCGATGAGCGTGAGCACGGAACGGAGCTTATTGGCCCAGAGAGACTGGAGCGCGATTTTGAACGCTTCTTTAAGTTCCATGGCTTTCGCTGGCAGAGCTTACAAGAAGTTTACCAGTGGCGCGGTGCCTGAAGCCGCAATTGTGACGAGTCTCGATAGGATCGCACGGGGCTTCGCTCGGGTTCCGTATGGTGAAAAGTACGCGTTCCGGCCGAGCGTGGTTCCATTCGCCACCTAGAACGTTGTGTGAAAGTTGTGTCTCCCACCCTTTCGCGAAGTACGAAAGGATGGGGACCCTCAGCTGCTGCTTGGTTTATTACCCAGGTCCGAAAATCCGGACCTGGGACACCCGGGTTCGAATGACAATTTAGCGGGGAGCCGGAGTTGCGGCGTCGGCCAGGGCGTAGGCGACGACGGTCATGACGGCGGCGTTTTCTCCAAGGAGCTGCGGGTTGACCTTGTCGAAAGTGTCGGCGGCGGTGTGGTGGTAGTTGAAGTAAAAACGGCTGTCCTGGGTGGGGGTGAATCCGGGTACACCCTTGAGGAAGCCTATGTCCTCGCCGGCTTCTTCGCCTCCGGTCAAGGTCGAGGCTCCGATGGCGTCAAGCACCTGGGCAACGGGGCGGAGATAGTCGCCGAGCGCGGGTTTACCGGCGTAGGTGATGCCGTCGGGATGGTCAGAGCCGAGGTCCGATTCGAGGGCTCCGATGTGGTTGGCGAGATCGGCGGCATGCTCTTGGGCGTAGGTCTGCGCGCCTTCGCCGCCCTGCTCCTCGTCCATCCAGGCGATGAAGCGCACGGTGCGTTTGGGATGTACGCCCAGCTTCTGGAGCAGGTGAATGACTTGCATGGAGACGACGATGCCAGCTCCGTCATCGATGGCTCCGGTGCCGAGATCCCATGAATCGAGATGGCCGGAGACGATGACGACTTGCTCGGGGTGCTCAGTTCCCTTCCAGTCGGCGATGACGTTGTAGCTCTGTACGGGCGGGAAGGTTTGCGGGGTGAGCGTGAGACGCATGGTGACTGGGCCCTGACTGGCGAGGTTGGCGAGCAGCATGGCATCTTCGGCGGTAACGGCGGCGGCGGGGATTTTGGGCAGGCCGGGTGCGTAGTAGGTCATGCCGGTGTGAGGCAGGCGGAAATCGGCTCCCCCGACTGAGCGCACCAGAACCGCGACTGCGCCGAGGGAGGCGGCCACGCTGGGGCCGGCTCCGCGATAAATGACGCCGTGCGCATAGGCGTAGATTCCCTTGCCCTGAGCGGCGAGGCGCTTGTCGAAGATTTCATTGAAGAGAAGGATCTTGCCTTTGACGGCTCCGGCTGGGAGCTTGCGGGCTTCGTCGAAGTTGTCGACCACGACGACCTGGGCGGTCAGGCCGCTGGGGTCTGTCGCGACGCTGCTGCCCAGGGCGGTGAGGACGATCTTCTGCGTGGTTCCGGGTGTCTGGCCGCTCCATGCGGTGAGGGCGGCTGTCTCCTCACCACGAACCCAGTGGGGAACGGTGGTCTTTTCGAGCTGGACGTCGGCGCCGAGAACTCGCATTTCGGCGGCAACGTATTCGACGGCGGCCTGGGCTTGCAGCGATCCGGAAATGCGCGGGCCGATATTGTCGGTCAGATGACGCAGTTCGGTGAGGGCGTAGGGGTCGGTGAGGGCAGCGTCGCGGAGCTGGGTCATGATGGCGAGCTGGTCGGTGGTCCATGCGCCGGTGCCGGGAGACATCATGCGCGCGATGCGGTCCTGGACCGTTGGCTGAGCCGGGGGCGCCGACGGCGGTGTTTGAGCGAGGGCGGGCAGGGCGAAAGTGCAAAGGGCGGCGAAAACGGCTCGATTCTTGAGGGCCATAGGGGGTAAGTTACCATGACTTGGAATTCGGCTTGAGGTGGAGCGGTCAGAGTCGAGGCTTATGACTGTCTACCAAGGCTGCGGAAAGTCTGTCGCGGATAAAGTCCAGCTACTGCCAATTTCGCCTCACTTTCCGCTGTGCTTTCTCCTCGGTTTCTGCAACAATTCGTGGGATTTCAGGGTCGCTCGAAAACAAGTAGCGTGAGGGCGAACTACTGTCGCTCCTACGCAACGGCGCGCTGGGGTCTGATGAGCAACATTAACGGCAAAGTTTACGCGATGAACGCCATCACTCCCATGAAGCCGTGGAAGACATGGGTTCTCCGCGCTTTCTTTGAGGTGCTCGGGGAAGTCAAGCCGTTGCAGGCTGATTTGATCAACCTGTCGTTCATCGAATTCGCCCGCTGGGTCGTCCTTCCACGCGAGCACTTCCCCTACATGGGACACCCCCAGAAAAAAGAAGAACTCCAGTACGACTATCTTCTCTTCTTCAGCAACTTCAACGGCACCTGGAACCAGTACATCGACGCTTTCTCGGCGGTGTTAAGCAAAGGGCTTAATCTGATCTGGCGATGGAGCGAGAAGTTTCCGGGCTCTGTCCCGGTCACACTTTTCAAGGAATACATTGCCCGCGTGCAGTTCGATACCGACTACTATTACACCGCCTACCCCCAAGCCACAGCCAATGATGTGAAGTCGGCACACGTGGTCCAGGCAGCTCTCGACAGCCTGGCACGGCAGAGCCAGGGCCTCGACGCGCAACAGTTTGCCGCGGCATATCTCAAGTTCGTGATCCAGGTGCAGGGTCATCTGGGCGAGACGGGCGAAGCTCCGGCCGTTTTTTAGGGAAGCCAACCATGGGTAATCAGAACGGCGCGGTATACGGCCTGACGATCCTTTCGCCGATCATCGACGACGAGACAGTAGTCCCTTCGCACGATCTCCAGATCCGCAAATATCTCGCCTCTCTTTCAACCGGAGAGGACAGCCCCTTTGCCCTCGCGCCCGGCACGCATCTGGCGCGTCTGGTGGTGATGGATGATGTAATCTATGTCGGCATGCCGGCCTGCGAGGAACACCTGAAGTCGAAGTATCTGGTCTTCGAGTCGAATTGCGACGGCGATCTCGAGAGCTACCTAGCTGGCCTGGCACGGAACGCCCCTCAGCATCTCGATGCCATCTGGAGCCACTGTGTGGGGTATCCCGGCGCGGCAGACACGCAGGCATTCATTCGCTACATGAAGGCCTGTCAGATTGAAACGACGTTCTTCTTTGCTGCAGTGAACGACAAGAGTGTCACACAGACATTGCGAGCACTCCAGACGCAACGGGCCGTGGCAGACTTTATCGCCGATCATCAGGGAATGCCACCGAAACAGTTACAAATAGAATTTGACCGCTTCATCGAGCACCGGCTCTCCTTCCGGTATATAAGCGCCATAGGGCAGGCCCCTGCGGGTGATGCGGCGCCGATTGATCAAGCGCCCATTGAACCCGAAGGCATCCCGGGGATTCACGCGCCGGACATGTCCTCCGAGAGGGCATCTCGTTCCGTCGAGGTCGTTGTCATAGGTAAAGTTGGTGCTCCGAGTCGGGTCTTGCGTGATCGATGGATCTGGCTTGTCCGGCGATAGCTCCACGGGCGTTCCATCTCTCCACCGTCCGATGAACTTCGAAGCGAGCTTCTCTTTGCCTCCGGGATAAGCTTGGCCCCACTCGTTCAGGTATTGGCGAAAGGTGGCTACGTTCTGATGCAGTTTGCGGTACACCATGAAGGTCCCATTGCTCGCAAGAAGGTGCGGCACCGGCGCAACTGGCAGTTCGCCTGCCTCGTCGGCGTACTCGAGCAGCAGTTCGCCGGTGGCCAGGGGCGCCCATTTACCATCGGGCGTGAGCTTGCCCTGTCCGGGCTGCGCGCTGCGCTCCACGCCGAGATAATCGGGGTTACCAAAGCCATCGGTGAAGCCGAAGTGTTCCTTGGTCGTCGGCTGTCCATCGAGGACGATGGCGGTTGCATCCTGCGCGCCGAGGATGACGGCTCCTTCGGTCTCGTCGAGCACCTTCTGCAGGTTGGCGCAGGCGGCTTCAAGCGCGGGCTGAGACTGGGCGTTGACGCCGAGCCACGCATGCACCCGGCCCTCCCGCCAGATCGGATCCCAATGTTCGGGCCCGTTGGCCCCAGTATCGCCGAGGATGCCGCCGCGCGCCTTCATGCCCTGCTGAAACTCGACAGGAAAGCTGATGATGGTCGCGATGGGAAGATCGAGACTCACCAGACCTGCGTGGCTGAAGGCAATGTTGACGGTGCTTT
>Ga0206842_1063_pt1 | contig 23322 bp, 13 predicted proteins | sample Alteio_BWOrgCont_23_FD_152861 | JGI IMG/M metagenome (GOLD analysis project Ga0206842, IMG submission 152861) | Enriched cells from forest soil in Barre Woods Harvard Forest LTER site, Petersham, Massachusetts, United States -... | ecosystem: Environmental > Terrestrial > Soil > Temperate forest >...
CATTATAGATAATTTTTTTAGATTCTTTGTCGACAATAGTTTCGCTTTTTTTAAAGCATTTAACTATTTTTTGATCAATCAAGAATGGCAAATCATTAAGTAAATAACCTTTTTTAATATTTTCTTCCAGATTTTGTCCAAATATTGATTCATATGCATCAATGCCCCAATACTTAATCGCAATAATACCATTTGGAAATGGCAGATTATTTTTAAGCCTAGCCGGGTTTATGTCATATGTGCGTATTGTTTCTGGGTAACAAATTATAAAATCATTAGGGCTAAAAATTTTGCCAAGACACAGATAGAATTTCTCCATAAATGCGGCATATTTAACCCCTTGTTTCTTGAGTGATTTCCACGTGAATAACTTTTTCCATAAAGGATTACCAAAAATCCATTTCTCATACACTTTTGGAAGGTGCCATGCAAAATTATGACCTTCCAATTGATCCAGCGTGTATGTCATATTTTTATATTTAAACATTTTGTCTAAGGCCAAAAATCCATCTGATAAAATCACAATTTTATTGTTGCCACCAATTAATTTGGCAATCATTAGATTGACAGAGTCACCAATCATGTTGAAAACAATAGTTTTGTTGGTTGTCTTAAAATCAAATGTAGCTAAAGGATCTAAGATCCTTCTTTTGAAATTTGTAGCAATTACAACGTTAATTGCTTTGTATAACGTTCCACTTTCTGTATATACAATACTATATCCATTATAATTTTCTATCTTTGTTACATAATCACCAATTATCTTATCTTTATACTGTTCATAGTATTCCAAATGCATATCATAATATTCTTTTGCAGGGGTATAGTAGTCGGTTTTAAAATCCTTTACTATATTGAATGAATAGAAACTTGTGTGATAACTACTCACCAAGTCAAAATCTAAGTTACCTCCTTCTTTCAAAGTATGCCAAATAGGCTTCGGATTTTTATCTGAAATTATTAAATATTCCTCTCCAGTACGATCTAGCTCTCTATATAAAGGAAGTGTAGAGAAGCCAAACCCTACTATAAGTGTTTTAGTTTCTATCATTTTAAATTTCTTCCCCTGTATACTGAAAAATGTAAATCAGATGGTACATAGAGCCGTGTTAATTATAGTATATGCAAGTAAGATTGCAAAAATGTCTGAAGGCTTGGGTGCAATAATCGTAGGTCATTTTCAAACATTTAGAATCCAGAATGTGGGCTCGACATATTGCTACTGAGACAGGTTTTGAAGATATTTGAAATCGATATACAAACTCAACGTAAGAAGAATTAAATGTTACGCAAGTCTCATTTTTGGACCGCTTACATCAAATAATGACAAAATTCTAGTTTTCGTTTCACTGTCTATTCCTTGATAATCCCGAACTAAAACTTTTACTTGATCCTGACTTTGGAATGTATCATTTTGTACTAAAACTTCAATGACCTTGATTCGATCTTCTGAAGCATCAGGATCACCAACTAAAGATTTTAATGCTAGTTCAAAGGGCATCAACTTAGTAAAATTATCAGGTGTGGGAGCGATTTGTAAATTTGAAACAAAGTTTTCAACCCCATGAAAATCTGCATTCATTATTCTATATGCTAAGACTTCAGGAGTTGCTGGCTCTAGCTCTCTCAATGCATTCAAAGCAAATTCAAAATTTTCTGAAAGCATTTTTTTATCTTTGGTAAGATCATCGAAGAAGTGCGTTATAGAGAAATAACCAGCACTATCAAATTTTGTTATCCCATTTTTATCAAGTTCACGCAAAATGGAGCAATAATTATCGAAAACATCCTTTGTGGAGGTGAGATGATTTGCAAGTTGTTCGACTGCAAGAATTAGAATTTCCTGTTGATTTATTCTTAAAAACGGTAATAATTTTGCTACGGAAGAACATTCGCCTTTTTTAATTTTAGATTTTAAAAGATCTACAACACTTATATCAGCGCGTTCCTGGTTAACATGAAAGCCGACGTGAATTCCTCGTTTAATAGACTTTGCTCTTATATCGGCTAACATTTGTGTATGTGATTCTAGTTCATCTTGATCAGCCACAGCAAGATATTGATCTAAAAGCTGTATTTTTCTGGCTGAATTGAAACGCTTATACATTTGTGTTGCAATATTAGATGCAACTAAATTATTTTCTGTAGTAATATTTTTCTCTTTCAAAAGCTTTAGCGTTTCGAAATAAAAAGCACTCCATACTAGAGCTTTAGTCGCAACCCAAGCGCAATTACCGATTGTTTGAGCCTTCATTGGTATGGAAATCTCTAGGCTATTTTTTTTAAGCTCATCTTCAATTGTTGAAGATGGTACGTTAGAATTTAATAACCCCATTAATCTTACTTTTGATTCATCCGATATTTTAAATACTCGTATTCCACTTTCTCTACTATCCGAACGGTTAACAATGCAAAATTGATCTGCCCAGATTGCGCAAGCAATACTATGTTGCTCATCTAATGATTGATGCTGCTTCAAAATAACTATGTCAGGATCAGTTTGCTGAAGTTTAATATCACATGGTGGAAGATTTTGTAGATCTTTAATAACTCTTTGAAATAGTTCATCAACAAATACAGAATCAGCAGTTGGGACTTTTGATAACATAAGCTCTTTACCTTCGTCCACCAAGGAGGATAGTATACTCAAGCTTTTGATTAGTTCAAGCCGTTGGAGCCCTACGGATGTACCTAGCTCTTCCATTTCCCCTGCAAAATTCATAAATTTATAATTCTTAGCAGCAGACCAGGAATGAGACAGCATGCGCCGCGCTTGAACGATTTTAAGCCGCTGCAAAAATTTTTGCGACTCATCTTGATCGCTAGCACCTAAACTAGCAAAAATTGTTTCATATTCAGATACATGATATATTGATGCCATATTTTCCAATGCGATAGCTGGCAAAAGATTTATAAATTTAATTGCTGGAATCAATTGTGAGTAATGTGGGGTTAATAAAATGTTTGGATTAACTTGTCGGACAACATTGGGATCATTAAATGTTAGCAAGATTTCTCTTGCATTTTCCCACTGTTGTTTAGCAATTTTGTCATCTACTACCGCTACTATTACAGCGTTAAGAAACTTTTTGATATTATTTAATGTTTCTTTGTCTTGATCATTTTGAGTTTCAATAAACATCTTATACGTTGCAATAAAGTTCTTTAGATTATCACCTTTTTCTAATATGCCACTAATTAAAATAGACAGTGGTTCAAGCATGGACTCATAAGATTCAGATTGGCTAGATAAATCAGTACTTAATTGAAAAAATACGCTCCACTTATTTGCATTCTCAGTATTTAGAATTGATTCAAATGTCTCTAATTCAATTGGCAATTTTCACTCCAAATTATTTCAATATGTACTGTAAAATACATCCTGTATAGATAACAAGAAAATATATTCCACATAGGAGTTACAAGGCCGACAACCGGTGGTCTAGGGAATATTACTGAAATGCAAGCTTTACTAATACATAAAACAATTTCATATGACAAATTTAAAAATGATATATATAAAACTCTCGACCAAAGAATAGAAGATTATAATATTACGCATTATCCTAGCGACAAACAGTATCCTAGCGATCATCTTGTTTTTTATGGGTTCTTCACTGAAGAAATCGCTAGGGTTCTGAATATTAACCTTAAACTTAAAGACTGTAAAAGTTTTAAAGATTATAAGATGTATTTCCTTTTTCCTAATGACGCATTTAAATATAGACAGCGTGGGGAGTATAAAGTTGAAAAATGCGACAAATTAGTGGAGTATATTTACAAGGAGCATATGAATTTTAGTGTATTTGTTTATATAATACTTGCACGTAGGTTATATGTAATTTCATTTTTGATATTTTTTGTCAAGCTATACATCGTTGGTTATGTAGGTTTACCTTTCCTTGTGATTTCGTTACTTGGATTGTATCTCATAAATCTGCTATCTGTGTTATTCGCTTTCTATACTTTTAGTCTTTTTCTTACCTGGTTCACATATGTGAGGTTTTTTTATTTGGTACTTTGTGTCGCCGCAACCTTGATTTTTAATCCATTGATATTTATTCCATTAATGGCAATAGATTTTATTTGGACTTTCGTCCTTAGGCAGATCAATCCGTCTAGAGCTAGATTATATTTTAATGACTTAAAGATTAAAAGAAGGTATACCGGCTTTTTTAAGCAATATTTAAAAGCATTTAGAAAGGTTAGGCTTAATAACTTTGAAAATTAGCGTAACACCTGTTACGTCCTATAATAGATGCTGCTAATAAATCAATTTTGTTCCGCGCTGCGTGATGTTTTGATCTGCGCTCTCCATCAAAGTACGTGATACGTTTTGTAATCATCTTCATAAATTCACGCTGTAATTGCCATCAATCCGATGCCCACCTGTTAAGACCTTGCACAAGGCTAGTAATTTGTATTGGTTTTTATGTGTGAACATGAGGTAGGATATACTCTTATTATTAAATTAGCGATCTAATAATCCTTATCAAGGAAGGTATATCCTATGAATATTCTAACAGGTGTATGAATAGCTAAAAACGACTGAAAGCGCTTGATGAAGTCTTTGCCTATAATGCTATAATGTACCGTGTAATAGTAAAGTAAGTCGATGACCTACAGGGGGGCTGTCATGACAGGATACAAAGATAATTCTATATTCCCATATATGGATGAATTAAAGCCATACATTAAGCAAATGCAAGAGGAAGTACGTCGATTTGAGGAAGGTAAGTTATTAGATAGCATCTTGCTGCAAACAAGACATAGACTAAAATCTTATTCGATTTACAATACTAAAGGGTGGAATTTATTTTTCTTTATCAATCAAAAAATGACGACAGAGAAATTTACCTCTAAATATTTTTTACGATTTTTCATGAAGTTAAAGTTTAAGGAATTGCTTCAAGGTGCACGGCTCATGAAGCTGTTACATTCTGATATATTTCCTGAAACAACCAAAATATTACTAGATTTTGCCGGAAGACATAAAGAAAATATTACAAATATTTTTATATTTAGATTAGGAACAGATGCATTATTGCCATTACATACAAACTATGATCCGCATACTTATAGAGCGCATATGGGCCTGGTTGTGCCGGAGGGCGAACTTGGGATGATGGTGGCAGGAGAGAAAACAAGATGGGTAGAGGGCGAATATTTTATTTTTGACGCTATGCAGCCACACACAGTTTGGAATTATTCTGGGAAGCCTAGATATGTTATAAGTGTTGATTTCTATAGGCCTGAGGCACCGCCACGTGATAAAATTTTGATACATAAAATACTTGTAAAATTAAGAATGAGAGAACATCCAGTGACATTTGGCAATAGTGGTGGTAGAAGCACACTCAATGCTTATGAAAGAGAAATGTATATGAGTGAGTTTGAGAAAAAAGGCCTTAAAACAAAAGATATAACTAATGATTTATAAGTAATAATCTATGCGAACTTGCTAAATCACCTACCAATTGATAAAGTGGTGAAAGATATTTATGCGAAGAAGGAGCTTGCAGAACCAAATCTTAAGGATAGTGTGTCTCCAAGGCCGTGGTACCAGAAGAAGTTGGGAATGTCATAAGAAATGAGCTGGTAGAGCAATCGATCTCTCGATTGCCCCCCATTTAGCACCCATCATGCGCTATTAACGCAATGGGCGCAGGACATAACATTCGCATAGCCTAATGAAGCTCAAAATCTTCCATTTGATTTCTTTCGAGATTTTCCATCTTCCTAAATTTTGCATTTGATACAAAACCACTAATAACAGTTTGGTTCTGTGGGCATGCATGCTTAAATAGCATTATAAAGCGCAAATTATATGAAGCATTGAGTAGTCGCATTCAAGTATTTGTGCATTTCGAACCAATAACTTGTGCAACTACTTTTAAAGATGTAGTGCAAAATGCATTTAATGCAGCTGGCACCACTTCCATACCAACGTAAAGTATCAGGCAGCTATAATTACTGAAGTTTTACAGTAAAAGTGTCTAACATATAGAGTTTGATCAACGTTTGCATAAGTGAAAAAGAATAATATTTATCTAAGTTTTAACAAGGAAAAGGATTTTGTTCGCTTTAGGATGCAGAAAGGTCAACGTGGTTTGTTTGATTTTACCCAATAATTAGCTAAGAAACTATACTACACATTATACGAGCTTAAGTTTAGCAACCAAGACCTATGGTTAAACATATTAGCGATGACTGTCCTCAACGGCGGAAAATTTTACAATGACAGAAAATATTAACAATAACAATAACAATAACAATAAGAATAACTCGCAGCTACAATCAAAGCTGGTAGTCATTACTGGTGGGGCAGGAGAAATCGGTCGGGTTATTGTACGTCGGTTTTTAGAAGAAGGCGCGGCTGTTGTTATCACTGGTAGAAATGAGGAGAAGTTAAGCTCATTGGTCGCACAAATCACGCAAGATGAGCCCAGGTATGTAGAATACCTCCATTTTGTGGTTATGGATAATTCCCTACCGGATTCAGTTGCTGCTGGAGTTGCACAAATAAGCAGTCAATTTGCTAAAGTTGATATTTTAATTAATAATGCAGGTTCCGCAGGACCAAAACAAAAAATCAAGGATCTGCCATTTACCAGAGACGAGTTAAGCACTGATTCAGAAACCGTATATGATGCCTTTGGTTCGCTACTTTTAGGACCTTGGCTGCTAACAAAGTATATTGCGCCGCATTTGAATAATAATGCTAGCATAATCAATATTTCAACGATATTTTCTAAAACCCCATATTTTGGTAGAAGTGCGTATGTAGTCCCTAAAGCAGCCTTAAATCAATTATCCGAACAAATGGCAATAGAATTTGCAGCTGATGCTAGAAATATTCGGGTTAACACTGTTTATCCTGGGCCGGTAGATGGCGAGCGAATAAATAATGTTTTCTCTGCTATGGATAAGCTACGCAATGCTGACAATGGAACAACAAAAAAAGAATTTACTTCTATCATGTTGAGCAAAGATTCAAGTAATAATTCGCACTTTATTGCCAAAGATGATATTGCCGAAATTTTATTGTATTTGGGCAGCGAGAAAAGTAAAGGTTTGGATGGTCATGATTTTTATGTTAGCCATGGCATGCAGTTACCTAATGATGCTGAGGTTGAGTTATTACAAATACCTGACATACGCATGATTGATTTAGACGATAGCTTAGTTTGGATTATTGTTGGTAATAATGTTTTAGAGTCTATTGCTTATGCTCATGGATATCTTGATGTTGGTGCGAAAATATTATTAACAACCACGAGTGACTCAATACTAGAACAGTTGCAAGAGCATTTTAGATCGAACTCTGCGGTGCTGATAACTAAAAATATTTATAATCAATATTCTGATTGGCAAGACATCGCGCAGATATTAAAAGATCATAAATTCAAACTTAATTCAGTCATAGTGTTGCCGAATTTTGATGCAAAACTATATGACAATACAATATTAAATTTAACCGATGAAAAAATTGTACAGTTTGTGCAAAAATATGTGTGTGAAAAAGTTTTAATTGCAAAAAAGTTAGACGCATTGTTGCAAGATTTGCAGCCTAAGATAATTTATGTGGGCATAAATAATGATCGTTTGGCATTTGATGCAATTTTAAATGCAGGCACGCAAGAGTTGATAAGAGTGTGGCGACAAGAAAGAGGAAATGGTAATATATACCAAATACTGTGCAATGAATATTTGGTGGCACAGGATCCTTGTCCACAAGTAAAATTAGCTATTTATTTGTCGGGCTTAAATCATAACTTTGCAGCAATTAATATCTGTATTGGAGAAAATGCAGATCTCTGTAGTAATTTGTTGCAACAATATATAACTAATCAACAAAATATTTTAGGCATGCATCTGCACAAGATTGCATTAGTTACCGGTGGTAGTGAAGGAATAGGAGCTGCAATTACTAGATTATTGTTGATATCAGGAGCAAAAGTCGCAGTTGCAGCAAGAGATCCCCAGAAACTTAATGCCTTGAGAGAAACATCAATTGATTTAATGCATAAGCTTGGCTATGCAGATGCAGAAAATCGAATTTTGATAATAACACACGCTGATATTGGGCAATATGAAACACCATCGAGAATTGTAAACGAAACGATTGCTGCTTACGGACATATCGATTATTTAATTAATAATGCAGGAATTGCCGGTGCTGAACAAATGGTTGTCGATATGGAACTGGAAGATTGGAGGCAAACAATTAAGGCTAACTTAAGCTCAAATTATGAGCTGATCAATCTATTATTACCCTCGATGAAACAAAATAAATTTGGGCATATTATAAATATGAGCTCGCATTTTGGTGGAGCGCGCAATACTACCGTAGTTTATCCGAACAGAGCAGATTATGCTTTGTCTAAATCTGGACAAAGGATTTTGGCAGAGAATTTGGCCGGAGTGCTAGGGCCAGAAATACAGATAAATGCTGTAGCACCTGGTCCTGTAGAAGGGCTGCGTATCACTGGTAGCAGCACTCGTCTTGGTTTATATCAAAAGCGTTCACGCTTAATTTTAGAAAATAAGCGTTTGAATTTAATTTATGAATGGTCGTTAAATATATTAGATAATAAATCAAGTAAAGCTGGTAGTAATGCACAAGTATATTTAGATGATGAACTATATATGTTGGCAGAAAATAATATACACACGATTGCCAATTTAATATCAAAATTATCAGCGTTAACATTGCCAGATAATAATGAACCTTTAATGGATAAAGGTGTGGCACAAAAATTAATCAATCGACTTAAATTGGGCATGTTTGTTTCGCCTAAGTTTTCTGATACAGATTTTTTTGCTGTATATGATGATTCTCAGTCTACAAAAGATGCAGAGTTATTTTCTGCTGAACAAATCAATGCTGGTGCAAATCGAATAAAAAATAAAATGCTACATTCTTTAGCCTTGCAACATATGCCCACAGAGTTAGATGTTGCACGCGAAGTAGTTTTTTATCTTTCAAACAATAACGTTACTGGTGAAACATTCTACCCATCTTGTGGTCTTAGTTTTGAACAGTTTGTAACAGAGACTGAATGGATTGGGGAGCATGTCAAGGATCATAATGTTGATTTAAATGGTAAGATAGTATATTTGATCGGCAATACAATGTTTGAAGATGTCGCGGATATAATTTGTGCTTACCTGCAATGTGATGTTGCTAAGATTGTAATACTCACGAACACATTTGCTAAAAATGCGATATATGAAAAATTAATACAAAAAAATATTAATCACAATGCTCAGAAGTTGTATTGGCTTACAATAGAACAAAATGAACCCCTACAATTGTTGCAAGCAATACCCTCAGTAATTAATCAATTAATTGTTGATCATGGCGCACCATCTATAATTATTAGTTTACCTTTAAAAGATATCAATCAAATTATTATGAATCAGTTGCCAAATCTATCTGATTTTGAACAAATAATGGATTTGCATATTGCGAATAATTTTATTTTAGCTAAGCGAGCATGTTTGTTAGATAATTGTCGCATGATTGTTGTTACACAAAAATTGTCCACAAATGACCCAATGGCCAAGTTGTTTGCAAGTTTTGTTAAAAATTCATTGCGTACTTTAACTGCCACTGTAGCCAAAGAAGCTACTTTATTGAGTCATAACGCGCTTTTTTACCAACTAGAACCTAATGGTAATGCAGAAAGTTTGGTTGCTGCTATAGTAGACTTGTCTAGTTATAAATCTATACAAGGCAAATATCATTCTGGCATGATAATAAAGGTGTAAAATGAAAGTAAATAATCAAACAATAATAAACCCTATCATAACCAGGCAAGACTGGGAACAGCAACGTTTGCTGATTGATCAAGATCCTGGCAAATTTCATGGCGAAATAGCTAAAAGAACTATATATTGGTTTAACCCTGAATTACATGCTTGGATTAAATATTCAGATCGTTATGGTGCATGGCAAGCTTTCTCGGCTGACACCGGCAACAAGTTGGGCAATTGTGAGCTTGAGAGTGATTTTTTGCCATGGACTAAAGCGTTTGATGATAGTGAGGCACCTTTTTATCAATGGTATTGTGGCGCACAAACTAATGCAGGATTTAACGAAGTTGATGCCCATGTGTTAGCTGGTTTTGGCGATGAAGTTGCCTTTTATTACGAAGGCGATCGTTGGGACTCAGCCTTAAATCATGGTAGAGGCGGCCCTGTGGTTAGTAAAACTATAACCCGTCGACAATTATTGTGGGAAGTGGCCAAGTATGGACAAATTCTTAAAAATTTAGGTTTAAATAAAGGTGATAGAATTGCCTTAAATATGCCGAATATAATGGATCAAATATATTTTATCGAAGCTGCTAAGCGTTTAGGCATAATTTATACTTGTGTGTTTGGTGGTTATAGCGCTAAAACTTTATCGGATCGCATTCATGATGCAGGTGCTAAAGTTGTAATCACTACTGACGGTGCGTATCGTAATGCACAAGTTATAGGATTTAAAGAAGTATTCACTGACAAAGCCTTAAATGATTATATTCCAGCAACAACTGCTTTGGATGCGGTAGCACAAGTGTTGCAAAGCACTGCGGAAGCAGAGACAAAAGTTGTACAACAAATATTGACTACAGCAAAGCAAGCACTAGAGGGCGAAATTACTGTTGAGCGAGCGGAAGTTATGCATGCAGTTGGTATTGCATTTGATCAGATTTCATCTTGGACACCAGGGGTAAAATCTAAGATGCGTACTGCTATTGCTGAAGCTTTAGTTAAGGCTCAGCAATGCGTAGAAAAAGTGGTCGTGGTTAAACATGTACAGATCAATGATTTAACTTGGAAATCAGGCCGGGATTTATGGTTGCATGATTTAGAGCATGCAGCAATACAACAGTTTATAACAATGGCTAAGTCTTTAGGCATACAATTTGAGCGTGAAGACGATATTAAAAAACTTGATGATAATAGATTTATATCGCTAATATATGCTTTACAAAAACCATTGCCAGTAGCAGCCGATTTTCCTTTGTTTATTATTTATACCAGTGGTAGTACTGGTAAACCTAAGGGTGTGGTGCATACACATGGTGGTTATGTTTCTGGCATTGCTCACACTATGCTTGTTTCATTTAATGTGGATATAAATGCTGAGCTTAACAAGGGACAGGTTATATATGTAGTTGCCGATCCTGGCTGGATTACCGGTCAATCATATCTTATAAGCGCAGCTTTAAGCACTCGTACTACCAGCGTTATTACCGAGGGTACACCATTGTTTCCTAATGCTGGTAGATTTGCCAGCATCATCGAACGGTACAAGGTTAATATCTTTAAAGCCGGATCTACATTTCTTAAAACAGTAGTAGCAGATCCAGCAAATATTACAGACATTAAAAAATATGATTTGTCGTCACTCAGAGTTGGTTCATTTTGTGCTGAACCCACCAGTCCAAGTATTCAAGAGTTTGCGATGGAATTGCTAACATCTAATTACATAAATTCATATTGGGCAACCGAGCATGGCGGGATAGTATTAACGCATTTTTTTGGCAATAATGATTTCAAGTTATTGGCTAACGCACATACCTTTCCTTTGCCGTGGGTATATTCAGAAGTATGGGTGCCAGAAAAAGAATTTGAAATTAATGGAAAAGCAAGATATGAATACAGGGTTGCTAATATAGAAGAAAAGGGCGAAATTGTAATTACTAGCCCATACCCGTACTTAGCTAGAACCTTGTGGGGTGATGCGGAACACGTAGGGGAAGAAACTTGGCGTGGTAACTTGCAGCGTTTTAAGCGAGTTTATTTCGAACACTGGGCTAAAAAAGACACTGATGGTAAAGAAATAGTATTAGCATACACTCAAGGTGATTTTGCTTGCGCATATGCAGATGATGGCTTTACTTTGCATGGTAGGTCGGATGATGTAATTAATACCTCTGGACATAGAATAGGTACCGAAGAGATAGAGGGAGCTATCTTAAAGGATAAGCAGATTAATCCGCATTCTGTTATAGGTAATGTGATTGTAGTCGGTGCGCCACATAAAGATAAAGGTACAGTGCCAGTTGCATTTGTTTTATTGCATAAAGATAAAAAACTTAATTTAGAAGATGAGCAACGGCTAATAAATTTAGTGAAAGAAGAAAAGGGAGTTGTAGCTGTTCCTGCAGGTTTTATAACACTGAGCCAGTTTCCAGAGACGCGTAGTGGCAAATATATGCGCAGGTTTTTACGCAATATTCTCGAAGGAGAAGCTTTAGGTGATACTAGTGCTTTACGCAATCCTGAATCAATCAAAGAAATTACTAATGCTGTAGCCAAATGGCAATCCAAGATGGCGCTAGATGAAGAGCATGTCGTGTTACAAATATTTTCTACTTTACGCGTAGAAATTCACGAACTTATTAAAGATGCTAAAGTGGTGATTGTTACTATTAACAGACCACCAGTAAACTCTTTAGATGAACGCACCTTAGATGAATTAATTACCGTAATGTCACATCTGCGCCAGCGAGCTGATATTAAGGTAATTATAATAACAGGAGCTGGTACTAAATCCTTTGTCGCTGGAGCTGATGTGCGACAAATTTTAGAAGAAATGCATACGGAAGAAGATGTCTTACCTTTGCCGCATCAAGCAAATCAATTAATGGATCTTATAGAAACTATGCCAAAACCAGTTATTGCTGCGGTTAATGGGGTGGCTTTGGGCGGTGGTAATGAATTACAGATGGCATGTCATTATAGGATTGCCGAGCAAACAGCAGAATTTGGTCAACCAGAAATTAATTTAGATTTAATCCCTGGTTACGGTGGCACCCAACGTACCTTTAGGTTATTTGCCAGTCACTTTAAAGATGACTTAGTAGCATTATTACATACTTATACCATTGTGCTAGGAGGGCGAAGCTTAGATGCTAATCAGGCTTTAATGTATGGTTTAATTCATGAAGTTGTTCACTTACAAGATGTTGTAAGCCGTGCGGTAGAGCTTGCTAGGGAGTATGTGATCAAAGATGCTGGTGATTTAAAAGAAATATATATGCAACGCTTGTGTGAGATGGAAACTTGGAATGAGCCAAAGATATTTCCTTATGCGGACTTTGAAAAGGCTGCGGAGGTAATTTGGTTGAAGCACCAAGCAAAAATTGTTGGACGTGAATTGCCTGTAGCATGGGCTCTAGAGGCAATAAAATTTGGTTTTGAAAATGGAATTAACAAAGGTTTAGAGAGAGAAACTGCATTATTTGCGCAAGCCGTAGTACATCCTCAAGGAGGAAAGAAAGGCATTCAAGAATTTTTTGATCATAAAAGTGCTGCCTTACCGATTAAATATTTGCCGGACTTAACTGAAGCACGCGCAAATGAACAAAAATTACTAGCTAATGGCACATTATTGCCATTTGGTAGCTTGTTTTATCCTGGGGTTACTAAGATCCCAAAATATCAATATGCTTATGTAGTAGAAAAGGATCAGGTTAGTGGGATTCCACGCCATGGCGATCCAGAGATCGCCGAAGTTAAACGCATCGTTCCTGTTGAAGAACCATCGTCGATTGAAGCCTTATTGTACATGTTAACTAGTGAAATTAATTTTAATGATATTTGGGCTATTACCGGAGTACCAGTTTCACCGTTTGATAGCCATGATCAAGATTGGCATGTTACCGGTAGTGGCGGCTTGGCATTGGTGGTTGCTCTTGGTGAAGAATTGCATAAAGAAGGACGGGTAAAAGTTGGGGATTTGGTTACGGTATTTTCTGGTCAGTCTGATCTACTTTCACCTATCGCAGGTTTAGATCCAATGTTTGCCGATCAACATATTCAAGGTTATGAAATTCCGAATGGATCGCATCAACAATTTATGCTGGCGCAAGGTCCTCAAATCCAAGTAAAGGTTCCAGATTTAACTTTAGAAGCTGCAGGTTGTTATACCTTAAATTTAGGCACTATTTATCGAGCGTTATTTACTACTTTGCAAATTGCAGAGCATAAAACTATTTTCATTGAAGGTGCAGCTACCGGCACCGGAGCGGAAGCAGTTAAAATTGCGGCAGATAATAAGCTGCAAGTGATAGGCTTGGTTTCTTCTGCAAAACGCGCACAAGATGTATTAAATAATGGAGCCATAGGTGCCATCAATCGTACCGATCCAAAGCTTATAAATATTTATACTAAAGTTCCAGAAGATCCAACTTTATGGAAAGACTGGGAAGAGCAGGGCACAATCTTACAAGAGATGTTTAAAAAACAAACCGGCGGTAAATTAGCAGATTATGCAGTGTCCCATGCAGGTGAGCTATCTTTTCCAAGGAGTTTTCAATTATTGGAGCAACATGGCACTATAACTTTTTACGGTGCTTCTAGTGGTTATCATTTCACTTTCATGGGTAAAGCTGGTTATGAAAAGCCGGAAGTTATGTTGCAGCGTTTGCATTTAGACACTGGAGCCTCAATCTTAATTTTTTATGGCTTAGATGAACAGCGTTCAGCCGATCCTATAGGTTTAGAGATAATAGAAGCTTGTCGAGAATTACACGCTAAAATTGTCGTGTGTACGATAAATGATGCGCAAGCAAATTTTGTAAAAAGTATGGGTTATGGAGAAGAAATTAAAGGTGTATTTAGCATCGAAGAGTTAAGCAAAAAAGAAGGCGATCAATTTCAGTGGCCACATACTATGCCAGCATTGCCAGATCCCAAAGCAGAAACGGTAGCATTTAAAGAAGCAGTACGTTGGTATCAAGAATATGTATTTAAGCCATTTGCTTCTCAAGTTGGTAAGATGTTAAAGTCTTTTGAAAACCCTAAAGGTCAACCGGATGTTGTTTTTGAACGTGCCGGTCAAGATACATTATGTTTAAGTGCTATGTTAGTAAAATCTTATACAGGTAAAGTTGTATATTGTGAAAATATGCAGAGGAGGCGCTATAGCTTTTATGCTCCTCAAGTCTGGATGCGCCAACGTCGTATTTATCTACCCACCGCAAATATCTGGGGAACACATTTACATAATGCATATGAAGTGCAAAAAATGCATGAGTTAATTAATGCTGGGTTTTTACATGTCGATGAGCCAATAGTCGTGGATGAAGCACAGCTTGCTAAAGCCCATCAAGAGATGTGGGAGAATAAGCATCGTGGCTCTAATTATTTATTTAATCATGCGTTGCCGAGGTTAGGGTTAAGGACCAAGGACGATCTATATCATGCTTGGGGAATTCAACAAAGTGATTTGAAACAATGATAAAGATCTATTTAGACATCACGTTGCTTTTAAAATTATTAGAGTTATTATTCAGGTAAATTTGGTATAAAATTATAGATATGCAAAATTTATGGTTCCAGACTTTCAATCCAAAAGGCATATCGCTTGACGATTTAGTTCAGCCTCGTTTAAAGCTTTATTGCTTTCATTTTGCTGGTGCTTCATGTCAATATTTCCAGCCTTGGGCAGCTAAATTGCCATTATGGATTGAATTAATTGGTGTGCAACTACCTGGGCGTTGGAACCGTATGCAAGAGCCAGCTTTTTTACGCATGGAGAAGCTAACGCCCGTTTTAGGAGATGTATTTATTAAAGAGTTGCAAGAAAATGCTGGTAGGCCTTACGCTTTTTATGGCCATAGTCTTGGAGGCTTAGTAGCTTATGATCTAACGCGGTTTTTAACAACTCATGCTTTGCAATTACCGCTGCATTTATTTATGTCATCAAAAAGAGCTGTAAATATACCATACACAGGTTTATCAATATATCATCTTCCAGATGCTGAATTCGAAAAGACTATAACTTATTTATATGGAGGACTTCCTCCCGAAATATCCTCCGAACCGGATATGAAAAAACTTTTTTTAGATATAACCAAAAAAGACATGGAATTGCTAGATACATATGACTTCAAGCCAGAACCTTTAATTAATGTGCCCATGACTATATTAGGTGGAACAGATGATCATGTTGTTACCATAAAAGAATTGCAGCCATGGCAGGAGCTAACCTCTGGGAAATTTGAATTGCTACAGTTTCCTGGTGGGCACTTCTTTTTACGAGATGTTGAGTCGGAACCGAAGGTATTGGATGTGATTGTTAAAACACTAGAGCCGTTTAAAATTAAGAACAAAGTATAATGAAGTGGCATTAAAGTAGTTATTATAAGATCCATATACTGTGGAGTTGCAAAATGAGCTGAAGTTTGTTTACAACTTCAATATTTCCCCAAATGAAAAAATTCAAAAATGCTTTTCTGTAACTGATTTGACTTTCTCTCGTTGTACTTACTATGCTCATCTCATGTATTTATTGTGCAACGCACCAAAGGGAGAAAACATGAGTAAACACGTAAATTATGACTGGTCATCACTAAGCCAAAACCTTATCGAAATCCAAAAAATTAACCAAAAAGCTGCTGAAGAGCTCGCACGCGAGTACACATCTCTTTGTAGCGAAGGAGTTGGTACAGCCTTTAGTCTTGCCCAAATGCCAAGAACTAACCCAGAAGATTTCGCTAAGGATGTAGCTAGTACCCAATTAAAACTATTCACAAGACAAGGGAACCTGCTGTTAGAATCAGCGCAAACCATGTTTAATATTTGTCAAAAAGCATTGAAAGAACAATTAGCATGGGCAGAAGGCCAGTTAGATACAGCTAGTAGCGTGGTTCAAAGTTCTGTGGCCAAAGTTAAAAAAGAACACGCACCAAGTTAGGATATTTTGAAGAGCGCTTTGCTAAAGCATAGCTTTAGAGGGAGCGCTCTTTTTTATCATATTCATTTGCATACCTACCCTTATATGCATTAAATTTTAATAATATGTAATGATTAGATAGGGAACAGGTCATGCGCAATCGGAATGCATTAGTTACTGGCGGTATGGGTGGAATTGGTACAATAATAGCAAGGACTTTAGCGGATAACGGAGCTAAGGTTGCTGTTACATATTTCAAACAGGGTAATCACAAACTAGCTGAAGAATGGGTTGCCCAACAACGTCTCGACGGATATGAATTTAAAATATTCTATGCCGATCTTACCGACTTCAGTTCAACAGCTCAAATGATCCAAAATATTTTGGCAGAAATAGGAAATATAGATATTTTGATTAATAATGCCGGCATAACGGAAGACATTACTCTAGCTAAAATGACACCAGAACAATGGCACAAAGTAATAGATAATAATTTACATAGTATGTTTAATGTGACGCAAAATATTGTTAAAGAAATGATCAAGAATAATTATGGACGCATAATTAATATTTCTTCTATCAATGGGCAAAAAGGTCAGTTTGGACAAACTAATTACTGCGCATCTAAAGCTGGGATACACGGTTTTACCAAAGCCTTGGCATATGAGGTTGCAAGAAAAGGCATTACCGTAAATACTATCTCCCCTGGTTACGTAAAAACATCCATGACCGCAACAATGAAGCCAGATATTTTAGACCAAATAGTAAATCAAATCCCAATTGGCAGATTAGCTGAACCGCGCGAAGTGGCTCGGGCTGTTGCCTTTTTAGCTGCGGAAGAAGCAGCATATATTACAGGATCGAATTTAGCCATTAATGGCGGGCAACATATGTTCTAATATAACGATGAGTATAAACTATGTTTAATAAAATCTTGATCGCAAATCGTGGCGAAATTGCTCTACGCATTTTACGTGCTGCGCACGAGCTAGATATAAAAACCGTTGCAGTATATTCAGAAGTAGATAGTAATCTGGAACATTTAAAACTAACAGATGAGAAAATTTGCATAGGTACTGCAGATCCCCATGATAGTTATTTAAATATGCATGCAATTCTTAAGGCCGCCCGCGAAACGAAAGTTGATGCAATTCATCCAGGTTATGGTTTTTTGGCAGAAAATTCAGATTTTATTAAGCAAGTGCATAATGAAGGTTTTATATTTATTGGCCCTAGCATGGAAACAATGTCTTTAATCCCGAATAAAATCGCATCTATTGTTAAAATGCAAGCATTAGGCATTCCATGTATCCCAGGTTCAAACGCAGCATTAATGGATAATGATGAGTTCAATTTTAAATTAGCCCATGAATTAGGCTTTCCGGTAATTATTAAAGCAGCTAAAGGCGGTGGTGGCTATGCTATTAATGTGGCACATTCCCCTGCTAGTCTCCTGAAGGTGATTCGTTTAACCCAGGAACAAGCTGCTAAATTTTTTGGTGATCCATCTGTATATATGGAAAAATTTTTAGATGATTGTCGGCATATTGAAATCCAATTATTGTCCGACTATAAAGGTCATGTTATATACCTTGCAGAGCGTGATAGCTCGATGCAACGTAACAAACGCAAAATAATTGATGAATCGCCAGCGCCAGATATATCTAATGCTATGCTTATTGAGATAAATGAAAAGTGCGTGCAAGTATTAAAAGAATTGAAAATTACTGGTGTGGCAACTTTCGAATTTTTACTTGCCAACGATAAATTTTATTTTTTGGAAATAAACCCACGTATTCAAGTGGGGCATACTGTTACCGAAATTGTGTCAAATATCGACTTAGTAAAAGAACAAATCAAGATGGCTGCTGGAGAGGAGTTAACTATTCAGCAGCAAGATGTGCGTGTAAATGGCAATGCTATTCAATGCCGTATTTTTGCAGAAGATCAACGCACAGCTACTCCTAGTAGTGGGACTATAAAATTGTTTCATGCACCAAGTGGGCCAGGGGTTAGGGTAGACTCCCATTTATATAGTGGTTATACCGTGCCTGTTGAATATGATCACTTGCTTGCCAAAATAATAACGTATAATACAACGCGTGAAGCTACAATTAATCGCATGCGCAATGCGTTAGATGAGGTGATTATTAATGGTGTTATTACTAATCTGCCATTACTGCAATCAATTTTATATGATGAAGGCTACTTAAATACCAAGTTTACTACTGATTACCTAGAAAAAAAATTAGGTCCGATCGCAAAATTCTAAAAAATTAACTAAGCTTAAATAATAAGAAAAATTCTGGAGACTTATCATGCAGATTAAAAATACAGTGGCTTTAGTTACAGGAGCGGGCTCTGGATTAGGTGAGGCTACCGCTAGACATTTAGCTGCTGAAGGAGCTAAGGTCGTATTAATTGATATGAACAAAGATGCAGTAGAAAAAGTAGCCAAAGATATTGATGGTCTAGGACTTGCTTGTGACGTTAGCAGTGAAGCAGATGTAAAGGAAGCTTTAAAACAGGCTAAAGAAAAATTTGGTGTGCCAAGAATATGCGTAAGTTTTGCGGGTATCCTGGGCGGTGGCAAGCTTGTAGGTCGAAAAGGACCACATGATTTAGATGAATTCAAGCGTGTAATTAATGTTAATCTTATTGGAACATTTAATGTCATGCGTTTGGTCGTAGCAGAGATGATCCCATTAGATCCTGTTGGTGAAGCACAAGAGCGTGGTGTGGTAGTAAATACATCTTCAATTTGTGCCTGGGAAGGTCAGATAGGCCAGGCTGCGTACAGCGCTTCTAAAGGTGGTGTGGCGAGCATGACTTTACCTATAGCACGTGAAACTGCAGAATATGGCATCAGAGTGGTGGCTATAGCGCCTGGTACCTTCGAAACTCCAATGATCAAAGCAGCATCTGACAAGGTGCGAGAAGGTATGCTAGCAGCTACTGTATTCCCGCATCGTTTTGGTGAACCCGATGAATTGGCGCTTTTAGTTGCGGATATAGTTCACAATCCAATGCTGAATGGTGATGTAATAAGAATAGACGGCGCAATGCGTATGCCTGCTAAATAATCAATATTTGTATATGCAATTATGAACTTCAATAAATAAATGAGGTCAAATATTTTGTATTGATATTGAGAATATGGAGGGCAATTAAAATGACTAAGTCGAAGTTTAAAAGAAAAAAAATATACCCTGATCCAAAAACCGCAAATTCTTTAATAGGCACCGAAATAGGCACCGATAGATCTAGAGCGAGTGTCATACAGGGTACGTTAAGAGAAGGTGGTTTTTTGGGTTCTTATTCTGATACAGAAAATACTACGAGATCTCCAAGAGCTGACAATTCTAACAATGCTCAGCAAGATCCTTCGACTTCAAGCTCGCCTCGAGACAGAAATAGACCCTAACGTTAAATTCTCTTCTGCACATAGGATCCAGGAGCATCTTCAATTACTCTAGCAGCATCAATATTGCGTGTAGGAACTAAATTGTTATCGTGTTGCAATAACCAATCGCGCCAATAAGGCCACCAAGATCCTTTATTCTTGCATCCTGTTTCTAGCCACTCTGCAGCCTTGCCATGTACAAAATCACTCGACTTATTAAATTGATCATTGGTGGTAAAATTATATTTCGTATCACCTTCAGGATTTAATACCCCACGTACATGACCCGATTCGGTTAGTACTAGTTTAACAGGGCCGGATAATCTATTTAATCCTTTATAGACAGCTTTCCATAATGTAATATGATCAGATTCTGCCGTTAAGAAAAATGTCGGCGTGTCTATCATTGCCAAATTAAGCGGAACTCCAGCTAAAGTGATAGCACCTGGTTTAATTAAATTGTTTTGCAAATACATATTGCGTAGATAATAACTGTACATTTTATACGGTAAATTAGCAGAATCTGCATTCCAATATAGAATATCAAAAGGTTTAATGTCTTTACCTAGTAAATAGCTATTTATAAAATAGGGCCATACCAAATCATTTGGTCTTAGTAAATTAAAGGTCATATCCAATAGGCGACCGTTTAGGTAGCCGTGTTCTTGCATTAGTTTGTCCAAAGAATCTAATTGCGTATTATCTAAAAATACTCCCATTTCACCAGGTTCAGAAAAATCAATTAGTGACATTAAAAAAGTGGCACTTAATACACGTTTATCTTGTTTAGATCTTAAATAGGCTAAAGTACATGCGAGTATTGTTCCGCCAATACAATAACCTACCATGTGCACTGATGGCGCTTTAGAACTATTCATTACCACATCTAAGGCTGCGAGTGGTCCTTCTTGCATATAATTTTCAAAGGTTTTTTCAGCTAGTTCTTTACCAGGATTAATCCAGGATATAATGTATACAGTAAACCCCTGATTTACCAGCCATTTTACTAATGAATTATTTGGCGAAAGATCTAGCACATAATATTTATTTATAAATGGTGGCGTGATCAATATAGGCTTGTCTTGAACTTGTTCTGTGGTGGGCAAATATTGTATTAATTGGATTAAATCGTTTTGAAAAATAACCTTGCCAGGTGTTATTGCTAGATTATGCCCAACACTAAATGCGCGTACATCGGTGAGTCTTACGTTTAACTGACCATTATTTAAGACCAAATCATCCAAATAATTTCGAAAACCACGAATTAGATTGGCGCCATTAGTTTCAAAAATAGATTCCATAACTTCTGGATTAGTCCAAATTTGATTGGTTGGCGCAAGAGAATCTAAAAAGTTGTTCACATAAAAATGTAACTGTTCCTTGGTTTTATGATTAATTCCTTGTAATGAATGCAGCCATCTATGCGCATGATTTACCGTTAGTATGTGCAAATTTTTTAAAAACTGCAAATATGGATTGGTATGCCAGCTTTGATGCGCAAATTGTTTATGCCTGTCTGGTAAGCTTTCGGTATGTGATGGTAGGTGTATAGCGCCACATGCATGCATAAACTTGAGATAAACTGATTGCAAGTCAGAAATAAAATCAAGTTGTTCTTGAAACAAGGTTTGTGGATCTTTAGATTGTTGCAAAGATATTTTATTGAATAATTCTAAACCATGTGTCCATTGCAATATTTCGGTTGGCATTAATGTAAGTTGATTTTGATATTTTTCGCCAAGTTTGACTAGCAACTGCTGTATTTCCAACAATGTTGCTTGCAGGTCAAATGTTTCAATTTCTACAGTGCTCTTTTTTAGTGCTTGGGACATTGTGACTACCTAATTTTGCTTTTAACCGTATAAATATAGTAGCTCAAGAATGATCTAGCAAAGTGGATCTGGTATGCCTCAACACATTAAGGGCTTACTAGTTCGTTTTCTGCTACTAGCTGTCTGACGCCAATGGTGATATTAAAAGCGTGATTGTCAGGTTGAGCACTTAAACCATATTTTTTGCGCAATGCATCTAGTTCAGGAGCCTCAACTGCCATCATTAAATATTCTTTGTCGTGTTGCACTACAGTGTAAAACCCAATTGGTTTAAATTTAACTGTTTGCCCAAGCTCTTGCAGCGCTTTAACATTTGGAGTCTCGCTTTCTCGAATAACAGAAATGGACGGCCGTTCTTTTGGCAACTCAAATCCAGGTCGAGCTGCTTGGCGGATTAGTTCGCTTGTATACCTGTCTGCAATTTGTAAATATGTTGAGCCATCCTTAGCCTGACGCAATGTACCTTGATTTTGCAGTTTATTCTTGGCAAAAGATAGTAATTTGGGTTGATTTAGACGTAAGCCATCGACAATATAAGCGTAATTGGGGGTGCTTATCGCGAGCATGAGAATTGCGAGGGTAACCTTAGCAATCATTTTTCTTCTCCTTAAGAATTAAGATCCTTATCTATAGTAACATAAACAATTTTCTGCGATACTAGGTGCCTAAAATATTTTACTCCAAGAGCGAGATGCCAGATGTATTTAGTCATGTTACTTTATATACTGTTTGCTAGTTTATTCACCTTGCAAAAAGATACCTTAAGTTATTGTGAGCCATTTTTCCTGGTTGGCTCGAGAATGTTATTTGCTGGGCTGTTGCTTTTGGGTTATACCATGTGGCGCCATAGAGTGCACATTGCCAAAATTCGTCCAGCGCATATTACAGGGGTATTACTCTTAGCTCTAAGTAATATCTATTTAACCAACATATTTGAGATTTGGGCGATTAAAAACATGACGTCGTCCAAGGTATGTTTATTGTACAGCTTGTCACCGTTTGTGTCGGCATTAGTAGCATTTTTTCTGCTCAAAGAAACTCTATCCCGGAAAAAATTACTTGGTATGGCTATAGGATTTTTAGGATTGCTGCCACTTATATTTATGAAAACGCAGCAAGAAATGGGCACGGGAACCTTCTTATTATTTACTTTAGCCGAGCTGGCAGGTTTGGGGATGGTATTTTGTAGTCTATTGGGTTGGATCATGCTGAAAAAAGTAATGAACGAATATGAATACACGCCATTGGTTGCTAATGGTTTAAGTATGACTATCGGTGGGGCTTTTGCCTTAGCCCATTCATTCTTTGTTGGCGAAAATTGGGCACCGATCCCTGTCACACAACTGCAACCATATATAATTAACACTATATTAATGTGTTTAATTTCGAATTTAATTTGCTACAATTTA
>Ga0206842_1064_pt1 | contig 22528 bp, 22 predicted proteins | sample Alteio_BWOrgCont_23_FD_152861 | JGI IMG/M metagenome (GOLD analysis project Ga0206842, IMG submission 152861) | Enriched cells from forest soil in Barre Woods Harvard Forest LTER site, Petersham, Massachusetts, United States -... | ecosystem: Environmental > Terrestrial > Soil > Temperate forest >...
CCCCTTGGCCGTCATAAAAGGTTTTACTTTCGGGTATATTTCATCCAGTATGTCAAGTTCGGCTACATCAAGCGGCGCACCCGAATCGCCCTCGAGACAGCAAGCGCCCTTGCATTTGTTTAAATTGCATACAAAATTTTCTTTTATCACATCTTCGTGCAGCAACACTGAGCCAACTTCAATCATATTTTTTTATTTATCAGAACCGGGAATAAAGTCAAGATTCAAGAACGAGGAGCGAAGATAAAAAGAGTGATCAACAAAAGGCGATTTTTATTTTCCTGGCTCTAACATTAACTATTTCCTTAAGGGATTTAACGGGTACTTCAGGTCCCTGGCGGCGGTTAAATCCATGGTTACACTGCCCACTACCAATTCAACGTGAGCCTTTACGGGTATCCTGTTTTGATCGTCGGTTATCCATAAGTACAGTTTACTATTTCTTCTGAAAACGCGGCCCGGAATAATTGTCGGGTTAAACTTAAGGCAGTTAAATTCCCCCAGGTCACTATCTACCTTCTCTTTTCCAACGTAGGTAATACTCAATACATGTACACCGTCTTCCAAAAAATATTTCAAATCAAAAGTATCGCCGATCTTCAATTTTGAAACATCAATATTGCGCGAAAAATAATAGGCCGACAAAAAATCGAAAACCTTACCCTTAAAAGGAAAAACACCTTTAGCGGCTGTAATTTTCTCGTCGCCGTGGTTAAACGTTACATTATCGGTGTGTTTATAATTGCTCTCGTGGCGGTTTTCTGTATAAAAATAGGGCATCAGCGTTTTCTCATCCACATAGGTTTCGTACCGGTTGCGCACTTTATATAATATGTCAAAAGCCCCTGCGGTTTTGCCATCAGCGACAATATGATAAGCCGGCTGTCCGTCAAACTTCTTATCGGTGGCCTCCACACGTAAATTGGCTTCGGCTGCAGTAAAAAAGCCGTATTTTAGCTTGTAATTCAACTGCTCCCCTACTTTAAACACAGGCGTAACAACGCTTGCCATCTCCTGGCAAAACGCATTGCCGGCAAATGCCGTTACTAAAGCTACTGTTAAAAGGTGTTTTTTCATTTATTTCTCGCAGAGACCTAACGTTTAACAGGCGCAAAGTATTGCGTTGCAGCATTAGTCCTTTTTCTTATAGATCGGCACTGTTGAACAGGGCTCGCCAAACATCAGGCTTTTTACAACAGGGGTAAGCTTTTTGGTTAACGAAACATACGCCGAAACCGGCACCGGTACATCGCCGCAGCCTTTTATTACCACACGCTGCCCGCTGTATTGTTCAACATCAAGGGTACCAATACTCTTCTCGAACAATACAGTTTCCAAAACAGCAGCGTCTCCGAAGACCACTTCGCGGGCAAAGGGGGCCATTTTGTTAGCCAAAAGCATATATGCCCAGGCCGGTACAATAGCATCTTCTGAACAGGTTACCGCTACATATTTATCATGGTACTGCGACCAATCGTGCGTCTTTACAAACTCCCTGAAATCCTTTTCGCGCAGGATAAGCCCCATATACAAATTATCCTTTATATCGTAAACCACACGGTCGCCCACGGGGTAAAACATCGCTGGGTCCAGGGTAACCAGGCCGCTTAAGGCCACTTTATTTACAAAATTTTCCTGTATTTCCATTTTACTTTTATAGCCCGGTAAATGTTGTCCGCCGGGATTGCCCTTAAATAAAAAATCCGGGCATAGACATGACGCTACACCCGGATACAAAATTACTTTAAATATGCTTATAAAAACTTGGCCCTGTAATCTTTTACATTTGCCTTATCTTTCAGGGCTTCAAATATATCCGAATTGGCACGCTGCATTAATGCCTGGCTCAATTGCTGTTTTTCTCTTACGTCATTTGCCATAGCCGGCGGGTTGGTAAAGCTATCCAAAACAAAAACATAAGCGCCATTTTGGCCGGCAACCGGTTTCGATAATTTATTCGGTTGCGAACCAAAAACAGTTCCGATTAATTTATATTCCGCTGCTGATCCCGGGATCACAGGGTTAGCAAAAACCATGTTTTGAATCGGGTTTACGGTTGTACCTGCTTTTTGGGCAACCTGGTCAATGGTCGTGGAACCATTTAATGCCGCTTGCAGTTTATCGCTTAATTGCTTGCCTTTAACCTGGTTTAAAACCATCGGCTGAATTTGCTTTTTAACATCATCAAGCGATAAGGTACCCTGCGGTTTAATGCTCACTAAATGCGAAATAACATACTGGTCGCCTTCGATGTATACTTTATCCGAAAAATCGCCTTTCGCTGCACCAAATGCCCAACGCACAATGTCACGGGCACTGATAACACCAGGAATTGAAGATGCAACGCCATTAATGTCAGTTGCGGTCTGTTTTTTCAACCCGGCCTTTTTGGCCTCGGCATCAAAATTATCTTTTGTAAGGGCAGCTAAAAATCCTTGCGCCTTGCTGTATACCGCGGTTTGCGTTTCGCTGCTGGGCTTTAAAGGAAGGTCAACTATAGCCACCTTGGCTGCTTTCGATGAACCTTTTTGATCTTCTATCTGTATAATATGCACACCAAACTTTGTGGTAACTATTTTAATGTCGCCTGTTTTTCCACCAAATACGGCGTCTTCAAACGGACCAACCATAGTACCGCGGGCAAATGTGCCTAACTCGCCGCCTTTTGAAGCCGAGCCGTCAATTGAGAACTTTTTGGCAAGATCGGCAAATGATGCACCGCCTTCGATCAATTTTTTTATCGAATCGGCCTTAGCAATTGCTTTATCATGCCCGATAACGCTTGCATCTATCAATATGTGTTTCGCTTTTACCGAGTCGGATTCCATGTGTGCGTCAACCAACTTTGCTATTTTATAGCTGCCGTTTGACAAGTAAGGACCATAGACAAAGCCATTTGGCGAACTGAACATGATCGAATCCAGTTTAGGATCGCCAAGGCGTCCTTTATGCTGGTAATTGAAAGGAGCTTTAGTTTCGGCGTTGATCTGCACGAACAACGAGTCGTTTGTGCTTGCTTTAAAATCGGCAACCAGTTTTTGGGCCTGTGCTTTTACCGCTGCCGAATCGGCTTTCGAAGGTGCGCCATTAAAGCTCACAAAATCAAACGTCCTTAATTCCTGCGGATTTTTAAATTCTGTTTTGTGCAGGTCGTAATAGCTCTGATAATCTTCGTCAGTTAAAGTAACTTTATTATCAGGTATGCTTGTATAGGCCAGCTCGGCATATTTAAAATTAGCCAGCTTGTTTTTAGCCTGGTAATCGTCTTTTACATCAAGCGAGTTTACGTACAAGCTGTTCGTAACCATCGAAATGTATTTTTCCTGCAACTTGGCGTCAATCAGCTGACCAACGAAATCGCTCCATTGCTGTTTAATATCTACGCTTAGGGTTGGCAGCTGGCTTAAAAAATTGTTTAGCCTCGCCCTGTCCAGTTGCCCGGTTTTCGGATCGGCGAATGCCTGCACGATCTGCGGATTGGGATCATTCCCGCTCACCATCGATTTTGCCTCATCGCTTCCTACCTGTAAACCAAGCCTGTCCACTTCTTTTGCCAAAATTGATTGCGTTACCATCTGGTTCCAGGTAGTTTCCTGTACGTAGCTGGTAATTTGAGGCGATAATGCCCCCTGGCCGGCCTGTTGCCTGAATTGCGCGCTATTCTGATCAACCCTTTTTGTAAAGTCATCATAAGCGATCTTTTCGCCGCCTACCTCGCCAAGCAAATTCCTGTCGTCCTTAAAAAACGAACCTCCCGACCTTACCACTTCACCAATAATAAACGCAAGCAGCGAGAACCCGATACTAATCGCGAGGATTTTACCCATTCGCTCCCGCAAAAAACCCATTATACCCATATAACTATATAATTTTTATACTACTAAAAAGAGGGCGCAAGATACAACTTTTAGTAAAATTCTATAATAGAATTTTTGATTAGTTTTTGGTTGATTTATAGAGGGTTGAAAAGGTTGTAATATGTTGTAAGAAGTTGGAAAGGTTGTAATTTGTTGTGGCGGATTGGAAAAGTTGCAAGGGAATATAAACGCTCTTGCAAACTGCCAACTAAAAACTGCGAACTGAAAGAGTGAGTGTTTCACAAAAGGGTGTAACAGATGAAACAGTTGGATCACGATTCTCTATAAAAATCTAATATACAAATAGTTACAAAAAACGGTGAAACAGTTTGAAACAGCATTTTACGCTAGATACCCGTTAAGGGTGTTTTGCGACAGACGGGGTTGGTAGTAAAAACATAGTTATGAGGCTAGGACTTCTGCCTATTTCAGCCATTTGAGGGATATCAATCCTTATATTTTAGGTTTCTGAAAAGCTTGTAGTTATTAAACTTTAATTTTCCATTGGAAAAATTTAAAATATCCCCGTTAAATATCTTGTAATTAAAAAATGACTCATTATATGTACAACTTAGATTTATTGATTTTAGATAATCGCCCTTGGGGTAATACTCTGATGAAACTAAAGTATCCTTATCCAGTGCAGGTGTTCTTACGTCTGTAGTGATTTTTATTTGAACGCTTCTTACAGGACTGGGCACAATTACTGAAGAAATAGAATCGCAAGTTTTTTCTACAAAAAATCTATGATTAATATATATCAAACATCGAAAGTAATTTTTCACATCGCTTGGAATTGGAATTTGAATATTCAATGCCACATCTTTAGCAGGTTGACTCGAAATATTTTCTTGCCCATTTAGTGGAAGTGTCAGATCTTGGTAGAAGCTTCGCAGTTTTATTTTTCTTTTTCCTATTATGGCCCAACGGCCGGAAGAATGTGAGTATAATAATCCTTCGTGATATTCATATTTATAAGTAGAGTCTGCACTAAATGTGAGTCTATAGGGGCTGATCCTGGAGGAGAATTTTCCAACAAAATTAGTTGCTCTGCAAGATATCATAAGCATTGCTAAAAGTATAAATTGCTTTTTCATATTATTTGGCCTATGCTCGCGTATGAACAGGCAATCATTTACTATCCGCAATTATTTCTTGTGCTGCTATTTCAAGAGCCTCATTGATCGCTCTTTTTGTAGGATGATCAGCAATCCTTTTCATCATTGAAATCAATTCCTGATCAAGTTTAACCTGCGAATTTGCTATTAAAGAGTTCATGATCCAATATTTCCAGATATCGTCATCGGCTTTTAAGATGTTAAGTAAATGTTATTTCATTTACATGAGGGGTTAAATATTCAGCAATTCCGCACCCAACCGGCCGATTCATATCTTGCATCCACTATAATAGTTGAGGAACATCCTCACTAATGGTTTCAAATGGCAAAGCGCTAGGTTCTCCACAGCCTGAATATCGAACTTCGTTTTGGAATATAATTTTTCATATGTAATTTTCACCCATCGCCCGTTCAATCCTGTCGTTTAATCCCCACCAATTTAAGGAATTACAGGCACCCGCTTTTTTGTGCCCTTCCTCTTCCAGTTTTTTTACCTCCAATAAAAAGGTTGTGATGCTGCCTCTTACAAAAACGACTTAACAATGTACCAGGCACCTAACACAAGAAATAGGATCATTGTACCCCAAAACTGAACGTTAACAACAGGCGTCGATCCTTCAAAAGCATTCTCTTCTGACTTTCGTTTTCTTCGTTGAATTGCCCTGTAGATCAAATAAGCAATTGCTAAAGCGGCGACCCCGCCGCCAAAATTTTCCCAATTCATTTCATTTTATCTTTAAGTTTATAAAGTACACCTTTTTCTTTTCGTTTTCCTCGTTAATTTTATCGATCCCGAACGTTCAAGTGTCACTTGAATGGCGCAATTTAAGGAATTACCGCTCGCTGGCTCTGTGCCCTTCTTCTTCTATCTTTTTATTTTCCTTTTCAACATGCTCCTGCTGCCGCTCATCATTGATAGCATCGAGTTGATCGTCCACCAATTTATCGATAGCAGTCCCCTCAGCTGGTTCTCCAGGCGTCGCCTCACTGCCTGTAGTGGTGTTTACCAGCGAAAATTTGGGCAGTTTATCCATTACACCTTCCGAAAACACATCCAGTTTTTCAATCTTTCCCGTTATATCAAACATCTTGCCTGCTTTTTCAAATAACAGATCGCCGGTTTCGCTTACCAGTTCGCCAACATAGGCCCCTGCTATGCCCTCCATTTCGGGCGTTATGGTCTCTAAAACCTTCGAAAATATTTCTTTTAAACCGGCTGTCTTTTCTTTCGTTAATGCTTCAGCTTTATCCCGTTTTGTTTCTTCATCACCCAAAACCTTAAGTGCTGCATCCCGTTGGGTTTTTGATTCGGGCAGGGCAGAGCTAATTTTTATCGCGTCATTCGTTGCCCCACCAGTCGGCACATTGCCCAATAGCGTTTTTAACCGCTTAACATCAAAATTCGCTTTGGCTGCTTTTTCGGCAACGTCAAATTTTAAATGCTTGTCTTGTGCGTTAAATGTCTTGCTCTTTTCATAAACGGTTTTAAATAGCTGCTGATAGTAATTTTTAGTGGCTACCGGCATTTGCTCTATTTCTTTCGTGATCATGCCGGCAGCAACATATTTTGCAACTGCCTCTTCCCTGTCCCTCAATAGTACCTGGTAATCTTTAACTACCCTGTCATTAAAATCCTGCGCTATGCCGCCCGGCGGGTTGGGCGAAAAAACAGTAAAGGTAGTTATCGTCATCAGGGTAAGGCTGAGCCTGGAAAGAAAAGTTTTCAGCGACAGAAAACGGTTAAAGGCATGTGCGCGTTTACGATACCGATCGATGATGAGGAGAGTAGTTACAATTACTATCGTGCTGATCACCGTCAGGTGGTTGAGCAGTTTTTTTAAATCATCATAAGCATCCAAAAAGAAACTTTCGGCAGCAAGCGCCGCGCGATCGGAAGCCACCATATTAAATCGGACATATAACAGGAATACCGAAAAAATCGCAAGCCCGATCGTCACGGATAATAAAACCTCATGCATGGCTTTAAAAACAAGTTTTTGGGATTTCCCCGAGAGGTACCACACCAGCGCGCTCAAAAGCGTAAGCGGAACCATCGGCCAGCCGAACAGGTTTATCACGATAAAAAGTATGATAATGATAAACCCCAGCATCATCCAAAGTCCCTGTTTTGCTTCGTTTATTTTATCTGCCATGCCAGGCCGTTTTTGCGCATTCACCTGCTTTTGCGCATTTGGAATATCGCTTTCGTGCTGGTTTGAATCGTTTTCAGTTTGGCCCGGGTTAGTCATTTCATTTCAGGATAGGTTTTTTGTATTGTGCCAGGGAAAGTGATTTTCAAACCACTTGTCTTAGGATATTTAAAGATAGCCTTTTCAGCTAATGGATACAAAATATTTCAGTGTCTGATAAAGCGTTCTGCTTAAATCTAGTGCCCAACCGAATCTTTTTCCATTTTTCTTATTTCCAGGGTATAAAAAGGCTCCATTTTACCATTAACCGGGAAATTTCTCATTATTTCCAGTTGATATTTTTCTTTTCGATTCTCCCAATTTAAACTATCTTTCTGCTTAAGGCCCGAAGAAGGGTTATTGAATGTTTCTTTTAATTTTCTCTTATAAACATTTCCATAGTAGGAAACATCATACTGGAAACAATAGTTTTTAAGGCTCACATAAAAGTTCATCTCAACAATACCATCTTTTTCATATGTTGGTCCTGGAAATACAAATTCCATTTCATAATAATTACCGGGAGCTTCGAAGCTATCTTGCATTATAGTTCCCCTGAATATACCACCATAAGCGAGAACTTTCTTTTTAATTTGGGTGGAATCGTTATTCAAATATTCCTGTGACTTTGCGGTGAACGTCGCTGCCAATAGTATTAATATTAAAGAAGGTTTTAAATTCATGATACAATTATTTTGTCGGTAAATTCAATTAAACTTCTGTAAAAAGCACACATCCCACTCAATAAATAATCGTCAACGACCCGCTAAACTTTTGCGAACCGTTTTTTGCCATCACAATATAATAATACGCTCCGGTAGGAAGCTTTTTGCCATTATATTCTCCGTTCCATGGGGTGCCATAGCCGATACTGTCGAATACCAGCGCGCCATTGCGGGTAAATACTTTTACGGTTGCGGTGGGGTCGCCATCCAGCCCTTCTATCACCCAGGTGTCATTGATGCCATCGCCATTGGGGGTAAAAGTGTTGGGGATATAAATATTGGGGCATTGGTCGGCTACTTTTATTTGCTGCGTAGCCTGGCAGCCGTTGATGTCCGTTACCGTTAAACTTACGGTTTGAGGCTTGCTCACCTGGTAGGTTTGTCCGCCGGTTTGGCCGTTCCAGGCGTATTGGGCAAAACCAGCCGGGGCGGTCAGCGTAACCACCTGTTTTTTATAGGTGCATACCGATGTATCGTTGATACTGAAAACCGGGTTTGGTAAAAATGCGATGTCAATACTGCTTATTGCCTGGCAGCCCGAGGACGATGTTGCAGTTACGGTATAAGTTCCCGGTTGGGTTACAGAGACCTGGTCGGTGGTTTCTCCGGTAGACCATTGTACCGTCCCGCCATTGTAATGGGCCAGCAGGCCGATGGTTTGCCCTTCGCAAATGGTGGTATTTACAATTTTTTCAATACTCACCGTGGGCAGCGGGTTAAAACTGATGGCCTGCGCGGTTGATTTTTGTGAACAGACCGTTCCGTCGCTGTTGGTGATGCTGTTTACCAGCGCAACGGTATAGCTGCCCGGCACATTGGTAATGATACTGCCCTGGTTGGTATTGGCCGGCAACAGCACATTATCTTTATACCAGTTGATGGTATAATCCGGGTCGGCGGCCTTCGTGAGGGATAAATTTGCATTATCTCCGATACAATAATCGGTTTTATCCGTTTTTATCACCGGGGTGGCAACCTGGATAAAGGCTACCTGTACATCCTGTGAACCTATCCAGCTGCCTGCGCAGGAACTGACTTCCACTTTATAGGTGCCGTTTGCCGTTACGGGCAGGCTTGGTGTCACCACGCCGTTAAGCGTTCCGTCCTTGTACCAGCGGTACTGGTAATTTGCGCTGCCTGTGGCTTGCAGTGTAAGCGGTGTGCCGGCACAATATTGCAATTGGGCGGGGTAATTGAATGTAAAAACCGGCGCGGGCGTAAAGGCCAGCGGCAACGCTGCCGAGCTTTGGGTACAACTGGCTATCGTACTGGCTAATGTGACGGTATAGCTTCCCGGCGTGGTTTCATTTATCTTAGTTAAATTGTTATCAGCCGTTAGCAAAGTGCCGTCTCGGTACCAGTTTATGGTATAGGATGGATCGGTTGGCTGGTCTTCTGTAAGCGCTGCTACATCTTCGGCGCAGTAAACCGCTTTGTCCGCCGTCACCTGCGGCACGGGAAGGTTCACCAGGTCTACTTCCACTACTTTGGAAGGCACCCAGGGGTTTGTACAGGCACTTACTTCTACCTTGTATTTGCCGCTTTGGGTAACGGTGAAGGATGATGTGGTATTGTCGTTGAGTACGCCGTTGGTGTACCAGCGGTAGTTGTAGCTTGGGCTATAGGTGGTTTGCAAGGTAAGCGGTGTGTTATCGCATTGCTGGATCTTGTCGGGGTAGTTGAAGGTGAAAACGGGGGCGGAGATCAGGGTTACCTTTAAGTGGTTACTTTCTATGTGGATAGCTTCACACGGGTCATAAATCACCGCGTTATAATCGCCGGCGGCAGTGATAGTAAGGGCGCTGTTACTTTGGCCGGGCAGTTCGGCGCCATCTTTATACCATTGAATGTTATTATAACTACCACCGGTTACCTGTGCGGTTACCTGGCTTAATGAACATACCTGCATTTGCGAAAGTGTGTCAGGCTGGTTGCTGAACGAAATGAATTTTTGTTGCTGATTGTTTAAGTATTTGGCATAATCGGGTTTAAGCAGGTAAAGGCCATCATTGGCTGCCAGCCAAACGCCGTTTTCGCAGATGGGTTGCGCATCGGGTACAAAATTCACACAGATATCATTAATAACAGTGTTGCCTAACTCATCGTCGTGAAACAATGCAAACTTAAACGGGTAAAAGCCATACGGATCATATTCGTTACTGCTAAAGTAAAATCCATTGTCGGTCCCGATAAGCAGGTTTTGTTTAACCATTGGCGAACTGTAGTAGTTACTAAAGGCAGTTAGCCCATAAATATCAGTAATCTTATTCACCTTAATACCATTTAAGTATTGCGAATATGAACTTGCATAGATATTGTAACTTGAATTGGCCTGAGTTTGGAACATCCCGGTTTCACTGCCCCAAAAATACGAGGCGAAATATCCGTAGTTATTAGGGCCTTCGGCGACGTTTAATGAAAACACCGTGTTTACTTTTTTGCCGAAGGTGCTGTTCCCTTCCCAAATGTAACTGCATACATAGGGGCCGGTAAGGTTACTCATCTCATTAGTATTGTACATCACCGGCATATAATGCAATGCCGGCGTTTCCCAGCCGCTTGCATCTCCATTGGTGCTATCCTTATAAGTTTCGGTTCGATAAGTTGATTCGAACACCCTGCTATCAGCAGTCGCCGAATCTTCGGCCCAGGGGGCCACGTCAGGGAGAAAGCCGATCGTTTGCTTTTTTACATTAAAAGTACGAACGCCATTATCTGTGGCTATTAAAATATCAAACCGGCCGGAAACGTTGCCGCTGTTCCAGCCCAGGTCCGTTCCAAGCGAGTTCACGTTTCCCGGTATGCCGTCGCTGCTGCCGATATCTATTAAAGTGCTTTTTGCCAATTCAATTACATCAGGAGTATTGGCAGCGATAAATACCGTATCGGCGCTGCGCGCCAGAATATCTGCAAATTGCAGATTGTTGTATTGCGCAAATTTTGCCGTATAGTCATCAACAGCCAGCGTAATGCTGTTCACACGGTATACGGTATTGTTTGTTCCTAGCGCCCATAAATAAACATCGTTAAAATCGCGCTTAACTTTTATTATTTTTTGGCCGTTGAGCAAATGTGCACTTAAGTGAAAATCCACGTCCTGCGGCTGGCACCAGGCTTTTAGCGGGAAGATGAATAGTAAAAGAATAGTTATATTGCGATACAGCATCAGGTAACCATTGGGGCATCCGAAGGTAACAAAAATTTGAATTGTGTGGCGGTAAAATGGGGAATTTTAAGGTGCTCTGCGGCGGTTTACCGCGCAGTTTTGTCCGCTTGCGCCGGTACTAATCATCCACATTTGACGTTTTTAAGAATAAAATCAGCCAATCAAATCATGAAACACTTACCTTTATTTTTATCACTTTTTTTACTCGGTCTGTGTCTTAAAGCCGCGGCAGTAAAACTGGCCGACACCGCCCTGAACCAGCCAGCACCCAATTTTATATTAAAAGACATCAACGGCAATACGGTTTCACTGGCAGATTTTAAAGGCAAAACGCTGGTTGTAGACTTTTGGGCCACCTGGTGTGAACCCTGCCGCGATTCATTTCCGGCGGTAAAAATGGTTGTCGAAAAATACAAAAATGACCCTACTGTAAAGTTCCTTTTCATCGATACACGCGAAACCGACGCAAATTACCAGTACCTGGCTAAAAAATTTATGGCAGATAACCAATATCCTTTCAATATTGTTTTTGATGAAAAAAGCGATGATGGCAAAATGAACGCCACATACCGAAAATATGTGATGCCAGGTATTCCCACTAAATATTTTATTGATGGTAACGGCTTCATTAAATACAAAAGCGTCGGCTATGTACCCGATCAGACCAAAGAACAAACCGCTGAAGATATCGAATACCTGATTGAAAAAGTAAAAGCCGGGAAATAGCTATCTATCTTTATAATCGCAATGTCCCGTGTCCAAGCGTGTCACGGCCGTTGCACAGCAGGCGGATAGTTTGAACTATCTTAATTCCGATAATTTTCGATTTAATTCAGGATCAAAAAAACCAACTATGACGAATAGCTCGGTATCCTTTGCAACTATTTTAAATACACCACTATCCAAATCATAAATTTGCTTTACCGAATAATTTGTGTTTCGGATAACAACTTCGTTCATGTGCAGCCTAACCTGTTTCGATTTTTTGTTCATCCAAAATAACACTTTGATCGGCGCCGTGGTTACGATAAGCTCATCTTTTAACATGGTTACAGTGACGGCTGTATTATTTATTACTTTGCCTTTAGGGATTATTTGAAAATACAACATACAAGTAAATATGCAGAAAAGCATAAGTTCGGTAACATAAAATGAAAAATCAAAAGTTTTGCCAAGGGAATATTCTAACGCGGAACCAATTATAAATAAGAACAATGTAAAGAAGAAATTAAAAGATAATTTCTTCTTTAGCTGATTAATTAAATCAGTGAACTCTAGGGACGCTATGAATTCCATATTTTGAATGCTATTAATTAACTACATCATAATAGGTTGTTACAATAGTGCAAGTTCTGATGACGCCCCGCATCCATTCAAGCGCGCTGATCTGACAAGCAATTAAAATAATTCAGAAATCGAAATTCCGAAATCCGAAATCCTACTACTTACCCTGTTCCTGCTTTTCGTCTACATGAAAAATACCGGTTGAGCGGCTGATGTGCCAGGGATACATGCTGGCATTGCTGTCGGCGCCAACGCCGTACATTACATCGCCGCTGCTGCCCAGGTCAATTTCTACGGGTTTATCGGTATGATAGGTTTTTTTGGTTTCGTCGTAGATCAGCTCATCCGATTTAAAAGTTTCACCCTGGGCGTTGGTAACCACCACATTTTTGCGGAACTCGATCAAATTCTCTTTTGATTTTTCGATGGCATAATCAGCCGTTAAAGTCCCTTTAATAGATAGGTCGTCCTCGTAAAAGGTCATTTTAACGCCTTTGGGCATTTCGCGGTAGGCTTTATCCTTGTCATCCAGCTCAACCATTAAGGGCGTCACCAGCCGGATCTTCACCTTAGCCGAGTCGCTGTAGATCACTTCAACGCCTGTAGATTTGTTGATCGGTTTATCCTCTTCTTTCGAGGCGATCTTTTCGATATCGTTTAAAGAGTTTTCGCATGAGTTTAGTAACAGCATGCAGCTAAACAGTGCCGGCAATAAGTAAAAAAACTGCTTTGCCCGACTATTCATAAACCCCTCTTTATTCAAATTTATACTGCTGGAACCATTTATCGTTAAGTACAAAGCTTAAATGGATAGTAACAAAATTCTCTTTAACCAGGTTATTGGCGACGGTGCCCCGCTGGCCTACTTCGGCCGCAAAGTTCACTTTGTAAAAAGCTGAGCCGGCGGTGTTGGGCGCCAATGGCAGGCCCAACCCGAAGGTTACCGCATAACTTGTAATGTTGGTATTGTTTAAATTGAGGTACGATTGATCGTATATAAAACCTAAGCGGTAATCGGTACGGGCAAAATAATTACGCAGCGAGTTAATATTGGGTGTAAACTGCCCCCCTACATTGATGGTTTTGCTATCCTGGAAACCCTGGTTTACTCCGCCAATGCTGAAAGACGACCAGTGCCCCATAGTATAATCGGCGCCCACTAAAAAGTGGCCGTCATACTGGTACGAGATCCCGAAGTGATTGATCTGCGGCAGTTGTATACCGGTTTTAGCACCCTGCTCGTTTTTAATCGAATCGATGTCCACATTTTTTGCGCCGTTGCTGCCGTAAGTATATTGGCTTACGATGTAAGTATCCGTTGCGTTGATGGTTGTATTTGCCGATGCCGAATAACCCAATACCAGGTGTTTGTTGCTGTACTCGCCAAAATCGATCGAATACTGCAGGCCGTAATCATAATTAACACCGCCAATGCTTCGCGTGTTTTGAACCTGGTTGTTTAGCACACCATACAAAAGGGGGTATTCGGTTGCACTTGATTGCTGTGTGTTGCCAAAAATGTACGACACATTACCGCCGATTAGCAAATGTTTGCCTAAACCAAAGCCATAACCCAGGTAGGCTTTTGAAACACCGCCTTCGCCCGAATTGATATAATTGACTGTTGTTGTGCTGGTATCAACCGGCGACCCTATCCGGACCCCGGTTTTGGTTTGCAGGTTGTTATAACCCATCTGGCTGTATGGCAACAGGCCAAAGCTTAATGCCGACTGTTTTGACACCGGTATGGCGAAGGCCAAATGGCTGAACCTGAAGTTTGAATTTGTTGAACTTGGCTGCCCGTTTTGGTTAAACGATTGAAAGTTGGCATAAATGCCGGCATCAATAGTTGTAAAGTTTATAGCGCCGTACGAGGCCGGGTTAAGCGGGTTGATGTTATTATAAAGATTGATCTTGTTGATGGCTGTGGCGATACCACCCATTGCCAAATTTTGCGGCAGTAATGAGGGCTCGAAATCTCCCAGTCCGAATTGCGAATATGGCGAGCTTGTTGTAGCGGTTGATTGTGCCTGTGCCCCAAAAGCGATAAAAGCAAGTAAAATTGTTATAAAAACCTTGGTATATTTAATCATTATTGTTGTGTATAGCTGCATTTAATCCTTTTAGAACCAGGTAAGGCTCAATTTTTATACAGGGGGCAAAGATGCTATTTTTTAACAGCGTATCAAAAAAAATACTGTCGCCCCCGCTCAGTACAATATTTAACTCATTTTCGCCGGTTTTATAGCTTTCAATAAACCCGGTTAACTCGTATTTAATCCCGTTTTGCACTCCCGATACTATGGCCGATGTTGTATCGTTCCCATAATTTGCGTGGAAACTATCATCGGCAGTTACCAGCGGCAACCCGGCCGTATAATTATTTAATGCCTTATAACGCATATTTAGTCCCGGCGATATGCTGCCACCAAAATAATTCCCTTCAGCATCTACCCGATCATATGTTATGGCCGTTCCCCCGCTGATGATCAGATTATCTTTACCGGGGTATAAATAATTTGCGCCTATCACTGCGGCAAGGCGGTCGGTTCCTAATGTTTCGGGCGTAAGGTAACGGTTGTTGATCCCCTTATCCATCCCGGCATTAAAGTACAATAAACAGGTATTTCGGTCCAGTAACTCCTCCCACTTCTCCTTCCCGTTCTTTTTTACTGTTGATATGATCGATGTGCTGATGATAAACTCATCCAGCAACTCAACGATCACCCCGGTATCAACTGCCTCGTATTGTTTAATAAAAACCAGGTCGTCCTGTTTAAAAACAGCAATTTTTGTATAGGTGTTGCCAATGTCAATGACGAGGTTCATTTAAGTCGGGAGTCTTGAGTCTTGAGTCTTAAGTCTGACAAAAGGAACGCCTTTTCAGGCACAAGTTTATTCACCACCATCGTCATATTGATTGTTTAAAGCAAATACGCTGCTGACTTAAGACTTTCGGCCAAAGACTTTGGACTTAACAAACTCACGCTTTTACCATTGAAAGTATCGATTCAAATATTGCAAGCCCGTCTTCATTGGCTACCAAAGCGTCCGAAGCACGTTCGGGGTGCGGCATAAAACCAAACACATTCCGTTCTTTATTGCAAATACCGGCAATATTTTCCAACGAACCATTTGGGTTACTGTCAGTCGTTATGTTGCCGAATTCATCGCAATACCTGAACAAAATCTGGTCGTTATCCTTTAATGACTGCAACACATCAGCGTCAGCAAAATAATTTCCCTCACCATGAGCGATCGGTATTTTCAACGCCCTTTCAGGCTCAATGTGCGCCGTGATCAATGAATTGGCAGTTTGCGGCTTCATATAAATGTTGCGGCAGATGAATTTCCGGTTCTCGTTATGCAGCAGGGCACCTTCCAACAGGCCGGCTTCAGTTAAGATCTGGAAACCGTTACAGATCCCTAAAACGTAACCTCCGTCTGCGGCAAAGCGGATCACTTCCTGCATGATGGGCGAAAAACGGGCAATAGCGCCCGAACGCAAATAATCGCCAAATGAAAAGCCGCCCGGTAAAACAATAAACTCGGCGCCTTGCAGGTCATGGTCCTTATGCCACAGGCGTACTACCTGCTGGCCCATTATTTTTTCCAATACATAAATGATGTCCTCATCGCAATTGGATCCCGGAAATATAACTACTCCAAATTTCATCAGAATTTTTTTATTGATATGGTTGTCAGCCGGGATAAAATCGGGGCTGATGAGCCGGTATTATTTTATTATTATCAAATACACAATTATTTGATGTTACAAAACTAACATAACAGCTGTAAATTGAACGAAACTAAAAGTTAAAAAGTGTTAAACTGAAAATAAACGATCATAATAAGCAGTAAACCAAACAGTACTTCGTAAAACCATTTACGTTTGGCATACAAAAAATAATAGGAAAAAAACACCGAAGCCGGTACCGCACAAAGTAAAAAATGCGGCAGCTGAAAAGCAGCTTTGATATAAAATGTTAAGGCTACGATCAGCAGCATAATCATTAATAACTGAAACGATTTGCGCACCTGGATATAGCTTTTATAAAAATTTTGCTGCAGCTTAAAAAAGCAAAGCATCAAAATAACAGCCACCGGTATAAGTACCAGGTAATCGTAATAATTGATGTTGACAGCTTGCGGCAACTTGGCGGCCAGCGGTTGCCACATTACCACAAACTGCGACAGATCGCTGGTGAGAAAATAGTAAACGGCCAGGAAAAAAAAGATAGTGATAAATCCTAAAATGCCGGCTAACCACTCGCGCCAGTCGAAAGATTTAAAGATCACCAGCCCGATGCAGATCACCAAAAACAGAAAAATAAATGGCAGATATATTAAGGTACCAATGGCAACGATCATCCCCAGGTCGAAGGCCGTTGACCTGGCTTCCTTGCTTTTATAAAAGCTCAGTACTTTAAACAGCATCCAGATCACTAAGAAATTACAAATTAATGGGGGGCTAACAATCAGAAACTGGGTAAACAGGCCGGACACGGTGATATACATTAACGCCGGCAAAAACGATGGCTTGCCTATTAAATTGAAATGATTGACCAGTCTGTTCAGCAACAAAGCCTGCGCCAATACAATTATTGCAGCGAGCAAAATATTAAAAAATGGCGAAATTACGCCATAACCAGCAGGGAACCAAATGCTTATTAACGGACCGGTTAATAAAGGAATAGCTTTGCCGGGGGCACTAAGCAAATACCCCGCCCGCAAGGCAAATAAAATCAGGATGAGCCATAAAATATTAAGCGGGTTGAGATTTTTGAAAAAGTTGATCATTAAGCCATTATATCAGGGGCGAAATTAGCAGAAAAAGCCCTTAAGATAAAACTACTTATTTTTAGCGTACCGTTTTACCATATCGTCAATGATCTGCGCCGTCTCGTCGGGGAAGTCAACCACAATCTTATTTTCGCTGCCGATCCAGTTGTTTAAATGATAAATAAACTGATCGTCAATTTCTTCAATTACCGGCACCCCTAATTTTGACGCGGCAAGTGCGTTGCATTGTTGCTCGTATTGCCCTTTCATGGGTATCATTAACACCTTCTTTTTTAAAAAAAGAGCCTCGGCCGGCCCTTCAAAGCCGCCGCCGGTAAGCAGGCCCTCGCACGAAGCAAGGCTATTGTTAAAAGCTTCGTTATTCACCGGGAATATCTGAACGTTGCCCTCCTGGTAAGGTGTTTTTTGCCTTTTCGAAAAAATGTGCCATTGCACTTTTGGGGTTCTGTTTAACAGGCGCGCCAAAAATTTATCATCATACGCCGGCAGGTAAACCGTGTAATGCCCTGCATTGCTGGTTTTTAAGTTCCGGATCTCGCTGCGGATCACAGGGGTATGAATAAAATCATCAAACCGCTCAAAATGAAAGCCTATATGATCAGTTGTTGGCGAATAATACTTAAAAAGCAATTCGGCCCAGCTCCGCTTTGACGGCCGCGGCGTTTTTGGCGAAATAAACGAGCATTGGTGACTTAGCGAAACGCTGGATAATTTTTGAAGTTTGCAGGCCCAGGCACTCACCGGTTCAAAATCATTAATAATCAGGTCGTACTGCTTAAGCTGGAGTTTTCGGATATCGCCCAGTAACCGGGGCATGTTCATTAATTTAAAAGTGGCCCAGTTATCAACCCCACCGCTCGTGCCGAAAACAAAACTAAACCCATGGAACCTGTACTTAAGGGGTTGTGCTAAACTAACCTCGGCCTCGGTACCGCTTACCAGCAGATCAAGCTCGCCATATTGCTGCAGCAGGGGCACAATTTCGCGCGCCCGGCTAATATGTCCATTGCCTGTTCCCTGTATAGCGTAAAGTATTTTCATGGTAGAGTTGTTGGAATGTTGAAATGTTGTAAAGCTGGAATGTTGCTAAAATGTTTTAATGTTGTTTTAAACTTTACCCTCAACGTCAAATTTAACATTACAACGTTTCAACCTTACAACATTACAACAAAAAAACTACCCCGGTTCCTGTTTAAATCTTTCGAGTAAGATATTGACGTCCATTTTGGCGTCCAGGTCTTCGGCATCCGTTTTATCGTCTTCGTCGGCATCGCTGTTAAAGTTACCCGGTTCGTATTTAAACACAGTCCATTTACCAGCGTGGTACTCCAGCGAGGTAAGGCTTTCCACCCAATCGCCCGAGTTCAGGTATAAAACCGAACCGTCTTTTTCGGTTGATTCGATCTCGCGGATCTCGGCATGGTGGATATGCCCGCAAATAACATATTGATAATGCTTGTCAACGGCCAGGTCCGCAGCGGTTTGCTCAAACTGGTTGATAAATTTCACTGCTTCCTTAAACCGGGCCTTTATCTTTTGCGAAAAACTCATTTTTTGCCGCCCAAATGCAGTTAATATCCAGTTGGAAAAGCTATTGATGAGAATAAGGGTGTCATACCCGATAGCCCCTAATTTGGCCAGCCATTTGGAATGTTGCATGGTAACGTCGAACACATCGCCATGAAAGATCCAGGCTTTTTTACCGTCGATATTCAGCACAATTTTATTCAGCAACTGGAACGAGCCCAGGTTAAAATCGGCAAATTTGCGCAGCATTTCATCATGGTTGCCTGTTAAATAATAAACCGGGATACCTTCCGTCACAAATTTCAATATCCTGCGCACCACTTTCATGTGGGCCTCGGGCCAGTAGGATTTGCTGAATTGCCAGATGTCAATTATATCCCCGTTCAGTATCAGGATCTTAGGTTTGATGCTTTTTAAATATTTAAGCAGTTCTTTGGCATGGCATCCATAGGTGCCCAAATGCACGTCGGATATAACTACAATATCAACTTCGCGTTTAGCCATTAAAATTTAGGGGGTACTTTTTTGCCCGGTAAATTTTACCGGAAACAGGTGTGGGAAAAATAAAGCAACGATTACTCGTCGTCGTCGTCATGATTAACTTTCAAATCAAATGGGCTCAGATAGAATACTCCTACCAGGAATAACAATCCAACTATAACCAAGTAAGCAAATTCAAAATGCATATCTATAATATTTTACAAATATCCGATAATCAGGTTATTTAAATGTTAAGACTCTATTAAATGTAAAAGGTTTCATCCGATTTAAATTTTTTTTCGCACGCGCTCCAATTGCTTTAAATGATGCTGTAAATGTATCCGCATGAACTTAAACCATTGCCTGGCGTTCAGCATACCCAGTCGCGGATGTTTATAACGGGAGGTTAACGATGCTTCTTTTATCAGGGGCTTAACCGTATCCAGCCGCGACTTACATTTTATAATTAAGTTCCGGGCATCTTCCTTATTAATCTTCTTCACGTCCATTTTGGCCGCTATCGCCTTCGGCATTTTTACCCGCACCGGTGGAAAACTGCCTGTAAACATCATAAAGCGGCCCAAAAAAGTCGGACCTTTTTTTGTCGGCTCACAATTATTGTGTGTACAACGTTCCAACGCAATTGACGAGCCCAAAGTTGCCTGCAAAATGTGGCTGTAAACTTCGGCATAGGACCAGCCGCCGCCGCGTGGCGTTTCGGTGAATTTATCGTCAGGAATAGTATCCAGTTGCGCCCGGTAATTATCCAGGGCCGTGTCAATGGCCTTGCGTTCCTTTGCGATGTTCATAAATTAAAGGTAATTGTTTTTCATCCGAAGGCTTACGTCAATCTTTCAACATATAAACTATCCGGCTCTTAAATTATTATTATAGCATTAAAGTAAGCTCTTTCAAATGATGCACCTGCCGTGGTACATCATCCGGTTTAGGTGCCCTAAAGGGGTTAAAATAGATCGCGTCCATCCCAAAGTTCAGGGCGCCGTAAACATCGGCCTCCAGGCTGTCGCCAATCATCAGGCTTTCATTTTTTGTGGCGCCCGCCAAACCCAGCGCGTGTTCAAAAATCGCCGGATCGGGTTTGTTCACGCCAATCGTTTCGGAAATAATAATATGCTGAAAATAGCCCGAGATATTGGTATTCCCCACCTTCAGCTCCGAAGATTCTTTAAATCCGTTGGAGATCAGGTGCAGGGTATATTTATTTTTTAAATAGGTTAAAGTCTCATGCGCATGCGGGAAAAGGTTGGTTTTGGTGGGACAAAGCTTAACATAATCATCTTCAAACGCCAGGGGTAACAGGTCCGGGTGAAGGCCCAATTCTAAAAACGTCCGCCGGAAGCGGGTCTCGCGTAATTCGGTTTTACTGATCTTCCCGGTATGGTACTCGGCCCAAAGCTGGTGGTTGTTGCGGGTATAGGTTTCGATAAAAATAGCAGCAGACGGCAGGCCGATCTCGTTTAGCCGGTAAATATCGTACAACTCATATAAGGTTTCTTCAGCATTTTTATCAAAATCCCATATAGTATGATCAAGATCGAAGAAGATGTGTTTGTATTTTATTTCGGATATCGGATTTTGCATTTCGGATTTATTTTCTTCTATATTTGATTTATTGACCATGCCTAAACCCAAGTTACAAATATGATTTCTTTTTTTAAGTATTCAGATAAATCAGTCCGTTTTTCAATTGCTTTCGTAAATCGCTTTAAACAAAATCTAGGCCATGAAAAAGAACCTAACCATACTATTTTTAATGTTGTGTGTGGTTAAATCGTTTCCACAATCGATTGGCAATAGTTTTAAAATAACCGGACATATTGAAAAATTGGATAATGGAACCATCATTATAAGTTACAACTCTATTAGTAACCAAACGATGGTTGACAGTGCTAAAATTGTTAATGGTGATTTTGAATTTTCCGGTAAAATTGCTCAACCGGATGCAGTAGAATTGAAACTTATAAATTCCAAATCAGTATACTTTTTTTTGGAACCCGCCCAAATTAAGCTGACATTAACAAGTGAGCCATTTTCAATAATAAAAGTATTGGGCTCGAAAACAGAGGATGAATTTATGGAGTGGAAGGCAGCTGTAAAAGATGTGAAGCAAAAAATCTCGCGCGTTTTAAGTCACCAGCCAGAAAAAAATGAATTTGTCAAAACAAAACAATTCGAAGATAGCCTGGTGTTTTATAACGATCAGAAACACGCCATTGAATATCACTTTTTTAGGACTCATCAACAATCCTATTTCTCGCCCTACCTGCTTGAAACGCAATACAGTTTTTATACCCGGGCGCAATTAAAGGAAATTTATGCTGATATGGGGCCCGCTATCCAAAGCAGCAAACATGGCATCGACCTGTTAAATAACATTGCCAAAATGGAAGGTAACACCAAAGATGCCCAGGCATTAAATATTATTAGTAAAGATTATATCAACAATAAGGAATTCGACCTGTCTTCGCTGAATGGCAAATATGTGATGATTGATTTTTGGGGATCGTGGTGCCAGCCATGTATCAAACTTTTACCCGATCTGGTTGAAGAGCATAAGAAATTAGGAAATAAAAATGTTGAATTTGTAAGCGTAGCGATGGATGACAGCGTAAACCAAACTAAATGCAAACATATAGTCAACAAGTTAGGGATGACCTGGACAAATCTTTGGAGCTACATGGATAAAAAAGATCCCGGTAGTATTACATCAGTCTACAATATTGACGTTTTTCCAACTTTTATCCTCATCGACCCAAATGGTAAAATTATTGCAAGGGAAGATAGCGCGTCCGGGTATTATAAGTGTAGGGATCTGTTGGAGAGCGTCTTAAAAACGCTAAAGACTGATTAAGTTAGCAACGTGTTCGGGCAGAGATTAAATCTGAAATTCAGACAAAATCGTTAAATAATTCGGGAGTTGACATCCTGAATTACTTAACGAAACGACGTTATATTAATAAGCCACGCCCATAGAAGAACCATTCACCGCTACGTGGAGATTGCTGCCGTCCATATTACAGGCATAGGTTGTATACACATTCTCGTTAGGTTCGGCAAAAACCGAAAAGAAAATAGTTTTATGATCCGGGGAAATAGCAATGTGGCCATCCATAGTTAAATTTGCAGGCAGGGCAATATTTATTTTTTGAGGGGCTGTTCCATCATAATTTGCTGTCCAGATGGCATTATCGGTTGATTTCGCTCCCTTTACAAGGTATAAAATTTTGTTTTGCTGAACTGAGTTACCAATTGTTGATATTTTACCGGAACCATCTACTCCAATTGTCGTTCCATCCGGTATAACTCCACCCAATTTGGTTGTGGTGGCAGGCGTTAAGGTGTAAGATGCCGGTTGTGC
>Ga0206842_1065_pt1 | contig 22514 bp, 11 predicted proteins | sample Alteio_BWOrgCont_23_FD_152861 | JGI IMG/M metagenome (GOLD analysis project Ga0206842, IMG submission 152861) | Enriched cells from forest soil in Barre Woods Harvard Forest LTER site, Petersham, Massachusetts, United States -... | ecosystem: Environmental > Terrestrial > Soil > Temperate forest >...
ATCAGCAGCTAGATGCATTGCAGGCCCTGCGCCACACGGTGCGAGGAGAACTGTTAGCCGAGAGTCGAAGACATCAGGCCGTAAAGATTTTGCGTCAGATTCCTTTTATTGGCCCGCTTCGGGCCGCGCAGCTGGTGGCCGTGATGCAGACACCGCACCGGTTCCGGAGCAAGCGACAGCTGTGGACTTACAGTGGTTTGGCAGTCGAGACGCACGACAGCTTGCAATATCGTTTCGTGGACGGACAACTGCAACGTTCCAAGAAGCCACAGCAGGTTCGCGGTCTCAATCAGAATCACAATCACGCGATGAAGGGGATCTTCAAAAGCGCGGCCCTGAGTGCCACTCGTCGTGCGGGACCATTCCAGGATTTTTATGAAGGCCTGTTGGCCAAGGGAATGAAGCCGGAGTTGGCTTGCCTGACACTCGCGCGCAAGATCGCCGTAACTACTCTAACGCTTTGGAAGAAAGGAGAGTGCTTCGACGCCAGATATGTGAAGCCACAAGCAGCTTGAGCATCAGCGAGGATCAAAGCCAATTGCCTCGGTTCTAGCCGATGGTGACTACTCGGTTCTCGCGACGCTCGGGGTCGAGGGTGAGTATCTACTAAGTTGTTAGGCGCTTCCACGTGCTGCCCCAGTACAGCACCGGCGTCTCAAATCAATCCTATGCCCCCTCGCACGACCCAATAAAGCTGTAGGCCTCGAGTCTCACATAGGATCATGGTTGGCAGGTTATCTCGAGCCAACACTCCTGCTTGCGTAGCTTCACGAGCCGAAGGTCGAGCCACCCATCGCATCATGAAACTCTCAGGCCAAAACGGGCGATGGGTACGGTCACGCTCAAGAAGCACACGGCAAACCGGCAGCCGCGGGAGAACCAGCAGCGGGCTGGATGCGAGCCGAATAAATTCCCCCCCACAAGGGGGCCAGGGGAGATTTTTCTCTTGACATCTCCTCTCATAGGCGCTTCCACGTGCTGCCCCAGTACAGCACCGGCGTCTCAAATCAATCCTATGCCCCCTCGCACGACCCAATAAAGCTGTAGGCCTCGAGTCTCACATAGGATCATGGTTGGCAGGTTATCTCGAGCCAACACTCCTGCTTGCGTAGCTTCACGAGCCGAAGGTCGAGCCACCCATCGCATCATGAAACTCTCTGGCCAAAACGGGCAATGGGTACGGTCACGCTCAAGAAGCACACGGCAAACCGGCAGCCGCGGGAGAACCAGCAGCGGGCTGGATGCGAGCCGAATAAATTCCCCCCACAAGGGGGCCAGGGGAGAATTTTCTCTTGACATCTCCTCTCATAGGACAACTTAACGGGAGCGGGTTGGCACTGTAAGTCCCGTAGAAGAACGGTGAGGAATTCTTATTGTGGGGCTAAAGTGGGGTTGTTCACCCTACTACGTGAACAGCGCGGTTGTCAGTTGCGGGGCGCCGACGGGGTCGGGTTTTGCGAGACTGTGGGATGCGTCCAAACCGCGCGTCCTGTTTGAGGAGAAGCTCGCAGCCGTGCAGGGCTTCGGACTCGAAGGTCGAGCTGTCGGCAGGGATGAGTCGCCAATGACCGATTTTGCCGCCGAGCAGTCCAATGAGGCGGATTGACGGAAAGTCTCGACGGATCCCCGGATCTGTCAGATTCGCGGTCTCAGAGAAGACGAGCCAGACACCGTTGTCTTCCGGGTGCTTCGGGGTATCGCGCAGCATGAGCACGATCTTGTCGCCGACGTAGACTGCGAAACCCGAAAACATGGGACGCACTTCGGGCTCGAGCGGAGCTAGAGCTTCAAGGATGAATGGGTATGGAGCAGATCTGCCCTTGGACTTGGCGGGCAGGTCGATTCCGTGGCGAGCGGGCATAGCGTAAGGATAGCGCGAGAGTAATCGGATAGCAGGCTGAGGTTGAAGGCTTTCACTGGCTGCTGAGAGCGAAGCCAGGCAACGCCACATGATGATCGTCTGGAAACCATAGTCCCCAAATCATGTCGTCTCCTTCGGTTCCCACCGCACGCCGGGCATTGCCTTGACGTTCAGTCTCGCGTAGACCCAAGCCCGAGGCCCGACTCGAGCTAATCAGTCCTTGTCCATCGAACGTCCAGTAATGGGCATCCAAACGACCTCGGCCCTTTTCGATGATTTTCCGAGCTTCATGTCTTCATGCGTGCGCAACATTTGGAGCATGCAAGACTCGTGCACAGTCAATTCGTCGCTCATTAAGAATGTTTCCTTACAAAAGTCCCGTCCGAAAACATCCTGAAGCCCGTGGCTTACTTGCTGCTCGGAAACACAAGCTTATAACCAACTCCAGAGACCGTGAGAATCAGCGAAGGCCAATGCGGAGTTTCTTCCAATTTCTGGCGAATAGTACGGACGTGCGTATCCACGGTCCGAGTGAAAGTATCTCTGTCGTATCCCCACACAGCTCGCAAGAGTTCATCCCTAGTGATCACGCTCCCTGCTCGTTCGACGAAATAACGAAGAAGCTGAAACTCGCGGCCGGTGAGGTAAACGCGTTTATCGTTTCGAGTTACCTGTGACTTCTCTAAGTCGACCCGGATCGAACCGAACTGATATTGCCCCTGCCCCGGACGGCTCGCAAGTCGGCGCAGGAGAGCGTCTATCCGAGCCAGGAGTTCCGCTGCGTCGAACGGCTTGGTCATGTAGTCGTCTGCACCGATTCTCAGTCCTATCACCTTATCAACCGTCTCGTTACGAACCGTAAGCACCAGAATGGGAGTAGCGATTCCGCGCTTTCGAAGCTCCTGGCACACGTCTAGTCCACTAAGGCGCGGTAGCATGATGTCGAGAATGATTAGATCGAACGCGGACGCGGAAGCCTTATCTAACCCTTCCTCTCCATCTTCTGCCTCTTCAACCTTATAACCCTCAACCAGCAAGCGGTCGCTAAGCATTGTCCTCAGTCCGACTTCATCTTCGATCAGCAAAATTTTTTCGTGCATCTCAGAGTACCTCTTGCCGCTGGTGATCTAAAGGCTGAGAATTCATGGTTGCAGGGTGCCTCGCCTGCAGTTGAAGTGTGAAGACGCTGCCTACTCCCACTTCGCTGGTTACCGAGAGCCTTCCGCCCATCGCTTCTGCGACGTGCTTTGCCACGAACAACCCCAAGCCCGTGCCATGTATTTGAGCGGCATTTGCCGCTGGGCTGCGGTAAAATGGCTCAAAAATGTTCGCAAGCTCCGAATGTTTTATTCCAACTCCACGATCCTTGACGCTGATGCGGACTTCGTCTTGACCATCAGCGGTTCGGCAGTGTGCAGCGGAAATGGAAACATCCCGATGCTTACCGCTGTACTTCACAGCATTGGTGATCAGATTTTCCAGACAGCTGCAAAGAGCGTACAAATCGCCCCAAACGCATGGCAGTTCAGGCGCGACATTTTGCACCAAGGTGCATTTGCTCTCCTTCATGAGCTCTTCGGTGGCAATCGCGACTCGCTGAATGATTTCCGAAACGTCGAGGACGCGCATATTGTAATGTGTCTTGCCGCTGCGTATGGACGCGTAGAGCAGTATCCGGTCAACATGAGACATCAGCTGACGCGTCTGGCTCATCATAAGAGAGCCATACCGCTCCAGATTTCCATGTCTGAGCACGACGCCGTCTTTAATGTTCTCGGCTGCGGCGTGAAGAACGCTCAAGGGTGTACGCAGTTCATGCGAAATAGATGCTACGAAATTCATTTGGAGATCCGCAAATCTCTGAGCCCGGAATCCGGCGACCGCAGCGATTCCCATATTGAAAGCCAGAAGAAGGAGCACAAGCGCGCTGATCGCAAGGTTCTGCCGCCGCACGCGCCCTACGACGGCCTGCAACGGCCCGTGCCGGCTCTGAACCACTAGCATCCAGGAACTGTCAGCCGCACCATATTCGATAGTGGGAAACCACACCGGCGCGGAAAAGCTCCGCCATTGTTCGCTTTCCAGTGCTTCGCTGTTTTTGATGGTTTGCCAGAACTGGCCCTCCAGGCTCTCGGGCGGGGGACCAAAGAGGTTCATCACCGAGTCGTACGCATCGGCATCCTGACTTCCAAATCCAGCTACTGAGGAATAGATGATGCGTGTAGGATTTCCAGTCGCTACCACGGCCACGTTAAAGTCGAGGCCGATCGGGCCCCCAAAGTATCGTCGTACCAAAGTAGGCAGAATTCTCGCCCGGATGGTCTTACGGTCGAATTGGATAACGATCCAGTCAACCGGGGTACTGTCGCTATTCCGTACTTCGGGGTGAGCAATGAGAGGCACGCTCTCATCAAACTGCCAACCCGTAATGGCGCTGCTTCTCAACGAAGCTGTCCCCGACATTTCGTTGGTGTCGCGGTCTTGATCCGCACTTTGCCATGCGCGCAGAGCGACCGCTAGATTGGCCGAGTGCTTCTGTAACCGATCCAGCGCCCTTGACAGGTCCGGCCGCACGCTCGCAGAGTCGATTGTGCCCGTCTGGGCATTGAGACGCCAAAGTCGCGGCACTTTTCGGCTGGTTTCCCAAACATAGACGTTCTCGACCAGATCCGGATTCCTGTACGGGTTGATCGGTGAATTCTTATTCTGATCGCCGCGACTCCACTTGATATAGCGTTGCAGGTAATCGCTCCAACTGTCATGCGCCCCGGAATCCGGACCGACCTGCAACGCGATGCAGATCGCGGAAAATTCGCCATACAGATCGAGGTGCCACTGTATCATTCGAGATTCGACTTCGCGGCCAACTCGAAATTCCTTAGCGTCCGTCACTTCAGTTGTCCAACGATATTGAAGAGCGGCAATGATTGTCAGCAACACAACCATCGCGAGAAGAATGGCCGGCCAAAACTTATACAATCTTCTCGAGTGGCGATCGCGACTAAATGGAGCCAGTGAGCGGAATATGCCTTGGGTGAATCGACCCATTGCTTCAGCCCCTGCCCAGGAAGCCCACAGGCGTTGACCGCCTGATCATGGCGATAGTTATCTGCAACTAAAATGCTCCTCTTTCGGGATATGTGGGTCACGTAAAGCAAGATAAATATATCCTTCCATCATGCACGATATCCCCCAGCTAGTGTAAATTGAGCCGGCGCTCAATGATCGGCCCAGGGTCCCGAACGATTTCGGAGTGGGTAGCCCAAAAATGAGCACCTTGGCCAAAAATAAGGCCGCTTTGCCCCGGCAAAAACGATGGTATAGTCAGCGGCTCGTGCGACGTTTGATCGGACGCAAAGTGGCAAGTCGTCAATGCTTTGTGCGCGTTCTGGTCTGACTTTTATTGTGCGTTGGTCAGACAATAATGGCCAGCTATTCATGGTTTGTAAATTTCGTTCGGTCGCCCAGTAACGTGACGACTCAGCCTAGCTTGAGAGAAACTAGAGGGGCTCTGTCCGCAGGGATTGCCGGCCCGTAAAACCATGAATCCGCTCCCTTCCGTCGAGGAACTCTGGCCAGACGCCGCTCGTATTCGTTGGATTTTGGATCCTGTACTTGCGTGCGTGCCCTTGCAGTGATCCTTGCTCATCTGCCGCTCTCGCCTCGAGGAGCATACTTTGCTGAGCTATGCTTCGCGGAGGCGTTCGCCAAAACAAAAAGTGCGGCGTCGATATTCGGCAAAGGCGGCGTCCTTTGTGTCGGAAACATGATAGCTAGTAAAGGCGTTAGCGGATTGGAGTACCCTGGCCGACCCGGATGCGCCATCTGTTATCAGAGGTGCGCTCAGGTGAGGCAGTAACTCTCCAACCATGGACGTGCGAGCTCTCCGGAGGACCTGCCACGTAAGCCATGGAATTCCGAGGGCTCTTCCAACTTCTTTCAGATGGTTGGTACAAACACTGGACAAAGGAATCGTTTCTCTGTCGTTCGAAATCACGGCTCGAGTGTCACGCTTGGGATGCGGATTCAGCTGAGTCAGTTCTGAGAGTGTTGAAAGTAGCGGTTCCCGAATTTCGATATTTCGATTTCTGCCAGCCGATCGGATATTTCCGACACTTGCGCTGTTCAATGACGCCCTCACCGCAAGGCTCATGGCAGGTAGGGACTCTCCGTCGACATAGCGGTCTGAGTGATCAAGATTTACGTATTTCCACTGCAGGTCGACGATTTCCTTCAAGTTCATGCCCGTCGTTACGGTGAAGACCGCTATCGCTCTTGCCGGATGTGGCAGAAGTTCCAGAATTGCTCTGGTCTGTTGGAATGTGAGGTTATGTTGACTCCGGCGCACCACTTTTGGAAGCTTAACCAGGCTCGCGGGGTTCTGGCCCTGGAAGCAACCCTCTCTTTGAGCATGGGAGATTATGGCAGAGAATACATTCCTTATATGCTTCACTGTCTGCGATGAGTATCCCGCCGCTTCTGCCGCACGGATTAGATGACGAACATGATCGGCCGTAAGGTCGCAGAGACGAACTGTATCCAGATAAGGCCAATCCGGAACAGCCCGCAGCCGCGTGATTGCGAGTCGTCCTGACCTGAAGATTCCGTTCACCAACTCAGGCGTTATGAGATGTTTGAGAATGGCCTGGTAATGCGTCTGCCCGGCGCTCGCCTTGAATGCCACGTGCTCTGGCACAAATTTGGTCTCGATGAAAAGCGCTAATGTCATCCGCCCATCTTGAATAGCCGCGTTGTATTGCGGAAGGCAAAAGCCTCCAGCGTGATCCGACGGGTTTGACTGGAGATCTCTTAGAGCAGTACCGGACCCATTCATAGACTGCGCGCCAATTGTTGACTCGCCACTCGCACAAACCAGCGACTTGATCCTGTCATTCCGAACGGCGAGGATACGGGTTCTATCGATCAGTTTGGGTTGTCTGCGTTTGCGGCTGTTAGTCCTCATTGCTGCTCCTTTTCTCGTTGTTACTAAGCTGACTGAATGGCTGCGCTGACATGCCTTCTGCGGGATCCTAGCGGCTATGGTCCTCGAGGCGAGAAGCCTTTGCTGGTCTCCTTGCGGAACCGAGAGATCTGACAATGCTGCGGCGCCCTTCCATAATCATCGGATTACGCCAAATGAATCGAATTTCATTCCGTATCACCGCGGCCCTGAGGCTTTCAGCCAATCTTCCACACTCCGCTGCTGTGGCTCGGAGGGCAGCGACCATTGGCTGATCGGATCATATTTATTGCGTTGGCCCTCATCGAGCGTGGCCCGAATCCGGTCCATCGCCTGATCTTCAATAGCGCGAAAGCGATCTGGCGGGGTGCCTCCAGTACTTGACGGAGCTAGCCTCATCTGCAGAATCTCTTGTTGCCTCTGCACAAGGATGGTCCGGATCGCCGACCGCTGTTGTTCGTTAAGCTCCAGGTACTTAGCTAACGCTTCGACCCGATCGTCGATGCGGGAGCGCTTGTTATGGACCACCGTCCGGTGTGCGGCCGAGGCGGCATTGGATACCTCCGCCGCCGCGGGCGCAGGCGGCACTAACATTGGCAATGAAAGCGCGAGGCTCACAAGCGTCGTGTAACAACCGGCTCGCAAGCCCGCCACAAACCTGCATTCGCGGTTGAGGAAAGTGCCACTGGGAATTATGGGTGTCTTCATTCCACGACCAACCCATTTGCGTGGAAGTTGCCAATGACGACGTTGACACGGTCCCCAGGCTTAACCAACCGTCCTTTGTTGGAGAACGCCATCCAATACGTCCTGCCCACCTGGGGTGCACTTACCTGGCGTAACTTGCCGACTTTCTCCATCGACGGCACTACGAGTTTCACCCCAGCTTTGGGATCAATTAAAGAGGGCTCGCTTTTCTCATCATTGAGAGGCTTGGCTTTCGCCCCATCCAGGACCTGGTAGCTGAAGCGAACCAGTTCTCCTGACTCCACCGTCCTCACGCTAAGGGAGTCAATGCCCCAGACCGCGTCATAAAATACGAGGGCCTGGGCTGGCATCCGGTTAGGCCGATAGCGGGTTGGCTTGCTCACCGCCGCCCTGGGGTTGGACGGCACTGCGGTTTGCGCCGACAAATGCGCGGTTGCAACGCAGATAACGAAAATACCGGCCAGCAGCACTACCTTGAATTTTGCGATAACAGCCGTATCGCACGTCATCATGTCGCGAACGATCATCTTGAACCTTTCTTGCCATCGGCTCCTGGCGATATTGAAAACACGACCGTGTCTGGCATCAGGGCGATCAAGTGTTGCGTAGCAGGCGGAGCTTCCCATCTCCCGCGCGAGGGAATCGACGCTGATCATGGAGGCTGCCCCGGGTTTTGTCGTGATCGTAACTGGCTTGTTGGTAGACTTGATCGGTCCGGCCAGTGGTTTCTGGGTTTTCGATTTGAGAGGTTGGATTGGGCGTGCGAACAAGGAAACAGGCCACGCTGTTCCTATCATCAGAGCTGAGAACCGAAGGCCCATTGTTTCTCCCCGTGTGATCAATTTGAAGCAACTTACGTCAATGAACTGCTGCCGGCACGTCTGGCGATGCTCGGCTTTCGAGCTGTTTTTTTGCGCTTCGCCGTTCTTGATCGATCAAGCGAGATTGCAGGCCCGCGGCCGAGGCGGCGGACCTGCATTCTATGTTGTTATTGCGGGGTTCCGGATAACCCAGCCGTCTGCGTGCCGGCTGCGTCGCTGATTGAGAGGGTCGCGCTCTTGAGACCAGTTGTCTGTGCGGTGAGCGGTTTGAACTGCACAGTCACCGTGCAGGTTGCTCCCGGTGCCAGGCTGGTCTGGCCGGAAAGTTGTCCGCCGCCAGCGGGTCCGCAGGTCGACAGCAACCGCGCAATGCTGAATTCGCTGGCGTTCGTGCCGGTGAGAGTTGCCTGGCTGGGCACATTCAACGTCACGTTTCCGTTGTTGGTGAGCGTGAAGACCTGAGTCGGATCGAGGGTACAGGCCAGTATCTGTGCAGCTGTACTTCCCGGGCAGTTTCGGGTCTGGTTGCCGTAGTTACGCGACGCGGGCGACCAGATTGCGCTGATCACCTGTGCCACGGCTGTTCCTGTCAAGGTTACGGGCGAGCCGGTCACTGTGACATTGGCAGTAATGGTCGCCGTTCCGCTCGAAGTGGTAACTCCCGCCCCCGGCGAGTAGACGATGTTGATCGTGCAGTTTGCCCCTGCAGCCAAGCTCGCGCCGCAGGTGCCGCCCGCTGTGCCGGCCGGTCGGGAGAATGGCGCCGTGACCGCCACTGCGACGCCGGTCGCCCCCGTTCCACCCGTGTTGCTGAGAGTCAGGGTCTGGGCCGCGCTTGTAGTTCCGCGAACCACATTGGTGAAGCTCAGCGAGGTCGGAGCTACTGCCAATACAGCAGTTGAAGCATTCGGGCCCTGGAACTCGACCGCGCCCACGTCAAACCGGCTGGGATTGGATGGACTCGGCCGCGCATTTCCGAAGAAATCCGTAGACGGGTGCGATTGTCCTACCGGGATGACATCGATCGCCGTCGAACCAGCTGCCGGAGCATAGTTGGCAAATGACACGCCATTCGGGGCCATCGGGCTTGTCATGGCAAGGGGACCCCACTTCATGTTGACCCAGTTGTTGCCCTCGTCAACCGTCGCGCCGGGGAGCAGGCTGAAGACAGGGACTGGGACCGTTCCTTCGTTGGTGCCCGGAGGAACCTGGTACCCACCGCTGGCATACTCCGGTGGCACGCGGGAGCCGTTGCAGTACTGGCTGACGAGGCCGAGAGCGCTCGGCGCCAGGTTATTGTGCCCGGTGTAACCGGTGAGGCTGGTCAACACCGAATACTGGGGTGTCAGCGTGAAGCCTGAGCTGTGGTCCGTCGGTCCCGTGTCGCCACGAACGCCGATGTCCCAGTAGCTGGCCCCATTCACGCAAGCGCCTGTACCACCGGTCACGACTACGCCTCCGAGGCTGGTAGCGGTGGCGGGAGTGCTCGACTGGTTCAAGCTGGGAGCGAGCGTAACGATGGATTGCAGGTAATCCTTATCTCCTGTGGCCGTTCCTCCCACTTCGAGATGGAACGTACGGTTCTGCCAAAAAATGTCGTTTGACAACTGCGGATACGACATCTTCCGGCACTCTCCGTTGAGGCCCAGCAACCCGGTGGCGTAATGACCGGCCGGGCATCTGATGCTGGCCGGGAGCGACGTGGTCAGTTGCGGGCTGTTCGGCGACGCCGAGAGCCCGGCTGGCTGCGGCTGGGATGCGGTGCAGGATCCTCCGTTGGCGCCCGTCATGCAGGTGCCGGACGGCGGAGACTGATCGCTGGCCAGTTTAGAGAAGTAGGCGTTGAAGAGCGTTCCCGCAGAGGCGGTTGTGTCGTTGGAAACGATGGTGTTGTTGGTGAAATTTACAGCCAGCGAGTCAAGCAGCCCGACTCCGCCGCCATCCCAGCCGGCCACGTTGTTCACGACGATGTTGTTGGTGACGTTGACCGAATACCAGTTCTGCGGAGTCAACGGGAATCGGGTCACGTCGGTGCCGTTGACAGCCTGGAAGCGAATGCCGCCTCCCGAACCGCTTTCCGCGGCGTTGCCCAGGATCAGGTTGGAGTCGATGTTCAGGCCGGGGCCGGAGCCGTCGCTCAGGCCCGGCACGCAGTCTTCGTCGTTCACGCTGCCGCATTCAACGGCAACACCGTTTTGGATCGTTTGTCCGTCGGGAGCGGGACCCATGACTACGATGCCGCCACCGCTTGTGGGAACCGTGGGATTGACAGTCTGGTTGAACAGAATGGTGTTCTTGGAGATTTCGCCGTTGTAGCTGAACCCGAGGTGAGCTATACCGCCGCCATCACCGCTGCTCATGTTTCCGCAAACCCAGTTGTAGTTGAACTTGTAGTAGTCGGAACCGAGGCAGAAGGTCACACCGCCAGCTCCCGACGGCGTAGACGTAAACAGCTCATCGCCGGTGGAGGAGTTCAGCGTGACCATGTTGTGATGCACGCTTGTATGGGTGTTGAAGCAGTAGGGCAGCTGAGTGTTGTTGATGTTCGAGCTCTGGCACGAGCCAGGAGCCGGAGTTGCCGTGTCGCCCTGGAAATAACCGTCGCCGAATTCGCCCTGGCCGATCTCGATGCCTCCGGACAAGGTTCCATTGTTATTGCGAACGCGGTTGTTGGAGATTTCGATGTTGTGTCCCCATCCGTGAACGAGAATGCCGCCGCCACCCTGGGAACTATTGGTGATCATCAACCCATCGATGCGCGACGGATTGCAGTAGAAGTTGCTGGGGAATGGATTGGCCACATAATTCCGATCCCCAGGCCTGTTTCTCCCGCAATCGTTGGCGGACAAGAGCGCAGTGCCGTCGGGGTATCCCGCTTCGGCTCCCACTCCGAACCAGTCTGTCCCAGCCGGAACTCGCACGCCCTTCGCGAGCACGGTAATGCCCGCGCCTTCATATGATCCCATCAGTGTCGGTTCCTGCAGCATTTCCGCGAGGTTACCGTTCACCGTGGTATCCCAGCCAAGGATGCCTTCAAAGGGAATGCGATCGACTTGCGGCACGCCCGGCTGGGCAGTGAAATTCTTCCATCCATTGCCCGGGCAGCTTAGTCCGCCGTTCGCCGGATCGGCGGAGTCGTAGGGATTGGAGCCGCCGCTGGGACCGTTGCCTGTGTAAGGCTGTCCGTTGAGCGCCAATCCAAACAAGCAGCTGATCTGATGCCGCCAGGGGTCGATGACACCGGAAGGCTGGGTATCCCCGTTGATGATCGTGGATGCAGCGCCGACGCCTTGCAGCCGGACTGGCTTCCACATGATCAGCAGTTCCTTGTAGCTACCTGGAGGAACGATCATCATGTCGCCGGGAGCGGCCGCATCAATCGCGGACTGAACGGTCTGTCCGGCAGCCACTACCGTGGGAGTCTTGCCGCCCACGGTGACGGTCACCGTATCGATCGATTGCTTGCCATCCGCAGTGGTGATCACCAGTTCTCCGCACAGCGCGCTGGTGGTTCCGGTCGGCTGATACTGGGCTTGCTGTTGCAAAGAGCAGGCCGGGACATTTGCAGGCACAGTGACCTTGATCTGCGAGTCACCCCAACTGGTAATCTGCGCGACGGTCAGCTTGACGCCGCCGATGGACACCGATCCCTTCGTGTTGCCGAAGCCATAGTGGCGCTTGATAGTCTTCTTATTGAAGGGTTCCGTTGAGGCCGATGGGCCTGAATAACCGTAGTTGCTTACGTTCTGGTCACCCAGAGCGTTGATGGTGAGCGTGTGGCTGGCGGCGCTGACCCAGGGCCCGCCTTGCGAGCTGCCGATGGGATCGCCATAGACGCTGGCGATGGCCGGCGTCGAATCCGGGTAATCGCAATCTGGATGGTTGTAGCCCTCCGCGAATGCGGTGTTGGGTACGACAGGGGTGTCCAGATACCCGGTTTCGCCGGGCATCATCGGCCACTCGTAGCAAAACTGGCTATAGCTATCCGAGTACAGCGGGTCCGGGTCCACTCCTGTCCCCCGGTCGTTCATGCACATGACGAATGTCTGGGGCACAAAGCCGCTGGGATCCGGCGGGTTCACTCCCCAGCTCGAGTAGGCCAGGCCGTTGAAGATTCCCCATTGATCGGAATAGACTCTTGACACTTCGTTCCCGGCCCAGTCCTTGATCGAAACCGGCAGGTACGGCGGCTCGAACTTCTCGCCAAACGCGGGCGAGAACGGGTCGAATTCCGAGGTGAAGTCGTCGGTGATGATCCCCGTGATGTGGCCGGCGATGTGGGTCGAAGTGAAGACGTAGAACTTCGCCAACACCGACGATTGGTCTTCGAGCGTGACTTCTTTGCGATCGCACAGATGCCGCGTCGCTCCGGCAAATGGAGCGTTCTGGCCCGATCCGGGGAAGAGGCTCATGTAGTCGGGAACGATGCGATTGACGCCCACGCAAGGCCAGAATTCTTCAACGCTTCCGGTGTCACCCTCGTGGCGCGGCGATGCGCCCTCATTCGTAGACGGGATCAGGGGATTACTGGCGTTGTAGTAAGAGCCAACCGCCGCCTGGTCGGGGAGGATAAAGATGTTGCCGAATCCAGCGAACTGCTGCGTGACCGGCGCATTGTAGAAATCGCCCATCAGGATGTTCTTGTCCTCTTCCTTCACTAGTTCATAACCCGGAGGCACAATCATCTCTACGACGTACTTGCCGGGGGGCAGTATCGGCTGGTTGTAATTCCAATCGGACGGGGCGGCTGCGTGATTAGCTGTGCAAATGGTGCAGTTGGTGCCCACGGGCTTGCCGGTGTTGGGATCCATGCCGGTCACGCTCGGAAACTGGTACATACCGTTGTAGGGAGCAGGCTGAAGTTGATTCCAGTTATGCATGCCGTCGTAGCACTTGTACTGCGAGTTATACGGCAATTGCGTTCCCAGATTGAGGAGTTCGGGCTGGTTGTAAAGCGTGAAATAGAAAGGGTCGAGGGTCGACTGGCCCGGGCAACTGATGTTCGGTACCGGTTGGCCGTCAGAAGCGAGAACCGGGTTGCCATTGGCATCCTTCCGGAAGCCCTGCGCCCAGTCATCCCAGCTACTGGTCTGGGTGGTATCCACCAGCTTGAGAGAAGTGCTGCCGTCAGGTGCAGTGCCCTCCTGGTAGAGGTTGATCGTGACATTCGGCACCAGCGGCTCCCAGCTGAGCTGGAGCAGCAAGGCCGGGTCATCAAACGGGCGGGTCGAGGCGTAGACTACGTGGCCGTGGATACCGCCGTTCTCACCCTCAGCAAAGGGCTTCTTGCCGAACTCGAGGAAACCTGCCTGCCCGAGGAAGCCCTGCCAGCCGTAGCTCTGCACCCAGGGAGGATCGATTCGCCCGGTGGAGAGATTGCTTGAGGCACTGCTGCCCGGACCATTGGCGATGGAGAAACCGATGCAGTCGGCATTGTCGCAATAGACAGAGCCCGGTATCCGTAGATCGGCGGGAATGGAATTATCTTCCACGGTTCGGGCCAGGTGGTTGGCTATGGTGGAGCTACCGCACGCCGGAATGCCGGGCTTGCCGCAGATCGACGAGCCATCGACCGGACCGCCCGCGTCGTAGACCACGTGAGTACCGGTGTTCTTGTACCGGGTTGAATCCGTTTCAACCACGTACCAGTTGAAGATGGGGAATACCTCGTTGAAGCCGGCGAAACCGTTCAGGTCAGTGGTGTTGAAGTTGGAATAACTGCCGTCGCGGTAGCGGATGTTAGTTGGCACGAACGTGAGCCCAGGCTCGTTGTCTTGCGAGACGCCGTCACCGTTTTCATCGAAAAACGTCCTCGTGTAGAGGTCTTGCCTCCATTGGTGCACCGCGATATCACCCATATCAACGGTTGGCTTGTCCACCCGGACAGGCGTGGTATAGCCGTCCAGGATCAGGTCGGTCCATTGGTCGAAGACGGTGACTCTCCAGTCGCCTCCAGGCATGTTGGTGAATGTGAATGTCCCATCGTCCGCAGTCCTGGCAAAAGCGAAGTCGGCTCCGTCGGGGCTTCCCAGGCTGACATAAGTCTGGGTAAAGGAATAGGCATCGTTCGTTTCGGTGCTATAGAGCCTCTCGTCCGGCGTTCGGCTCATGTGAGCAAGCGTTACCTTGCCTGTGATGGTATGGTTGCAATCGGTACGGTTGGCGCACACTCCCGCGTGCCGGCCATTGATGATGGCGGGATTGGCGAACCCGATGGCCACGTGGAATCCGGCCGGTCCATACTCTTGGAAATAGCTCGGCTCGCTCGCCTTGACGAACGCATCGTGGGCGAATCCGCCGTCCAGGGTGTTGGTCTGAAGCCACTCTTCGCCGCGCGCAATTCGATCGGCTCCCGGGTGGGCCTCCACGCCGTAGAAACCCGGCGGCAGGTTGCGTACAACCACTTGGCCGGCCAGAGGTGACAGGGTGGTGCCATCCGATTCGTACTTCGGGCAGACGACGATAGTGCTCGTGATTCCGATGGGGCTGGTGCCACCGTCAAATCCGGTTCGTGAGTTCACTGAAATTGGGCACGCGTCTTTTCCCGTGGCCGGATCGATGGTTCCCGCCAGGGCGTTCGACAGTGGTTGATTGAACATGTCATACGTCATCTGTCCGGCGGGGTCGCCAAACTGACCGACGTTGTCGTAGATGACGACGTTGAATCCTCCCAGGCCGGGCTCGTTGGGCGCCAGCACGTCCACACCGCCGCCGGTGTCATCCTCGCCGTTCATTGGGAAGTCATCTTCGAACACAAACGCCGAGACGGTCGCCGTCGGCAGCGGGCCTGGTTCGACAATCACGTTGACCGGTTGCCAGGCGCCGTTCTTATAAAACACTTCGGCGCCGCCCATGGCATGGCCCGGGTCCATCGAATCGCCCGGCAGGACAGAGATGTAGTAGCGCCTGGCCGGATCCAGAACCACCTCACCGGGCTTTACCACTGTTTTCTTGGAAGCATCGGTGCGGCAAATACCGTTGCCCACGTCGCACGTTGCTGGGGCGCCTAGGAGGGTCTGGCCTCCTTCGCAGGAGATGTCTCCCGTGCAGCCTTGCGCGATAACGGGCATGTGGCTCGTATGAAAGTTCGTGCCATAGGCCGGAACGATTCCACCCGAAGCACCCGGGCAGCCGGTGGGCAGCGGGTTGGAGGTGCAGTTGGGATCGACATACCACGTTCGGTCTTCTTCAATGATCCAGCGATAGTCCTGCGGGCTCAGCGCCTGCTTCGTCTTGCCATCTACCAACGTGACAAGGATGCCGCTCCCCGCAGGAAAGGTCAGGGTAACGGTCGCCTCGTTTGTGCTTTCCGTACCCTGTGAGTTTTTGGCTTTGTATTTGAAGGTATACGTGCCGGGCGCGGGTACGGTGGCGCTGAAGCCGCCGTCCGCACCGATCGAAACGCTTCCGCCGCCGGTGAGGGCGACAGTTAGAGGTGTTGATGGGGTTGCGCCCTTGACCGTGAGCGGATAGCCGGCGGCATCTGCGTCGTTTAACAGAATGCCAGGCGACTTGATGATCACGGTTGTGGCTAGGTTTGAAGTATAACTGTCATCCTTTGCGGAGATCCCCGTAGCAGTCTCGATCGGCGCTGCGCCCAAGGTGACTGTCGCGCATGCCGTGGTTGAGCCATTCGCGCAATAGGTGAACGAGTCGCTGAACGCGCTGGAGACACTCGTGCTCGGAGTATAGGTGAACGTGCCGTTTGACTGAAGGCTCAGAGTTCCGTGCGTTGGGGCCGTCGTAACCGTAACACCGTAAACATTGGAGTCGTTCGCAATTACACCTTTTATCGGGTCCGACACAGTGAGCGTCTGGCCGTCGAGAACAGATGGGTAGGTATCGTCTCTGGCAATCGCGGCTGGAGATGGAATGTTCGGTGCGGCGGCGCCATTGATGCTGATGTACGCCAGCATTCCGGCGTCACGTTCCCTCGCGTTTCCCGACAGGCTTCCTTCACGATCGAAAATGGGCAGAGCCGTACTGCCTGCTGGAGGCACATTGATTGTTATGTCGTAGGTCTTGCCCGGAGCCATGAACACTTCGCTCTGGACTCGGGTTTTGCCGGGAAGCGGGTTTCCATCCTGCGCGATCAATCCGAATCCTGCAGCGGATTCGCCCGTCTGCGACCCGACAATGGATGGAACGTGCATCCGCAATCCTGCGTTTACCAGGCGCACCAGGACGGTTCCGCTGATGCCGGACGTCGCGGCCCCAGCTGTGGCCACGAACTTCGATGCATCGGGGCGCGTTTTGTCGAATGCGACGCCATTAATAAGGTAAAACCTGGGCGAATAGTTCACCGTCGGCGGATAGCAGGTGTTGTAGATCGCGGAAGCGGGATTGCCACAACCGTCCGGTTGACCCGACCAAACCCTGGTCTCGCTAAAGCCGCCTGTATGAACAGCAAGGTCGACGCTCTTGTTTTGGGCCGGATCAATCTCGCTGAACAACAGTGGGATCTCCGCGCTATACGTTACGCCTGGATAGGCAGTGCCTTTCGTCGCGCCGGACGGCACGTCGGTTACGACCACCATGCCGAACAAGCCCATCGGCCCCTGAATGGAGGGATGCGTACCCGACTCCAGCAGATAAGTGCCGGCGCTGGGTTTTACCCAATCCAGAGACGTGGTAGATCCGACCGCCACTTCCGTGGCAAACGACTGCACGCGATCACTCTGGTGAGGCGGATTGTTCACCCCGTCACCGGTATCAGCACTAGCCGCGGGCCAAGTGAGTGTCTGCGGACCATGCGTCGGGCTCGGTGTCGTCGTTCGCTGGGTACCAAGTCCGCCGCCAACCTGGCCGACGATGGTCAGCGATGTTGGTATGGTGTTTGCGCCGGACCCCGCGGTAAAGGACAGATTGTTCGTCAGGTTGATCTTCAGATCCTGACCTGTAGGAACCGTGATCACAACCGGCGACCATCCGCTCGCCACGGGATTGAGCTTGGAGCACGTCGCGGACGAACCGTCCACCGGCGCGCCGCAGCTGTAACCCCACATGGGGACCAACGAGCCATCGGGCATGCTGATGCTGGTCGGGCCCGCGGTCAGATTGACCTGCTGTTGACCGGCTGCCCAACCCGTTCCGAGGAGGAGAACCGCTAGCGCCTGTGCCGCGCTCTTCAAAGTGAATTTCAATCGGTTGAATTGCATCGCTTGTCTCCTCATTAATTCTTCTCGTCGATGACGAATTCGCGGGAATCAACCAGCAGCAGCATCATCATTCCGCCAGGAAAAATGTTGTTGGTAGTAATTTCGCGCTCATTGTGCGAATGCCACATGAACGCGAAACCGGCTTCCTCTGTGGGGGAATTTCCGATGGTGCCTGACGGCGGAGTCGTGCCCGTCGATCCCACGGCGCGCACGTTCGCGTTCGGTCCCAGATAAGGACTGCCCCCATACCAGGCGCCATTGACGAAAAGGTTCGGGTCAGGCAGTGTTGCCGGGCCTCCGCCCGCCACGTCGCCGAACGGAGCCGCCTGCAAGGGCTTGTTGTGATCCTGGCACCATTCGAAGTAGTTGATCGCCGACGCGACGGAAGGGTTAGCCACGCCGCTGAATGTAGTGTCGTTCGACGCAAAGCCGGTGTTGTATCCATTCGCATCCGGCGTGCACGTTAACTTCGCGAGAGGGTCGTTCGAAGTCGGCTTGTGGCCGTATGCATCCCAGTTCAGGCCTTTGCCGGTCCAGTAGTAGATCCCGTCGGTCGCCTGGCCCGGGGTTGTCGTTGTCGTGAAAAGCGCTGGACCCGCGAGACTATTGGGATCGCTTTCGCTGAGAATCAGGTTCCCATCGCGAGCCAGAACGCGCACGTGATTTCCGTGTTCGTGGAATGGATGTTGCCATCGTCCCTGTCCGATGATGCGCAATAGCGTCAACTCACCCGGGTGCATGTGCGGATCGCCGTTGTAGGGCTGGTGGGGATATTCCTTCGCATAGTTAGGATCCATGAGGTCCGGCATCGAGCGGCCATTCACCATGAAGTAGGCCGGGGTGTAAGGCTCGGTGGCAACCGTCATGCAACCGGTGCAAGCCTGACCGGACTGCTCCTCCGCCTCCCGATGGATTCTGGGATCCATTTCGGAGAACTGGAAGAGATACTCCCGGTCGTAGCAGGCCGCGGGATGGTTGTATGCGGCGTGGGCGAGCCGGAAGTCCTGCTCACTGTGAGTCTGCTGTGCTGATTCGTTCTGGCTGTGGAGCCCGGAATTGCAATTGGCCGGAGTCGATGCGGGCAAAACGATGATCGCTCCATACAGCCCCATTTCAACCTGTAGGTCGCCCTGCGTTCCGCTGTAATACGCGCGAGTGCCAGGCGTGGAGGCCGTAAAGGTATAGGTGACGACATTGCACTGCGCATTCATTGTTGTGTCGCAACCGCTGGGCTGCGCTTCCTGAGTCAGAAGTCCCGGGACTCCGCCTGATGTCGAAACGTTGAATCCGGGAAACAGGATGGAGGTGTTACCTGCCGCGCCGGGCAGGTTATTCCTCAGGGTCACCGTAACTGTTTGCCCCTGCGTCACGATAAGAGTTGGTGCGGGGACCTGCATGTTATTGCAGAATGTGCCTATGATTGCGGTCGGGGCATAGTTCGTTTGTGGGCCGTCGCAACCATATCCCCACGAATAGACAAATATGCCGTCGGGCTGGCTGATGTGCGCGGGCGATGCCACGAGTTTGAAATTTGGACCCGTGATACCGGGGCTGGCAGCAAAAGCCGCCGGTGTGATCAACTGGGTTGCAGCCATCACCGCCAGGAGCAATTGCATCATCGAGATCTTGCATTTCATGTTCATCGGTGTCATTGCTGCTCTCCTAGTTGTTGGTGCAGGTGTTGCCAAATGTGCTTCCGCCCGTGACTGAGCTGCAGATGTGGACTTCGGTCATGAGCCCGCCAAAGTTTTCGGCGTCGTTCGACAGGTGGTCAAGATCGGGAGTGTAGAGGTAAAACGTGCTGCCTGCCGGATACCTCGCCATATCGCTGGCATCCAGGATCACGTCGAGCGACTCACCGCCCCCCAGCGTGATCGAATTGGTTTTGTAGTAGAGATTGTTGCCGGCTTGATCGCGCAGCAGCTTGGCGTTCAGCGCGATGACTTGCATGGGAACCCCGAGAGAAGCCAAGGTCTGAAACTCCGATACATCCAGATCCGAAATCCGCAGAAGGGCCCTTCCGCCAACCGGAATATTGATGATCGACGGCAGCGGCTGTGAGTAATGCATGGATCCATCGCTGCTCTGGGTCGCCAGGGGACCGGAAGTCACCGTGTCCGGATAACTGCGTCCGTTCAGCAGGAAGTACTTGTCCTTCATATCCGCGAATGCCTCCGGGTTGAAGGTCATGCCGACGAAGTGGAAATTGGGATCGAAACCGTGAATCTGAAGCGGATACTCGACATCGTAGTGGGTCGATCCATCGCCATCGTTGTAGGCGTAGTTGCCGGTTGACGCCCGGGGTGCCGAACCAGCAGCCTCTCCCGCCGGCAGAGGATTGCTGCACAAGATGTCGGTGGAGTCGCATTTCGTGCGGGCGTCTCCCTGCTGTGCCACCAGTGCGTTATAGAGGCTACCGCCGGGCGCAACGCGGTTCTGCCGCGGCCGCACATAGATCTGGCCAACCATGCCCATCTGCAGGTGTTCGGGAGGTGTGATATGGCAGTGCCAAAAGTAGGTTCCCGCGTCAGGAGCAAGATAGTAATAAGTGAAGCTTCCGCCTATGTTAATGGCGACTGAGGCGTCGGGCACTCCGTCGTAGAAGGCCGAGGCGTTGGGATATCCGTGGAAGTGGACCGTGTGCTGCTCGAACAAGTCGGGCCGCATGATCATACCCACGTTTGAGAGCGTGAGGAAGAATTCGTCGTCTTCATCGATCGCCATGAGCGGCGCGGGAATGTTGCCGTTCATGACGCCTACGTCCATGATCTGGCGCGGATCCACGTGACCATCTATGCAGGAGGGCTGTCCGGCGCCTCCACAGAGACCGCCCGACAAGGCATCCGCGTCGACCACCTGCCCGATCGCGCCGTTGTAGCCAAAGGTCCCGAGGTTCCCCACTGAGTAGGGGGCTGAGCTGGCTCCATTTGTGGTCGCGGGATCGCCGGGACCGGGCGTGCCGCCCCCGGAGAATAACGCGTTGAAGATTCCCGGTGGCTCCGTACCCGGTCGTCCGACCGCAATATCGGCCAGACCTGACAGGGGCCCGAAGGCGAAAAGGTAAGTCTGCGTACCGTCACCCATTGTGGCATAACCGTCACCACCGGAGATCTGCTGGCATTTGATCGCACCATTCACGTTCGAAACCGGCTTCATGTACCCATCGGTACCGAGCCCAAGAACGGTCGGCCCGATATACAGAGGCTCCGAATCGTTCGTCGGATTTGGGTGAGTGATCGTGCTTGACGGGCATTGAACCTGGAACGACTGAGCTCTCGCCGCCCATTCTGCAGCGCAGAGCAACACCACTAAGAAGCATTGTCTGCTCATCTTCTTCTTCGCCATACTTCCTCACTCTTCTCCGCCCCAGGCGGCGTACCACTCGTCAATGTTCACCACAAAAACCGAAATGCTTTCTCCGTTAGGGCCCCGACTCAATGTTCAACCTTCCACTGCGTGTAGGTAGGGTGAAGCTTCATCAGCTAACCTAACCGCCGAAGAATATGCCCACGAGTAATTGCGCCTCACTTATCTCCACTTATCCTCATGATCCAGCTGGTTGCATTCATGAAGACGCTGGATCGAACCCCTACCGTCCTTGCTAACTTCATCGTCCCAAGATGCATCGTTCGGCACGCTCAGAAGCCAAGCGTGTGTACCGAAATGTTTGTTGACACGGCTGAGTGCCGCACGCCTTGCATCCTAATTCAATGAATGGTCGACGACTCATTGCCGCCAAATATTGAGAGGTTAGGGTGTTCGAAATTTCAGTTGTTTGTCCTTTCGCAACAAACCCCGCCGCGACGCGTGATTTCACAATTCCTCACAATTCACAATTCTTCACAGTTCTGAGGCGTCTCATCGCAAAGGCACCGGGCGTCGTCTCCGATCAGCATAACCGTGGGAATAAGTCGCCAATCGGGATATGGCGTGTTGGAGGATGGGATGTCACGCTAAGTGGTGTCAGCGGAGAGACGCTATGGCATGTTCCTTCGATAATTAATCTGACTATTCCCTGCGAATATTATGGTTAGATGTCATTGGTCTGATTCACGATCCTCATCACGTGCCTAAACCCATCAGGATTTCGAAGTGGTTATGCGAGGCGAAGCCGAGCGCTCTTGCCGACTTGGGAGAGTCGCGTCAATTGGAGAATCGAGCGATGTAACATTGCGGACAGAGGGATCGCTCGCAGACTTGGAGAAGTCGGTGTTCTGACGCGTTTGACGGGCAACGGAGGAAGTGCGGGTAGCCTACTCATTAACCTCAAGCCGGGCCACATAAGTAATGAGAAGTCGGCTAATAAGATGGTCCGCCGTTTGATTCACCCGCGGAAGCGGGTGATCGAGGTGACAGTATTTATGAGGGAGGATCATCGACATGCAGATACGGTCGGTTGGCATCGATCTAGGCAAGACGACCTTTCATCTCGTAGCACTCGGCGCTGCCGCAAGGTGATCGTGCGGAAGAAGTTCAACCGGAAGCAGCTTCTGGCCTATACTGCGAACGTGCCGGCATCTCTGATTGGACTTGAGGCCTGCTCTGGGGCTCATTTTCTTGGACACGCGCAAGCAAGGTCACGATGTCCGGCTTATTCCAGCAAGAACGACTTCATCGATGCAGAGTCAATCGCGGAGGCCGTCGAGCGGAAAAACATCCGTTCTGTCCCGATCACGACCGATGATCAGCTGGATCTGCAGGGTATCCACCGGGTCCTTGATCGCCTGATCTGCCGGCGCACGGCGGTGATCAATCACCTTCTGGCATTCCTGCTTGAGCGCGGGATGGCTTTTGCGCACAGGACAGCGAACCTCAAGTCTGCCATGGCGGACATTCTGGAGAACGCCGAGGCGGACCTGCGCCGCAGATGCGAAGCCTGATCAACATGCTCTGGGATGAGTGGAAGCTCGTTGAAGAGCAGATCAAAAAACTCGACCTGGAACTGGAACGGACCTCGGCCGCGGATGCCGGATGCACGCGGATACGTCAGATCCCGGGGATCGGAC
>Ga0206842_1066_pt1 | contig 22382 bp, 1 predicted proteins | sample Alteio_BWOrgCont_23_FD_152861 | JGI IMG/M metagenome (GOLD analysis project Ga0206842, IMG submission 152861) | Enriched cells from forest soil in Barre Woods Harvard Forest LTER site, Petersham, Massachusetts, United States -... | ecosystem: Environmental > Terrestrial > Soil > Temperate forest > O...
ATGGACCTTCGTTCCAAATACCAACTTCCATGGCACAGTAAGTTTAACTTATACTGTATCTGATTCAACAAACAACAACTGTGAGCAGAATAATCAATATAACGAAACAGGTTCAATTACCGTAAGCACTGTAAACTATGCTCCAACAATCGCTAATCAAGTTACATTAAGTGGAGCCGAAAATTCTCCACTGACCATTACATCTGCTAGTATAATTGCCGCTAGTGGTGTCAGCGAGGCTAATGGCGACACAAACTTTACAGTAACTAGTGTTTCTTTAGGTGCTGGTAATACAGGTACTTTGGTTAATAACGGCAATGGCACATGGACATATACACCACCACATGATTCACAAGCCACAGAAATTTTAAATTATACAATTACCGACAATACTAATGGTACAACGGTATCTTCAACCGCCAATGTAACCGAAGCGTATGCACTTGACCCATTGAAATTTTATGTTGACAACACTGCAGGCGCTACAGACAACTATGCTGCCAATTACACTATAACAAATCCTGGCAATACTCAAACCCATACAATTTCAGGTACTACCATGAACGCTAGTGACTCAAGTATTGCGACTAGTAGCAGCATAAGTGAAAAATTCTCAAATCAACAAAGTGGTACTCTTAGCGTTTCAGCAGGCACCATAAAAGATGTTGAAGCACTAAGCAATGCAAGTGGCACCGTAAATCTAACTGGCTTTACACGCACTGACGTAAGCCTTGGGGATAATGATGGTCAGAACAGCAACGTCACTCTCTCAGGTGATTCTCGCGGTAATATTACCCTCGGAAATAGTAATGACACTCTAAACATAACTGCTGTAAACGCTGCTGATGGATCAACCTCAGCCTACAACACATTTAACATAACAGCTGGTACTGGTGCCGATACTATGAATTTAACCGGTGGTACTGAAACAGTATTTAACGTAACTACCGGCGATGTATCAGGTAAAAATTCAACTGTAACTTTAAGCGGTAACTTTGCTGCAGCCAATATAAATCTTGGCGCTGGTGCTGACATAGTAACCGGCGGTACTGGTAATGAAATTATCACCGGCGGTGCAGGAAATGATAATATAACCACCAGCGTAGGAACCAATACAATATATGTTGGAACTGGCAACGAAACCATCACTGGTACCTCAGGCAGTACCGATACCGTTGTCTTTGCAGGCAATAGAAATGAATATTCTGTACAATATAAATCAAGCCACGGTGGTCAATACACTATCACTGCATTAGAACCTGGTTTGGGTAGCGCTACTGTTTCTGGTGTACAAAACTTCCAATTTGCTAATGCTAGTTACACCACAAGCAATGTAGCAACAGCAGTAACTGAAGCACCTGATGTTAAATACGAAAGTGCGACAACCAATGAAAATACTGCGCTTACTATCACTCCTCAAATGTTATTGAGTGGTGACTCAGATGCACAAAACTACAGTTTAAGCGTCAGTGGAACTCCTACTGTACCTGCAAATGAAGGTACTATAACCGTTTCTGGATCTAACTGGATCTTTACGCCTGCTAATAATTTCTATGGCACTGCTAATATTAGCTTTAATGTCAGCGATGGCCATAGTATTATTATGCCATCAAGTCTTGCTGTTACTGTTAACCAGGAACTAATTGTTAATCCAGTAACATTACCATCCATGCAAGAATTCGGCGCAGCAATTATTACTCAAGCTCAACTACTGGCTAATGCAAGTGAGAACGGCAGTACTTTGAGTGTAAACAATGTTTGTGTACCAAGCAATCAAGGTCATATATCTAATAATGGCAATGGTACCTGGACATTCGCACCAAATGCAAACTTTGTTGGCAATGCAAGCATAACATTTACTGTAAATGATGGAAACTGTAACAATGTAAATGGAACTGCAACATTACCAGTAACTCAATATTATCCAGCTCCAAGTGTTGGAGAAGTCAACTTTACCACCAATGAAGGCTCAGTAATTACCATTACTCCAGCACAATTATTAGCTCAAGCTAGTGACGTTGATGGACTAGTATTAAGTATCTCTTCGGTAAGCCTAGCATCTGGTCAACCTGGAACATTAACACAATCTGGAACAAATTGGATTTATACCCCTGCTGCTGGATATATTGGTACAGCTGTTTTAAACTTTACAGTCACAGATGGCACAAATAATGTTACACAAAATGCAGATGTAACAGTACTGCATACCGATCAAGCTCCTGTAGCTACTGTCAATAATATAAGCGCTACTGAAAACAGTAGTATAATTATTACTCAAGCCGAATTACTTGCTAATGCTACTGATATTGATAATGGAACCTTAACTGGTACTGTAACAATAACTTCTGGACATGGCACTTTAGTTAATAATAACAATGGCACTTATACCTATACACCACCAAGCAATTTTGTAGGTACAGAAGCATTATCATATACTGTAACCGATTCTTCTGGTAAGACATCCTCTAATACTTTGAATATAAACGTATCGCAAGCTCTACCAGATGCTGGACATGTTTATTACAGTGATAATGAAAATACTAATTTAACTATAAATAACTCTGATTTAATTGCTAACAGCAGCGATGCAGCCACAAATGCAACTTTATCTGTTGTAGCCACTGGCGCTAACGCACCATATTTAGTTAATCCAGCAGATGGTACTATCACTAGCAATGGCAGTGGTGGTTGGACTTTCCATCCTGCAACCAATTTCTATGGTGATGCTGATGTTGTCTTTACAATATCAGATGGCCTTGGTAATTTTACTCAACAAACTGCTAGTGTATCAGTAATACATGTTGATCAAGGTCCTGCAATCAGTTCTGCTCCAAGCTTTAGCGTTGCAGAAACTAACTCAATCGTATTAACCCTTGCTCAATTATTAAGTGGTATTAGTGATGCAGAAGGCGAGACTTTAAGTATCAGCAGTATATCTGCTACTAACGGTGCAATTGTTAATAATGGCAATGGCACATGGACATATACTCCAAATATCGCCTATTCTGGACCAGCTGCAATTACCTATACTGTAACTGATGGTTCTCTTGCTGTTAATCAAACAGCTAGCGTAACAGTAACATCTTCAGCTTCAACACCTGTACTCGGTGAAGTATACTTTAATGCACTTGAGAATACTCCAATGAGTATTACAGCAGCACAATTATTAGCTGATTCCTATAATGCTGATGGTTTAACAATGCAAATCACTGGCATTACAGTGCCTCAAGGTGAAGGCACTATTACCGGCAATCAAACTAGTGGCTGGACCTTTGCTCCTGCTAGCGGTTATACCGGTTCAGTAAACTTAAGCTTTACTGTTACAGATTCTAATGGCCAACATGCAGTAACTCAAACTGCGAATGTGATTGTCAATCATGTCGACGTCATCACAGTTCCTGCACCAAGTAGCTTAGCTATTGCCGAAAACGGTACGCTGATCATCCATCAAGCAGATTTAATTGGTAGCGCCACAAGCGCGGATGGTGATGCATTATCAATTTCTAGTATTACAGCAACCAATGGAACAGTAGTCGCTAATGGCAATGGTACTTGGACATTTGTTCCAAGTTCAAACTTCCATGGTACAGCTGGATTAAACTTTACAGTTACCGATGGATCAACTAGTGTAAGTCAAACTGCAAATGTAACCGTTAACGAAGTCAATTACGCCCCAACAGCCAATGCGGTTACCTTAGCTGGCACTGAAAATGCCCCATTAACAATTACAGCTGCTAGTTTGCTTAGCCTCAGCGGTGCATCCGAAGCTAATGGTGATGCCTTAAGCATAAGCAATGTAAGTTTAGCTTCTGGTGATACAGGTACTCTGGTAAATAATGGTAACGGCACTTGGACTTATACTGGCCCACATGATTCACAAGCCACTCAACTCTTGAATTTCACAGTAACAGATACTGTTAACAATACATCTGTTACTCAAACAGCTAGCGTAACTCAAGCATATGCTTTGGATGCTTTAAAGTTTGAAGTAGATAACACAGCAGGCGCAACAGATACTTATGCAAGCAATTATACGATAGCTAATACTAGCGCTGGAACATATAATTATACAGGCAATACACTGCATGCAGGTGATTCCACTATAGCTGCAAGCACGAGCAATGATGTTCAAGATGTTGTAACATCTGGTCAAACTCAAACCCTATTACGGACTGGTGGAACAATTGATGATGTCGAAGCTATTAGCAATGCAAGCGCTAAACTCACAATTGGTAATAGCAATCAAACCGATGGCTTTGCTCGCACCGATGTAAGCTTAGGTGATAATGATGGCGGCAACAGTACAGTCAATATTTATGATGCGTCCCGCGGTAATATAAACCTGGGCGTTGGTAGTGATAACTTAACTATCAATGCCGTTAATGCTACTGATGGAACAGGAGCAGCGTACAATACATTTAATATCAATTCTGGATCAGGCAGCGACACTCTGAATTTAAGTGGCGGTACAAGCACTGTATTTAACGTAACCAGTTCGGATGTCACAGGAAATTCGGATAATATAAACATGTCTGGCTCATATAGCTCTGCCATTGTACATTTGGGGGCTGGCACAGATACATTTACTGGTGGCAGTGGCAATGATACCGTATACCTTGGTTCCGGAGCTGACAATGTAAAATCTGGAGGTGGCACAGACACAGTAGTATTTAATGGTGATAGATCTGAATACCAAGTAATTAACTACAACCATAGCGGCGGTGGTGTATTTACTATCAAATCACTCGAACCAAGCGAAGGTGGCAAGACTTATACAATTACTGGCTTCACTAATTTCCAATTTAATGATGGTTCTTATACAACCACAACACTGCAAAATGCTGTAACTCAAGCTCCTGTAGTCAATGTAGAATCTGCATCGGTTAATGAAAATGCAAGCTTAACTATTACACCAGCAATGTTACTTGCTAGCGACACAGATCCTGCAAACCATACTCTATCTATTAGTGGTACACCTACTGTGCCTGCTAATGAAGGTACAATCGCTGTATCAGGATCTAACTGGATATTTACCCCAGCTCATGATTTCTATGGCACAGCCAATATTAGCTTTAACGTCACCAATGGTACAGTGATTGAGCCTTCTAGCATGAATGTTACTGTTAACCATGTATTACAAAACCCAATAGTTAGTACTGTAAGTCTTGGCAGCATGAATCAATCTGATGCAATGGTTATTTCCAATGCCCAACTATTAGCCAACGCATCTGATCCAGATGGTTTACCATTAACCGTAACTAGCGTAAGCTCACCTCAAGGTAATGTAATTCAAAATAGCAATGGCACCTGGACCTTTGCTCCAAATACCCCATTCTTTGGCAATGCAACAATAAGCTTTACAGTTTCTAACGGCGAAGGCAATAGCACTACTCAAACTTGCACTGTACCAGTAACACCTACTGCACCAGTGGTTAATGAAGTATCGTTTACAACTGCTGAGAATACCGCAATTACTATAACACCTGCTGAACTATTAGCTATGACTACAGATGCTGATGGTAATGCCTTAAGTATAACAAGTGTCAGCTTGGCTACCGGACAAACAGGTACATTGGTTCAATCTGGCTCTAATTGGATTTACACACCTGCTGCCAATAGCACTGGGGACGTTAACTTGAACTTTACTGTCAGCGATGGAGTCAACAATGTTTCCCAAATTGCTAATATTAATATAGTACATGTAGATTCTGCTCCTACAGCAAGTGCTGTCAATCTCAGCATGGCAGAAAGCAGTACAGTACTAATTACTCAAGCTGAACTGCTTGCCGGCGCATCTGATCCAAATGGCGAATTACTAGCTGTAACTAATATAACTGCTGCCCAAGGTACTTTAGTCAACAATAACAACGGCACATGGAGCTATACACCTCCTGCCAATAGCACTGCTACAGAAACCTTAAGTTTTACAGTAACTAATATCGATGGTAAGACTGCTTCGAATAATATTAATATCACTGTAAATACAGTTGCTCCAGTGGTTGGCGAGGTTTATCTAAATGGCACAGAAAATACCCCTGTTACTATAACACCAGCACAATTATTAGCTCATGCTTCTGATGTCGATGGTGGAACCTTAAGTATTTCTGGCACACCTACTGTTCCTGCGAATGAAGGTACATTAACAGTTTCTGGCGGCAACTGGATATTTACCCCAGCTACCAATTTCTATGGCGTTGCTAATATTAGCTTTACCGTTAAAGATGCAACTACAGGTCTAACAGTTAACCAAAATGCTGCTCTAAGTATATCACACGCTGATCAAGGCGTGGTACTTGGTACACCACAAAACTTCAGCATATCAGAATCTGGTTCAATGATTATCACACAAGCACAATTATTAACTGGCAGTTCTAACGCTGATGGTGAAATCTTAAGCGTACTGAATGTCAGCAGCAATGAAGGCACTGTAGTAAATAATGGTAATGGCACTTGGACATTTACTCCACCTGTAGGATATATAGGTGGTGCAGTGTTATCTTATTCTGTATCAGATGGTGTAGCAGCCGCAGTTTCACAAACTGCAAATGTTAGTGTTGCAGCCAATAATTTACCTCCAACAGTCGGCGAAGTATATATAACTGCCCAAGAAGGCGCATCTATTACCATTACCCCAGCACAATTGCTAGCTAATGCATACGATATCAACGGCTTGGCCATATCAGTAGTCGGCACACCTAGCGTATCTGCAGCACAAGGAACTATAGCTAGCGACGGTCATGGCAACTGGATCTTCACTCCAGCTAACAATTTCTTTGGTGAAGCCAATATTAGCTTCACTGTTACTGATGGTACTCACCAAGTTTCGCAAATTGCTGATGTTGGTGTTTCCCATGTCTTCCAAGGACCTAGTGTACAAGAAGTCCAATTACAAATGGATGAGAATGGATCAATTGTAATTTCTAGCTCTGAATTATTAGCCAATGCTACCGACATTGATGGCGAAACATTAAGTGTTACCAACATGAGTACACCACAAGGTGCATTAGTCAATAATAATAACGGGACCTGGACCTTTACTCCACCAGCAGAATTTAACGGTGATCTAAATCTACAATTTACAGTATCTGATGGTCATATCTCTGTTAACCAAACTGTAGTCATTGCTGTTGAAGCATACGCTACACCTCCAGTAGTACCTGAAGTTAACTTAAATATGCAAGAAAATGGTTATCTCACCATTACCGCAGCAGAATTATTAGCAGGTGCTTCTGACTTAGATGGCGATACCTTAAGTGTTTCTAATTTAAGCACCACTCAAGGCAGCTTGGTTAATAATGGCAATGGTACTTGGACCTTTGAGTCTCCAACCAATTTCAATGGTAACTTAGCTTTGAATTTCAGCGTAACAGATGGCACTAACATAGTAAGTCAAACTTTAAATGTCGATGTAACTCCATATGTTACCCCACCTGTTGTCAATGAAGTTAATATGAGTATGCAAGAAAATAGCAGCATCATTATCACTCAAGCAGAATTATTATCTGGTGCAAGCGACATTGATGGCAATAACTTAAGTGTTACCAACCTTACTGCTGCAAGCGGCACATTGGTTAATAACAATGATGGTACCTGGACTTATACTCCTGCGAATAATACTTTTGGTAATGCCGACTTGCAATTTACAGTTTCTGATGGTACTAATTCTGTACAACAAACCTTACAAATGAATGTAGATCAAGTATCAGGCATTGTTGCTCCTGCTATTGAAATGAGCATGCAACAAGGTGCCACATTAACCTTAACTCAAGCCGAGTTATTAGCTAATGCCAGCGATATAGATGGCGCAAACTTAACAGTTACCGGCGTAACTACCAGCCAAGGTACTATTATAGAAAATAGTAATGGTACATGGAGCTTTACACCTGCCTCAACTTATCATGGTGCATTAGATCTAAACTTTGATGTAAGTGATGGCCAAACAACCGTAGTGCAACATCTAGGTGTTAATGTAGAAGCTAATACTACTGATTTACATTTTGAATTTAACAACCAACAAACAGCTGCTCCTACATATAGCACTAGTGACAACTATGGCATGGATCAACCTGCACAATTGAATCAACAATATATTGTCACCGGCGCAGAAATGAACACCTCAGGTATTGATAGCGGCGTACAAGTAAGTCAAGAATATAGTAATGCCAATGCTGCTGACATTATCTTGCAGAATGCATCCTTAGGCTTAACTAATATTGAAGCAACAGATAGCACTGCTGCCAACGTTAACTTGACTGGATTTAATAATACCAATGTTGCCCTTGGCGATGGTAATAGCAACGTAACATTAATTGATATCGAACGCGGCTCTGTTGCAGTTGGACAAGGCAACAGCAATATAAATATAACCACCACTGCAACATCTGATGGTTTAGGTGATACCTTAAGTATACACACAGGAATCGGTAATGAAAATATCAACTTCCAAGGTAATAACGCAGCAACTAATCTTGAAATAGAGGCTGGCACTGGAAACAATGAGATTGAATTACAAGGTAAATACGCTACTGCCGATGTTCATGCTGGTGTTGGTAATGAACTTATTATTGGCGGCCAAGGTAATGATATTGTTCACTTCGGTATCGGAGACGGCCAAGCTAATTATTATGGCGGTAGTGCAACCGGCACCGGTTGGACAGATACTATTATGCTAGATACAGCTAACCCTGTTACTATTACTCCTGATGCTAGTGGTGCTAATTCCTGGACCCTAGTTGTCGATGGTCAACAAGCTCATTTGGTTACTGATACAGCTGGTACTGTCCATGGCAACCACCTAGACTTCAGCGGCGCTGCTCAAGGTACTATTACTATGGCTGATGGTAGTACTATGGGCTTCCATAATGTAGAACATGTTGAATGGTAAAATTCTAGAACTACAAAGTTAAGGCTAGTTTTAGATCTTTATGTTCAAATGCAGTAGACATATTGTCAATTTCTGTTTCATTAATTCCAAGATTACGTGCTATATTTTTCCATTGCTGCACGGATATTCCTATTTGTCGAGCTATTAATTTAGCTTCAGTTAATGTTAGATCAAATTTTGTTGCAACAGATAGAGCTAGATCTAATGATGCAGTTTTATCCTTTAAATTTATCATTGTCGTCAAAATACGTGGTTTAATGTCAATAGGTGTAGGATTGGTATCAAAAATTGGCGCTAGTTTCCAACCTTTATTGGGCACATATAATAGCCCATGATTGCGTAAATGATCATCAGTATTAGATATTAAAATGTTAAATACTAAGCGACTCCATAGTTCAATAATATCTCTGTGTGGATCTGCGCCATATGCTTGCAGTGCATTTACCATTTCAAGATAACTGTGTTGTTGATCGTCCCGAGCGCTAAGTAAGCTTAGCATAGATAAATATGGGATTCTTTTCAAAGCTATGCGATCAAATCTTTCAACAAGCAACACAGATGCATTCTGCACCTTTTCAATTCGCCATCTGGGAACATGAATCTGTGCTTTTGTGGCTATGTGTAAAGCTACCGTCTCCCATAATATTTTAGAGTGTTTATCCACAGTGTTTGCAAATTTTGCAACTGTTAAAATATTATTTTTTTCTCGCACTGTAATTTTATCAGTCTTTGCTAAAAAATTTGGTAGTTCATTAATCGTGGGTATGTCATTAAATTTGCTTGAGGCTAAAAATGGTCCTTCAGGCTGTAGAGCAAAGCGCAAAGCCCCCTTACGTGTCACATCGTTAACACCTAATAGAAACTCTAATTCAGTGTGTGCATCTGGTATTAACGGTCTCTCACCACGATCAGGCGCAACATCGCTAAATGCACCGAAGTACAGATGCCCCAGTGGGGTTATAAATTTACCACTATGCAATGCAAGGGCTGGTTCGATAGCGAAGCTCTGCGGGCTTTTGAGCCAGCTCTCGCTATATGTAAAGGTTGAGCGCTTACGCCCTGGTGTTTCATCAATCGATAGCTCACCAGCAAGATAAGGCTTGTTATCCAGGTCAACAAATACATAAATTATTGGTTCAGACATTACCAAATTCTCTTAGTGTATTTCACAATTACTTTTACAACATTAATTTAGTATAGAAACAATTAATCATAATGCATACTCACGGTTATAAGTGTAGATGCCTTTAAAAGGCAGATTAAACATGGAATTTCAGCAAGTTCAAATGGCTTCGATACTATATTTATATTGAAGGTGAGGAATATCAATACATTGTTGTATATAAACATTTAATAGAAAATGTATGAAAATAGGAGTAATTCGTGGCAGAGCTTAATGATAGTGACATTCTAAAAAGTCAGGACGGACTTAAGATTCCGCACTCTGTTAGTGCTGATCAAGCAATTGATCAACTTTTAGTTCACGATCAAGGATCTCAAGGAAATCAAAGTCATGACTTGCATGCAAATGTCGGAGCCGAGAATGCGCTAGCATCGGCTGAAGTTGGTTTAGCAGATGGTTCTATTTATGCTCTATTCATGCAGCCTAGTAGCGATGGATCAATGCACCTTACAGTGAAAGAGTTTGGCTCATCTATTCAAGAAGATCATATGCTGGAAACACAAATCTCTGATGATCTTAGAGCCCAAGAGCTTACTGCACCACAATCAGAATTTACCAAACTTAATGTTACAGGCGATCATAGCTCTACACCTGGATCAGAATTAGCTTTTAACAAAATTTTTAGTGTGCCAGGTGCAGCAGGAGAACATCAGGTTGGTGCCATTCCCGGTTTACAAGAATTTCATGGCGCTACACAAGCTGTACATCAGGTTGAAGCAAACCCACTAATCAATCCAAGACCTGTCACAGGTCAGGGCGAACATGAAGGAAATAGAGTTGTTTCAGGTGGCGCAGAAACGGCAATAACATTAACCAGCCAACAATTAACTCAAGCAACATCATCCGAATCTACATCTTCCACCACAACGCCAAGCAGCACTACTAGCACTACCAGCCCTGAATCACTTACAATCAGCTTTGCTGCTACTGAACCAGTTGTAGTACAACCCACACTGATTATGACTCCTGCAATAGTAACACCTTCAGCTCAAGCAGCAGTACCACCAGCCGAAACAATTTCTGCGCCAAATGAAACATTAAGTACCTTAGAAAATAACAGCACAATTATTACTCAAGCAGAGTTGTTAGCAGGCGCTACCGATAGTTACGGAAATCCTCTTTCTGCTACTGATGCAATGATCTCTTCCGCCACTTCGCCTAATGGGGTTTTAGTTGACAACAATAATGGCACTTATACATTCACACCTCTGCACGATTCCACTGCTGGTGCAATTGTAAATTATAATGTTATTGATCAAGTCACGGGATTATCTTTATCCTCAACTATGATGTTAAATATTACTCCTGTACCAGAAACTATTTCTACACCAGTAGAAAATATAACGGTAATTGAGAATGGCAGTGTCATTATAACTCAAGCTGAATTGTTAGCTGGCACTACAGATAATTTTGGCAATCCTTTACTAGCAACTAATGCAGAGATAACTGCAGCTACGACTTCTGACGGTCGTTTATTGAATAATCATAATGGATCTTGGACCTTTATTCCTACATCTGGTTCTTTAACTCCTGCTACTATTAATTTCATAGTTACCGATCAAGCTACCGGCTTTAGCACTAGCTCAAACATGAATGTTACTGTAGTGCCAAGCAATGAGACTATCACTAATCATGCTGAATCTCTAAATGTAATAGAAAATAGCAGTGTGATAATTACACAAGCAGAATTATTAGCAGGAGTTACTGATAGTCTAGGTAACCCATTAGTGGCGGCAGATGCTGCAATTACATCTGCAACTGTTAATAATGGCACCCTAGTTGATAATGGTAATGGCACCTGGACTTTCACTCCAACTCATGATTCAACTTCGCCTACTACTATTACGTTTAACATTACGGATCCAACAACCACATACACCACTCAGTCTACGTTGACGGTAAACGTTACACCTGTAACTGAAACAATTTCTGTTCCATCTGAAGCAATAAGTGTATTAGAAAATGGATCTGTAATTATTACTCAAGCAGAATTATTAGCTGGCGCAACAGATAATTATGGCAACCCTTTAAGCGCTGCCAATGCAATGATTAGTTCAGCAACCTCAAGTAATGGTACCTTGGTTAACAATCAAAATGGTACATATACATTTACACCAACGCATGATTCTACTGCCGCAGCAAATATTACGTTTACCGTAACGGATACTTTAACTGGTTTCAACACTTCATCTAGCATGACTGTAAATGTTACACCAGTACAAGAAACAATTTCTCCTTCTGCACCACCAATGAATGTTTTAGAAAATGGCAGTATTATTATCACACCTACTGAATTTCTAGCTGGTGCTACTGACAATTATGGCAATCCATTAAATGTGTCGAATATTGCAATCAGTCCTTCCACCGCTGGCGATGGCACCTTAATTAATAACGGTGATGGAACCTATACTTATGTACCTCTACATGACTCTACCGCACCGGCTGTGATTAATTATACATTAACGGACACATTAACGGGATTTAATATACAGTCTTCTATGACGGTTAATGTAACACCAGTGCAAGAAACAATTTCCGCTCCTGCGGAATCTATCAGTGTACTAGAAAACGGTTCTGTGATTATAACACAAGCAGAATTACTAGCTGGTGCAACAGATAACTATGGCAACCCATTGAATGTTTCTAATGTGGCAATCACGTCAGCCACATCCAGCAATGGTACACTGGTTAATAATGGCGACGGCACATATACCTTTACACCAACACATGATTCTACTGCTGCGGCAAATATACAATTTAATCTAACAGATACATTGACAGGTTTTAATGCTTCTTCTAGCATGACAGTTAATATAACTCCAGTACAAGAAACAATTTCTGCACCATCTGAATCTATAACTGCCATAGAAAATCAAAGCGTCATTATAACACAAGCAGAATTATTATCTGGAGCAACGGATAACTTTGGTAACCCATTAAATGCTGCCAATGCTGTAATTAGTTCTGCCACATCTAACAATGGAACCTTAATTAACAACGGCGATGGAACATATACATTTACATCAACGCACGACTCAACATCTGCCGCTAATATTCAATTTACTGTAACTGATACATTAACTGGATTTAGCACAGCATCCAGCATGGTTGTAAATGTTAGTTCAGTACAAGAAACTATTTCTGCACCTGCAGAATCAATCAGCGTACTAGAAAATGGCAGTGTGATTATCACTCAGGCAGAGCTACTTGCTGGTGCTACGGATAACTATGGAAACCCATTAAATGTATCAAATGCAATTATAAGCTCTGCCACCACCAGCAACGGCACTTTAGTCAGCAATGGTGATGGAACCTATACTTTCTCTCCAACTCATGACTCAACCGCAGCTGCCAATATTAATTTTACCGTAACTGACCAGCTAACTGGTTTTAATGTACAATCCTACATGGCAGTAAATGTTACACCAGTACAAGAAATAATATCTGCCCCTCAAGAGGCAGTTAGTGTATTAGAAAACGGCAGCGTGATAATAACTCAAGCGGAGCTATTAGCTGGGGCCTCCGACAACTATGGAAATCCTTTAAGCACTTCTAATGTTGCTATAACATCAGCTACAGCCAGCAATGGTACCTTGGTTAGCAATGGCGACGGAACTTATACCTTTACTCCAACACATGACTCTACAGCCGCAGCAAATATTAACTTTACATTAACAGATAATTTAACTGGTTTGACCGCAAACTCTAGCATGGTGATAAATGTCACTCCAGTGCAAGAAACTATTTCAGCTCCTGCAGAATCAATCAGTGTCTTAGAAAACGGCAGCGTAATCATAACTCAAGCAGAATTATTAGCAGGCGCAACCGATAATTATGGCAACCCATTAAATACTGCTAATGTTATGATTAGCTCTGCAACATCTAGCAATGGTACCTTAGTTAATAATGGCAATGGTACTTGGACATTTACTCCAACTCATGACTCAACAGCAGCAGCAAGCATAACCTTTAACGTAACGGATACTTTAACTGGATATAGCACAGCATCTAGTATGGCTGTGAGCATCACTCCAGTGCAAGAAACAATTTCTGCCCCAGCAGAAAACATAACAGTTCAAGAAAATAGCAGTATAATTATAACGCAAGCGGAATTATTAGCTGGAACAACAGATAATTATGGTAACCCATTAGATGCAGTCAATGCTGCAATCACCAATGCTACAGCAAGCAATGGTACACTGGTTAATAATGGTGATGGCACATATACCTTTACTCCAACTCAGAATTCAACAGCAGCAGCAAACATAACATTTAACGTAAGCGATACTTTAACTGGATATAGTACAGCATCGAGTATGGCCGTTACAGTTGAACCTCAATTCACCAATCAAATTAATGTGCTTGAAAATGGTAGTGTAATTTTAACCACTGCCGAATTATTAAATGCTGAAGGCGAGCAAGTATCTAGTAACTTCTCAATAAGTAACGTTAGTGCTACTGGTGGAGCCATTGTAAATAATGGCAATGGCACCTGGACCTTTAGCCCAACGTCAAACTCTACCAGCCCAGCAGCTGTTACCTACACAATAACAGATAGTACAAATGGAAATACCATTCCAGGTACAATGAATGTTACTGTGGAACCAATACAAACTCAAGCTATTAACGCTTTGGAAAATGGTAGTGTAATTATCACCACTGCCGAGTTATTAGCCTCTGATGGTGGCACCGATGCAAGTTATCTATCGATCAGCAATATATCTGCTACAGGTGGCGCATTAGTTAATAATGGCAATGGTACTTGGACATTTACCCCAACTGCAAACTCAACCAACCCTGGTACAATTAATTACACAATTACAGACTCAACTTCTGGTAGTACAACGCAATCCACAATGAATGTGGCAGTTGAACCAATTCAAACCCAAACCATAAATGCTCTTGAAAATGGTAGTGTAGTTATTACAACTGCAGAATTATTAGCCTCTGATGGCGGCACTGACGCAAGTTATCTCTCGGTCAGCAATGTCGCTGTTACTGGTGGCACTATAGTAAATAACGGCAATGGCACCTGGACCTTTAGCCCAACCACAGGATCTACAAGCCAAGGAGTGATTTCCTATACCATCACTGATTCAACATCTGGTAGCACAGTAAATTCGCATATGAATGTGAATGTGGAACCTGTTTATAGTCAAGCAACCACGGTTTTAGAAAATGGCAGTATTGTAATAACTGCAGCTGATTTATTAAATAATGACGGCGGTGTTGATTCTAGTTATTTAGCAATAAGTAATGTTGCAGCAACAGGTGGCAGCTTAATAAATAATGGCAACGGCTCTTGGACTTTCACACCATCTGCCGGTTCAACCAACCCTGGACTTATTACTTATACCATCACAGATAGCACTTCTGGTAGCACTGCCCAAGGCGCCATGAATGTCACAGTAGAGCCTGTGCATACCCAAGCTATCAATGTGCTAGAAAATAGCAGTGTAATAATTACTACTGCAGAACTATTAGCCAATGATGGTGGCACTGATGCTGGCGATCTTATGGTTATAAATGTTTCAACCAATATGGGATCCATCATTAATAACCACAATGGAACTTGGACCTTTACGCCAACAACTGGCTCAACTAGTCCAAGTGTTATTTCATACTCAATTCTAGACCCAGACTCTGGTAGCCTTGCTCAAGCGACCATGAATGTTACAGTTGAACCTGTACATGTCGAAGCAATTAATGTATTAGAAAATGGTAGCCTTACCATTACATCTTCTGAATTGTTAGCTAATGATGGTGATCTTGCTAATCTAACGGTAAGTAATTTATCTGTTACTAATGGTACTATCTCTAATATTATAACTGGTTCTGGTGGTAGCATATTAAGTTTCACTTATACCCCAGCTGCTAATTCTACCGCACCAGCAACTTTTAATTATAATATAACCGATAATACTTCCGGTAGTGTAGCTCCTTCTAGCATGGCTGTTACTGTTGAACCAGTGCAAGCTGAAACTATTAATGTATTAGAAAATGGAAGCGTAATTATCACCACTGCCGAATTATTAGCCTCTGATGGAGGAGCTGATGCAAGTTATCTCTCAGTAAGTAATGTATCTGCTACTGGCGGTGCTTTAGTTAATAATGGCAATGGCACTTGGACCTTTACTCCTACTGTAAACTCAACCGCTGCCGGAACAATCTCTTATACTGTCACCGACTCAACATCCGGCAGCACCGCTCCTGCACAAATGAATGTTACAGTGGAACCAATACACACCGAAGCAATTAATGTTTTGGAAAATGGTAGTGTGATCATAACTACCACAGAATTATTAGCAAATAGCGGTGGTGCTGATGCTGCTGATTTGTCTATAGCTAATGTTACGGCTACTGGCGGTACTTTAGTTAACAATGGCAATGGCACATGGACCTTTTCTCCAACAGTAGGATCAACATCCCCTGTAACGATCAATTACACTGTAACAGACTCAACATCAGGTAGCAGCGCAGCTGCACAAATGAATGTCACTGTTGAACCTACTCAAACTCAAACTGTTAACGCTTTGGAAAATGGAAGCGTTATTATCAGTGCTGCTGAATTGTTAGCTGCAGATGGTGGCACCGATGCAAGTTACCTATCAATCAGCAACGTATCTGCTACAGGTGGTGCTTTAGTTAATAATGGCAATGGTACCTGGACCTTTACTCCAACTGCAAACTCAACCTCTGCCGGCACTATATCGTACACCATAACTGATTCAACTTCAGGCAGTACAGCCCCAGCTACAATGAATGTCACAGTTGAACCTGTACATACTGAAGCTATTAATGTACTTGAAAATGGTGCAACCACAATCACTGCTGCTGAACTGTTAGCTAATGATGGTGATAATGCTAATCTGACAGTAAGCAATTTAACAGCAACTAGTGGTACAATTTCTAATCTGGTAACTGATAGTCATGGTAATGTGCTAAGCTTTACCTATACACCTGCTGCTAATGTGACATCACCTGCTACCTTTAATTACACTGTAAGTGATTCAACTTCTGGTAGCACCTCTTCTTCTAGCATGGCGATCACAATTGAACCTGTGCATGCTGAAGCTATTAATGTTTTAGAGAATGGTGCTACTACTATAACCGCTGCAGAATTGTTAGCTAGCGACGGCGATGTATCTAATTTAACTGTCAGCAACTTAACAACAACTAGCGGTTCAATATCTAATCTTGTTACTGATAGCCACGGCAATGTGCTAAGCTTCACTTACACCCCAGCCGCTAACTCAACATCTGCTGTTACCTTTAATTACAACGTCACAGATAATACATCTGGTAGCGTGGTTGCCTCCAGCATGGCTGTCACAGTTGAACCAATCATTACTCAAGCAATTAATGTGTTGGAAAATGGTAGTGTGATTATTAGCACATCACAACTCTTAACATCTGATGGCGGAACAGACGCGAATAATTTATCAATCAGTAACGTAACAGCTTCTGGTGGTACTATAGTTAGCAATGGCAACGGCACCTGGACTTTTGTTCCTAACTCAAATGCAACCAATCCTGGCACTATTACCTACAACATTACTGACTCTACCTCCGGCAGCACAACACAATCAACGATGAATGTTACTGTTGAACCAATTCAACAACAAGCAATTAATATTTTACAAAATAGCAGTGTAACAATTACACAAGCGGAATTACTAGCAAATGATGGCGGTACAGATTCCGGTGCATTAACCGCATATAACGTATCAACCACTAATGGTACGATTGTAAACAATCATAATGGAACATGGACTTTTACCCCAACGTCATCGAGTAATGCAACTATTTCATATTCCATCATAGATACTAATTCAGGTAGCGTTACACATGCAGTCATGAATGTTACAGTAGAACCGATTCATGCTGAAGCTATTAATGTTCTAGAAAATGGTGCTACTACTATTACAGCTGCAGAGTTGCTAGCTAATGATGGTGACTTTGCAAATCTAACTGTCAGTAACTTAACGGCAACTGCTGGTGCTATATCTAATCTTGTAACTGATAGTCATGGCAATGTGCTAAGCTTCACGTATACACCAGCTGCTAACTCAACATCTTCTGCAACCTTTAATTACACCATAACTGATAGCACTTCCGGTAGTGCTGCACCATCCAGTATGGCAATCACTGTTGAACCTGTACATGCGGAAGCTATTAATGTTCTAGAAAATGGCGCTATAACAATTACTGCTGCTGAATTGTTAGCTAACGATGGTGATTTATCTAATTTAACTGTAAGTAATTTAACAGCCACTAGCGGTGCAATCTCTAATTTAGTCACCGATAGTCATGGCAATGTTGTAAGCTTCACTTATACACCAGCTGCAAACTCAACCTCCGCTGCTACCTTTAATTACAATGTCACAGATAATACATCTGGTAGCGTGGTTGCATCTAGTATGGCTGTCACTGTTGAGCCTATACATGCTGAGGCTATTAATGTTTTAGAAAATGGTAGTGTAACTATTACAGCCTCTGAGTTGTTAGCCAGCGATGGCGATCTATCTAATTTAACGCTAAATAATTTATCAGCAACCAGTGGTACAATCACTAATATCGTAACTGGAACTGGTGGCAGCATCTTAAGTTTTACTTACACGCCAGCTACTAACTCTACAGCACCTGCAACCTTTAACTACACGGTGACAGACAGCACTTCTGGTAGCACTGCACCTTCTAGCATGGCAATTACAGTCGAACCAATACATGCTGAAGCTATTAATGTTCTAGAAAATGGTGCTACTATTATTACATCTGCAGAGTTGTTAGCTAATGATGGTGATCTGACAAATCTAACAGTAAGTAATTTAACAGCAACCTCTGGTACAATTTCTAATATCGCAACTGATAGTCATGGCAATGTTCTCAGCTTTACTTACACACCAGCTGCTAACTCAACATCAGCTGTAACCTTTAATTACAATGTCACAGATAGTACATCTGGTAGCGTGATTGCCTCCAGCATGGCTGTTACTGTTGAGCCTGTACATGCTGAAGCTATTAATGTACTGGAAAATGGTAGCGCAACTATTACTGCTGCTGAGCTATTAGCTAATGACGGTGATCTTGCAAATCTAACGGTAAGCAATCTAACAGCAACCGCTGGTGCAATATCTAATTTAGTTACTGATAGTCATGGTAATGTTGTAAGCTTTACCTACACCCCAGCTGCTAACTCAACAGCAGCTGCCACCTTTAATTACAATGTAACAGATAATACATCTGGTAGCGTGGTTGCCTCAAGCATGGCTGTTACTGTTGAACCTGTACATGCTGAAGCTATTAATGTTCTAGAAAATGGTAGTGTGACAATCACAGCTTCTGAGTTATTAGCCAGCGATGGTGATCTATCTAATTTAACTGTCAGCAGTTTAACAGCAACGTCCGGTGCAATTTCTAATCTAGTTACCGATAGTAATGGTAATGTTGTAAGCTTTACCTACACACCTGCTGCAAACACTATCTCTGCTGCAACATTTAATTACACAATAACGGATACTACGTCTGGTAGCACTTCACCTTCTAGCATGGCAATTACGGTTGAACCAATTCACACTCAAGCTATTAATGCTTTGGAAAATGGCACTGTAACTATCACCACTGCTGAATTATTAGCTGCAGATGGTGGCACAGATGCAAGTTATCTATCGGTCAGCAATGTTTCTGCTGCTGGTGGTGCTTTAGTTAATAATGGCAATGGTACCTGGACCTTTACTCCAACTGCAAACTCAACCAATCCAGGTGTGATTTCTTATACTATTACTGATTCAACCTCAGGCAGCACTGCACCTGCCACAATGAATGTAACTGTTGAACCAATGCATACTGAAGCTTTAAATGTTCTTGAAAATGGTAGTGTAACTATCACTACTGCCGAGCTATTAGCAAGTGATGGTGCCACAGATGCAGCTGATTTATCTATTAGCAACCTATCGGCAACAGGCGGCACGATTGTTAATAATGGCAATGGTACTTGGACATTTACTCCAACTGCAAACTCGACTTCTGCTGGCACTATATCTTACACAGTAACCGATTCAACTTCTGGCAGCAGTGCTCCTGCGCAAATGAATGTCACAGTTGAGCCAGTACATGCTGAAGCTATTAATGTTCTAGAAAATGGCAGTGTAACTATCACCACTGCTGAATTATTAGCATCAGATGGTGGCACAGACGCAAGTTATCTATCAGTGAGCAATGTATCAGCTACTGGTGGTGCTTTTGTTAATAATGGCAATGGTACCTGGACCTTTGCTCCAACTGCAGGATCTACAAACCCAGGCGTGATTTCTTATACTATTACTGATTCAACCTCAGGAAGCACTGCTCCTGCTCAAATGAATGTAACGGTTGAGCCAATGCATACTGAAGCTTTAAATGTCCTTGAAAATGGCAGTGTAACTATCACTACTGCCGAGCTATTAGCAAGTGATGGTGGCACAGATGCAAGTTATCTATCAGTCAGCAATGTTATTGCAACTGGTGGTAGCATAGTTAATAATGGCAATGGCACCTGGACCTTTACTCCAACTGCAAATTCAACTGCTGCCGGCACTATATCTTACACTGTAACCGATTCAACTTCTGGCAGCAGCGCTCCTGCGCAAATGAATGTAACTGTAGAACCAGTACATGCTGAAGCTATTAATGTATTAGAAAATGGTAGTGTAACTATCACAGCTTCTGAATTACTAACTAATGATGGTGATCTTGCAAATCTAACGGTAAGCAACCTAACAGCGACCTCTGGGGCTATATCTAATTTAGTTACAGACAGTAATGGCAATGTTGTAAGCTTTACTTATACCCCTGCTGCCAACTCAACTTCTGCTGCAACCTTTAATTATACAGTAACCGATAATACATCAGGCAGCACAGCAGCATCTAGCATGGCGATCACAGTTGAATCAGTACATGCTGAAGCAATTAACGTATTAGAGAATGGTAGCGTAGTTATTACTGCATCTGAGTTATTAGCAAGTGATGGTGATTTAGCTAATTTAACGGTTAGCAACTTAAGCGCAACTAATGGCACAATATCTAACATTGTCACAGGAACTGGCGGCACTGTCTTAAGCTTTACTTACACACCAGCCGTTAACTCAACCTCGCCTGCTACATTTAATTATACTGTAACGGATAACACTTCTGGTAGCACTGCACCTTCTAGCATGGCAATTACAGTCGAACCAATACATGCTGAAGCTATTAATGTTCTAGAAAATGGTAGCGTCACTATTACTACCTCTGAGTTATTAGCCAGCGATGGTGATTTATCTAATTTAACTGTCAGCAACTTAACAGCAACGTCCGGTGCAATTTCTAATCTAGTTACCGATAGTAATGGTAATGTTGTCAGCTTTACCTACACCCCAGCTGCCAACTCAACCTCTGCTGCCACATTCAATTATACCGTAACAGATAATACTTCTGGTAGCACATCTCCTTCTAGCATGGCGATCACAGTTGAACCAATTCAAACTCAAGCTATTAACGCTTTGGAAAATGGTAGTGTAATCATCACCACCGCTGAACTATTAGCTGCTAATGGCGGTACAGACTCAAGCTATTTATCAGTCAGCAATGTATCCGCAACTGGTGGTGCTCTAGTTAATAATGGCAATGGAACCTGGACCTTTAGTCCAACTGCAAACTCAACCAACCCAGGTCTGATTTCTTATACCATCACTGATTCAACTTATGGTAGTAGCGCTCCTGCGCAAATGAATGTAACGGTTGAACCAATTCAAACCCAAGCTATTAATGCTTTGGAAAATGGCAGTGTAATTATCACCACCGCGGAACTATTAGCTGCTGATGGTGGCACAGACTCAAGCTATTTATCAGTCAGCAATGTTGCTGCTACTGGCGGTTCTGTAGTCAATAATGGTAATGGTACTTGGACTTTTACACCATCTGCAAACTCAACTTCTGCTGGAACTATATCATATACTATAACTGATTCAACTTCAGGCAGCAGTACCGCTGCACAAATGAATGTCACAGTTGAGCCTGTACATGCTGAAGCTGTTAATGTTCTTGAAAATGGTGCTACTACTATTACTGCTGCAGAGTTGTTAGCTAATAATGGTGATCTGGCAAATCTAACGGTAAGTAACTTAACAGCAACCTCTGGTGCAATATCTAACCTAGTAACTGATAGTCATGGTAATGTTGTAAGCTTTACCTATACCCCAGCTGCCAACTCAACCTCTGCTGCTACATTCAATTATACCGTAACAGATAATACCTCTGGTAGCACATCTCCTTCTAGCATGGCGATCGCCATTGAAC